>VOFK01000082.1_pt1 | contig 62000 bp, 87 predicted proteins | sample 5384121 | NCBI WGS metagenome assembly VOFK01 (sample SAMN12384730, study PRJNA508395) | human gut metagenome | isolation source: healthy gut J | host: Homo sapiens | reverse complement strand
GTGATTTACATCAAACTAAGAAATTATCGATATGGGAAATTGATAACTCCCAGTTTGCCTTTGTATCCCTTTTATTCATAATACTTGAAGACCCAAAGATGAAAATTATCGGGTGATGAAACAGTAAGACGCTCTCTGCAAATCTCAAGATGAGGCGAATTTGCAGAAGCGCTTGTTCTATCAAAACAGAGAAAATTGTATAATTTCGCACAATGTGTTTAAAAATCCAAATTATGGGACAAACCATGATTTTATAATAGAAGTATCGAGAAGGGGAGCGGTTCCCCTTCCCCAATACAAAGCGGAGTAACTACTGTGCTGAAGGATATATGGATTGGGGTCTATGGTAAGGAGGGCATGTACGCCGCTATTGCGCCGATTCCGGCTGTTCACATTCGCGTTAGAGCCTACAACAGTGTGGGTAAAAACTTCATCCGCAGTTATGCAGGTGTCTGCTTGGCAGGGTGTGGTGATTGCGCTTTGTCCTGCATTATTTTTCTCCGCCATTTCGTCCAGCCCGCCCGCCGTGGATACCGGTGCATCCGTTGTCACCGCTGTTTGGACCTATGTCGGGGAACTGGCATTCAACCTGCTCGTACTGGTGGGCGCCATCAAAGGGCTGTGACCGGATTGTCAAAGAAATTATGGGATTGTGAGTTGCAGGCGCGGCTTTTTTGTGGTACAATAGAGCCACGAAAGGAGCTGAGACTATGCCTGAAATTATTCCGATTCGTGATTTAAAGAACACCAACGCGATTTCCCAACGCTGTCATGAAACAGCAGAACCTATCTTTGTAACCAAAAACGGTTATGGCGATATGGTTATCATGAGCATGGAAACCTATGAGCACCAACAAATCATGAATGAGGTATACGCAAAGCTGGCAACGGCTGAAGCACAGCATGAAGCTGGAATGGGGCGACCTCTTGCTGATATTCTGAAAGAAACGGGCAAGAAGTATGCGTTATAATGTCGTTTTTGCTGCCGGCAGCTGAGGATGATTACCAAGAAATCTTGCGATATTTTTTGAAAGACAGTTCGACTCTCAGCAGGCAATTCGTTCGTTTGTAAAAAGATTTTGGTGAAGTGCTGCTTCGTTTGGAAGAGACTCCTACAATTTATGGGTACTCCCGCGACGAGGTGCTTCGGCAGAGAGAATACAGGAAGTTCTTGATTGGAAGATATGTGGCTTTCTTCAAGATTGATGAACTAAAAATACCGTGGAAATTTACAGAATCTTCCACGGAACACAAAATTATACGAAATATTTATAATGAAGAACGCCGCTGTGCAGATTGCATAGCGGCGCTTTTGTTTACAGGAGGTGTCTTTTATCGAAATCAAAATATGATGAGCAATTCCTTGTTATCGCCGGTCAGCTTGCTGTATGCCGTCTCGCTGAAATAGCGGGAGTGCGCTTTCTCTCCGTGTACCAGCAGCACGGCAGAGCGAATCTCGCTGCTGTATTGCAAGATCGGCATCTTCAGGAACGACAGCGAGGACGTCACGTTCCAGCCGCCGTTGGAGTTCAGACTGCGGGGATGGTATCGTTCATCATTTCTCCTCATTGGAACATGTTATAAGATATTTTTGTGGCGATGCCATGCCATTATTATGAGAGCAATGAGCATAGTGGCGGTTTCCGCAACAGGAAATGCAAGCCAGATTCCGTTCAGTTGGAATAATTTGTTCAGACACCATAAGGCAGGAACAAGGAAAAAAGAAGTTGTCTGCATAATTGAATCGCTATGCTGGAACCTACTTTTTCTGTTGCCTGAAAATAGGTGGAAATCATGGTAGAGAGACCGCAAAACAGATAGCTTGCCGCCATGATTCGCATAGCGGATATTCCAAAGGAGCGCATGGCTTCCGACGCTGTAAATAATTCCAAAAGCTGCGCCGGAAAGAAGTTGACGGTCAATGTTCCCAGTATCATCATACCGGAGACCAAAGCGGTTCCGTATCGGAAAGCGGAGTGCAGCCTATCTCTGTTTCCCGCACCGTAGTTAAACCGCATAATAGGCAAACAGCCCTGAATCAAGCCGTTTACTGTCATAACGATCAGCTGCTGCACCTTAAAATACGCACCGAAGAATGCAATCGCCGTATCGGAATACGCTACCAGAAACAGATTGACGAATGTCACCATAAACGAACTGAGGGCATTCATAATGAAAGATGGTAAGCCAAGGGCGAATATACGGGCAATCATCTTCTTTTGTATATGAAATTCTTTTTGATCTTTATCCGCACTTTTTGCTTTTTGCCCAGCAGCAAGGCAAATGCCAAAATCATGGATAACAAATAGCCCGCAACAGTAGCCACCGCAGCGCCACGGATTCCCATAGCTGGAAAAACACCAATACCAAAAATTAGGAGGGGTCAAATACAAAATTAACGACTACTCCTGCAATCTGGAACCACATAGGAGCAATCATGTTCCCAGTAGCCTGTATCATCTTCTGGATTGCGATATGCACCATGTTGGGAATTTGCATGAACGAACATACGCTCATATAGGCAAGACTCAACTGATAAATTTCTTCATTATTGGTGAATGCCCCAAAAAAAGTAGGGTTTCATAATCAGTAATGACAGAAGATTGAGCAAAGCACCAATTCCAAAGGCCAGTAACAATCCATGTGTGACGGTAGTATTTGCCTCATCCTGCTTTTTCTGTCCAAGATATCCTGCAATCAGTACATTCACGCCAACGCCGATCCAGATAGATGTCGCATTCATCAAAGTTGTAATGGGAAACGACAGGGGAAACCGCTGTCAAAGCATTTTCACTCAGCCGCGCTACAAACGCGCTGTCTATCAGATTATAGGAATATTGCAGAAACATGGAAATCAGCGGCGGTATCGACATTTGCCAGATGAGTTTTCCAACGGGCGCAACCGCCATTTTGTTATTGGTCTGCATGCTTTCCCTCTTCTCCACAAATTGTCCGAACAATATAGTTTTGTTTGCGTGCTGCGGGCTGACCGGCTTCCTGGGCCGGATAAGTCCCTGCTTCCAGTACAGCGTCCAAAGCCTTGGAAGGGACAGATTCCGATTTATAAGCCCGTACACTACGGCACATCTTGATAAGAGACAAAAAATTTTTCCCCATACAGATATAGTCCTCCATTCTGCTAATACTTCCGAGATACCGGCAACAAAAAGCCACACAACTATCACAAGATAGCTGTGTGGCAAAAAGATGACCGAATCCGGAAAAGTCCACTAAAGTTTTGTGTTTATTATTATAGCGAACTTGAAGGAGACTGTCAAGCATCAATCATTACGGAATTGTGGCGGCTGTCTGTTGTTTTTGTGTTACTTTATCCCGGAATTGCTCTCTATCACTGTGCAAGTACGCCATTATAAATCACCCTCGTTTCTACCAGATTTTTGTACAGCCAGTCTTTCCAAAAATCCAAGCTCGTCCAGTCGGCCATGATAGGATATTTTTTTAGCTCTGTAACTGACAATATAGTTACCACTTATACTATCATATTGTGGCTCTTCAAAAAGACACTACAAATCCATTGCGGATAACGTCAATGATGTCTTGCCGTGTCACATCCGAAATTTTATCCATCATAATACTCTCGTTAATTAGCAGATAATCAGTCGCGCCTTATACTGCCTCAGTAGGGATCATTTCTTTCCCTATACTGCGCCGGTGACTTCCCTATCTCTTTCTTAAACACCCTGCTGAAATACAGCGGGTTCTCATACCCTACGATTTCGGAAATTTCCTTGATGTTATAGGTCGTCCGCTCCAACAGGCTTTGGGCGTTGACCATGCGTAAGGAGAGGATGTACTGGGCCGGGGGACATACCTGCGTACTGTTTGAAATTGTGTATAAACCAGTTGGTGCTGATGTGCAGGGATTCCGCATAATCGTCTATGCTGATCTTTGTATTATAGTTCTCGTTGAAGTAAGCCGCCGCGCGTTCAATTTGCTCTTTGGACGTTGCCGGTGGTTTTTTCTGTTCATGCTGTTGGCGGTCCACCAACAGCAGAATATCGTTGAACAGCGATGCAATATAGTCCTCGTACCCATAGCGGCACAGCTGCAACTCCTGAATGATTTTGCGGAACAACGCCTTGTAGTCCGGCAGCACACCGCAGTAGAACACATGCTCATCGAGCGAGATGCCGTGATACTCCAGTATGTTCTTTACATCGCTGCCTGTGAAGTGAATCCAGAAAACTTCCGGGTTATCTTCCAGATAATATACATATTTTTGGATTTCTTCCGGCTTGTAAAGCACCATATGGCCCGCGCTGACGATTTCTTCCTTTGCCGTCAAACCAGAAATGCGTCTTGCCGTTTGCCACATATAAAATCTGGTAATCCCTGCGCCCTTTCTGCCAGCAGGTCGGTAGTTTGAGGCGCGTTTTCAGCCGGTGGTGCCACAGCTGCCCACCCACCACCAACGGCGTGGAGTTGTCTTTTGAAATCTGTACGGGGAATTGTTCAGATATCCAGCGTTAATGTACACAAAAATTTCCTCCTGTTTTTGTGAATATTGCTAGGTACTTCGTCCATTTTACCTTCACTTTACAAAAAGCCATTGATTTTTGTGCATATTTAGTGCAATACCATTTATGTTTTATTGTATATAGAAATTGTATAATAATTTCAGAAGAAACGCAAGCAGAACTGTATAAATCACAGGAGGAGAATGGATGATTATTCCGCACTATTACGAGGACCCGCACACGCTGCATGTGGGTACCATGCCGAATCGTGCCTATTACATTCCGTCATCCCGGCGCAGCGATGCCTTAGTCGAGCACCGCGAGACCTCCGGATCGCTTCCGGCTTTTGAACGGAAGCTGGAAATTTCGGTACTACGCCAGTATTTATGACTTGCAGGATGCTTTCTATGAGGTCGGCTATGATGCCTCCGCTTTTGACAGCATCCCGGTCCCCAGCGTGTGGCAGAACCACGGCTACGACCACCACCAGTACACCAACATCCGCTATCCGTTCCCCGCTGATCCGCCGTATGTTCCTAAAGAGAACCCCTGCGGCGCTTACCTCTACGACTTCACCTACCAAAAGGATGCCGCTGCCCCGCGCGCATTTCTGAATTTTGAGGGCGTTGCCTCCTGCTTCTATGTCTGGCTCAACGGTCAGTTTGTCGGGTACAGTCAGGTCGCCCATTCCACAAGCGAGTTCGATGTAGCGAAGTTTTTGCAGGACGGCACCAACCATCTGGCGGTCCTCGTGCTGAAATGGTGCGATGGCAGCTACATGGAAGATCAGGATATGTTCCGCATGAACGGCATTTTCCGGGATGTCTACCTGCTTCGCCGCCCGGAACAGTGCATCGAGGACTATTTCATTACCACCGACATCCACGGCAGCACCGCAGAGGTTGCTGTCCGCCTGCGTTACTACGATTCCGCCGTTGCCACCCGCATCACCCTCTACGATGCAGTCGGCACGATGGTCGGCAGCGCAACGCCCGTGGAAGCACCGGATGATGCGGCATTCCCCTATCATGCAGAAATCACCGTTGTTGACCCGACACTCTGGAACGCAGAACAGCCCTACTTATATACCCCTTGTGTTGGACACGCCCAACGAGACTATTACGGACCGTGTGGGCATCCGTGAGGTTCATGTTGCCAACAACCAGATTTATGTCAACGGCCAGTCCATCAAGTTCCACGGTGTAAACCGCCACGAATCCGACCCCGTCACGGGATATGCTGTTGGCTTTGAGCAGACGAAAAAAGACCTGCTCATGATTAAAAAGCACAACTTTAATGCCATCCGCACCAGCCATTACCCGGATGTGCCTTACTTCTATCAGCTCTGCGACCAGTACGGCTTCTTTGTCATTGATGAAGCCGACAACGAGAGCCACGGTGCGTCCGAATACTATTGCGAGGGCAACGAAAAAGCTGGCCCAACCACGTTGAAAACTGGAACAAGCCCATCGCAGACAACCCGGAGTTCACCGAGGCCACCGTAGACCGCACCCGCCTCTGCGTGGAGCGTGACAAGAACCGTCCCTGCGTCATCATCTGGTCGATGGGCAACGAGAGCGCCTACGGCTGCACGTTCGAAGAAGCGCTGGCATGGACAAAGAGTTTTGACCCCCGCCGCCTGACCCACTACGAGAGCGCCCAGTACCGCAGCAAGAACCGTAAATACGATTTCTCGAACATTGATATGTTCAGCAATATGTACCCTTTCTCTCGAAAGCATTCAGGAATATCTGGACAACGAGCCGGACAAACCCTATATCATGTGCGAGTACAGCCACTGCATGGGCAACGGCCCCGGCGATTTGGAGGATTACTTCCAGTTCATTCAGAGCCATGACGGCTTGGTCGGCGGTTTCCTGTGGGAATGGTGCGACCACGGTATTTATAAAGGGAAGATGCCCGACGGCCGCGACATCTATTATTACGGCGGCGACCACAATGAGTGGCCGCATGACGGCAATTTCTGCATGGACGGTCTGGTCTACCCCGACCGCCGCCCCCACACCGGGCTGTTGGAGTTCAAGAACATCTATCGCCCGGCGCGTGTTGTGAAGTACGACCGGGAATCCGGCATGCTCACGCTGCACAACTACATGGACTTTGTTGATTTGACCGAGTATGCCGCACTAACCTATCAGGTAAGCTGCGACGGTGAGGTCATCGACAACGGCTTCATCCCCTACCCTGACGGTTTCACCCCTGCCGCCGCACAGCGAAAAACGCCTTGCCGTTGGCCGTCCATATTCCCGACAAAGGCAAGTGCTTCCTGAAGATCTTCTACCATTGCAAAAAAGACATGCCCTTGCGTTCGGAAGGTCATCTTCTGGGTTTTGATGAAATCCTGCTGGAAAACGAAGACAGCCGCAACCAGAAAACCTTGGCTATGTGGAGTGATGCCCCTTCCAACAGCACAATCACTGTTCAGGAAACAGACCGCCATTTGACGCTGCGCGGAAAGAACTTCGGCACCTACAACTTTAATAAGCTGACGGGTCTGTTCGCCGCGATGCAGTACGAGGATGCAGTCCTGTTGGACAAGGAAATGGAGTTCAACATCTGGCGTGCTCCTACGGACAATGACCGCAAGCTGAAGCTGGATTGGCTGGCTGCCCGCTATGACCACTGTATGACCAACGCCTACCGCACCGAATATCAGGTGACGGACAGCGGTGTGACTCTGCGTGCCAAAGTCGGCATTGCACCGATCAGCTTGCAGAAATTCCTTGATTTGGATGTCTGCTGGACGGTTTCCAACAGCGGTGCAGTAACGCGGGCACTGCACGCTGAGCGCAACACGGTATTCCCCGAACTGCCGCGCTTTGGCCTGCGCCTGTTCCTGCCAAAAGAAATGGCCCGCGTCAGTTACTTCGGCATGGGTCCGATGGAAAGCTACTGCGACAAGCACCATGCTGCCAGCCACGACTACTTCAGTTCCACCATCTGGCAGCAGCACGAGGACTACATTCGCCCGCAGGAGAACGGCAGTCACTATGATTGCGATTATGTCCAGCTGGATGGCGCCGGCATCAAGCTTACCGCTGTCGGTGCAAAGCCGTTCTGCTTCAACGCCTCGCACTACACACAGGAAGAGTTGACTGAAAAAGGCGCACAACTATGAGCTGCAGCCCTGTGACAGCACCGTTCTCTGCCTTGACTATGCACAGAACGGCATCGGCTCTGCCAGCTGCGGGCCGCGTCTGGCGGAGCAGTACCGCCTTTGACGACGCTTCCTTCGATTTCAGCATCCGTCTGATTCCTGAAAAAGCATAACCCCTACACAAAAGAATGGAGAAAATCTCATGTCTGAAAACACGGAAAGACGCTATTTAAAATGGTATAACAAGATCGGATACGGCTCCGGCGATGTTGCGGGCAATGTGGTCTATGCGTTCCTCTCCTCGTTTGTTATGATTTACCTGACCGACACCGTCGGCCTGAATCCCGGCATCGTTGGCACGCTGATCGCTGTGTCCAAGCTGTTTGACGGCATTACCGACATCTTCTTTGGCTCGATGATTGACAAGACGCACTCCAAGCTGGGCAAGGCTCGCCCGTGGATGCTCTACGGCTACATCGGCTGCGCTATCACATTGGTCGGCATCTTCGCCATCCCCATGGGCATGAGCGAGTTTGCCAAGTACGCATGGTTCTTTATCTGTTATTCCCTGCTGAACGCCGTGTTCTACACGGCCAACAACATCGCTTACTCTGCCTTGACTTCCCTTGTCACCAAGAACAGCGCCGAGCGAGTCGAGATGGGTTCCTACCGCTTCATGTTCGCATTCGCCACCAGCCTTGCCATTCAGTCTTTCACACTGCTGGCTGTCTCTGCACTGGGCGACACTGCCGAAGCATGGCGCACCGTGGCTATCGTCTATGCCATTATCGGTCTGATCGTCAACACGCTCTCTGTTTTCTCCGTCAAGGAGTTGCCGGAGGAAGAGTTTGTCGATACCACGGGATAAAGCCGAACTCGAGAAAGACGAGAAGTACGGTCTTGTCGAAGCTGCCAAGCTGCTGGTCTCCAACAAATACTACCTGATGATTTGCGTCACCTACATTTTGCAGCAGATCTATGGTGCCATGATCAGCATGGGTACCTACTACACTGCTCATATCCTTGGCGACAAGAACCTGTTCGGCGTGTTCTCCTGGGCCATCAACATTCCTTTGATCATCGCACTGGTCTTTACCCCGACCTTCGTTGCCAAGATGCACGGTATGTACAAGCTGAATGTCGGCAGCTATGCCCTTGCTACCGCAGCCCGTGCGCTGGTTGCTGTGGCTGGTTATACGGGCACCGGCGATGTCAAGATGATGCTCCTCTTCACGGCCATCGCTGCACTGGGTCAGGGCCCGTGGCAGGGCGACATGAATGCCGTTATCGCCTCCTGCTCCGAGTACACTTGGCTGACGAAGCACAAGCGCGTGGACGGCACGATGTACTCCTGCACCTCGCTCGGTGTCAAGCTGGGCGGCGGTCTCGGCACCGCCATCACCGGCTGGCTGCTGGCGTTCAGCAACTACGATAAGGCGCTGGCCGTACAGCCGGAATCCTGCATCAATATGCTGAAACTCATGTACCTCGTAATTCCCTTTGTGCTGAACGCCATCATTACCTTTATCCTCTCCCCGCATGAAGGTCGAGGAGGCCAACGATAAAATCCGTGCCGAAATGAAAAACTGATATTCACTATTCTCCTTCTCAAAAAGGGCTTCCGCATCTGCTGGCGGAAGCCCTTTTTCTGTATAGTGCTTTACAGCGCAATCTTGGGGTTGTTACGCCAATGGAAAAAGTACCAGATGGCATTTGCTGCGTAAAAAAATCTGCCAAGAGCAGTGCTCTTGGCAGCAAAATCTTATTTTATTTCATTGTACGCTTGACGGGATGCGGTTCATGCTGAGAGGGGTGTTTTTGTTGCTTATTGGGGGTGTCAGCGGTTCAGGAACTGCAGAGCCAGTGCAAGCACCAGCATGTGTACAGGGTAAAACGCATAGCAGAAATATTGGAACCACCGGCTGTGATATCCCTGCCGCCCGCGATACAGCCAGATGGGGACGAGCGCCAGCAGCGCAAAAGCCCTGCTGGCAGATCTCAAACGAAACGCCGAACAGCTGCACAGGGGTACATCAGGCCGCCCAGCATCTCGACATTGAGCCAGTACAGCGCGAGCAGCTGCCCTGCCAGGCACCACCATACCCGGCCACGGAAAAAGTAGAAAACCAGCACCGTCAGCACGCCGACAGCGTAGTAATCGACCATGCAGAGGATCCCCAGCACCGCCCCCGCCAGAATAACGCCGACTGCGGCCGCCGCAAACAGGGCAGGTTTTTGCTTTCGGCGCACCGTTTCCAGAAGATGCACCCCCCAAAAAGACCCATCAGCAGCGTCCAGATCACATTCTGGTGTACCGGGTAAAACCATGTTCCACCGCACATCAGATTGAACGGGACCTCGGACAGCACGGCGAAGACCAGCATCCGCAGCGCGTATTTTCGGAAGCTGCGGGTGTGGAAGTACCCTTCCACCGCCATAAAGGCAAAGATGGGATAGGCCAGTCTGCCTGCACAGGTCAGCCACTCCTGCGCAGGCAGCAGCGTGGCCCAGAGATGGTCCATCAGCATAAGGGTCATTGCCAGAATGTGCAGGCCCGCTGTGCTGATGTCAAAGCGGCCTGCGCCGCCGGAAAGGGTTTTCTGATTCGTCATACGGTCATTCCTTTACAGTTGTTGATTTGCGGTGCGGCGGCATCAGTCAATGCTTTGACATTCGATTGCAACCTTTATCACACCGTCCCGCTTGTTTTCAAACAGATCGTAGGCCTCCTCGATCCTGCTCAGGGGGTAAGTGTGGGTGATGAGCGGCTCGGTATTCAGCTTGCCCTCTGCGATGAGGCGCAGTGTTTCCTCGCAGTCGCAGCCGTCCACGCCGCCGGTTTTGAACGTCAGGTTTTTGCCGTACATCTCCGGCAGCGGCAGGGGTCTGCGCCGTGTCATACAGCGCGACCACCGTTACAATGGCGTTGGGTCTTGCACACTCCCACGCAAGGCGGAAGGTGGAAGATGCACCTGCGACCTCCAGAACCACATCGGCGCCGCCGTGTGCGCTGTTGGCCTGCACAAAGGCGGCGCAGTCCTCCGGTGACCGTCAGCACCTCGGCAGGATAATGCTCCCGCCAGAAAGCGTATGCGGCCGGGGTCCTTTTCGCAGACAATGATCCGCTGCGGCTTTTTCAGCATAACGCAGAGCAGGGTGCATATTCCTGTGGGCCCGGCACCGATGATGAGGACGGTATCTTCCTCCGTGATCTCAGAGATGCGAGCCGCCCAAAACCCGGTGGCCAGCACATCGCCCACCAGCAGCGCCTGCCGATCGGTCACGCCGTCCGGAATCCTGTTCAGTCCGGTATCGGCAAACGGCACCCGAACATATTCGGCCTGCCCGCCGTCAATGCGGCAGCCCAGCGCCCAGCCGCCGTTTTGATCGGTGCAGTTGTTCACAAAGCCTTTTTTGCAGAAAAAGCACTCCCCGCAGAAGGTCTCGACATTGACCGTCACGCGATCCCCCGGCTTTACATGGGTCACCGCTGCGCCGACAGCCTCGACGATGCCCACCATCTCATGGCCGACCGTGATGCCGGGTACGGCGCGGGGCACACTGCCGTGCTTGATGTGCAGATCACTGGAGCAGATGCTCGCCAGTGTCACCCTGACGATGGCATCGCGCGCATCCTGCAGCACCGGCTTGGGCTTTTCCCGGCGCTCAAATTTCCCTTTCGAGACATAGGTATAGGTCTGCATTGTTTTCACCCTTGCTTTCTGAAGGCCGCGGCCCCTATTCCCGCCACAGACCTTCGACTTTTCTGCATCTATTATAGCAAGCCCGGCACTATTTTTTGCAAAGGCTGCGCAGAATGGAAAAAATACCGGAAGTAAGTCCTATAAAAAACAGAGAGCGACCCGCATGGGGCCGCTCTCTGTTTTTTGGTACGCTTACAGTTGTGCAAGGGCCTCCCTCTCATGGAAGATGCGGATCGCCTGCCGATAGCTGAAGATGAAGTAGACGATCTCGGCCGCTGCCGTCAGCAGCCAGGAGAAGGGGTACAGCAAGTACAGCGAAGGGATCGTGTGGAAATGCGCAAAGATCGTGTAGACCCAGATCACGCGGAACACACAGGAGCCCAGAATCACAATGACGGTCGGGCCGATGGTTTTGCCCAGCCCGCGCGAGGCGGCGATCGTGCAGTCCATAAAGGCGGAGATGCAGTAGGCAAGCCCCATGACCATAATGCGCTTCATGCCGGCGTCGATGACAGCGCTTTCAGTCGTGAAGAGCGCCAGAAACTGGCGGCCGAATAGCAGCAGCCCGCCGCCCAGCAGAAGGCCCACGCCGAAGGAGTAGGCCAGCGAGATAAAAATAGCTTTTTTTCCGCATCCGGTCCAGCTTGCCCGCACCGTAGTTCTGGCTCATAAAGCTGGCGCAGGCCATATAAAAGGCCGCCATCGCGTCATAGATCATGGCATCGGCATTGGCGGCGGCGGAGTTGCCCTTGACCATCAGAGAGTCGAAGGAGTTGACGCCCGCCTGAATAAACAGGTTGGCGATGGCAAAAATCGCGTTCTGCAGGCCCGCCGGTATGCCCAGCATCAGGATACGCTTTGTCGTGCCGAGGTCGAGCCGGATGCTGTGCAGATCCAGCGCATAGCAGTCCTCCACCTTGGTGAGGGCGTGCAGGATCAGCCCGGCCGACAGGCACTGGGCAATCGTACTGGCAAGCGCGACACCGGCCACATCCAGCTTGCAGATGATGACAAAAAACAGGTTGAGAAGGATGTTGACCACACCGGCCACGGACAGGTAGGCCAGCGGCTTTTTGGTGTCGCCGATGGAGCTGAACACCGCATTGCCGTAGTTGTAGAGCGCCAGCGCCGGCATGCCCAGAAAATACACCCGCAGGTACAGGATGGCACCGGGCAGCAGATCCTCCTTCGTGTTGAGCAGCCGCAGCAGCGCGGGGGAGCCGAACAGCCCCACGGCCAGCAGCAAAATACCGGCGAGCAGGCTGACCACCAGCGCCGAATGGACGGTCTTGCTGACGTCCTTGGGGTGCCTGGCACCGTAAAACCGCGCGACCAGCACATTGACGCCGTTGCTCAGGCCGATAAGAAAGCCGGTGAACAGGGTGACAAAGGTGGAGGTGGAGCCGACGGCACCCAGTGCGGTCGAGCCCGCAAAGCGGCCCACCACGGCAACATCGGACATGTTGAAAAAGGATCTGCAGCATGTTGGACAGTACCAGCGGCAGACTGACCAGCAGGATCTGTTTGGCCAGCGGGCCCTCGGTCATGGATTTGGATTTTGCCTGACAGCTCATGATCTGGTTATACTTCTCCTTATTTATAATAACGGGCAGCCGTCACATGCTGTGGTCGGCAAAGATCGGGTCGTCCTGCCACAGGATCACCCTGCCCGCTGCGCGGGTCTTGTTCATGTCGATCAGTCTCTGGTTGCTTGAACCGCGGAACCGCAGCGAAATATCATACTGATCCTGCACAAAATCGCCGTCCACCAGCACATCAATATACTGCAGGAACTCATCGGTGACCTCACAGCGGCCGGGGCCGGGCTGCCAGATCTCATGCTCCAGATTGTTGCCGGTATAGCACCAGATCGTCTTGTTGGGGTACAGCACCTTTACATTTTTAATAAAGGGCAGCAGCTCCCGCTGGTTCTCCGGCTCAAACGGCTCGCCGCCCAGCAGCGACAGGCCGTTGATGTAGCCGGGGGCCAGACTTTCAAGGATCTCGTTGCGAACCTCCTTGGTGAAGGGCGCACCGTAGCCAAAGTCCCAGGCCACTGCATTGAAACAGTTGGGGCAGTGGCGGCGGCAGCCCGATACAAACAGGCTGGTGCGCACGCCCTCGCCATTGGCAATGTCACAATATTTGATCGTAGCGTAATTCATAGTGGTTCTCCTGCGGGCCTTCCCAGCCCTGCCTTGTACAGTGTTACCCAATATCTTGTATGTATTGGGGCATACTACCCCAAAACCTCAACCAGTATACCAGTTTATCCGGTACAATTCAAGCGGGACTTTCTGCAGGGCTGGCCAACATTATGCGATACATCGTTATACAGAGTAGAACCAACCAAAATAGCTAAAATTTCCGCCTGATTTTTGGCATGTTTGTTTTTGAACGATGAAGCGATAAAAACGGAACATTTTGTTAAATTTCACACTTCACCCACTATATATTGTGGTTTTGCCGATTGACTTTTGCAGCCGGTGCGGTATGATAGTCTTGCTCGCAAAGCGGGCTTAGTACGATTTGACAAACTATACGGTTTGTACTATACACACCCTGTCTATTGATTGCAAAAAGAGGAGTTACCATGAAGATCATCAAGCGCAACGGCAGCGAGGCTGTCTTTGACATTACCAAAATCATTTCGGCCATCACAAAGGCAAATAAGGTCGTACCCGAAGCCCAGCGCATGACGAAGCAGCAGATCATCGAGATCAGCGACCATGTGCAGGAGGTCTGCTATACCGCGGCCACGCCATGAACGTGGAGGAGATTCAGGACCTTGTGGAGGACGCCATTATGGCGACCGGTGCCTACGAGGTCGCGCGCCGCTATATCACCTACCGCTATGTCCAGAGCCTCAAGCGTACCCATAACACGACCGATGACAAGATCCTCTCGCTGATCGAGTGCAACAACGAGGAGGTCAAGCAGGAGAACTCCAACAAGAACCCGACCGTCAACAGCGTACAGCGGGACTACATGGCCGGCGAGGTCAGCAAGGACCTGACGATGCGTATGCTGCTGCCGCCGGAGGTCGTCAAGGCGCATGAGGAGGGCATCATCCACTTCCACGATTCCGACTACTTTGCCCAGCACATGCACAACTGCGATCTGGTCAATCTGGAGGACATGCTGCAGAACGGCACCGTCATCTCCGGCACCCTCATCGAGAAGCCGCATTCCTTCTCCACCGCCTGCAACATCGCAACCCAGATCATCGCACAGGTCGCCTCCAGCCAGTACGGCGGCCAGAGCATCAGCCTGACCCATCTGGCCCCCTTTGTTGACATCAGCCGCAAGAAGATCCGCCGCGATGTCGAGGCAGAGATGCAGGATCTGGGCATCGACCCCGGCGAGGAGAAGCTCTCTGAGATCGTTGAAAAGCGCCTGCGCGAGGAGATCAAGCGCGGCGTGCAGACGATCCAGTATCAGGTCGTGACTCTGATGACCACCAACGGTCAGGCGCCGTTCATCACGGTCTTTATGTACCTGAACGAGGCCGGTGACAATCAGCGCCTGAAGTCGGATCTCGCCATCGTCATTGAGGAGATGCTCCGCCAGCGCTATCAGGGCGTCAAGAACGAGGCCGGCGTCTGGATCACTCCCGCCTTCCCCAAGCTCATCTATGTGCTGGAAAATGACAAAATATCTATGAGGGCCAGCCCTACTACTACCTGACCGAGCTGGCCGCCAAGTGCACCGCCAAGCGGATGGTGCCCGACTACATCAGCGAGAAGAAGATGCTGGAGTAGAAGGTCGATGCCAACGGCGAAGGCCATTGCTTTACCTGCATGGGGTGCCGCAGCTTTTTGACCCCCTATCTGGATGAAAACGGCAAGCCGAAGTATTACGGACGCTTTAACCAGGGGGTTGTTACCATTAACCTGGTGGATGTGGCACTGTCCAGCGGCGGCGATTTTGACAAGTTCTGGCAGCTGTTTGACGAGCGCCTTGAGCTGTGCCATAAGGCCCTGATGCCGCCACAACCGTCTGAAGGGCACCCTTTCCGATGCCGCGCCCATCCTGTGGCAGTACGGTGCCTGCGCCCGCCTGAAGAAGGGGGAAACCATTGATAAGCTGCTGTACGGCGGGTATTCTACGATCAGTCTGGGGTATGCCGGCCTTTACGAGTGCTGTGCAAGTACATGACCGGCAAGAGCCACACCGACCCTTCCGCCAAGCCCCTTTGCGCTGCACGTGATGCAGCATATGAACGATGCCTGCGCCAAGTGGAAGAGCCAGCACAATATTGATTTCAGCCTGTACGGCACGCCGTTGGAATCCACGACCTACAAATTCTCCAAGTGCCTGCAGAAGCGCTTCGGCATTGTGCCCGGCATCACCGACCGCAGCTATATCACGAACTCCTACCATGTCCATGTGACGGAAAAGATCGACGCCTTCACCAAGCTGAAGTTTGAGAGCGAGTTCCAGAAGCTGTCCCCGGGCGGCGCCATCAGCTATGTGGAGGTGCCCAACATGCAGGACAACCTCGAGGCCGTCATCAAGGTCATGCAGTTCATCTATGAGAATATCATGTACGCCGAGCTGAACACCAAGAGTGACTACTGCCAGGTCTGCGGCTACGATGGCGAGATCCAGATTGTACAGGAGGACGGCAAGCTGGTGTGGGGAGTGCCCCAAGTGCCACAACCGCGACCAGAACAAGCTGAATGTCGCCCGCCGCACCTGCGGCTACATCGGCACCCAGTTCTGGAATCAGGGCCGCACCGCCGAGATCAAGGATCGAGTGCTGCATCTGTAATAGAATAAGTTTAGCCCCCGACGCCTGCCGCTGTACGGTATTACGCGCCGGGGGCTTATTATTTTGCAGGGGAGGGATTCATCCCTTCCGGGTGCATTGCGCCAGCCGCAGGAAGATTAACTCCGAGAACCTGCGCCGGGCCTTGCGATGCCATGCAGTAGGGCCGCACATGTGCGGCCCGGTACTGTAAAAATAAGCACCCTCTTGCGGGGAAAAGCCTGCGGGCCGGGCATGCCCGGCCCCTGCTGCATCGTATAGCAAAGCAGGCAGACCGCCAATTTCTGACGGTCTGCCTGTTGTTTTGCTCGTTATAAGCCTTACTTTGCGTACTCGGTGGCGCGGCTTTCGCGGATGACGCTGACCTTGATCTGGCCGGGGTAATCCAGCTCGTTCTCGATCTTCTTTGCGACATTGCGGGCCAGCAGAATGACCTCGTCATCGCCGACCTTATCCGGCTGGACAAGGATGCGGACCTCGCGGCCGGCCTGCACAGCGTAGGAGCTTTCCACGCCCTCAAAGCCGTTGCAGAGGGCCTCCAGCGTCTCCAGACGCTTGATATAGCTTTCCATGTTCTCACGGCGGGCGCCGGGACGCGCGGCCGAGATCGCATCAGCGGCCATGATGATGAACGCCAGCGTGGTCTTGGGCTCGACATCACCGTGGTGCGCCTCGATGGCATGGATGACCTGCGGGTTCTCGCGGTACTTTTTGCAGATGTCAACGCCGATCTGGACATGGCTGCCCTCGATCTCATGGTCAAGGGCCTTGCCGATGTCATGCAGCAGACCTGCGCGGCGCGCCAGCTGGACATTGACGCCCAGCTCGCCGGCCATCAGACCGGCCAGCCATGCCACCTCAAGAGAGTGGCTCAGGACATTCTGGCCGAAGCTGGTGCGGTATTTCAGGCGGCCGATAAGCTTGACGAGGTCGGGGTGCAGGCTGTGAACGCCCAGCTCCATAACGGCCTTGTCGCCCTCGCGCTTCATCTGGATCTCCAGCTCGCGGCGGCACTTGTCAACGGTCTCCTCGATGCGGGCCGGGTGGATACGGCCGTCAGCGATCAGGCGCTCGAGGGCCATGCGGGCAACCTCGCGGCGGGTCTGGTCAAAGCTGGACAGCGTGATGGCCTCCGGCGTATCGTCAATGATCAAATCGCAGCCGGTAGCGGTCTCCAGCGCGCGGATGTTGCGGCCCTCACGGCCGATGATGCGGCCCTTCATCTCATCACTGGGCAGCGGCACAACGCTGACGGTGGCCTCGCTCGTGGCATCGGCCGCACAGCGGGCAATGGCCTGACCGATCAGCTCGCGGGCGAGGTTGTCGCACTCGTCCTTCATGTTTGCCTGATAGGCGCTGATCTTCATCGCCTTTTTCATGGGTCAGCTCGTCATCCCACCTGCTTCAGCAGGGACGGCGCGGGCATCCTCCTTGGACATGGCCGCGATGGTTTCCAGCTTTTTCGGTCTGGCGCAGCTTTTGAGCTGCTCCAGCTCGTCCAGACGAGCCTCGACAGTCTCGGTGCGGCGCTTCAGGTCCTCCTCCTTGCGCTCCATCTGGGTGGTGCGCTTGTCGAGGGCCTCCTCCTTCTGGTCGATGCGGCGCTCCTGACGGGTGATCTCGGCACGGCGGTCCTTGATCTCCTTGTCAGCATCGCTCTTGAGTTTAAAGGCTTCGTCCTTTGCTTCGATGATGGTTTCCTTACGCTTCTGCTCCGCAGCCTTGATAGCATCGTTCACGATGCGCTTGGCTTCGTCCTCAGCGCTGCCGATCTTTGCCTCAGCAGTGCGCTTGCGGTTTTCACCGCCGAGGTAAAAACCAAGCGCCCCGGCAACAGCGGCAGCAACAAGAACCAGCACCACGATCAAAATTGGTGACATAGTTGGTTTCACTCGCTTATTAAAATAGGGAGGATGCGGCGCAGCGGGACGCTTTTCCGTTATGATATTGTTACAGGAAGAAACGCGGCAGGTCGGCCAAAAAGGCGCACAATGCCCCTACACGCAGAATATACACAGAACCGTCTAAGCGACGTTGAATATCGTAAAAAAGCGGCGTTCCCGGTGGGCGACACCCTTTAAGGAGCCACGCACAGGGCAGACCTGCCGTTTGGCTCTTTATTTCCTATATATAATTTTACTTTGCTTTGGTGTAATTGTCAAGAAGAACCGGGGCGCAAAGTAGTGTTTTTTTTCATGCAAAACGCCCCGTTTTTTCTGAAACAGGGCGCACAAAAATTATTTTTTTGACCGCGATAGACCCCCGCCTTGCGCAGCAGATCCTTCACGACCTCCGATCCGCAGACCAGCCCGCAGGCGGCGGGCACAAAGGCATTACTGGCGGGCACGGTACGGCGTGCGGCAACCGGGGTCTCGAAGTGTCTCCTCCGCCAGCGGCGGCAGGGGCGGTTCCTCCGAAAAAACGACCTTGACCTTGCCAAGGCGGCGCTTGCGGCACTCGATGCGGATGACCTTGGCCAGCGGGTCCACCGCTGTTTTTTCAATATCGGCAACCTTAAAGGCCGTGGGGTCCAGCTTGTTAGCGGCCCCCATGCTGCACAGGATCGGCACCCCGGCCTCCTTGCAGCGGCGGATCAGCAGCAGCTTGGCGCTGACCGTGTCGATGCAGTCCAGCACATAGTCAAACTGCGTCAGATCCACGCTGTCGGCGGTCTCGGCGTTGTAAAACATCCGGTTTGGGTGTACGGTGAGGGTGGGGTCGATATCCGCAATGCGGGCAGCCATAGCGTCCACTTTGTACGCAGACCAAGCGTGGAGTGCAGCGCCACCAGCTGGCGGTTCAGGTTGGAGAGCGCCACCGTGTCGCTGTCAAAGAGGCTCAGCTCCCCTACCCGCTGCGCGCCAGCACCTCAACGGCCTGTCCCCCCCCACGCCGCCGATGCCGAACACCGCCACATGGGCGCTGCGCAATGCGTCCAGCGCGGGCGTGCCCAGCTGGGCGCGGGTGCGTGTATATTGATCGATCATTATCGTTACCTCTCTTGTTTTTCCTTTCGCTGTGCCTTGCGTTCCAGCACTGTCTCGTAGCCGGACGACATCTTGTCCGCCATGCAGACCAGCGCTGCCTCCCGGCTATGGGGAATATCGGTGGGCGTCAGCGGCCACATGTGGCTTTGGATGATGTCCTTTTCCTTATCGCTCAGGGCAAACACGGTCTCCGCATTATAGCGCGCGATGCGCGGGTGCTTGAAGCCGTGCCAATGGGTGATGTTGCGGCAGTTGTGCCAGTCATACAGGTAAAAGTCATGCAGAAACGCACCTTTTACAAGGCTGGCCTCATCGGCGTTGGCCCGCAGATGGATGTTGAGCCAGAATGCGATGCGGGTCACCCGCATACAGTGTTCATAGGTCGTGACGCTGCCGTGCTGGATGAATTTCTGCATCTCCAGCGCATTAGGGTCATCGGCAATCCCTTTCAAAAGAATGTGCATACGGACTTCTTCTTCAGGGGTCAGTTTGCAGATCATAGCAATTCCTCCACGCGGGCTGCCGTTTCGTCCAGAAGCGCCGTGCCGTCCACAACCAGAATCGGACAGCACAGCGCTTTCTGCCATGTATCGTGCACGGCCGCGCATAGCAAAAAGGCCAAATAGGTTTCCAACTTACCGCCTTACTTCACCAGCAGGCAAACCGTCTCAACATGCCGTGTCTGCGGGAAAAGGTCAACGGGGCAGAATTTGGCGGCGCGCCAGCCGAGGCGGGTGAAGGCGGCCACATCGCGTGCCAGTGTTTCGGGGTCACAGCTGACATAGACGATGCGCTTGGGCTTCATCCGGTTTACGGCGGCGATACACTCCGGTGTGCTGCCGGCGCGGGGCGGGTCCAGGAAAACCACATCCGGGCGCAGATTCTCCCCGGCGGCGGCCATCATCCACTCGGTGGCGTCGGCACAGACAAAGCGGGCGTTTGTGATTTTGTTGCGGCGGGCATTGGCGGCGGCGTCCTGACGGCGGCGGGGTTGCGCTCGACGCCGATGACCTGCTTTGCATGGGGCGCGGCGCACAGGCCGATCGTGCCGATGCCGCAGTAGGCATCTACGACCGTCTCGCGTCCGGTCAGTTTGGCAAGCTCAAGCGCCTTTTTATACAGCACCTCGGTCTGTGTGCGGTTTACCTGATAAAAGCTGCGGGAGGAAATGGCAAATTGCAGCCCGCACAGCGTATCCAGCACAAAGCCGGGTCCCCAAAGCGGTTTCTCGCGGTTGCCCAGCACCGCGCTGGATTGGGTGGGGTTTATGTTCTGCACGATGCTGACCACCCACGGCGCTTTTTTGCGCAGGGCCGCGCAGAAATTCTTGCTGCCGGGCAGCTCGGGGCCGGGTGTGACCAGCGTGACCAGCACCTTGCCGTCCCCGCTGCTGCGCAGCACAGTATGGCGCAGCAGCCCTGTGCCGCGGTCCTCGTCATAGGCGGTCCAGCGGCAGGCACGGGCGGCGTCCACCACGGCGGCAAGGGTCCGGTTCAGGATCTCCTCCTGAAGCAGGCAGTCTGCGCCGGGCAGAACCCGATGCGTGCCCTCGGCATACAGGCCGCAGACGAGCCTGCCGCGCTGGGTGGCAAAGCTGGCAATGGCTTTGTTGCGGTAATGGTACGGTTCGGCCATGCCCTGCACGGCCCGGACAGGGGGCAAACCCGCCCAGCAGCCCCTGCAGGCGGGCTTGTTTTTGGTTCAGTTGTTCCCGGTAGGGCAGTGCAAGCAGCGGACAGCCGCCGCATTTTTATCGTAGTTCAGGCAGGTAGTGGGCATGGTTACGACCTTTCTTTGCACAGGCTTGCGCCGTGTGGTATACTATACATACAGAGCAAAAAACGGAGGTATTGCTATGAACGTGCTACTTATCAACGGCAGCCCGCACAAGAACGGCTGCACGAATGCGGCGCTGACCGAAATGGCCAGGACGCTGAACGAGGCGGGGATTGAGACCACGATTTTCCACATCGGCGCAGCCCCGGTAGGCGGCTGTGTGGGCTGCGGCGGCTGCAGCAAGACCGGCAAGTGCGTCTTTGGCGGGCCGGTGGCCGAGGTGCTGCCTCTGGTCGAGAAGGCCGACGGCATTGTGTTCGGTGCGCCGGTTCATTATGCCACGGCTGCGGCCAGTATGCTGGGCTTTATGCACCGGCTGGCCATCAGCGGCGGCAGGTACCTGCGCCACAAGCCCGCCGCGGTTGTGACCAGCGCCCGCCGCGCCGGTACTACCACGGCGCTGGAAGCAATGGAAAAGGTACCGCAGTTCTTTGAGATGCCGCTCATCAGCTCGACCTACTGGCCGATGGTCCACGGCGGCAAGGCCGAGGAGGCAGCCGCCGATGCGGAGGGTATGCAGATCATGCGCAATCTGGGCCGCAACATGGCGTGGATACTGCGCTGCATCGAAGCCGGCAAGGCTGCCGGGATCGAGGCACCTGTTGCAGAAAACGACAAGCGGACGAATTTTATCCGCTGACACGCGCCCTGCGGGCGGCAAAGCGGCGTTCCCACTGCGGGAGCGCCGCTCTTGCTTTTCTCAGGGGAGTTATGCCAGACTCTTGGTGCGCCCACCGCTGACATCCTCCTCGGTGACGGCCTTGACTGAAGTGTCCGCCTGCTGGGCGGACTGCGGCGCATGGCCGGTCGGCCAGACATTCTGCAGCAGCGCAATGATAGGCTCATAATCGCTGGTGCGGGCAGCGGCGGTGACATAGATGGTCTCGCCGCAGTCGTAGTCGATCTGGGCAAAGATCGTCTGGTAGCTGCCGCAGTCATAGCGCACCGCCGACACAGCGGCATCGGGCACGGTAAAGCCGATATCATACCGGACCGTGCCGGTCGTTTCCTCCAGCTCCTGCCCGGACTGCGTCAAAATCCGTGTAGGTGTCGGTCGTCTGCAAAAGCACGACCGTATAGCTCAGCTGGTTGCCCGCTGTCAGTGAGAGGGTATCATCCTGCGCCATAACCGGCTGCTCCCACTGGTTCTGATCGTAAACGATGGTCACACCGTTGTCACCGTCACAGCTGGCATAGTCCGGCTCCTCGTTTTTGACGAAGCCGTCACCGCCGTAAAGGTAGAGCATAAAATCCTGAAAGCTGCACCCCGTCAGGGCAAGCCCCGCCAAGACGGAGAGGGCGGCTGCGATACTTTTTTTCATAAAGTTCATTCCTTTTATAATAGCATGATGCTGTAAAAGCCCATAGCGGATGCCGCCAGCACAAAGGCGTTCCAGCCCAGCACGGCAAAAACTGCGCCGAACGCCAGCCCTGCCAGTACATCGCTGATATAGTGGACGCCGGTCACGACCCGGCAGACCGCGATCAGTACCCCCCCAGCACGGCCAGCACGATGCCGAGCGGGCGGAGCACAAACCACGCCGCTCCGGCAATCGCTGCCGCCGAGAAGCAGTGGCGGCTCGGCATGCTCTGGCCGGGCTTGTCCTTCGGAAAGAGGGGCGCAAACCCCAGCGCCGTGTAGGGGCGCGGGCGGTCGATGACCCGGCGCACCAGCGTACCGACCAGAAACGCTGCCGCCGGTACGATGACCGCAGGCCAGAGCTGCTCACTGCGGTGCAGTGCCAGCCACGCCAGCATACCGAGGTAGAGCAGATATACCAGCCCCACCGCCCCGCGGCTGACGAGCCGCAGCGCCTTTTTGGCGGCGGGCCTTGCGTTGAACCACCCGATCACGGCGCGGTACTGCTCTGCATTCATAAGGGTATCCTCCCAGTCATAACATTTCACCATTAGAATAACATTCTGAAAAAGGCTTGTCAAACGCCGATGCAGATGTTTATAATAAAGGCAGTACCGCACCCCTTCAGCCGCCGATACGGCGCGCGGGGTGCGCCGACTGCCAAGCCCAACGGGCGCGCTATATTCTGTGTATCTGCGTGCTTTTTGCGGCATTGGCGGTCAGAGGTGATTACATTGTAGGAGGGGTGTCCCTTTTGTTTGGTTTTGCAAATGCGCTGCTGCTGCTTTTGCTGGCGGCTGCCTGCCTTGATTTTGTACCGGTTCTGCGGCGCAGGCTCTCCCCCACCGCGTGGTGGGCGGAGGATCGCCCGCTGTTTTTGCGCCGCGCGCAGCGGTGCCCAACGGCGGAAAAGCACCGCCGCGTGCGTCCTGCTGGGCGTGATGGTGTACGAGTTCATCGTGGTGTTCACCCACAGCATGGCGCGGGAAACCTGGCCGTGGCTGCAGACGCGCTCTCCCCGCGTGCTGGACTGGGTGATGTATCTATGCTTCGGGTGCAAGATTCTGCTCGGCACGCGCTACAACGGCCGCAGCCTGCTTTGCGCGGGAATGTTGTATTTTGTGGCGCGGTGGGTGTATTTCAACGGCCAGAACATCTGGTGGATTGGCCTTTGCGTTGCATTGCTTGGCCGCCAAGGATGTGTCGCTGCGCCGCGCCGTCAAGGCACAGCTGCTCTGCGGCGTGCCGACGCTGGCGCTGGTGGAGGTACTCCACGCTGCGGGCATCGTTGCGCCCAATCCTTTCGTTGAGACTAACGGCAAATTGCGCCGGATATACGGCTACGGTCACCCCAACACCTTCGGCGGGGTGGTGTTCGGCCTTGTGCTGGCGTGGGTGCTGCTGCGCCGTGAGAAACTCCGCTGGGCAGAGCTTGGCGGTATTGCCGCGGTCGGTGTGTTCCTGATGATTGGGCCGCCGTCCCGGTCGCCGGCAATCGCTATCTTTTTGCTTGTGGTGCTGCTGGCACTGGCCAAGCTGTGCACCCGCAAGGGCCCGCGCCCCGGCAGCAGGCTGCTGGCGGTCGGCTGTGCGGCGGTGGTTCCGCTTGTGGCAGCAATCAGCTATATTCTGCCGCTGCTTGGGCCATGGGCCAATGAAAACGGCCCCGCGTGGCTGGAAAAGCTGAATGAGATGCTGACCGGTCGCATCCAGCTGTCGTGGGAGGCGTACAATGCGTTTGACATAAAAATTGCGGGCCAACTGCTTACCGTATGGCCCGCGCCGGAGAATATTGACAATATTTTTGTGTATCTGCTCTATCAGGTTGGCCCGGTTATGCTGGCGCTCGTCTGCATCCTGCTGATGGTTGCGCTGTACGGTTACGCCCGCCGCGGCGCGTGGCAGGCGGTGGCCTGCCTTATCACGGCGCTGGCCTACGGCTATATGGAGACGCAGGTCATCCACCTGACCAGCGACCCCGCCACGCTGCTGGTCTGCGGTGCGGTGTTTGCGCTGCCGAAGCAGAAATGGATGTTTGAGGACGCCTGACCGCCCCTCAGTCCTCCGGGTAAGCCTCGGCGGAAATCTCCACCGCGGTCACGTCCAGAGCCTCGGCGCTGGCCTTGGCGGCGGTGACAAGCCCGGTCACCTCGCCGGAGGGCTTTTGCAGCAGGTAGGCACCGACTGCCTTGGCCTTGTAGACGAGCAGCACACAGTAGGTGTCGTGCTCCCCGGTGGAAAGCTGCGGGCACAGCACCGTCCACTTTTCCACAGTCTTGCCCTTATAGTCCGCAAGGTCAAGCCCGCTCTCCTGCACGATCTGGTTGAAGGCGGCGAAGCTGTCATCCCACTTTTTGGGGATTTTCACCTTATCTACGGCGGCACTGGCAAGGTCGGTGTCAAAGCCGTAGCCGTTGAAGTAGATGCCGATGTCCTGTGTCGTTTCGATGCCCGGCACAGCAGCGGCAGAGGCGGCCACCGCGCCGCCCGTAAAGTGCACCGCCGCGGCCACGGTGCCGCACAGGCAGACGGCACACAGGGCCAGCGCCCCGGCCTGCCGCAATCCCGGTTTGGTAACAGTAAACAAAAAAACATACGCAAAAGCCCCCTCACATTGTCACTGCAATGTATGCGGGGGCTGCTGTTATTTATACTGGTTTTTGGGGGCATACCACTGGAAAATCACTGCGTCATTGTCGGCCTCCAGCTTTGCGGTGTCATGCTCCGGCAGGGCGGTCCACATAACCATCATCGCGCCAAGGCGCGCGCAAAGCCGCACGGCCCAGTTGCGCTCATCGGGGCACCATGCGATGAAGTCCGGTCGACCCAAAAAGTTGCCCAGCAGATGGGAAAACGCAAAGGCGGGCACGGCGCCCGTGCCGTCCTTGTGGTAGCTGCGGTAGCTGTCCGACAGCTGGCCGCGCAGGACGCCGGGGGCCTGCCGCCGTACAATGCCCACAACCCGCGGGTCAAAGCTCTCGATGCAATAAGGGCCCGGGTAGGACTTCAGCTCCGAAATCGTGGCGCGGCAAAGCTCCTCCAGATAGGTTTGGCTGTACTCGCTGCGGCTCTTGATCTCAACGATCAGCGGCGTGGCGGGGTTGGCCTCGGCCACCGTGCGCAGCATATCGGCAAAGAGCGGCGGATGCTCCTCACTGCCCGCCAGCGGCTGAGCCGAAAATTCCGCCCAGTCCATATCATGCACAAAGCCCTTGGCCGGCGTCATACGGTCCAGCGTATCATCGTGAAAAACAACCAGCCGATGGTCCGATGTAAACTGTACATCCAGCTCAATGCCGTAGCCGTTTTTGGCCGCGGCGGCAAAGGCGGGCAGGCTGTTCTCCGGCGGGCGCTGGTCCTTGCCGAAATAACCGCGGTGGGCAAAGTTACGCCCCAGAAAGGGGGCACGCAGGGCATCCCGGCGCTTGCCGGGCCAGACAGCAAACAGCACCAGCAGCACCAGAATCAGAATAAGGCAAAGCAGTAGTTTCATAAATTGTCACTCTCCTGCCGCCATTGTACCGCGGAAAGCGACAAAATGCAACAGCTTTGTAAAGCACCAGACCCGGCGTAATCTCCTCCGCTGGGTCTGGTACGGCAATGATGAATGCGCAGCTCAGTATCGTTCTCGCCGCGATCTTCCGCCGCTATGTAGCGATTCTGCCATTTTTTCGGCGGCTGAGCCCGGCAGGTCAATTGCAATGCAGTCCAGCCAGCAGCCGCCAGCATCGGCGTGGTGATGTGCTCGGCGTAGTGGGTGTTGAGGCAGACCAGCAGCCTTGTGCTGTGCAGTACGTTGGAATTGACCATCCCGCCCTGCCCGGCGCGGATTACGCCCTGTTGCCATTAAAAACCAGCCCATGACGTGGTGGATGACTCATACCGGGCGGCCACCACGTGGCTGGCAATGTGCGGAAACTGCGGCGTGTAGCCGGGCAGATATTCCTCCCGGCTGTCGGGATTCATTTCGACGGTTGTGACCTCTAGCATGACGGCTGTCCCCAATCTTTTTCTGTTTCGTCTATCTCTATTCTATCACAAGTTTTATAAAATTTTTATTTTTTTTCACAAAACTTCCACCTATACGCTGTATTGTGGTATTATAGAAAGAGGGAAGCATAAGGAGGGTATTCCTATGGCTAAAATTCTGATCGTGGATGACGAGCCGCGCATCCGTGACCTTATCCGGGAGCATCTGCAGTACGCCGGCTTCACCTGTGAGGAGGCCGGCGATGGCACCGCCGCGCTGAGCGCGTTGAGCCAAGGCAGCATTGACCTTGTCATTCTGGATATTATGATGCCGTTTATGGACGGTATGACCTGCCTGCGTGAGATGCGCACCCGCAAAATTATGACCCCGGTCATCATGCTGACCGCCCGCAGCGAGGAATATGACAAGCTGGCCGGGCTGGAGAGCGGTGCCGATGATTATGTGGTCAAGCCCTTCTCCCCGCGGGAGCTGGTAGCCCGCGTCAAGGCGGTGCTGGCGCGCACGATGCCCAAGCCGGCGGAGGATGTCGGCAGCTATACCTTCGGGGATCTGTCCATCGACACCGCCAGCCACAGCGTCAAGGTCGCCGGGCAGGAGGCACCGCTCACCCCCAAGGAGTTTGATTTGCTGGTTTTTCTTGTCAGCAACAAGGGCATCGCCCTCAGCCGCGAGAAGATCCTGCAAAAGGTCTGGAATTACGACTACTACGGCGAGGACCGCACCGTAGATACCCACATCAAGATGCTGCGCAGCCATCTGGGCCACTGCCGCAGCTACATCGTCACCGTATGGGGCATCGGGTACAAATTTGACCCGGACACCTTATGAAGCAACTCAAAAAAAACGGTGCGGCTCATAAGCCGCACTTTGCGCTTGGCATACGCTGGCAGCTGATGCTATTCATCGGCGGCATTACGCTTTACGCTGCTGCTGGTCTGGGGCATCATCACCTTCGCGCTGGAGCCGCAGTATAACCGCAACATCCGCACCAAGCTGGACGGCAAGGCCGCCGCCATCACCGCGCTGATCGACCAGTCTGACACGCCCATCTCCAACCGGAGCTACCTCGGCCTTACCTTGAACGAAGAATTCTGGAGCGGCGTCAGCGAGACCTTTCAGGACAAAAAGATCAATGTAGACGGCTGCTGTGTCGATTTCTCTGATACAACGCTGCGCTGCCTCAAGGCCTATGAGAGTATGTACCCCTGCCTGCTGCACGAAAGCACCGGCGCGTTCGGCGGGGATTTCGGCTACAATGTGGATACCCGGGTGGCCATCCAGCTGCGTCAAAAGCTGTTTGAGGACGGTGAGCTTTACCAGATTGTCAAGGTCGGCTCCTCGATGCAGATGTGCGTGGGGCGGCTGTCGGCCGATGGGCAGTACGGTATCATTGTCTCGACAAGCCTTGCACAGATTACCATTGCCACCGAGGTGCTGCGCTCCATCCTCGCGCCGGTCGCGCTGCTTCTGCTGGTGCTGGACCTCTTGCTGGCCGTGCTGTTCAGCCGCTGGTTCACCAGCCCCATCCGCAAGCTGTCCAACGGTGCGCAGGAGATTGCCGCGGGCAACTACGATGTACAATTAAAGTTGAGCACCACGATGAAATCGGCCGTCTGGCCGAGGATTTCAACCACATGGCCGCCGAGGTCAAGCGCAGCGCCCAGCTGGAAAAGACATTCTCGCCAACGTCAGCCACGATCTGCGCACCCCGCTGACCCTGATAAAGGGCTACGCCGAGACAGTGCGCGACCTGACCGGCAGTGACGATGCCAAGCGCACCGAGCAGTGCAACATTATTGTGGATGAGACTGACCGGCTTTCTGCGCTCGTGAACAGCGTCATGGAGCTGAGCAAGGTGCAGAGCGGCGCAGAGAAGCCGAGCCTTGTCGATTTTGACATGAGCGAGCTTTGCTTTTGAGGTTGCCGGGCCGCTACGATGCCCTGTGCGACAAAAATCACTGGAAGCTCGACTTGCAGGCCGACGACGCCTGTCCTGTCAGCGCTGACCCCGCCATGATGGAGCGTGTGCTGCACAACCTTCTGGGCAACGCGTTCCACCACATCGGTGCGGACGGCACCGTGGTACTGCGGGCCATCCCCAAGGAGCACGGCTGCCGCATTGAGGTGGAGGATCACGGCCCCGGCATTCCGCCGGAGGATTTGCCCTACATCTTTGACCGGTACTACCGCGCCCGGCAGGACAGCGGCCGCACCGGCACCGGGCTGGGACTATCCATCACCAAGGCCATACTGCAGCAGCACGGCTTCGCCTTCGGCGTGGACAGCGCTGTGGGGCAGCGGCTCCACCTTCTGGTTTGAGATGGCGGACACAAGAGCATAGTTCCCTGCGGGTGCCGGGTTCGTCCGGCATCTCTGACATGCCGAACAAAGGAGGTTTTTCATGGAGAACATCAATGAAAAAATGGACGCCCAGCTGCGCACCCGCGTGGATGAGCTGACCCGCGCCAACGATGAAAATCAGGACGGCCGTCTGGATGCCGCTGACCTGAAGGCCCAACTGAACCGCATCGAGGCCCAGCTGGAGCTGCAGGACCAGCAGAACCGCGGTATTATTGCCAACCAGCGCAAGCGGATGATCCTGAGCGTGGTTCTGGTCGCGGTGATTCTGGTGGTGCTGGCGTTCTTCGGCTGGCGCATCAATGTAGCCTACAACAATGTCATGGCTGCCTGTGACCGTGTCAACGCGCTGGCCGACACGGTGCAGACCAGTCTGGACACGCTGGATCAGAGCCAGCTGGATGATATGATGCAGGACCTGCCCGAAATCACCGAACAGCTGAAAAGCATTGATGTAGACGCGCTGAATAAGGTCCTGACCGAGCTGCCCTCCCTGATGGACACCGTGAGCAGCCTGCAGAGTCAGGTGGAGAGCATCACCAACTGGTTCAATGGTCTGGGGTCGGTTTTCGGCCGATGACCCGCCAATAAAACTGCCCCTGCACATTCCGTGCAGGGCAGTTTTTGTGGTGTGCCGCGTCAGTCCGCGCGGCGGTGGTAGTACGCCAGCCGCGGGGTGCCGTCCTCGGTATAGATCGTGCCGCAGCGCACAAAGCCGGCTGCCGTGAGCGCGCGCTGCATGTAGATGTTGTCGGCGTGGGTATCGGCCCGCAGCGGCAGCCCCTGCTGCAGGCACCAGTCAATGCAGAACCGCCCGATACCGCCCACCCGCCCTGCCGATGCCAGGCGGTGGATCGTGGCATAGGGGACATCCTCCGGCCAGGCGCCGTCCTCGATTTGGCGGTAGGTGGGGTCCTCGCCGGGAATCAGGCAGAACACGGCCTGTATCTCTCCCGCCCCCGTGACGACATGGCAGACGCCCCGGTCGATCTCTGCCGTCAGGCGTGCGGCACCGGGGTAGCCGGCCGGCCACTGGGTCGGGTTGCCGTGGGTCTGCATAAAACGGCGGGCGTTCTCATAGATCGCCAGCAGCGCCGGCAGATCGCCCCGCACAGCCTTGCGGACGGTAAGTGTCATAGCCGTTCTCTCCTTTATTATAAAATAATACCCGGGCAGTATAGCACAATTTCCCGGCTCTGTCCACCGCAGTGCGCGTATGCCGGGATTTCCCCTTGCATCCCAACCGCGGTTGTGCTACACTGTATCTGCAAAAGTTAGAAGCATCAAACTTTTATAAAAGAGGATGTAATTATGACACTCGCGGAATTAAAAATCGGGCAGGATGCGGTGCTGCGCACCATCGGCGGGCAGGGAGAGCTGCGCCACCACCTGCTGGATATGGGCCTGACGCCCGGAACCGAGGTCACGCTGCGCAAGGTTGCGCCGATGGGCGACCCCATCGAGGTCGAGCTGCGCGGCTATGAGCTGACGCTGCGTCTGGACGATGCAGCCAAAATCGAGGTGGAGAATGTCCACGAGACTGACCGCGCCGCCCGCAGCGAGGAGCGCCACGCCCCTGTCCCCCACCCCGGTGTGGGTGAGCTGCGCAAGGCACCCAGCTACCATGACCGCAAGGCCGGCAGTGAGATTGCCAAGGGCCAGCCCCTGCACCTTGCGTTGGCCGGCAACCAGAACTGCGGCAAGACAACGCTTTTCAACCAGTTGACCGGCTCCAACCAGCACGTAGGCAACTTCCCCGGCGTGACGGTGGACCGCAAGGACGGCACGATCCGTGGCCATGCCGAGGCCACCGTCACCGATTTGCCCGGCATTTACAGCCTTTCCCCCTATTCAAGCGAGGAGATTGTCACCCGGGATTTCCTGCTCAACACCCACCCGGACGCCATCATCAACATCGTGGATGCGTCCAATATTGAGCGCAATCTTTACCTGACGATGCAGCTTATGGAGCTGAATATCCCGCTGGTGCTGGCGCTAAACATGATGGACGAAGTCCGCGCCAATGGCGGCACCATCATGGTCAACGAGCTGGAGGAGCTGCTCGGCGTGCCGGTCGTACCTATTCCGCCGCGAAAAATCGAGGGCATTGACGAGCTGGTGGAGCATGTGCTGCATGTAGCCCGCCACCGCGAGACCCCCGGCCGCATCGACTTCTGCGATGCGGGGGGACGGCAAGGGCGGCGCGGTGCATCGCTGCATCCATGCCGTCAACCATCTGATCGAGGACCATGCCGCCCGCGCCGGGCTGCCCGTCCGCTTTGCAGCCACCAAGCTGGTCGAGGGTGACCCGCTGATCGAAAAGGCGCTGGACCTTGACAAAAACGAGACCGAGCTGCTTGCCCACACGATCGCCGAACTGGAGAGCGAGACCGGCCTTGACCGCGAGGCCGCGCTGGCCGATATGCGGTTCAATTTTATTGAACGCCTTTTGTGACAAAGACCGTTGTGCGCCCCGGTGAGAGCCGCGAGCATAAGCGCAGCGTAGCGATCGACAAGGTCTTGACCGGCAAATACACCGCGCTGCCCTGCTTTATCGGCATCATGGCGCTGGTGTTCTGGCTGACCTTCGGCGTCATCGGCGCCGGGCTGTCCGACCTGCTGACCCTCGGCATCGACGCCCTGACAGGCCTGACCGACCGGGCGCTGACCGCCTACGGCATCAACCCTGTTGTACACAGCCTCGTGATTGACGGTGTGTTTGCGGGCGTGGGCAGCGTGCTGAGCTTTCTGCCCATCATCGTTACGCTGTTCTTCTTCCTCTCGATTCTGGAGGATACCGGCTACATGGCGCGCGTGGCCTTCGTCATGGACCAGCTGCTTCGCCGCATCGGGCTTTCGGGCCGCAGCTTTGTGCCGATGCTGATCGGCTTTGGCTGCTCGGTGCCCGCCATCATGGCGACCCGCACCCTCTCGAGTGACCGCGACCGCAAAATGACGATCCTGCTTACCCCATTTATGAGCTGCTCGGCCAAGCTGCCGATCTACGCGCTGTTTACAACGGCCTTTTTCCCAAAGCAGTACCGCGCGCTTGTGATGATCGGGCTGTACTTAACAGGCATCGTCTGCGGCATTTTGTACGCGCTGCTGCTGAAATTGACCAAGTACAAGGGCGAGCCCGTCCCCTTTGTGATGGAGCTGCCCAACTACCGCTTCCCCTCTGCGCGCAGTGTGGGCCAGCTGATCTGGGGAGAAGGCGCGGGACTTCCTGCAGAAGGCCTTTCACCATCATCTTTGTGGCCACGGTGCTGATCTGGTTCCTGCAGACCTTTGACGCGCGGCTGAATGTGGCCGCCACGCCCGATGCCAGCTTGCTGGCCGCCATCGGCAGCTTTATCGCGCCGGTGTTTGCACCGCTCGGCTTTGGCGATTGGCGTGTCAGCACGGCGCTCATCACCGGCTTTACCGCCAAGGAAAGCGTCGTCTCGACCCTGACCGTTCTGCTTGGCGGGGATACGGGCGCGCTGACCACGATGTTCACCCCGTTCACGGCCGTTGTGTTTTTGGTGTTTACCCTGCTGTACACCCCCTGCGTGGCTGCCGTGGCGGCCGTGAAGCGCGAGCTGGGCGGCAGCAAAGCCGCTGCCGGCGTTGTCCCTGATGCAGTGCGCTATTGCATGGGTGGTTGCTTTTTTGTGGTACACTTAGTGGGTGGATTGTTCGGGCTGGTATGACCCCGCCCCGCAGAAAGTATGAGGTAAACCCCTATGGCAAGTATTATCGTTGTTGTGATCATCTTTGTGCTGCTGGCGCTGGCGATATTGTTCATCTGCCAGAACGGCGGCTGGCAGGGCGGCTGCGGCGGCAACTGCGCAGGCTGCCACAACAAATGCGCTGACGCTGACAAGAAAAAGAAATGACCCTGAGCGGCTCCTGCGGGAGCCGCTTTTTTTGTGGCTGTCCTTGCACAATCCCCTAAAAAACGCTATACTATTGATAAGTATATTATTTTTGGGAGGCACTGCCCGTGAACGCTGAGCCCATCCGTGTTTTACAGATCATGCCCGCCATGGACGCCGGCGGCATGGAGACTTTTGTGATGAACGTCTATCGCACCCTCGACCGTGAGCGGGTGCAGTTCGACTTTTTGTATCATTACGATAAGCCGTGCTTTTTTTGATGACGAATCCGTGCGCTGGGCGGGCGCATCTATAAGCTGACCGTCCGGCAGGACAATAACCTCCCCGCTATCTGCGCGAGCTGCGCCGTCTGTTTGCCGCCCACCCGGAGTGGCGCATCATCCACGGCCATTACAGCGGCTTCGGCATGTTTTACAACCCCGTGGCCAAGCGGGCGGGCATCCCGGTACGGTGCGGCCACAGCCACAACACTGCCTATGAGCCGAACCTTGTCGGCCGGCTGGACCGGGCTTATGAGCAGCTTTTTCAGCGCCGGGCTTACCGACCGCTTTGCCTGCAGCGAAAAAGCCGGGCAGATGCTGTACCGGCAAAGCCCCTTTACGGTCGTGCCGAACGGCATTGACACAGCGCGGTTTGCTGCCCGCGACCCCCAGCGCCGCGCCCTGCTGCGCGGGGAACTGGGCGTGACCGATCAGGAGATCCTGTTCGGCCATGTGGGGCGGTTTTCCGCCCAGAAAAATCACCCCGGCCTGCTGAAGATCTTTGCCGCCGTGCGCGCCCGTCTGCCTAAGGCGCGGCTGGTGCTGCTGGGCGGCGGCGAGCCTGCCTATATCGAAAAAATGCAGGCGCTTGCGCAGGAGCTTGCCCTTGGTGACAGCGTGATCTTTGCCGGGGTGCGCAGCAATATCCAGAGCTTTTACGATGCGATGGACGCCTTTATGCTGCCCAGCCTGTTTGAGGGACTCCCTGTCGTGCTGGTTGAGGCCCAGACCGCCGGTCTGCCCTGCTTTGTCTCGGACACGGTGGACCCCGGTGCAGCCTTTCACCGACCGGGTGCGGTTCCTGCCGCTGCAGGATACCGGTGCCTGGGCGGATGCGATCGCGGCGGCCTCCTTCCGCCGTGACCCGCAGGCACGGGAGAAGGCTGTCCGCGCCGGGTACGATATCCACACAAGCGCTGCGGTGCTGCAGGAATTTTACCTGCGCCGCTATGCCGAGGTGACAAAATGAAGCCCTGTGAGATCGCGGTCATTGTGCCGGTCTATAATGCAGCAGCCTATCTGACCGCCTGCACCGATGCGATTGCCGCACAGAAATTTGACGGTTTCCGGTGCATTTTGGTGGATGACGGCTCCACAGACGGCTCCCCCGCGCTCTGCGATGCCATCGCAGCCGGGGACCAGCGGTTTGTGGCGCTGCATCAGCCCAACAGCGGTGTATGTGCCGCACGCACGGCCGGGCTGCGGCAGGGGCGCGCGCTGGGTGCGCGGTGGTTCGCCTTCTGCGATGCAGATGATCTGTACCACCGACCTGCTGGACACGCTGTACGCCGCCGTGACCAACAGCGGCCTGCCGCGCTGGCCTGCTGCCGCTATGACACCTTTGCCGACACAATCCGCCCGCCGATGCCGCCGCGCCGGAAAAAGTTCCTGCGCGGCCCGGCCATCTGGACGCGCTGCTGCATGACCACGCCGTGGACTACGGCCTGTGGAACAAGCTCTACGCTGCCGAGCTTCTGCGCGAGGATATGCTGGACAACGGCCTGGCCTACAATGAAGATTTATTTGCGAACTGGCGGGCATTTTTGGCAGCGCCGGGGTGCGCCTTCTGCGATTTTGCGGGCTACCACTACCGCCAGCACGCCGACAGTGCCAGCCACCGCGCCCTGCCGCCCCAGAGCATTGACGACCAGCGCCGCGCGGCGGCGGAGATACGCGCCACCGCCCCCGGCCGCCCTGCAGGAGAAAGTGTGAACGCCTTTTACTACGAAAAGCTCGTCTATCTGGCCAGCATGATCCTGCGGCGCGCCAACGCCGATGCCTACCGCGTGCAGCTGTATGAGCTGCAGGTCGCCATCCGGGCGGGCGCGCGCGACCCCCAACTGGGGCGCAATCCGCAGCTGCCGCGCAGCATAAGGCTCTCGGCGTTTTTGACACTGCATATGCCGCGGCTGTGGCGGTGGGCCTGCCGAACTTTCTTGAAGGACCGACAATAATGCGCATTTTACTTGTTTTGGACCGTGTGGAGAACGCCGCCAGCGCCAACGCCCTGATGGGCTTCCGTCTGGCGGAGCAGCTGTTGGCGCGGGACCACACCGTACATATTTTGACACTGTGGGACGGCCTGCACACCCCGCCCGCCCCGCCGCAGGGCGCCGTGCAGCATCTGCTTGCCTTTGCCGATGAACGCCTGATGAACGAGGCCCTTGAAAACGGCCGCAAAGGCGGCACCCGGTGGCTGTGCGGCTGGCGCGCCTGTGCGCCCACCCGGCAGCGGTGGCGGCAGCCTTCTTCGCCAGCTTGTGCTGAAGGCCCCCCGCCGCACGGTGGACAGCCGCCGCGAGATCGAACGCTTGGACGCGGAATTTCACTTTGACGCGGTCTGTGCGGTCTGTGCGCCCTACCGCACCGCCTTTGCGCTGGAAGGGGCGGCCATCGGCGGCAAAAAGCTGCTGTGGCAGCTGGACCCCTACGCTTCCGCCCGTGATTACCGCCCCGGGCGGCTATGCGCGGGAGGGGCAGCTCCTTGACGCGCTGGACGGCAGCTTTATCACGCCGCAGGCCGTCCCGGACTATGTGGACGGCGCACCGCTGGCCTCCCGCCGCGGCAAGGTGCATCCGCTGGGCTTCCCGGCACTGCTGCCGCGCACAACCTTTCAGCGGCGGGCATGACACGGTACAGTGTGTTTTTTGCGGCAAGCCTTTACCCCGGAGTTGCGTGAGCCCGGCTTTTGCGCTGGCGCTGTTCAGCGCGCTGCACGACAGCGCCGTAACGCTGACGATGGCGGGCGGCGGATGGGAGCGCTTTACCGAAGCCGCCGACACCGCAGCCGCCACACTGAGCAAGCGTCTCTTGTGCGCCCCGGTCTGCTGCCGCCCTTGAGGACGCCGCCGCGCTGGAGAACCGCGCCGATGTGCTGGTGAGCCTTGGCAATGCTGCGACAACCAGCTGCCGAGCAAGCTGTTCGGCTATTTTGGCACCGGCAAGCCGGTGCTGCATCTGGCAACGTGCGACACCGACCCCACACTGCCGTATCTTGCCCGCTACCCGCTGGCACTGGTGCTGTACGCGAAGGATGGCGTAACCCCCGGCGTGACCGCCCGGCTGAACCGCTGGCTGCATGAGGTCAGGGGCCGTCAGCTTCCCTTTGCCGAGACAGCGCAGCTCTACCCCGAGTTTACGCCGGAAAAGGTGGCCGAAGAATTTTTGAGGTGGATATAAATGCAGATCCTCTGGCTTGTCAAAACCACGCTGCCGCAGGCGGCGGCCGCCTGCGGTCTGGCAGAAGCCGGTGATGTAAGCGGCAGCTGGCTGACCGGGCAGCTTGCCGCTCTGCGCCGCTTCCCGGAGCTGAAGCTCACGGTGCTCTGCGTGGGCAAGACCGAAGCGCAGGGCGAGGCGGACGGTGTGTGCTACCGCATTGTGCCGGATGCCTCCGCCTTTGTGCCGCTTTTACAGGCGGAAAAGCCCGCGCTGGTGCACGTCTGGGGCACCGAGTATGACGAGGCCACCGTTATGGCGGACGCCGCCCAGGCGCAGGGCCTGCCGGTGCTCTTCAGCATACAGGGGATTATGCGGGACTGCGCCGCCCACCTGTGTGATGGTGTGCCCGAGGCCTACCGCCGTTCCGGCGCGCTGTGGCACGCCGTGGACAGGGTTATTCCCGGCGAATTGCTGGACACTATGCAAGTCAATTTCAACACGCTGGCGTCCAAGGAAGCCGCATTGCTGGCAGGGGCCCGCTATGTGACGGGCCGCACGGCGTTCGACCGTGACGCCTGCACCGCCCTTGCCCCGCACGCCCGGTACTACCCCTGCAACGAGACCCTGCGTCCGCCGTTTTACACCGGCACACTGTGGCATCCGCGAGAGTTTGCCGCCGCGCCGGTTCTGTTCCTGCCGCAGGGCAACTATCCGCTGAAAAATCTGCACACCGTTATCAAGGCACTGCCCGCCATACTGGCAAAGTACGGCAGCGCCGAGCTGCACATTGCGGGCTGGCCGCCGCTGGACAAGGGCCCGCTGCTGCGCCCGGTCATTGACCGGATGTTCCCTTACAAGCGCTACTGCAAGCGGCTGGCCGCGCAGCTGGGCGTGGCGGGGCATATCCACTACACAGGCCCGCTGGACGCTGCTGCCATGCGGCAGGCTTATTTGGAGGCGGACGTATTTTTGCTGCCCTCCAGCTGCGAGAACAGCCCCAACAGCCTCGGCGAGGCGATGCTGCTGGGTCTGCCCTGTGTAGCCGCTGCCGTGGGCGGTATCCCCTCAATGCTGGAGAATGGCCGCGAGGGGCTGCTCTACGGCGATGCGCTGGATGATAAGGCCCTTGCCGATGCCGTGCTGCGCATTTTGCAGAGCGCTGACGGCGGCATGGCACTGGGCCGGGCCGCCCGCGCACGGGCCCTGCAAACCCATGACGCCGCCCGCAACGCCGGGGAGCTGGAACAAATTTACAAGACGATTCTGCAAGAGGAACAGCCGTGAGCATACGCAACATTTCTGTCATCATTCCCTGCTACAAGGCCGCAGCCACGCTGCGCCGCGCCGCAGCAAGCGCATTGGCCGATGCCCCCGCCGGGCTGGAGCTGCTGCTGGTGGACGATGGCAACCCCGACGATACCGGCACCCTTTGCGACACGCTTGCCGCTGAGGATCCGCGCGTCCGTGCGCTGCACCGCCCAAACGGCGGCGCGGGTGCGGCGCGCAACACCGGGCTGGATGCCGCGCGCGGCGATTGGGTGCTTTTTCTCGATGCCGATGATGTCCTGCTGCCGGGACTTTGGGCCGCGCTTGCGGCACTTTCCACCGAGGCGGACATGATCCTGTTCGGTCTGACGCGGGAGAGCGGCACGACTGTGACCCCTGCCGATTTTCTGGCCGAGGGAGCCTATCCCGACCTGCAGGCGCTGGGCAGTGCGCTCTCTCCCCTGCTGTTTGATACAGGGTTGCTGGCCGCGCCTTATCCCAAGCTGTTCCGCCGGTCGGCCATCGGGGCGCTGCGCTTCTCGCCGCAGCTGAAGATCAACGAGGATGTTTTATTTAACATACAATTTTTACAGAATACCCCTGCCATTTATTGCCTGCATGGTGTATACTATAAGCAGTATGATACGCAGGCCGGCAGTCTTTCGCGCCGGCTGCGCGGCGATCTGCTGGAGGCCGAGTGCATCACCCGTCCGGCGCTGGCCGAGCTGCTGCGCGCTAACGGCATGGACCCGGCCCCGTATGAGCGCACCAGCCGGCTGCGCGCCTGCCTGAATCAGTACGGTCTGCTAACCGGCTGCCGGGGAGATCTGCCGTATGCCGTCCGCCGCGCTCTCTTTTGCCGAGATTTTGGCTGACCCCGATGCCCGCGCCGCCCTGCGGGAGCGGCTGCAGCATGACCCGCACAGGCTGCTGGCCCTGCCGTACCGCGCAGGTGTCGCCCTGCAGTGGCCGGGCTTGTTGGCGGCGTACACGATTGCAAAGCAGCCCCTTTTGCAGGGGCAACGCAGCTAGTATGATATAAGGAAGTATCTATGTCTGACCATCCCAAAATCAGCATAATCTCCACCGTCTACAACACCGGACCCTACCTGCGCCCGGCGGTGGAAAGTATTCTGGCCCAGACCTTCACCGATTTTGAGCTGCTGCTGGTGGATGACGGCAGCCACGATGGCTCTGCCGAGGTCTGCGATGCGCTGGCCCGGCAGGATGCCCGCATCCGTGTGTTCCACCAGCCCAACGGCGGCCCCGCCCACGCCCGCAACACCGGGCTAGACAATGCCTGCGGTGATTACATCGGCATTGTGGACTCCGATGACCTCATCGAGCCTGCGATGTTTGAGACACTGTACAACGCCGTGCAGCAGCCCGGTGTGCGGCTGGCCGCCTGTGCCGCAGACTGCATTGACGCCGAGGGACGCCGGATCGAGGGACGCAGCGTCACGATCCGCCAGCCCGGCGTGCGCGATGCGCAGGAGCTTTTGCTGGAGGCCTTTCAGACCGGCAGCTTTTACGGCCCGCTGAGTTGGAACAAGCTGTTTGATGCACGGCTTTTCAAAGAAAAGGGAATCCACTACGATGAGACGATGCTTTTTGGCGATGATGCCAGCGTACTGCACCGTGTCTTTGAGGGGGAGCGCTGCAACTGCCTGACCGATGTGCTGTATCACTACCGCACCCGCGCCGGGCAGATCACCACAGCCGGTTTCCCGCCGCGCAAGACCGATGATCTGCGGATGTACTGGGAATGGCTGCAATACTTCTCGGCCCGGCCGGGGCGTGAGGAATACTACGAATGGGCCGTGGTGCGGTACTGGCGGATCTTCTACCAGTTCTGGTGCCAGAGCGATGCAGCCGGCAACCTGCCGGAGCTGAAGCCGAAATTCATGGCGCACAAAAAACATCTGGACGCCATTTTACCGGATATTCTGTCCAGCCGCCACCTGCCGCTGGGCGAAAAGCTGCGGGCTGCCGCGTTCTGCGCCAGCCCCACGCTGACCTACGGCGCGGCGGCTGCATGGGGCCGCCTGCACAAGAGGAAGGGGAAATAAATGATGGAACATATTGCGATCAGTGTGATCGTGCCGATTTACAATACCAAGCCGTATCTGGAGGAGTGCATTGAGAGCATCCTTGACCAGAAGATCAATGTACCTGTTGAGGTGCTGCTGATTGATGACGGCTCGACCGATGGCTGCGCCGACATCTGCGACCGCTACGCCGCCCGCGATGCCCGCGTCCGGGTCATCCATCAGGAGAATCAGGGCCTTTCTGCCGCACGCAATGCCGGCATTGACGCCGCCAAGGGCCGCTATTATTCCTTCATCGACTCAGACGATGTGGTTCTGCCCGGCTTTTTACAGACGCTGTACGATGCCTGCGAGCGCCACGATGCCTATATGGCGCTCTGCTCGGTCGAGGATGTGCAGGAGAACGGCAAAAGCTGCGACCCGGCTTACTTCACCCGCCCCACGCAGGAGGGCGTATTCTGCGGCAAGGATCTGCTGAATGAGTTTTACACCCCCTACGGCACGGTCTACACCGTTGCGTGGAATAAGATGTACCGCGCCGAGGTCTGGAAGCTGCTGCACTACCCCGAGGGCCGCCTGCATGAGGACGACTTTGTGGCCCACCGCCTGTTTTGGCGCTGCGACAAGGTCGTCTGCATCGACAAGCCGCTCTACCATTACCGGCTGCGCAACGGCAGCATCTGCCGCACCAATATCCGCCCGGAGGCCTTTGACGCCGTGGACGGACTTGCTGACCGCTACCGCTTCTATGTCGAGAACCACGCCGACCGCACCGTTATTGATGCCGCTTACGCGGCCTGCTGGCGGCGGTATCTCTTCCTCTGCGCCAAGGTCCGGCAGAACCCCACCCCCGAGCTGGTCAAGGCGATCAGCAAGGAGCAGTTCCTGATGCAGGGGCTGATCAGCTACCTGCCGAACTGCCGCAACATGAAGATGACCGAAAAGCTCAGCGCTGCCCGCTGGGCCATGATGAGCGCGCAGAGCTTGTGCCCAATCAAGTAAGTCCATTGCTCTGTAGGGGCCGGACATGTCCGGCCCGCAGCCTACCTGACCTCTGATGTGAAGCCGCGGGCCGGGCATGCCCGGCCCCTACGTGCGCGGCGGTATTTTTGTTCAAAATCCACCTTCTAAGGAGCCGACCTTGGCGATACGAAAGCCCGACAAAGAAAAACGCCCCCGCGTGCTGCTGGTGCCGCCGCCGGACCTGCCGATCCCTGCCGTGCAGGGCGGCGCGGTCGAGACCCTGCTGACCCATCTGATCCGCGAGAATGAAAGGCAGGGCCTGCTGGAGCTGCTCTGCGCCAGTGTCCCCGATGATGCCGCCCGCCGCGCTGCCGAGGGCTGGCAGCATACCAAAATGCTCTATGTCCCCCGCCCCAGCGGGCACCGCCGGTATTGGCCGATGGTCTTTGTCGAGCGCTGCATGGGTATTGCGGCCCCCTATGACCCATGGTATCAGAAGGTGCAGCTTTCGCTCGCGCTGGAGCTGCCCCCGCCTGACCTGATCGTGGCCGAGGGCGGCAACCTGACCCAATGCAGCGCCATCAGCCGGATGTTCGGCCGCAGGCGGTGCTTAGCACATCTGCACGGCCAGACCGGCTGTACCCCCCGTGATGGACGACATCTACGGCGGCGTGCTGGCGCTGAGCGAGTTTATCCGCGAGGATTACCTGAAAACCAGCACCCTTGACCCGCAGCGGGCCTACATTCTGCATAACTGCATCGACACCAGCCGTTTTTGCCCCGGCCCCGCTTCCAAAGCGCTGCGGGCACAGCTCGGCTTTACCGATGCAGACTTCATCGTACTGTACTGCGGGCGGCTCGACCCTGACAAGGGTATCCATAAGCTGATGGAGGCCATTGCCGCCCTGCCGATCCCGCAGATCAAGCTGCTGATCGTAGGCAGCCCCTTCTTTGCGCGCACCCAGCAAAGTGCGTTCCAGCGCAAATTGGAGCAGCAGTCCAAAAGTTTGGGTGACCGTGTACAGTTCACCGGTTACATCCCCAACGAGGATTTGCCGGACTACTACCGCCTCGCCGACTTGTGCTGTGTGCCTACGTTGGTGGAGGAGGCTGCCGGGCTGGTAGCTGGGAGGCAATGGCCTGCGGACGGCCAGTCCTCGCCACCCGCAGTGGGGGTATGCCGGAGTATCTGGCGGGCAGTCAGGCTATCCTTGTGGAGCGCGGCGACACCGTGGCCGACCAGCTTGCGTGGAGCATCCGTATGCTGTATGAGCACCCGGCCCTCTGTGCTGAGATGGGTGCAGCAGGTGCTGAGCGTGGAAAAGAATTTTCTATCGAGCATTACTATGCCGATTTTGTGCGCATTGTGCGCGACGTGACCGAGAACGGAGGTGCCCTGTGAGCAAGCCCATAATCACCGTCATTGTGCCGGTTTACAAGGCAATGGCTACACTCGACCGCTGTGTGGAGAGCGTTCTCTCTCAGCAGATTGCGGGCGGGTTGGCCTGTATTCTGGTGGACGATGGCAGTCCCGATGACAGCGGTAAGCTGTGCGATACGTGGGCTGCGCGGGATGCCCGCGTGACGGCTATCCATCAGGAGGATATGGGGGTATCTGTTGCGCGCAACAGCGGTCTTGCCGCGGCCGACAGTGAATTTATTGTGTTTCTGGATTCCGATGATGCCTTGCGCCCCGGTGCCCTGCAGGCGGCTTTGGGTGTCCAGAACAATGCACCGCAGTCCTTCGTGTTCTGGCATTATACGAACGACGCACAGGACACTGCGCCGGTAACTGCTGATGCTGAAACCCGCCCACAGAATGCTCTTGCGCGCCTCTGGCTGGACTGTCTACTGGCCATGCCGTGGAACAAGCTCTACCGCACCGAACTTGCCCAGCAACTGCAATTCGACAGTCAGTATACTTTGGGCGAGGATTTACAATTTGTACTGGACTATATTGCCTTGCTTGGCACCAAGCAGCCGGATTTTACCTACACAGTGATGACCGCCCCGCTGACCTTTTACGATTGCAGCCGCGGCGGTACGCTCTCCACAAAAATATCACGCAGATTACTGTAAAATCTGGCCGGAGCATTTTGCCAAGCTGAATAAGGCCTGCCACGCTGCATCCTGCCCGCAGGAGGATATGCGCCCCCTGCACCGCGCCGAGCTTACCGTTTTTGCTGAGGGGGTGGCAGATATTCTGCGCCGCGACCCCGCCAAAAATCCCCGCGTGCGCCGCGACAAGGCCATTGCCGCCCTCCGCAGCCCATGGATGCAGGCGCTCTTGGAGCGTATGCGTCTGGAGCAGTGCTACTGCGCGTACTATCTGCCCTGCCGCTGGCACAGTGTGCGCCTGATTTATCGCCTGGCAGAAGCCAAACGCACAGGCTCGCCGTTATACGGCAAGCTCGACTGGGCGGGGTATTATCTGCTCCGCGGCAAGATGCGCCGGGATTGAGTTGATGGCACTTTTCTTTGTTTTTGTAGGGCAGGGGCGACCTCACCTCGCCCTACATTTTTTTGTTGAGGATTCCATTTCTACATTCCTGTCTTTTTTGGGGATTTCCCTATTTTCAGAAAATATTATGCCCTATTTGCAAAGAAACATTTGCATTTTCTCATAGAATTTGCTATACTATAAAGGCTGTAAGAAACCAAACTGTGCGATTGTAGCTCAGCTGGATAGAGCGTTCGGCTCCGACAACTGCGACGCGACAGGTTTCATGGCTTGTTTTTTGTTCGATACATCGTTATTTGCGCTTGCAAAAACGCAGTGGTCAACGGTAGTCAGACCACGAATTGACCACTATTGGAAATTGACTACTTTACAAGATTGAAATACGCTGTAACGGCGTTTTTCATACATAAGCGTCTGTAGCTCAGCTGGATAGAGCACTGGCCTCCGACGCCAGGTGCCGGGGTTCGAATCCCTTCGGGCGCACCCAAAAAATCACCTTGCAATGTAGTTTGCAAGGTGATTTTTTGTTTACTCTATTTCTGCTTTAAATCAGCTTCAGCAGCATATCATCAGTGGCGCCTGTGTATTGCCCTTTTGATAGCCGTTCGTTCCTCAGTCGATTTATGGCGGTTCGCATAAGGCGAATTTCTTCTGTGGAAAAAGTGGCTTTTTTATGGGCTGGGAGAGAATTGATTTTCAGTATTAGTTTTCCAACTTCTTGTGTGCTATGCCCAAGCGCTCTTTCACGGTAATAATAAGGAGCAAGCGCTTTCAGCAGAATGCTTTTATTCGCGCGGGTCAGCTTGATTTTTCTCATAATCCAATCGCCTTTCCTAGCTTCTCCTGCGCTTTGCGTTTATTCTTGTCAAAAGCGTGGGCGTAAATATCCAGCGTTGTGCTTGCCTGCGCATGACCCAATAGACTAGCCACCGTGCGGACGTCCACACCCTGCGCAATCAGCAGGCTGGCGTTCGTGTGCCGTAAGCTAAGCACATTCAAATCCAGCGGCAAGTTGTTGGCTTTCAAAATCAGCTTGAATCTGTAAGTGAATGTGCAAGGGTTCATCGGCTTGCCGTTAAGCTGGCGGAATAAGTAGTCATCCTCATCCACAGTTTCATTTGCCGTCTGCTGCCTATCCCACTTCGCACTCTTTCCGCCACGCTTTCAACAGCTGGCACATTTCCTTGCTCAGATATACCATTCTATCACCGCTGGTCGTCTTACGGGTCTTTTGTAATTGATTCTTGGTGACTCAGTTAACCACCCCGCGCTGGATATGAATCGTCCGTTTTCGCCAGTTAATATCACTCCATTTTAATCCACAGGCTTCCCCACGCCGCAGCCCGGTTGCAAGTACCAGCTTGAAATAGGTTTCGTACTTCATACTCTGACCTTCAAACGCTGTAATCAGTTTCTTTACGGTTTCCTCGTCAGCTACCGGGCGCTCTTTCTTCTGACCTTTCGGTTTGTAACATCTCCATGCGGGATTGTGAGTAAGGTATCCCTCGTCCACAGCCGCCGATAGGATGCCGCACAGCGTGTTGTGTAAACCTTCGACTGACTTCTCGGATAGATTCCCTCTGCCGTCCAAACGCGGGCTGTGCCGCATTTCTTCGTAAAAATCACGGATAACCTCTTTACGCAAATCGGTCAACTTGTAGTTGCCCAGTGCTGGCAAGATTCTGCGAATATCCTGTTCGTCGCGTCGGAATGTGGAGTCAGCCAGCTTCTTCGGTCCAACATCGGTCACCCAATGCTCAATGTACTTTGCCAGCGTGATGCTACGGTTGATGGGTTCAGGCGTATGCTGAACCTCTCGTTCAAATAGAATCGCTTGCTCCTTTTACCCATTTCTCAGCCTGTTTGGGTGTGTACTCCTTGGGAGGCTTGACGGTTTTCTGCACCGATTTCAGCCGGTTGCCTTCGTAGTCATACCCGCGGGATACCACAATCAAATAGCTGTTACTGCCGCGCTTTCGTATAGATGCCATGTTTTGCACGCTCCTTAGTGTTATTTTATTGACCTGCGGTACTACAAAGCATACCGGCAACTGCGACAGAAAGCTATCACCACACCCAACAATCTTTATGCTAAAAATTCACCTATTACTGACAAAAACGGCACCGCCATTTCTGACGGTGCCGCGTATGTTATCCTACTTTTTTTGCCTTTAAGAACGAATTTGAAGGGCTGATAGTAGATATTTTTAGGTGAAAGCAAATCCTCCATCAGGTTCGCCGCCTCACGCTTTGCCATATTCTGCGGGTGGCAATAGGTACGTTCCAGAAATGTCGTGTCCGCGTGCCCCAGCAGGTCGGCCGCAACCTGTTTGCTGGTGCCTTCCTGCAGCAGATAGGTTGCGTAGAAATGCCGCAGGGTGTGCAGGTGGTAATCCCCAGATAATCCGCATTGCTTATACAGCTTACGCAGATGTCGGGTAAAGGTATCCGGGTGCGGTACATGACCGTCGGGGTCTGTAAAAATCGGCTGCTCTCTATCCGGAACGCCGCTATACAGCACCTGCTGCTGTCGCAGCGCCATCAGAAGTTCCCATATCCCCAGCGGAATGGTTACAATCCGTTCCCGATGGCTCTTGGTGTCACTCTCAACAATCTGCCCAGATGCGCAGCTGCGGGAACGGCGGACGGTCAGTTCACAAGCACCGGCTATGTCCCTCCATTGCAGAGCACACAGTTCCCCACGCCGCAACCCTGTCGTGATTGCCAATGTGTAGTACGCCCGATACAGAATCGGTTCGTTCTGAATCGCCCGCATCAGTTTTGTCATTTCATACATCTGCGGAATATGCTGCACCTCCTTCTCAAAATGCTTCTTGCGGACACGGTGCGCCGGATTGAATGGAATGATGTCATTTTTTCTTGGCATCCTCCAGTAACCGAGGAAACAGTTTCCAGATATTTCTGCACAGTAGTTTCCTTGATGCAGTTTCCACCACGTCCGGAGCGCTTGCGCAATTCCTCGCACATTTCCTCTAGGGTCATAGGAAGCAACTTTGCAAGCGGAATTCCCCCAATCAGCGGGCAAACAATGTCGAGATTTCTCTTATAGCCTGCGTAGGTGGTAGCCTTAAAGAACGGCTGCTGCCGCTTCAGCCAGTTTTCGGCGTACTGTTCAAAGTGGGTCTGGTCGCTTTCTTCTACGCCATACTTGAACTTCTTCTCGATGCGCTCCGCCTCAGCCATAACGTACTGCTGGATACCGCGCTTAGGTACGCTTGACGGCACAGTGATGGTCTGCGCTTTCATCCGCTTCTGCCCGTTGACCTTATAGCCGTTGCAGACAGTGATTTTGAATTTTCGTTCGGATTTTTCTTAATGTAAGCCATTGTACCTCCTTGTCAGCGCTGCCGGGAACGGTTTCGGCGGCGGTTATGATGATTTGTATGGTGTTCTTGATTCTCGCGGTCTATGTGGTTTGATTCGCGCGTGCGTTGAATACGCTTGATGGCTCCCTCTGCGATTTTATCCTCTTTGCGGAGTTCCGTAATCTTGCAGGTCAACGCCATACGTTGGTCAGCCAACTCCGGCGGAGCATCCTTTCGGCGCATCTGCTTAACGATTTCCGCCCGCTGTGCGGCAAGGGCATCTATCTGCCGGGACAAGCCCTTGCGGTAGTCTACAATTGCCTGTAAAGACGGGAACTTGTGGTCGTGGACAAAGGCGTGTTCTGCAAGGATTCTCTCGGTGTCTTTCCAGATACGCTCCAGTTCCGGGCGGTTGATGCGGGGCTGCTGTTTCTTGGGCAGGACGCCCAGCTGATAACAGTAGTACAGATATAAGCGGTGCATCTGGGATTTCCCGAAGAATACCTCGAAGAAAATCTGGAGAACACCTTTTCCCGCATAGGTAGCCTTGGGGCGATATCGTTTCGGCGTATACTGCCGGGGCGGGTGTTTCCGTTCATACAACCCTGCCCCATACAGCAGATAGTTTCCCCGCAGTCTGTCATCTATGGCAGGTAAATCGTATTCTTCTCCCAGCCTATAAAGTCGCACGGCTCGACCACCATCCCGCGCCCGAATCGTTGCATACTTGCGGTTGGAATCAGCGCCGAAAATATACCCTTGCCGATACAGCGCTCTGTGGAAATCCTCGGCGGTACTGGCATCCTCACAGGCTTGGTCGATGGCCTCCCGCATCCGGGCGTACCGCGCCGGTTCCTTGGCCTTGGGCTGCTCCACCACTGACAAGCCGTACTCACGGCACAGCTTGTCTGAAGTTTCTCTAAATTCCGCATATTGGCTGCGGCGCTGCTCGTACTTCTTGCCGTCCACATACGATACGGAATTGATAACGAAGTGGTTGTGCAGATTATCCGTATTCATGTGTGTGGCGACCAGCACCTGAAAGCGCCTGCCCCAGACCTTGCGGGCCAGTGCCACGCCGATTTCATGGCATTGCTCCGGGGTGACTTCCCCCTCGCGGAAGCTTTGGTAGGCATGGAGCGCCACCACGCCGTCTGTTTTACCAAAGCGTTCCTGTACAGCCCGCATATCTTCCCACGCATGATTTGCCCTGCAATGGATGCCGGTGACAAGCTGGGCGCTCTCGTTCAGCTTTGGTCTTGGCATCATTTTCTGCATAGTGCAGCGTTTGGGTAAGGGCATCGTATTCGGTTTTGTCCGGGTTGGCTGCGTAATCAAGGACGCGCTGTAAGCTGTCCTTGATTGTCCAGATTTTAGTAACTGCCAATGAGCAAATCCCTCATGCGGTCGGTCTGGGCGTTGATGGCTGCGCCATCCCGCATCGAACAGCTTTCTGCCATTTCATCAATCTTATCCAACACATCAAACACCTCCTTGGGCGGATGTCCGCCCGGTTCATATCCCAGCGCCCGCTGGCGTAAGTATTCCGAGAGAGACAGCCCGCACCGTTTAGCCATCAGCGTCATTTTTCGCTTTTCCGTGACGCTGACGCGGACATTGATTCCAACCGTTCTGTTTCTCATGCGCCAGCAGCCTCACAGGGGTTCGGGGCTGTCCCCGTAGGCTTTTCGGCGGGTTGCCCTGTGGCAACACTTCGCCCATGCTTGCAGTACACTTTCGCGACCTATACCAGCACAGAAACCGTCCCAGCCGGTGAATCCCAGAAGGCCGTTCGGCTAATCAGAGTGAATCACACACAGATTCGCTCAAAAATCTTGACTCGAAAAAGTGAATCAGACGTTGATTCACTTTCTGGAAATAAAGCGGTAGGCTTACTGTAATGATGGATTTTTTCTTGATATACTTTATCAAGCTGATTGTAGCTAATACAGTTGGCAAACTTTTGAACGTAAAGATTGGATATATCGTCAAGATACCAGCAGGCGGTTACCGATGTGAAAAGCAAGAAATTCTCATCGAGGAACAGCCGGTATACGGTGGTACGAGAGATGCCGAGTTACGCTGAACATAACATTTTCCCCAGCTGTCCCTCAGGCCGTACAGGCAAGTACACATAACAGTTCTGGCGCTCATCGCTGCACTTTTGCAGCCGCCCAGAGATTCCGCATATCGTGCAGAAAAGGTTGTCTTTTTCTTATCTCAATTCCTCAATAATTGAATTCTAGGCGTCAGTTGACATATTTACCGCCCCGTATCCCTCAGGCCGTGTTGTTTGCGGTATGCAGCGGGCGTTATACCTGTTTCCTTCTTGAAGGCGTTCTGAAAGTGGCTCTGGCTGGAAAAGCACAGGTAGCTGCTGATTTCTCCGAGAGGCTTATCCGTATACTGCAGCAGCGATTTTGCCTCCCGCAGGCGGACCTGCATCACGTAGGCACTAATCCCGGTGCCCAGCTCCGCCCGGAAGTGCTTGAATAGAAATTGGCGGCTTTTTCCTGTCAGTGCGGTCAGGTCATCCACGCAGATTGGCTCGTTGATGTGGGCGGAGATGTATGCCATGCAGTTGTGAACCTCCCGGGAAACGCCATTCGGAAGCTGTTGCTGCGCCACGCGGCGGGCAAAATCCAACGGCATATTATATTGCAGGCTTTTCACGGCCTCCTCGCTTTGCATTTTTTCACATTCCTGAATGTAAATATCAATCAGGCGGTAGGTCTGCTCAATATCCATTCCCGCCGGAATAGCGGCGTATTTTCCAATCATCGCCACTAAGCCGATAAACAGATTCTTTGCCTGGCGCAGAGGGGTTTCTGCCAGTTTTCCTTCGCGAATCTGAGGCGTTTTGGCCGCAGATAGTAAGAAACGCTTTAACTCTACCACATCTCCATTCTGAATCAGACTCAGCATCTGCTGCTCAAAAAAATACGTTCCATGATTCAGATGCTCATCCCGCGCACGGTAGGCGGATTGCGTATGCTGCTGACCAATCTGCTCCTGAAATTCCGGGTCGGTCATTCCGAACTCTTGTGCAATGTCCAGCTTTTTCCCCGGTAAGGGTGAAATGGAGAAAGAGCAGCAGCTCCAAAAACTGATTGTAGGTGTATTGTGGAATTCCGCTGAGGAATGCCTCGATTTCTGCCTGACGCTCTCTGGGAAGTGTATTTTTCCGCATATACGACCTGACAGATTCTGCCGTTACCGGCGTGCTGTATGCCGGGCCAAAAATAAAGAAATGGGAATTGTCCCCGCCTTTTACGATTCCGTAGTACCCTGTGTCAGAGGAAACGTAAATGGCGGGGCTTTTCATTGCAATCAGTTTTGGAAGAACAAATTGGTAGGGGTCACCCGCATCGTAGAAGCCGGATGCGCATAGAAATCCGCTTTGGTCGTAAAGCGCGATGGGCAGAAAATGGGAGGCGTAGAAAAGCTCGCACCATGCAAAATAATCCATAAGAAAGTCAGCCTCTATATACAATTTTATAATATTATAGTCAATTCTGCAATACAATGCAAGAGAGAGGCGCTATACTGAATATACAAAAATACAAAGTAAAGGAAATATGTATTATGGAAAACGCCGGATTTCCGAATGACTTTTTGTGGGGTGCAAGCTCTTCAGCAGCGCAAATCGAAGGCGGCTGGCAGGAGGGCGGACGCACGCCAAGCATATGGGATATAGCCCCCGCCAAAAAGGTCAAGCAGGGGGTGAAAGCTGCCACACCGCCTGCGATCACTATCACCGCTGGCGGGAGGATGTTGCGCTGATGCAAAAAATGGGGCTGCGTTCCTACCGCTTTTCTGTCAGTTGGTCCCGGATTATGCCGGAGGAGGGCAAGGTCAATCCAACCGGGATAAAGTTCTATTCGGATTTGGTAGATACTTTGTTGGCCGCTGGCGTTGAGCCGCTGGTTACCATTTACCACTGGGATATGCCGCTGTGGGTATACAAAAAAGGCGGATGGCTTTCAGAAGCCATCATTCCGCTGTTTCAGGAGTATACCAGGGTTATCGTGGAAGCCCTGTCCGACCGGGTAAAGTGGTGGATTCCCATGAATGAGCCGGGCTGCTTCATTATGAATGCCTATCTGCAGGGGGTTCATGCTCCCTTCCGGCGGGACTATCTGGCCCTTTCCAAGCTGACCCGGATTTGTATGCTGGCCCACGGAGAGGCCGTGAAAACGGTTCGGAAATACGCGAAGCAGCCGGTAAAGGTGGGAATGGCTTTTTCCACCGGTGCCTATGTGCCTGATGCCGAAACGCCCGAAAAAATCGAAGAGGCCCGGCGGCTCAGCATGGAGGATGGCTGCGGCCTTATGGGCAACCGCTGGTGGATGGATCCCATTCTGGCCGGAAAGCCTGTCCGGGCCTATGGGGTCTACTCCTCTTCCCAGCGGGATATGGAGCAGATTCACCAACCACTGGATTTTGTGGGTCTGAATATCTATACCCCCCTATAACTATGCAGACTGGGGTGCGAACAAGCAGGCACCGGCCCCCGGCACGCCAAAAAATTCCCTAGGCTGGGTGATAGACGACCGGTGTATGTACTGGAACGTGCGCTTTGTGTACGAGAGGTATCATCTTCCTGTTATGATTACAGAAAACGGTATGTCGGACTACGATGCACCAAGTCTGGATGGGCAGGTTCACGATCCAAAGCGTGTGGATTTCCTGATTGGTTATCTCCGGCAGCTGAAGCGCGCAATCGATGAGGAATCCCAGTGCTGGGCTACCAGCACTGGTCAATTCTGGATAACTTTGAGTGGGCCGAAGGCTACGATCCCCGGTTTGGCCTTGTCTATGTGGACTTTCAAAGCGGAGAGAGAATCCCGAAGGATTCTGCAAGGGTGTACAAAAAAATCATTGAGAGCAACGGCAGCGTTTTGAGCAAAGAGGTAGCAACATGGGTTCCGGACAGTCTGCACTAAACAAAGGTGACGGTTTTCCGTCCTGTGCCAAGTGGATCAGCGATACCTCGCTGCGCTTTGGCAAGCGGGAATCCCCTACGCCCCTTGTATTCCAAAAGCAGCTTCCGGCTTTCTGTGCTGCCCAGGCGGGCGGAAATTCTCTGCACAGCTATGGGCATCTACACCCTTGAGCTGGACGGAAAGCCAATCGGAGAGGACTATTTTGCGCCGGGGCTGACCTCCTATGCCCATCAGCTGCAATACCAGCGCTATGACATCACACCATTACTGAAAGAAACAAGTGTCTTGACGGCAACCGTCGCCGGGGGCTGGGCTGTGGGCGTTTATACAGGCAGCCGGAAAAACAGAATTGCGGCAGACCTTCCCTCTCTGCTGCTGGAGCTCCGGCTGGAATATGCGGACGGCAGCACGCAGCTTCTTGGCACGGATGAAACATGGATGGTCACACAGGACGGCCCGGTTCGCAGCGCCAGTTGGTACGATGGGGAAGCCTATGACGCCAACAGGCTGCTGTCCCGGGCCCGATGGAAAAGCGCCGACTGCATTTCCATACGGCTGCACCCAAAGTTGCTGCCCCAATACGGCCCGCCGGTGCGGGTTTGGAACACGTTAAAGCCCCAAAAAGGTCTTTCAGGCATCTGACGGCGAATGGATTTACGATTTCGGTCAGAATTTCGCCGGCGTTCTGCGCTTCAAAGCCACTGCGGAAAAAGGGCAGGAGCTGTGGTTCCGCCATAGTGAAATCCTTGCGGATGACTGCCTCTATGTAAAAACCTCTGCGCACCGCAAAGGCAGACGGTGCGGTGCATTACATTTGCAGGGACGGCACGCAGGTCTATTCGCCTCAGTTTACCTATATGGGCTTTCGCTATATCGGGATGCGGGGCACAAGCCCAGAAAAGCTGGAGCTGGAGGTGCTGGCTCTCAGCTCTCAATTAGAGGAGACCGGCTCCTTCCGCTGCTCCGATGAACGTCTGAACAGGCTCAACGAAAATATCCGCTGGAGCGCCCGTTCCAATTTCATGGACATCCCCACGGACTGCCCCCAGCGGGACGAGCGCATGGGCTGGACCGGGGACATTGCCGTTTTTGCCAGAACTGCCTGCTGGAATTATGATATGAGCCGATTTCTTGGAAAATGGTTGCGGGACGTTGCCGCCGAGCAGGATTCCGTTATGGGCCTGCCGGTGGTGGTCCCCAGAAGCGGGCACGACTGGCCGCCTTTTCCAACGGCCTGCTGGGGGGACTGCTGTGTGCTGGTACCTGGGCAGAATATCTGGCCCGGGGCGATGCAGAGCTTCTGCGTGCCAGCTATCCCACTATGAAAACCTACCTCAAGCAGGTGCGCTTTTGGGCCGGGCTATTCTCTTTCGGGAAAAGGCGATACATTTGGAGCTTGCCCTTCCAGTTCGGCGACTGGTGCGCCCCGGAGGGGGAGGCAAAGCAGTGGAAAGCAAAAGGCCCCTGGATTGCCACGGCCTACTTTGCCAATTCCTGCGGCATTGTTTCTCAGGTGGCCACACTGCTGGGCTATTCGGAGGATGCCCGGGAATATGAGGAGCTGCGGGAGAAAATCATAGATGCCTACCGTTCCGTTTTCACGGATGGGCAGTGAAAGCTCCATAAAGAATTTCAGACCGGCTATGTGCTCCCGCTTTACTTTAGCATGACAAAAGGAACGGAGACCCAGGCCATGGCTGACAATCTGGCCAGGCTGGTGGCACAATCCGGGAACAGGCTGGCAACAGGCTTCCCGGGGACGCCCTATCTGCTGTTTGCGCTGGCTGACCATGGACACCGGGATTTGGCCTACAAGCTGCTGCTGCAAGAGGACTGTCCCTCCTGGCTGTATGAAGTCAAGCACGGAGCCACCACCATCTGGGAACGCTGGGATTCTCTGGATGAAAAGGGCGAGCCGAAGCGGAACGGTATGCTTTCCTTCAACCATTATGCCTCCGGCGCGGTGGGAGACTTCCTGTACCGGCGCGTTCTGGGCGTTGAGGCTCTGGAAGGGGGCTACCGGAAATTCCGCATTGCCCCGGTTCCGGGCGGCGGGCTGAGCTGGGCAGAGGGCAGCATAAAAACGCCCTGTGGAACCATTTCCTGCCCGCTGGGACATCCGGGACAAGACCTTTTCCCTGACCGCTGTTGTCCCCGCTGGGACGCATTGCACCCTGACGCTTCCCAGCGGCAAGACCCATGAGCTGGAAAGCGGCACATACCACTGCACCGAACAAATTTCGTGAACCAAAAGGAGAAAAACATCAAATGAAACAGGAAATACATTTGCTGGAGCACGGCCTGTTTGAAAAGCACTTTATGGATTCCCGGGCAACCACCCGGGCCGTTTCCAAAAAGGAGCTTGTCTTTGGCCATTTGCTGGGGCCTCTGGGCCTGATTTTCATTGTAAATACCATTGCCGCACTGGTGGAAAAGTTCTTCACCCAGCAGGTTGGCGCTATGTACGGCACCGCCAATGTGGATATGATTCGCATTATGGGCGGCCGGTATGAGGTGATTATGACCGTTGCAAAGCTGCTTGCCATGGGCACTGGTCTGCTCAATGGCTGGCTGGTGCAGCACACCACCTCCCGGCAGGGACGTATGCGGCCCTGGTATCTGATTTTCGGCTTTGCATCTATTGCCATTGGCGCGCTGATTTTCCAGTTCCCCGGGCAAAACGGGCTGGGCGACAGCTATTGGTATTATTTCTTCTTCCTGCTGATTTGCTACCACACCATTGGCTCCAGCTACTTCTTTGTATTTAAGGACTCCATCGTGTCGCTGACCTCCCGCAGTCCCTCGGAGAAAATGCGGATTAAGTTTGTCCGCCAGCTGTGCTGGACGCTGATTTCCGGCATTCTCATCGGTATGATGGTTTCCATGGTGGTTCTGCCCATGTGGCTGGAAAAGGATATCCACGGCTATCCGGTTCTCATGGGCATCCTTTCCCTGGTGGCAATTCCCCTGCTTCTGCTGGAATACTTCTTCACCCGGGAGCGAATCACCGAGGATGTGGCCCAGGAGAACGGCATTGCCGCCGAGGCGCAGATTCCACTCCGGCAGCAGATGAAGGCCTTGCTCTCCAACAAATACTTCCTGATTCTTACGATTCTCACAACCGTCGGAAGCATTGTGGACAATTTCAAGGGCGGCAATGTGTCGTATTTCTACATCAAATTTATGCTGGGCGGCGCGGAAAATCCCCTGATGTTTACCCTTTATCAGGTTATTACGGGTATTCCGCTGGGAATTGGTGCCTTCGCCGTTTATCCCTTGGCCAAAAAGTTCGGCATCCGTAATGTGACCTTTGTGGGTTATATCAGCGTGCTGCTGGGCGGCATTCTGGGCTGGATGTTCCCGACAAATATTTCCTTGGCGCTGACCGCCGGATTCCTGCGGCAGATGGGCATGCTGCCCAACGCCTATGTGTTTGCAACGCTTTTGTGCTATGCCTATGACAGCGTGGAGCATGACTCCGGCCTGCGGCTGGAGGGCCTGCTGGGCACCGCTATTATCGTTGCCGCCCAGACGGCTTTGACCGCCCCCTTTGCGGGTGGCTATGAATCCGCCATTTTGCAGCTGGGCTTTGTGGATGCGCAGGGGCATTGTCCCTTCTGCGGAGGTAAAGAGCTTTATGACACTGGCTTTTTACCTGTTTGACATTATTCTTGCGGTTTCCTATCTGATTCTGCTGCCCTTTGTGGACATTGAAAAGAAGCTCCCTCAGATTAACGCGGACCTACGGCAGCGGCAGATTGACGCTGCAGTGGCCCGGGGCGAGGAATGGATTGCGCCGGAGGAGCTGGAGCGCCGGGAGCAGGAACAAGCCGAGCGCCAGCACGAGGAGGACCGCATCCGCGACCTGCAGGAGCGCTGTGCCAAAAAGGGACTGAGCTTTGAGGAAGAAAATCAAAAGTATCTGGCCCGTCAGGCACGGAAAGCCAAGAAGAAGGACTAAAAAACATGGTGATTGACTTTAACAAGGGCTGGTCCTTTCGGAAGGAGGGCGGCCCGTGGCAGCAAATCGACCTTCCCCACGACGCCATGCTTCTGGAAAGGAGGGACGGCGAATGTCGGAACGGCATCAACACCGGCTATTTTCCCGGGGGAAGGTACCGCTACGAAAAGACCTTTGAGCTTCCGGAGAGTGCCATCGGGCAGTCTGTTGTCCTCCATTTTGAAGGGGTTTATCAGAACTGTACCGTGTCCGTGAACGGTGTGCCGGGGTTCCCACCGCTATGGCTTCACCGCCTTTGACGTGGATATTTCCGGCGCGGTGCGCCCCGGGGAAAACACCGTCACCGTTTTTGTGGACAATTCCCTGGAGCCCAACTGCCGCTGGTATTCCGGCTCCGGCATCTACCGGCCTGTGCAGCTTTGGATTCGGAACCCGAACCATATTGAGACGGTACATATTGAAACCGTCTCCATTGCCCCACCCCAAATCAAGGTTGCTGTTTCCACCACAGAAAGCACGCCTGTTTCCGTGGAAATCCGGGATAAAGAAGCATTGGTGGCAGCTGGCAAGCCGGGGATCATTCCCATTCCGGGCGGAAAGCTGTGGAGTGCGGAGCAGCCGTATCTCTACACCTGTGTTGTAAAAACAGCCACGGACGAGCGTCATTTCCGCTTTGGCATCCGGGAGCTGAAATGGAGTGCCGATACAGGGCTTACCGTCAACGGTCAGCGGGTTCTGCTTCGTGGCGGCTGCATCCACCATGACCACGGTATTCTGGGGAGCAAGGGAGTACCGGGATGCCGAGCTGCGCCGGATTCGGATTTTGAAGGAAAACGGCTTCAACGCTCTGCGGATTTCCCATCACCCGGCTTCTCAGATTACGCTGGAGCTCTGCGATGAGCTGGGTATGTATGTAATGAACGAAGCCTTCGATGGCTGGTACACCCCCAAAAGCTACCACGATTACGCCCGCTGGTTTGAATCAGACTGGAAGGCAGATATCACCGCCATGGTGGAATCCTCCCGGAACCACCCCTGCGTGATTCTCTATTCCGTAGGTAATGAGGTATCGGAGACCGCCACGGAAAAGGGCGTAAGGGTCTGCGGGATGCTCACGGAGCTTGTCCATCAGCTGGATGCCACACGGCCTGTGACGGCGGGCATCAATGTGCTGCTGAATGTCTATGCCAGAATGGGATTGGGCGTTTACCGTGACAAGGGCGATTACAAGCCGGAGCCTTTGCCGCCAAAAAAAAGGGCTATCACGAGCAGAAAAGCGGTTCCGCCTTTTTCAACGCCATGACCCAGAAGCTGGGCAAGCTGATGTTCTTCATGGCCTCCGGCTCCTGGGGGGACAAGGCCTGCCGCGGTGCGGCGGAAAAGCTCGATGTTCTGGGTCTGAACTACGCCTCCTCCCGGTACGACCCGGATGCGGTCAACTATCCTGACCGTATCATGGTGGGCACGGAAACCATGGCGGCGGATTTGCCCTATAATTGGGAACGGGTCCAAAAATATCCGCAGCTGATTGGCGATTTCGTATGGGCCGCCTGGGATTACCTGGGAGAAAGCTGCATGGGATGGACTTACCACTCCTACCTGGGGCTGCCGCTGCTTGCCAATCAAGGCATGATTGATAGTACAGGTCAGCCTCTGGCCTCGATGGCTTTTATGCAGGTGGTCTGGGGGCTGCGGAAGAAGCCCTATATCGGGGTGCGCCCCCTGAACCATGCCCACGAGGCTCCCAGCAAAGGCTCCTGGCAGTTTACCGATGCGATTGACAGCTGGAACTGGCCGGGATTCGAGGGAACAAAGGCAACCGTAGAGGTTTATTCCGCCGGGAGCGCTGTGCGGCTCCTGCTGAATGGGCAGGAAATCGCCACCCGGAAGCTGAAAGACTATAAGGCACTTTTCCATCTTCCCTATGCCCCGGGTGTTCTGACCGCCCAGGCTCTGGATGCTTCCGGGACTGTTTTGGCGGAATCCAGTCTTTCCTCCGGTAAGGGAAAACGCAAGCTTTCTGCCATCCCGGAAAAGCGCATATTGCAAGCCGGCAGCGGTGCGCTTTGCTATCTTCCCATTGAATTTGTGGACGAAGAAGGTGTGCTGCTGCCCGCCGTTGAAACATCTGTAGAGCTGTCTATCCGTGGCCCAATCATCCGGGAGGGTTTCGGCAGTGCCCTGTATAAAACAGAGGAAAGCTATCAGCAGGACCATTTCACCAGTTATCGGGGTCGGTGTCTCGCGGTTTTCCGGGCAGGAAATCAGCCCGGAACGGCCACCGTCACCATTTCTTCGGCGGGCACAGAGCCCATTACGGTAACATTGGAGGTAGAATAAATGAAAAAGTATGTAGCATACGGTGCGCCCAATCCCGAAAAATCCCAGCGGGAGTTTGCCCATGAGGCGCTGGCCCGCAGGGCGGCGGCAGAGGGCTTTGTCCTGCTGAAAAACGACGGGGCACTGCCCTTGCAGACAAGAAAAATTGCCCTTTATGGCCCCGGCAGCCGCATGACGGTCAAGGGCGGCCTGGGCAGCGGCGATGTGCGGGAACGGCACAGCGTCTCGATTGAGGCGGGCCTGAAAAACGCAGGCTTCTCCTTCCCCACAACCTTGTGGATGGACCGCTTTGAGGGAAAGTACCGGGACGAGCTGGACAACTGGAAGGCGGACGTGGAGGAGAAAATCAAGGGCTTTTCTCCCATCCAGTCCATGAAAATGTTCGATGTGATTCACAGCATCCCCCAGCCCCTTCCTGCCTGCACCCCCATTCTGGCGGACGAGCTGACGGAGGAGACGGATACGGCCGTCTACGTTTTGGCACGTCAGGCCGGAGAGGGCGGCGACAGGCGCTGTGAGCAAGGAGACTACCTGCTCTCTGACATAGAGGAGGAAAGCCTGAAGCTCCTTTCGGCCCACTATAAGCGTCTGATTCTGATTCTGAACTGCGGCAGCGTTATTGACCTGTCCATTCTGGAGAAAACCCGCATTGATGCCGTGCTGTTCTATGCGCAGGGCGGCATGGAGGGCGGCAACGCTCTGGCAGATGTACTTACAGGAAAGGTGAATCCCAGCGGAAAGCTGACGGACACCTGGGCCTTCCACTATGAGGACTACCCCTGCTCCGATACCTTTGGGCACCGAAACGGAGATCTGGCCCAGGAGAATTATCGGGAAAACATTTACGTAGGCTACCGATATTTTGACTCCTTCGGTGTTGCCCCACGATACCCCTTTGGCTACGGACTGTCCTATACCGGCTTTTCTGTTTCTATGCAAAAGCTGGAGGTCTCCGGCCCGGAGATTGCCCTGACGGCGCTGGTGAAGAATACCGGCAGCTGCGCCGGGCGGGAGGTTGTACAGCTCTACTTGTGCAAGCCGCAGATTCCGCAGGGCTGTGAGGTGAAATCCCTGGCGGCCTTCCGTAAAACAAGCCTGCTTGACCCGGGGCAGCAAGCGGAAGTGACACTGCAATTTGACATTCGCACGCTGTCTGTCTATGATGAAGCACGGGCTGCGTTTGTCCTTCCGCAGGGAGAATACGGTCTGCTGCTGGGCAGCAGCGCAGCGAATACGGAAGCCTGCGCCGTGCTGACCGTGGAGAAAGAAGCCGTTGTGGAGGAGGCTCCGCTGATTACCCCTGCCGCCCGTTCGTTCCCTGTAATGAGTCCAAAGCAGGCAAGCATTGCTTATGACCCGACGCTGCCCAGATTTTCGGTTGAAATTCCGCCGTTGGTCAAGGTGCCGACGGCTGCGGCTGGGGACACAAAAAATTCAGGCACAGCTGGAGCGCTTGACCGACGCGGAAAAAATCAGTCTTGTGGTCGGCGGCGGGTATAAAATCAACTGTTATAACAGCCTTATGGGCGCAGCCGGGCGAACCAGCACCGAGCTGCTGAAAAAAGGTATCCCCAATATTGTTTTATCGGACGGCCCCGCGGGGCTGAATGTGGTCCCCTGCACAGCTGTTGCATCGGACGGCAGTCCCCGCTTCCCGGACGGACTTCCCGAGGAGTGGAAATGGGGTTGGCTGAAGAAATACGAAACCCTTGTCAAGCATCTGCCCGGCAAGCATCGCAAGGTATACCGCTATATGACTGCCTGGCCCAGTGAAACGCTGCTGGCCCAGAGCTGGGATACCGCGCTATTGGAAGAGGTCGGCGCCGCCATCGGTAGAGAAATGCTGGAAATCGGCGTCTCTGTCTGGCTGGCCCCCGGACTGAATATTCACCGGAATCCTCTTTGCGGGCGTAATTTTGAATACTATTCGGAGGACCCCCTGATTTCCGGAAAAATGGCTGCTGCAGTTACAAAGGGCGTTCAGTCGGTCGGCGGTGTAGGCGTTTCCGTGAAGCACTTCTGCTGCAACAACCAGGAGGACAACCGCATGGAGGTTTCCTCAACGTCCCGCAGAGGGCTCTGCGGGAAATCTATCTCCGTGCGTTCCGGATTGCCATTACAGAAGGTAAGCCCTGGACGGTGATGAGCTGCTACAACCGGGTAAACGACCTGCACGTTTGCAACAATCCTGCCCTTTTGGATGGCGTGCTTCGCAGAGAATGGGGCTTCGAGGGTCTTGTCATGAGCGACTGGACGGCAACCAATCAGTGCTCTCATGCCGCGGCAATCAACGCCGGAAACGACTTGATTATGCCCGGTGATAAGGGCGTCCGCAAGGCACTGACAGCGGCATGGAAGGCCGGAACGCTGGATAAGGCCGCCTTGAATCGTTCCGCTGCCCGGGTGCTGCATATGATTTTCTACAGTGCTGCCTATGCAGATTTTGTGAAAGAAAAGTAATCCGTGAAAGGAGTACCCTGCCAATGCCGAACCCATTTCTGCCGCTGAATACCTGTATCGCAGACGGAGAGCCTCATGTCTTTGGCAACCGGGTCTATCTGTTTGGTTCCCACGATAAGCCAGCGGGTGATACCTATTGTATGTTGGACTATGAGTTCTGGTCCGCTTCTGTGGATAATTTGAGCGAATGGAGCTGCAAGGGTATTTCTTACCGTGCCAGCCAAGACCCCCTGTACGGGGAAAAGCTCAAATATATGTATGCCCCGGATGTGGTGCAGGGCAATGACGGCCGGTTTTATCTCTATTACTGTATGTCCGGGGACAAGGGCGTGGGCGGCTATGGCCAGCGCATCAGCGTTGCCGTCTGCGACACCCCGGACGGGAAATACAGCTATTATGGCTATGTGCGCAATCCCGATGGAACCCCTATGCTGAAATATGTGACCTTTGACCCCGCCGTAATCAATGACGCGGGTACAATCCGGCTCTATTACGGCTGCTGGTATCCCTTCCACGAGCATGGGACATGGTGCAATGAGATTTTCTACCGGGTGGAAAGCCGGATGTTCGACAAAACGCCCCGGGAAATACGGGACTATGCAGACGGCGTTATGGGGGCCAGCCATGCGCAGCTGGAGGATGATATGCTGACCATCCGGGGGCAGCCCCGGCATATCCTCCCGCAAAAGCTGCAGGGCACCACCTTCGCCGGGCATCCATTCTTTGAGGGCAGCTCCATCCGCAAAATCGGCAGTACCTATTATTTTATTTACTCGTCTCTCAAGGGGCATGAGCTTTGCTATGCCACAAGCCAATATCCTGACAGGGACTTCACCTATGGCGGCTGCATTGTGTCGGGCGGAGACGTGGGCTATGGGGGCCGCAGGGAAAAAGATCGTCTGAACACCACCGGCACCAACCACGGAAGCATTGTCTGCATAAAGGGGCAATGGTACGTATTTTACCACCGCAATACCAATAAAACCGCCTATTCCCGGCAAGCCTGCGCGGAGCCCATCTTCTTCTTGCCGGATGGCTCGATTCCACAGGTTGAAATCACCTCCACAGGGCTGGACGCCGGCCCGCTGAAGGAAAACAAAACCTACTCGGCGGCCATCTGCTGCAATCTCACGAACGGAAAAATGCCCCATCAGGGGAACGGCGTTATCAAAAAGCACGTGCCGTTCCTCTCCTGCGAGGATGGCACGTGTATAGTTATCGCGGTGAAGAACACGCAGATTTGTTATAAGTTTTTCCAATTTACCGGCGGAAAAGCATCCGTCCTGCTGCGCCTTCGTGCATCCTCCGGCGGCAAGCTGGATGTTTTCGCGGATCAGACCGCCGCAGGCTCCCGCACGCTGTCGCCAAGCACCACATGGCAGGAGCTTACCATCCCCTGTGATTTTCCCTTGGGCCGCCACGCCCTCAGCTTTGCCTGGCATGGCTCAGGAGAACTCCACATCCAGGATTTCTATGTTCGCATACACTAGGCTTACGTGGACGACGAGCTGACCCGAAAGCTGAAATTCATCGCGCCGGTCACGGTTATGGCGGGCGAATACCCCGATGTGGCGCTGCGCCACTGCTATATTGACACGGCCAGCATGGAGGTAATCCGCCAACCGTGGGCGTTCGACGTGATTGTGACGAATAACGTCTTTGGGGATATTATCGTGGACGAACTGGTGCGGATTTCCGGCACACCGGCGCTGTTCGGCTCGGCAGAACTGGTCCCCATTGGGCGCGGCTATCTGTGCGATTCCGCTGCCGCAGGGTGTGATTCTGCTGATGGTCTTTCTGGCAGGCCGCGGGCTTTCCAGCGTGCTGCCCCCACGATGTTTGCAGACCTCTCCGCCTGCGGCGGCATCCTGACAATGGCGGCCGGTTTCCGTGTGTCGCGCATCAAATCCGGCCCGCTGGTGGACTTGATGCCCGCATTGATTCTTGTCATGCCGTTCAGTATGCTCTGGATCGCACTGATGGGGTGAATATAGTATATCGCACTTGCAAACATAGACGCAATATCGTTGTGTACTTTCCAGTATCGTTTTGTACTCATGCCCTATGAAATCCGCAGCAGAATAAAGGGCAAAAATCCTTTTTGCGGATAGGATAAGATTGTTTAGTCTTTATTTAGTTCTATTAGTTATTTAGTTGTGCGGGGTTTGCCTGTACAGGGAAATCCCGCACAGGTAAACTGTTATGGAATAAAAAAAATCCGCAAAGCGGGGGAATTTCAGGCGTTACAGTGATGGGATGGGCATGGTGCCGATGAGACCGAAAATCGCCCGCTGGGGTCACGTAACTGAACGAAGTACACGGAG
>VOFK01000061.1_pt1 | contig 62000 bp, 86 predicted proteins | sample 5384121 | NCBI WGS metagenome assembly VOFK01 (sample SAMN12384730, study PRJNA508395) | human gut metagenome | isolation source: healthy gut J | host: Homo sapiens | reverse complement strand
GATTTCGTGTCATCTTTTTTAAAGTTCCTTACACAATCTCTGTCCTGGCGAAACAAAAATACGGACATGTTTTGAAATTGTTTTTTTACCAAATACAATTTTGTTCTTTAAGGTAAAAAAATAAGCCTCAAGAGACTTTTTAATCATTTTGGGCTCCAACTCTTTAAAATTGATTGATTAAGAAGTCTCTTCAAACTTACTACACCGGCAGCGAGCTTATATTTCTTATATTGACGCAGGGCAAAATGATCCGGGTCTTTTCTGTTCCAGAGCGTCAAAGAGAAGGTCAACGGCATTTTTGAACGACTCATCATCCTCACGGACCTCCATTGCGTTCAGCATTTCTACCAGTGTGGCAAAATTCTGTTCGTTTACCGGAGCTTCATAGTAGATATATCCGATCAGTGCCGTATAGAGCAGGGTTTCTGCTTGACCCAGAAATCGTCTCCGGCTTTTCCTTCGCCTTTGGTATTGGCGATCAGGGTAGTGACGATCTTCAGAATATCTTTCTCGGAATGAATGTAGGCGAACGGGTTAAAGTGCATACTTTTCTGGAAATTGATCGTATTGAATACCCGTATTTTATAGGACTCATAGATAATCTTTCCTTTTTCATTACGCATAGGCTTTCCGTCCTTGTCCAGCTTTGGTGTGCCTCGCTGTAACATCTTTCCGCATTCCACAAGAACTGTACCTTTCGGATCGGTGACGACGTAGGAACTGTGCATTTGCATCAGATTGGGCTTGATGAAAAAGCGCGTTTTTCCCGAACCTGATCCTCCGACTACCAGTACATTTTTATTTCTTGCATTGGCCGGATTTTTGGGCCGTCCGTTTAACATCAGTCCTTCACTTTGGGTAAGAATGATATTGTTTTCCGGATTTGGGTCCATAAATGGGGCAATATCGGCTTTATTTCCCCATCTTGCAGAACCATATTCCACATTTTTGCGGTATTTCTTAGCGTCTTTCCCTCTAAGATAGACTGCCAGCCGCATAATGGCTGCACCGCAGAAACCAATCAGCCAGTCCATTGCCGCTCCCGGCCACATACTCTGAAACGCAAGGGCAAAGCCTTCGGACAGTCCTAACAGCTTTTGGGAAGCGTCTGCTCCGGGAGCCAGCCGCACCGCTTCGCCCAGCTTGGCAAATACCAGAAGGAACAGAATATAAGGCAGATGGAGAATGACCTGTTTTTTCAGTGTTTCTGCATCAATCTTCATCGTTCCGGTCCTCCGTGTTCTTTGTTCTTTACACGGTCACGGCCAAGCGACTGTGCCAGTTCTTTGAACTTATGAAGCTGTATAAGCAGCGACGGTCTGGTGCTGCGTGTAAGGTCTTTCTTTGTATATTCCTTAAAAGCTGCCGTCAGTGCATCCGCCTGGTTTGCCTTGAAATATACCGTCCATTTTGGGGGATCGGTCCCAAGTTCCTTTTCTATATGGTAGCGTACCTGATGTTTTCTGGCATACCGTTCAAAAGAGCGGATTCGCCCTGAAACTTCAATGGTATTGGCTCCGGGGTCTTTATAAGTCAGCCGCTTCATGCTGTTGCGCCCGACTTTTGGCATTGTGCGTTCCTGTTCCATCTTTTGGAGTACCGCAGCAATAGCCGCACGCAGTACCCGCCCTGACAGTTTTGCTGCCTGTATAGAAACAGAAACCGTTCGTTGTTCGAGATCTTCCTGCAAGAGCATCCTCCTTTCTGATAAAATCGGTATTTATAATATGGAAATAACTTTTTACCGGCTTTCCCCAAGAACCTGCTGTCGGGAAGCGTGTTCAAAGGCTTTTGCTGCCTGATCGACCTGAATTTTAGCATGTTTCAAAAGCGTCTTGATGATCGTAGCCGGGCGTTCCTGTTCCTCCAGATGATCGACCATCCCTTTGCACTCATCCGGGAGGTATGCCGCCATATCTTTCAACACATCGGAAAAGTTACCCATAAAGCCCCAACAGCTATCCGACAGCTCCCCGTTTTTATAAAGCTCAAACCCATAACATTCGCCATGCAGATAGGAATCGTAAGCGGCGACTTCACTGCGCATCAGTGCGTCCGCTTTCTGCCGGATGGCGCCGGTCATCTTGTCAGCGTCAAATTCCTTTAGGGCATCTTCTTTTGGAAACATAGATCCAGCCGACCTGTCCGCTGTCCCATTCTGCATGAGGGGCCCTGCCTGAGAAACTTTCTGTACTCATGGCAAGACCTGAGTGGTCGTAGAGATAGAGGGGGAGCATCAGATACTTTTCCGAAATTACTTTCTGCATTGCTTCATCGATCGCCCGTTCCTCTGTCTTTGGTCCATGCCGGAAACGGCTGCTTACAATGTTTACCATCCGTTCATAGCGTTTCATGCCGGCTTCATCATGTCCTACGGTATCTAAATACATTTCCCGCAGGAAGTCATCTTTGTCCATATAGTTGTGATGGTCGCCCAGCGCATAGCGGGGATGAAAGCATACCATCGTCCCAAAATGTTCATCTACCTCACGGGGAGAGATCAGAATATCGTCCGGCTGCACCATAAGGGCATAAGGTTCATTTACTGCCATTAACATAATTGGCTCCTTTCTTTCTACAAATCCGGGCCGGAATGGTGCATCATCGGTTTTTCCCGGTGTTCATTGGTTGCAGGCTGCTTGACTGCAATGATCTCGCCGGCAATCCTTGCAAATTTTTCAGGGTACTTGCTGCTCCTCGTATTTCTCCATCAAGTCCGGGGAAAGGTCTGTAAAATCTTCCTCGCCAAGACCAACGATCAGAAAATTCCCGGACACAATATCATAAACGTGGCCGTCATCATCAAAGAGAGCCCGGTTCAGAGGCAGTCCCATCAGCTTGCCTTCATCATTGCAGATCAGAGCCACCGGGTCCTCATACGGATAGACCGCCTGAATGTCTCCACCCACTGCCGCCTGCAAAGATTTCAGACCGCTTTCAATCTCCGCAGCATAAGGGGACTTGCCCGGCTCTACCATTAACACTTTCATAACTGTATATCCTCCTTCTTTTTCATTGCCATACCGGGAGCGGCTGGCGTTTTTTCCTGGGTTTTTGCCACAGAGAGCTTCCCCAGGACGGAAGGCTTCTCCTGGTTTTGGGGCGTAAAAATACCGCCCTCCGAAACCTCGGCGGCGGCATGTTCCGTTTTGGTCTGTTCCAGTCCTTCAACCGTATAACCAGGTAAGAGAGTGCCATGAACCATAAAATGACGCTCATATTCTTTCGGAATTGGTGGGGAAATTTCCGTGAATAAATGGGAATAGGCTTTCTTCCGCCCGTCCAGGTATTTTATGGCTGCATTCTTATCTGTATATCGTTTCTGGTTTTGTCCGGCAATCTTTTCTCCATATCCCTGCTTCGGGGAATGAATACGGACTTCCCATGTCACATACCAGGCAACCGGAATACTCTGTTTTGTTTCCCTGTCATATTTCGTATCTTCCCAAATACTGCAGGTCATCTGATAGACCCGGTTGCTGATTTTCTGATCCGCCCTCCAGTTATCGGTGTCTTTCCACTGATTGCCGGTATGTTCAATCTCAGGTGTACGAAGATATTCCAAAGCCCGGTTGATCGTCTGTGTTGCCGCTGCCTGCTGTTCCCACTGTTTTGCGGCAGCCACCACGATTTCATAGGCTTTCTGCTCCCCGTCAATACTTCCCTGGCGCATGGCTTCCAGGCTATCGGTTCCCATTGTGATCAGTGTAGAAATATCCACATTTTCACAAACTACGCTGTGCTCAATTTTAAGCTCCGATCCCGGCGTCAAGTGGTCGCCATACCGGTAGGCATGATAATCCCTGTTTTCTTCCAAAATGCTGTTCACCTCCTGCTATATTTCCGGCTCATGGTTTTTTCTGGAAAATCGTCTGTGCCGGTGATTTTTTATCTGCCGGTCTGTTTGCCGCAAGCTGATCCATCACGGAAGGACGGCCGACGCCGAACATGGATAGCTGACCGTCCGCCGCCTCACGAAGTTCAGAAACAGAGAGAGGGAAGCGTTACATCGGCATGGGTCAATAGCTGTTCCCGTTTCAAATCCTGAATGATCTCGTCAAAAACAGCGTTGATTGCACGGCGTTCTTCCCCCACAGGAAAGGCTTTCAATACCTCCATTTCTCCGTCTTTACCGGAAACCAGGGTAAGGGCACAGTCGGCATGGCCTGCCAGATAATCCGATGTGTAGGGCAGTTTGTCCTTGATATAACAGGCAAAGGCTCTGGCTGTCATTTCCACATTGCTGTCCCAATAACCGCCGTCTTTTTCACATTCTTTTCCCATGCGTACCGAATTACGGTAAAAATCAGTTTCCGTCCGTCCAATCTGCGGAGCTTCCTGCGCCTGCATCCCGGAAAGCATACGCTCAAAAATTTCCAGCCGTTCCCGTTCACTTTTGGGAATTACCCGGCCGGTAACATTCTTCTTAAATGCGCTGATCTGTTCCACAGAGCCGGGTTCGCCGGACAAAAATGCTTCCCGCAAGACTGCGTAGGTTTCCATCTGTTCCTCATTGCCATACCGTTTCAGAGAGGCAAGAACCGAGGAATCCAGCCAGTTTGCCGCATTTTTCCGGGTGCGTTCTGTTTGTGCTTCCGTGCGCTTTGCTGCCTGTTCCGGTGTTTCCGGTTTATACTTCATGGTGTCAATGAGTTTTTGGAACGGCGCATAGAGGTGGGGCTGTTCTGACAGCATCCCTTTTGCTCCCATCTTTGTACCAAGATAATCGTCAAGTCCATGCCACCATTCATGTGCCAGGGAACCGGCCCCGTGCATTTTTGTAAGATTGATGACTGTACGCAAAGGTTCATAATGAGCCGCAGCATTGCCACTGCCTCTTGCACCAAAAGCGATAGCAAGCGTTCCCTGATAAGCAATATCTTTATCGCTGATCTTAAGGGCTGACGCCAGATCCTTTAGTGCTTCAAATCCCATGTTAAGGGAGGTCTGCCGGTCGTTCTGGTTCATCCAGTTTCCAAACTCGCCGCCGCGGAACCCAAAGGTATCAAGATAATGCTGTCCGGTGATCTCCACGCCATTCCGATAATCCGGGCCGGTACGTTTGACATGGGCAAGCTGGGGAGGGACAAAACGGATCTTTCCATTTTTGTTCCTGCCTTTGGCAAGTTCCTGCACCCATTTCAGGGCAGCTTCTTTGGTCTCAAAATTGGTCCGCAGGATCGAATAGCCTTTTGTCACATAGTAGGTACCGGGCTTCCAGTCCTCATTTTTAGAATAGGTATGTTTCCCGTCGTTGAAGTGGATCGCATAACCTTTCGGTATTTTCTGCTCTTTGGAAACACAAAACTGTTCCTTTTTTGCTTTCTGAGTAAAGTTGCGCTCAAAATATTCAGCTGAGCGGATCAGCATGGTATTGGACAATTTGTTTGTGATCACGGGATTGTCCTGTCCCTTTTTCGTTGCCCGGTAATGGATTCCGCTTCCCCAGCCCTGTACCTTTTCTAAATATCCATTGTCAGCGAAAAAGCGGTCATAGGCTCTTATGGCATCCTCCACAGTACGGACATCTGAAAGCACTGTCTGCAATTCCCGGACTGTTTTTATATATTCCTTTTGTCTCGCGGTCCGTTTTTCCGGGGTGTCATCCGTGCGGTAATACTGAGGGGAAGCGTTTAAGCCGTCTCTTGCTTTTTTAATAAAATAGACCACGCCAAGAGGAATCCCTTCCTCCAGCATGGCTGCATAGTCCGGCTTTTTCCAAACATTATCTTTTTCACAAATTTTTCGGCTTCGCGCTCATTCATGGCTTCCAGATCATCTGCATACAGTCCGCGGTCTTTCCACAGATCTTTTTTTGCACCGCCGATCTTTTCACCGAAATCTTCATGCACTCCTGCCAATCTTCATCACCTCCAGTCTGTGTAGAATTCTTATCGCTCCGGGGCAGGGCGGCGTTCTTCGTTTTTGTGAAGTTGTGGGAGGTTTCCTGTGAGCCGGTCAGTTTCCCTGCGGATCAGTTTGTCCAGAGCGCCTAAATCCTCCGGTGCAATGGCAAACTCCCGGTAATTTTCATACCACAGGCCCGTAGAGACTGCCGCAATGGGCGCAATTTTCTCCGAACCGGATGGAAGAAGGCGATACACAGGGGCTTCGTCATAAAGAAGTATCTGCTTTGCCGTTCCCTGTGGTATGCGGTACTTATCCATATCCGGGTTCTGGGCTGCCTCCATATATTGCATATTCAGGCGTTCTTCTAAATCCTGGGGCATATAACGAAATGCCTGATCCATCCACTGTCTGAACATCGTGGAATAGTGGTACTGCCATTCCGTAACTTGATTCGGGGCATAAGAAAATCCCCAGCTTTTCAGAGCATCTTTTTCGTAAAGCTCCATTCCAGTCCATTCTTTCAGGCTGACCGTAGCCACTGAACCATCTTTGCGTTCAATATTGACGCCGCAGGGATAGAGGATATTTCGTTTTATATCATGCCGCAGCGTGTCTAAATCCATCATCAGGACATCTCCGTACAAGTGACCGCCCTCTCTGCGATCCGTATGAAACAGGAAAGCCCTCGCTCCGATAAACTCCGTTGTTAAGATCATTTGATGAAGATCCGCCGTAGAACAATAAGCAAATAAAGCGTCGGAAAGCCACATGTGATTTTTCCCCATGATAGTAATGGAATCAGCCCCGGCATTTGTCGCCAGAGAACGCATATTGAATTCGCATTCCCTGAGAAAATCTCCGGCAAAAATATGGATCTCATACGCAAAGACGGATAAGTCTGTATCACGGATCAAATAAATCTGCGGTAGTGGTTCCTGATCCAATCAAATTCCTCCTTTCATGTGAACCTGACAATTACCGGCTTTCCTTATCATGGGAAGGTGCCGGCTGCTTTTTTGCCGGTTCCGTTTTTGCTGCCTGTTCCCGCATTGCTTCCAAAACAGAAGGGCGGCGCTCCGCAGTCTGTTCCAACCGGGCAAGGGTATTAAGTGCCCACTCCGCATTACGGTTAATGGAGGATATAAGGGCGCCCTCCACTTTGAAAGCACCTTTGAACACCCTGGCAATCTTTCCATTTTCTTTTGCGTCTGTCTCCGCAGGTTTTCCTTGAATAGCACGGCCCATATTTTTGAGATGCCGCTCCATTTCGTGATATTCCGTACTGAAAGCGTCAATTCTGGCAACAGCCCTGTTGTTGGCCTGCATACTTTTTTCTGCTGCACTTTGAATGGACTCCAACACCGGTCTGACATGTAAAAACTGTGTGATCCCATTCAAAGCAACAGTACCTCGTTCCCTGAAATCGGCAAGGATATTCCTGCACCCGTTTATGATCTGGCCTTTGAGTTCGGAAAGACGGTGACGCATAACGGAAATATTCATCTCCATAGCTTTACAGCTCTTTTGGAGAGTATCTTTCAGGGAATGGTTCTGTAATCCCTGCATTTCCTGACGCACTGCCTTTAGTTCCTCGGTTGCCTCCAAAAGACGCTGCTCCATCCCGGTCACATGCTCGATTAGCTTGGCAAATTCTTCATATCCCGGTGTATTGTTGTCTTTTAGGAGAGCAAGCAGTTCTTTGACCTGCTCATTTTCCGCAAACGGCTGGCTATCTGTCTCCGCCATTTAATCAATCCCTCCCATCTGCCGGTAGCTGCCCGCTGGCAATCTTGCCAACAATCTCCGGACCGGTTTCATAAATCTGCATGAGGCGTTTTGCTGTGCCGCAGGGCTGTGCAGCTCCGCTGGTCCAAAGACGCACTGTGGATGGGGCAACATTCATCAAAAGCGCAAAGCCCTTTTCGTTCATGTCCAGCTTTTTCATCAGCGATTTAACCATATCGGGGCCGTAGTCTGGACACCGGGAAGCCTCGGCAATCATCTGCAAAGCGGTATTTTCAATTTTTTTCATTTTCAAATCCTCCTGTTATTTGTTTTCCAGCCTTATGCCGGGGAGAGCTGATCTGGTTGTGTTTCATCCTTTTGGCAAAGTCCGGCAGCGAATAATTTACCCCGTCAATTTCTGCATGGGTGTCATCCAGACGATGGCAAACAGCAAAGTGCCTGTCCCCGTTTCCATAGAACAGGCAGAGTAAACCATTGTCAGGAATGGGAAACAGCGTTTTTCCGGCGCTGTCTGTAAAGCAGATCTGTTGAGATCCATTCATGTTGAAATCCTCCCTAAATTGAAACAGCCGCCTCTTTTGGGCGGCGTTGGTGCTGGCTGGTTTGCAGTTGTTCCCGAACCTCCAGCAATTTTTCATTGTAATCTTTTCCCATCCGGGGAGGGTTGACACTTACCCGAATATGACGGAAACGTTTATCCTCGTGAAGCATGGTCTTGATTTTCCGGGCATTGACAAATCCGGCAAGATCGTGGTCCATATAAAGGGTAACACGCCGGATCTCCGGGTGGCGTTCCAGAAAAGAAGTCAGCGCCACATGGGAAGTACCTCCCAAAGACAAGCGATAACCATTCCATTTCCATCCCTCCATCTCTTGAAGCGTTGCATGAGAAAGCGCATCAATAGGAGCTTCAAAGACTGCCACATGCCGGCTACCCGGACTTTGCGGGGGATAACAAAAGTTATATCCTTTGTCGCTGCCATAGACATCCTTTTTGAGATTGCCGCCGATACTGCGCATACAGGCAACTTCGCTTTCCCGGAATCATCTTTCCCTACAAATACACAAACCGGTTCTCCATGATACCGGGCTTCGTAAAAAATCCCGGCTTGTAAACACTGGCGAATGACTTCTGAGCTGATTCCCCGTTTCTGCAAATAGGAGACCGCAGCGGTCGCGCAACGTCTGGCCCAGGGGAGAGAGAATGCTTTCTTTTCTGGTTCTTTTGATACCTGTATTTCTGCCGTACTTCGGTAAGCCGGTGTATGTCGGATTTCGCCACCTACCAGAGCATGAACCGCATCCACAAGACCATATCCCCGAATCTGGATCAGGTAGTCCAGCGCATTGATACTCCGTCCACGGCTGTTCCAGTACCAGTACCTTTTCCCGGTCACATATACCAGACTGTCATGTTCCTTATGCCGGAAATTAGGTCCATCCCGTTTCAGCACACCGGGTTCATGGAACTGCAGGTAAGTAAACAGATCAGCTTCCCGCGCTGCCTGAATCTGTTCTTTGGTTACGCCGGGCATTGTACCGGCACAGTGATTCTTTTCATCGTGCTTTGCCTCCTTCCTGTGATGGAATGAAAAAAGACACCCAAAGGTGCCTAACAGCCGTACAGATCGTGATTGACCTCGGCACGGTAATAGCTGTCCATTGTAGCCGGGGCATTATACAGCGCCGCCAGCAGATATGCTTTGATATTTCCGACCTTCGTCGTGTTCTTGTTGATACAGTCAAAGACATACTCTAAGTGACCGGAATTGATCTTCAGGAACCGGCTCTTGACGATCTCCCGCGGAAAATCATCTCCGGCGATGCGTATGTAAGGGCGTTTCGACAAAATCACTTCAAGCATAAGTTCAAGGGTTTCGTCCAGACGTTCCCTGCCATACCGTAAGACCAGTAAGTCATATTCAATATTTTCTTTGATGATTTCACGATAGGCTTCTATCAGCTCTATCCGATCCATCCCATCCGTGCGGCTTGCCGCTTCCGGCTCTGCCGGATAGATTGATGGATAAGTTATTGATTTATCTTTTTTTGATTTTTTTGTTTTTAATGGATTAGTATTTAATTGTACCGGATTTTCCTGTTCAGGTTCCGCCTGTTTAGGTTTTGCCTGTTCAGGTTTTACCTGTCTTGGATTTTCCCGTTTAGGTGAAAGCCCTATGTTTTCGGTACTTACAGGCTGCTCATGGATCGTATATTCAATGTCTCCCAACTGCCCGTTATCATAGCGGAGGCGCTGTCTGGTGAGATAACCATGCCGCTCCAGTTCCTTCAGGGCAGTAGTGATAGAATCCACACCGTCCTTGCAGATATGGGCGAGTCCCTTCGTGGTATAATCCCAATCTTCCGGCAGCGACAACATAAGTGATAAAAGCCCCTTTGCCTTTAAGGACAACTCCGTATTGCGCAGATGGTGATTGCTCATTATCGTAAAGTCCTTTGTTTTCTCTACACGGAATACTGCCATTGTACCGCCTCCTTTCTTCGACTATTCCGTTACAAGGCATGATCCCTGTGGTCATAATGGAGATGACCGCCAGAGACCTTCGCATGGTTTTTCAGTTTCACTTCGCCCCTTTCCTGGCTCTCTAAAAATTTCTGATAGCCGGCATCTGTAAGGAACAAGCGCATCTTATCGCCTTTGTCGCCAACAGGGGAATCGTAAGACAATACATCAAAGACGATCATGTGCCTTACCTCTGGGTCAAAGCGTTCAAGCGCCATGATGTCATGCCCCTTCAATTTTTCTGCACCTGATTGTTGTCTGGCCTCGGCGATCTTTTCTCCAATCGTCCGGGCTGGATAGGGCAGACGGTAATTCTTCTGAATATCTTTTACCAAGTCCATGCACTCTGCATTTGACAGAACACGAAGTTTTGCCATAAGACCTTCTGCCGCCTCCCGCTGTTCGGAATTATTTGAATACCGCACGGTCATATAAAGTTCATTCAGGATCTTTGTCTGATAATCGCCCTCCACTTGAAAGAGCAGCTTTTTTTCCATTTCGTTTAATTCCATGGGGATCTCCTTTCTCTTGAAAATAGTATGAAAAAAGGGCGCCCACCTTAAAAGTGAAACGCCCACGGCAACCAGCGGTCAGACATAAAGCCGGACCGCTGGCACTATTAAATTTTGTCGTTAATAAAACAGCCTCCTTTTTTCTTTATAGTTTTCGTCAATTTTCAACTTGGAAAAGGAATTGAATAAAAGACGACAAATGCTCAAACCCCTTGAAAATAAAGGCTTTTTCTGTTTGTCGTTATTATACCGTAACGGCACTCCTGCGCCAGCTTGCTTTTGGCAAACAATGTTCCGATGAAGCAGATTCAAGAGTGGCTGGGTCACAGCGACTTCTCTACCACAGCGAATATTTATTCGCATCTGGACTACTCGTCAAAGGTTTCTTCGGCAGAAGCCATGCTGAACGGCCTCGGAATGGGTTCAAATCCGCAAAATGGGGCTTGAATGAGTATGACTTTTCTCCTAAACTTTCGATTTTCTCTTCTGTTTTCTCGTTGCTAAATTTCTCGATTTCATTTTCTGCATAAAAAAACGGCACAAAATGCTAAAAATAGCACGTTGTACCGTTGATTGGCCGGAGCATCAGAGATTTGAACTCTGGCGGCGCTACAAACGCCCTATCGCATTTCGAGTGCGACCCCTTCGACCTCTTGGGTAATGCTCCTTATGTTAATCTCCAAAAATCTTTCCCGGAAAAAGGAGAGAAAAGTAGGAGAGAACAGCAAATATTAAGTTGTAGAAAATGTGCAGATTTCAACGATAATACAATGGAAAATCAAGAGGAGTTTCCAAAATGCCGACTTGATTTCGAGTCAATCTCGTTACGACCGCTTCGATACGTCTGCTTATTTAGTTTTTATCGCACCGCCCCGCATAGCGTTTGGAAAAATGCGAGATTTCGATGCAAGATAACGATGAAAGGTTGGGTACGCGACACCCGATAAAGCCCGCCGTTATGGGATTTCCTGCGGACAAGGTGACCTGCCGGATGCAAACTTTCGAGTGCTCCCTATTGCGACCGCTTGCGTACATCTGCTTATTCGGCGCCCTACTGTGCAAGGCAAATCGCGTATACAGTATTATACCAGCTGCGGCGGGGATTGTCAATTCTTCGGGGGCGGGAAGTTGGAAAATTTGGCGGGCGCTGTGCGGATGGCGGTGCTTCTAAGGTGCGGCCGGTGCGTTTGCGTAGATAGGCGGGGAAAACAGTCGCAAAAACGCCGCGCGGGACTCCCGGGGTGGGAGACGCCGTGCGGCGCTGTATTGGATGGATGCGGCAAAGGCCCTGCGCGATCAGGCACAGTTTTTCAGGATGCCGAAGGCGGCGGCTACCAGAGCCAGAGGCAGCAGCAGCGGCAGCAGGCTGCCCAGAATGGCGAAAACCACCAGCAGCGGCAGTGCGATGACGAAGAGCAGCGTGGCGGCGATTTTGGCAAGGCCCCAGGTGACATGAAACGCCAAGCCGACCGATTTGACGAAAAGCCAGACAAAAACAAAAATGACAAACAGGGTAAACATACGATCTATCTCCTTTTTTCTGTGTGTCGATACAAGCTGCAGACAGGCAAGCCACCTTCGAGATGTCGGGACGATCGGGACTGCCTTACTGTGTAATACGATTCTAGCATGCGGCTTATTGCAAAAACAGGAAGAAAAAAGAAAAATAGAGGGCTTTATTCTCTCCTGACAGAGAAAATAGCGGCTGCGCGGCGGCGTTTTACGGCTGCGACAGCTTTGCCTTGTACGCCTCAGCATCGATCTGGCCGTTGGCGAGCATCCGCTCGGTCCAGAGCTGCAGCGTTTCGACGGTGACCGAGATGCGCTCAAGTTCCTGACGGATGCGGATGAAGTCATCGATCTCATCGCTGGAGATCTGGCCATCGGCAGTGATCTCAATCAGGCGCTCCTTTTTTTCTTGTCCATTGCGTTCAGGGAGGCCAGCATCTCGAGCACGATGGCGGACAGCTCCCGCACCGAGACCTGCGGCACATACTCCCGGCCGATGGGGCACTGGCGCGAGCAATAGTAGTTGCACAGTGCGGGCCGCTTGTATTTTTCGGCCATGGTCAGCACCTCGTCCGGGCGGGGCACGGTGCGTTCGTTCTCAATCTTTTCAATGCGCTCGGGGGCTATCGTTTCCAGCAGCTCGCTGGCCTTTTCGCGGGTGAGGCCCAGCTCCTCGCGGGCAAGCTGGTAGCTGTTTTTGTTTTCTTTGGTGGATGTACGTCCCATATTTGGCCTCGTTTCCTTGTTATAGATAAAAGCGTAGCACATTTTCCGGTTTGCCGCAAGGGATTCGACAGGGAATTGTTGCACTTTGCGCGCGGAATTGCTATAATATATCCTGTAAATTTGTATGCAACGGAGGGCTTCTCCCATGAACTGGATCGATAAACTCGAACGCCGCTATGGCAACCTTGGTATACCGTACCTTATCAACGGGCTGATGATCGGTCAGCTGGCAGCGGGCCTGATCGTGCTGCTGTTCGACTGGAAATTTGCCTCGATGATCTCGCTCAGCCGCATTTCGGTGCTGCAGGGGCAGATCTGGCGTCTTGTCACATTTTTGTTTCAGCCCATCTGGCTGGGCGGCGTGCTGGGCGTGCTGAACCTTGTGTTTTACTTCTGGATCGGCAACGCGCTGACCCGCGTCTGGGGCGATTTCCGGATGACGCTGTTTATGGCGTTGGGCGTGCTGGGTGCCTGGGTGGGCTGCTTCCTGACCGGCTCGGCCGGGCCGAGCGCCATCTTCCAGAGCATGCTGTTCGCCTACACCTGGCTGTGGCCGGATCAGATGGTGCTGCTGTTCGGCATCATCCCCTTTAAAATGAAGTATCTGGGCTGGTTTGAGCTTGCCTTGTGGGCCGTCAGCTTTGTGATGGGCGATTTTGCGACCAAGATCAGTCTGGTGCTGGGGCTGGCGGGTTTTCTGGCGTTCTACGGCCGCGAGGTCTTTGACTGGTGCCGGGACGCCCTGACAAGCTGGAAAAGCGCCGCCGCGACTGGGGAAAACCGCAACCGCTGATTTTGCATGGATACCAAACTACCGATAGAAAGGGCGAATGTATTATGAAACTGATCACTGCGATCGTCAATAAAGAGGATTCGAGAAATGTCTGCAATGAGCTGCTGAAAAGCAAGTTCTATGTCACCCGTCTGGCCACGACCGGCGGCTTTTTGATGGCAGGCAACATGACGCTGCTGATCTGCACCGAGGATGAGCGTGTCGATGACTGCATCAATGTGATCTCGAAGTGCTGCAAGCAGCGCACCGAGATCGTGCCCGGCACCGCTACGCTGGGTCTGGGCATCGAGAGCGCCATGCCGATGGAGGTCACGGTCGGCGGCGCTACCGTGATGGTTACGAACGTCGAGCGTTTCGAGAAGCTGTGATGCTCGAACGCCTGGCCGGCAATGACGCGCTCAAGCGTGAGCTTGGCACGGCGCTGCACAGCGGGCGGCTGCCCCATGCGGTTTTGCTGGTGGGGGAGCCGGGCTGCGGTGCGGGCTTTGCCGCGCGCTGCCTTGCGGCAGATTACCTCTACCCGGCGGGCGGCCCCCATGCCGAGGCCGTGCTGAAGGGGGAGGATACCGAGTGTCTGGCCCTGCGGGGCGAGGGCGCCAGCGGGCAGATCCCCGTCAAAAGGGTCCGCGAGGCCCGCGAGGCGATCCAGCGCTCGGCGCTGTCCACCGATGCGGCGGGCCGTGTGCTGTTCATCTACGGTGCGCAGAACCTGAACGGAACGCAGGGCTCGTCTGCCAATGCGCTGCTCAAGATCATTGAGGAGCCGCCCGAGGGGGTGCTGTTTTTGTTGACGGCACCCAGCGCAGCGGTGGTGCTGCCGACCATTCGCAGCCGGTGTGCGGCCTATACGATCGCGCCGGTGCCGGTGGCGGACTGTGCCGCCCACCTGCGCGCCGAACGGCTGCCTGCCGCTGCGGCCGGGGAGCTGGCCTTTCTGTATGAGGGGCATATCGGCACGGCGCTGAAAAGCTGGAACGACCCGCCGACAAAGGCGGCGTTGGGCATGGCAAAAACGCTGTGCGGCTATGCGGCGCAGGGGGATACCTACCGGGCGCTGGCTCTGCTGACAAAGTATGAGCGCGACAAAGGAGGGCTTTGCGGCCCTGCTGTGGCAGCTGGACCAGCTGTGCAGCGCGGTGCTGCGCCGCCCTGCCTACGGGCAGGAGCAGTGCGGCGGCCTGACGCCCGAGGGTGCCGCTAAGATCCTGCGGGCCGATGCCGGGGCGCGCCGCAGCCTGCAGGGCAACGGCAACCTGCGGTTGAATGTCGCCGTGCTGGCGGGGAAATTGACATAAACATCTGCCGCTGCGTTCCCGGGTCGTCGGGGACGCCGACCCCTACACTTATTTTCTGATATACCAACAATAAAAGGACCGACCCATGAAAGTAGTTTCCGTTAAATTTAAAGAAAATGGCCGGGCGTACTATTTTGACCCGGGCGAGTTCAAGATCAAGGAGGGCGACTTTGTGGTCGTCACAACGGCCCGCGGCACAGAATGCGGCGAGGTCGTGCGCGCGGCACATGAGGTGCCGGGCTTCTCCCGCGAGGTAAAGCCGGTGCTTCGGATCGCAGATGCCGTGGATGTGCGCCGTATGCGCCAGAACCGCGCCGATGTGCAGCAGGCCTACCAGATCTGCGAGCAGCGCATCGCCGCCCACGGCCTGAAGATGAAGCTGGTCGATGCCGAGTACACGCTGGACCGCAGCAAGCTGGTGTTTTATTTCACCGCTGACAACCGGGTCGATTTCCGCGAGCTGGTCAAGGATCTGGCATCGCAGTTCCACACCCGCATCGAGCTGCGCCAGATCGGCGTGCGCGATGAGAGCAAGATGCTTGGCGGTCTGGGCCTGTGCGGCCAGCCGTTCTGCTGCAGCCGGTTCCTGAAGAACTTCCAGCCGGTGTCCATCAAGATGGCCAAGGAACAGGGCCTGAGCCTGAACCCCGCCAAGATCAGCGGCTCCTGCGGGCGGCTGATGTGCTGCCTTGCCTATGAGCAGAAAAGCTACGAGTACCTCAATTCCATCACCCCGCAGGTAGGCAGCATCGTCCGCACGCCGGACGGCGAGGGGACCGTGATCGAAACAAATGTGGTCGCCGGTACGCTGAAGGTACGCTCCAATGTCGAGATTCTGGCACCGCGCATTTACAAGCGGGAGGAGTGTGTCTATATCCGCGGCGGCAAGCGCGCGCCGCAGCCCGCTGACCCGGAGGATTGACGGCCTGCGGCTGTGGGGGTTGCTTGTGTCTTACCGCTGAAAAAAATCAAGATATGGCACTTGCCAAAATCGAACGGATATGATACACTATGTATAACGCAGTAGGCAGAGCAAACCGACTGTGTGCCGATCCGGGGAGCAGCCGTGCAGGGCCGGATAGGTACAAAATATACAATTAGCACGGAGATAAGGAGTACATGATGGCTCATTCCGTTAACGAGTCCTGCGTTGCTTGCGGTGCATGTGTTGACACCTGCCCTGTTGGCGCAATCACTCTGGAGGACAAGGCTGTTGTCAATGCAGACACCTGCATCGATTGCGGCGCTTGCGAGGGCGTCTGCCCCACCGGTGCTATTCAGGCTGAGTAAGCTACACTAGCACAAATTCAGCGCGTTCTCTCCGGCAAAGAGAGAACGCGCTTTTTGTTTTGAGAACAGGCGTTTTTTTATTGTAGCAGTGCCGTAGGGGCCGGGCATGCCCGGCCCCTACAGGTGCGTTACAGGTGCGCGGTTATCAGCTTCGCCTTCAGCAGATCCGCGGGCGGCTGGCCGGGGGCGCTGGCGACTGTGCCGGAGGTCACGCCGAAGGTGGCGCAGCTGCCGAAGGCCCCGCCGCAAAAGCGGGTGACGGCACCCAGCGGGCCCATGCTCATCGTGATAAGCGGTGTGCCGGGGCGTGCGGCCATGGCGCAGGCGGTGGCCTCCAGCAGGCGGGCGGCATCGGCGGCGGTGTGGGGCATGACGGCCAGCTTGGCAATGTCAGCCCCGGCGTCCGCCATGCCGGTCAGGGCGGCGGTCATCGCCTCGGTGGCGGGGGTGCCGTCAAAGTGATGCTCGCTGAAAAGCGCGGCGGCACCGGCGGCGCGGGCAGCGCTGCGCAGGGCATCGCGGTGGGGGCCGCAGGCGCGCCACTCAATGTCCAGCACATCCACGCCGCCGCAGGCCAGCAGGGCGCGGCAGCAGGCTGCGTAGGCATCAGGCGTCAGGGCCAGCTCACCGCCCTCGGCCTGGGTGCGGATCGTGACGATAAGCGGCTTATCGGTAAGGCTGCGCACCAGCGCCAGCGCGGCGGTGTGGTCGGCGGCGGGCAGCGGGTCAAGGCGCAGCTCCACCAGCTCGGCGGCGGGGTCGGCCTGCGCGGCGGCGGCCAGAGGACGCAGGGCGTCAAGGCTGCGGGCGAACAGCGGCACGATGATGCGCGGCGCAGCGGCGGTGAGGGTAAGATCGCGAAGGGTCAGCATAAAGATCATCCTCTCGGGGCGTTTTCTCTATTTTAGCACAATTTGGCCGAAGTGTAAAACAGTCCCGTATTTTCGCTTGAAACCCGTTTGTCAATACGGTAAAATGCTGAATATGAGGTGAATTTTATGAGCAAAATCACGATACCGGAAAATTCGATCCTGCTGCTGGAGGGCGGCTCGCTGCGTGGGCTGTACACGGCCGGTGTGCTGGATACATTTATGGAGAACGGGCTGTATTTCCCGGCGGTGGCGGGTGTGTCGGCAGGGGCGCTCAACGCGCTGAACTATGTTTCGCACCAGCCGGGGCGGGCGGCCAGCATCAACCTGCGCTACCGCCATGACCCGCGCTACTTCGGGCCTAAGGCGGCGCTGCGGGGCGGCAGCCTGTTCGGCCTGAAATTCATGCTGTACGATGTTAAAAAAGAGGTTCCCTACGATGAGGACACCTATCGGCACGGCGGTATGCGGATGATCGCCGTGGCAACGAATGTCGAGACCGGCAAGCCTGCCTACTTTGAGAAGGGCAAGACGGATTTTGATTTCAACGAGGCGGTGCGCGCATCGGCCAGCCTGCCGCTGGCGTCCACGCCGGTCATGCTGGACGGCCAGCCCTATCTGGACGGCGGCTGCTCCTGCCCCATTGCGCTGAACTGGGCGCTCAAGCAGGGGTTTGACAAGATCGTTGTCGTGACCACGCGGCAGAAGGGCTTCCGCAAGAGTCAGCCCGGCCAGCGGATGGTAGACCTCTACGATGATTTTTACGGCGATAAGCCGCTGTTTCTGGCCACGATGCTGACCCAGGAGCTGCGCTACAACGCCCTGATGGATGAGCTGGACGAGCTGGAGCAGAACGGCCGCATCTACTGCCTGCGCCCGCAGGAGCCGATCACGATCAGCCGGTTTGAGGGCAATGTCGATACATTGACCGAGCTGTACGCCCGTGGCCACCGCGAGGGGCGGCAGGCGCTGGCGGGCCTGCAGGCGTATCTTGCAGGGCCTGCCCTGCAGGGTGAACACCGGCGGAGAATGCCAGAATACCCACGGAAAAGAAACCTGAAGCGCTGTGGGCCGGGGTGTTGCGTGAACGCCAAAACTGCGGTACAATAGCCTTGAACAGACAAAACAACACCGTGAAAGGATGATCCCCCGATGGTTAAAGGCGTTATTTTTGATATGGACGGGCTGATGTTTGATACCGAGCGACTGTGGGATACCCTGTGGGAGCCGGCCTGCCGGGAGCTGGGGCTGCCCCTGCCGCCGGATATGCAAAAGTTTACGGCCGGTGGGCGCGGGCTGGCGGGGGAAAACCTCTGCCGCCATGTGGCGTCCTACATACCCGGCGACCCAAAAAGAAGCTGCTGGCCAAGATCTGGCAGCTGGCTGACACCCGCTTTGCCGAGGGCGTACCCTGCAAAAAGGGGCTTAAGGAGCTGCTGACGGCGCTGGAGGATCTCGGTATGCCGCGCATCGTGGCAAGCTCCAGCCCGCGCAATATGATCGAGATGAACCTGCAGACCACCGGCACGGCGCGGTATTTCCATGATGTCGTCTCCGGCACCGAGGTCGCGCACAGCAAGCCCGCGCCCGATACCTTTCTGCTGGCGGCACAAAAGCTACGGCTTGCCCCTAAGGACTGCCTTGTATTGGAGGACAGCTTCAACGGCATCCGCGCCGGCCGCGCCGCCGGCTGCGTGACCGTGATGGTGCCGGATCTTATGCAGCCGACCGAGGAAATCACGCGGCTGTACGACCGGAAATGTGACGATCTGCTGCAGGTGCGGGATCTGCTGATCGAAGGAAAGCTGTGACCGCCAAGTTCCCTCTTGCGTTTTGGCGGATATTGCGCTATACTAAGCGTTGGCGGCCCACCCGGGCCGTACATTTGCGCTGTACTCCCGAATTGTAGGAGACGGCAGCAGGAGGAAAATTGAATATGAAAAACCGTACCAACATCCGTTGGCTGACCCAGCTTGCACTGCTGGTCGCCATTCTGCTTGTGCTGAACTACACCCCGCTGGGCTACCTGCAGATCGGCCCGCTGTCGGCCTCGCTGCTGACGGTGCCGGTGGCGATCGGCGCCATGACGATGGGCCCCACGGCGGGCGCGATCCTCGGCGGCGTGTTCGGCGCAACGAGCTTTATTCAGGCGCTGGAGGGCAAGTCCGCAATGGGCAGCGCCCTGTTTCAGGTCAGCCCGTTCGGCACCTTTGTGGTCTGCTTTGTGGCCCGCGTGCTGGTGGGCCTGTGCGCCGGCCTGATCTTTAAGGCGCTGTGCAAGGCACTGCCCAAAAAGGAAAAGCTCTGCTGCTTCTTGGGCGGTCTGGCAGCCCCCGTGCTGAACACCGCGTTCTTTATGGGTTTTCTGGTACTGATCTTCTATAACTGTGAGTATGTGCAGAATCTGGCCGGTACGCTGGGCGCTACGAATGCGTTCATGTTTATCGTGCTGCTGGTCGGCGTGCAGGCAATTTTTGAGTGGGTTATCTGCTGCCTCGTGGCAGGCGCGGTTTCCCTGCCGGTGCGGAAATATTTGAAGATGAATTAAAATAAAAATCCGATGGGATGTGTTGTCCCATCGGATTTTTTGTGAGTGAAAAGCCTTCCCCTCAGGGGGAAGGTGGCCCGAAGGGCCGGATGAGGGGCGGGTGTGCCAGAACCGAGCCGTAAAAGCGCAGCGAGGCAAGGCTGCCCCTCATCAGTCTGCTTCGCAGACAGCTTCCCCCTCGGGGGAAGCCTTTAGGCGTCACACCGCACCATAAATGCCCTTGACGCTGACCTCGCCGGTGAAAACGCGGGTGTCGCCGCGCTCATCATGGACGATCAGGCGGCCGTCGGTATCGACATCGGTCGCAACACCGGCACCGCTGTCATAGGTCACGCGGCGGCCCAGATTGACGCAGAGGGCCTTGTAGCGCTCCCGATAGGGGGCAAAGCCCTCGGCCTCATAGGTGTAGAGCGCGCGGTCAAAGCCGAAATCCGTCAGATACTGCGCCAGCCACTCGGGGTCGGCGGCGGTATCGACCGGCACACCCTGCAGGGCAAGGCTGGTGCCGTGGGGCAGGCCGGCGGCATCGAAATAGGACTGCGGCTGGGCAAGGTTGATGCCGATGCCCACCACGATGCTGTGGCCGTCCGGCGCGCCCTCGCAGAGGATGCCGACGATCTTTTTGCCGTTCAGCAGCAGGTCGTTGGGCCATTTGATCTGACATTCCACGCCGTAGCGGGCACGCAGGGCATCGCAGACGGCAAGGCTGGCAAAGAGCGGCAGGGTGGCGGGCTGCACAAGGTCCACCCGGATGACTGCCGTGTAATAAAGCCCCAGACCCGGGGCATCGGTCCAGCTGCGGCCCAGACGGCCGCGCCCGGCGGTCTGGTGGGTCGAGTAGACCGCGCCGACCGGGCCGAATTTGTCAAGGTTTTGCTTGGCCCAGAGGTTGGTGCTGTCTACCTCCGGCAGATAGATAACGCTTTCATTCATAGTGCGGGCACCCTCTTCCAGCTGAATTCACAATGGCCGTCCTTAATGGTGATGACGCCGTAGCTGCCGCCGTCCCGCAGGCTGCCGGGGTTAAAGACGGTGGCCGCCGTGCCGACGCCGCGCACTAGCTCCCGGCGGTGGGTGTGGCCGAAAAGCGCAACATCGGCCCCGCGCTCACCGGCGGATTCAGCCAGACGCTCGCTGCCCATCTTGACGCCGTAGTGGTGGCCGTGGGTGTAGAAGAAAAGCACCCCGCCGAAGGGGGCCAGCCCCTCAGACGGCTCGCTGTAGTTGACATCGCAGTTGCCGGCCACCCGGTAGATGGGGTAGGGGATCGGCGGTTTGCACATCTCAAGGGCGGCGTTCAGGTCATACAGACCATCGCCCAGATAGAACATGGCATCGGCGGTTTCGTTCGCCAGCACCCAGCGCAGGTCCCGCAGGCGGCCGTGGACGTCGGAGACGACGAGGATTTTACACATAGAAATACTCCTAAAAAGATACAAGATAATAGATAAAAGATAATAAAATCGGTGGATCGCACCGCTTGCGCGGCGCTTAAAATCTGTTTTTGCCCCGCGGGGCAAAAACTCCACACTTTTTATTATCTATTATCTTTTATCTATTCTCTAAAAAATCACCCATTGATGAGTTGGCGGTACACCTCACCTTTACTGAACGGTGTCCCGGCGGCAGCCTGCTTGGCGGCGGCGGCGGGGGGCAGGCCGTCTGCCTGCAGGGCGCGGGCGGCGGCTACGGCCTGCTCCAGCGTGGAGGCGGCGGCATCGGCCACGGCGGCGGGGTCGGCACCGGCCAGCACCAGCACATACTCACCGCGGGGGTCGTTTTCCTTATAGTAGGCAACGGCCTCGCCCAGCGTGGTCTTTTTGATCTCCTCGTGCAGCTTGGTCAGCTCACGGCAGAGGGATACCGGGCGGTCCGCGCCGAACGCGGCGGCAAGATCATCAAGGGTGCCGCGCAGCTTGTGCGGTGCCTCGTAGAAGATCATCGTGCGGGTTTCGTTCTGCAGAAAGGTCAGCCGCTCCCGCCGGTCGCGCTTAGGGACAGGCAAAAAGCCCTCAAACACAAAGCGGGCGGTGGGCTGACCGCTGGCAGCCAGCGCCGTGACGCAGGCGGATGCGGCCGGGATGGGCACGACCCGGATGCCGCGCGCATGGGCCTCGCGGACGATCTGCTCCCCGGGGTCGCTGATGCAGGGCATACCGGCGTCACTGCAGAGCGCGCAGTTCTCCCCGGCCTCAATGCGGTTTAAGATGGCCTCGCCGTGGTGGAGGGCATGCTCGTAGTAGCTGACCATCGGCTTTTTGAGGCCGAGATGGTTCAGCAGACGCAGGGTCACGCGGGTGTCCTCGGCGGCGATGAAGTCCGCCATGCCGAAGGTGGCAGCCACGCGGGGCGGCATATCATCGAGATTGCCGATAGGCGTAGCGACAAGATATAAAGTTCCGGGCAAAACGAAAACCCCTTTTGATATTGATATAGTATTATTATAGCCGTAACAGCGGGTAAGTGCAAGCAAAAAAGCGGGCAGCGCTGCCATTCGGCAGCGCTGCCCGTAAATTTAATCCCCGCTCCGTTCCTCAAACCCGTACTCATGCTCCTTGAGGGGGAGGGTGGCGGTCTCGATGTTCTCGATGCGGGCCCAGCGGTTCGCGCGCTCGATCGTGGGGACAAGCTCGTCCAGCGCGGCGCGGGTGCCCTGAGCCTCCAGCGTGACGCTGCCGTCCCAGTTGTTGGCGACCCAGCCGGTCAGGCCCAGATGCTGGGCGGCGGCGCGGGCGTAATAGCGGAAGCCCACCCCCTGCACCTCGCCGGTAAAGCGCCAGCGGCGGCGGATGACGCTCATGCGTCGATGCCCGTGACGGTGTAGTCCTTGGCCTCCACGGCGGCCTTCAGGTCGGCATCGGCTACATCGCGGCTCAGGGTGACAACGGCCGTGCCGGCCTCGTGGCTGACCGCGGCGCCGGTCACGCCGTCCAGTGCCTCCAGTGCCTTTTTCACGGTGGCCTCGCAGTGGCCGCACATCATGCCTTCAATATGAATGGTCTTGTTCATAATAACTTCCTCCGTTGTATCGTTTGTTTCGGCGGGCTGCACAGGGCAGCTGCCGGTGGGGCAGGCAGCAGGCGCGGCGGCCGGTGCGCGCGCCGGGGCTTTGCGCTTCGGCGGGGCATCGTGGGCGGCGCTGCGCGGGTCAAAGGTGTTGAGGCGCAGCGCATTCGTGACTACGCAGACGCTCGACAGGCTCATCGCGGCCGAGGCGATCATCGGGTTGAGGGTGATGCCGAGGCCGGTGAAAACACCCGCCGCCAGCGGAATGCAGACAGCGTTGTAGAAGAACGCCCAGAACAGGTTCTGGTGGATGTTGCGCACGACCGCACGGGACAGCCGCACGGCGGCGGGGACATCGGCCAGATCGCTGCGCACCAGCACGACATCGGCGGCATCAAGCGCCACATCGGCACCGGCACCGATCGCAATACCGGTCTCGGCGCGGGTCAGGGCGGGGGCATCGTTGATGCCGTCACCGACCATGGCCACGCGGCCCTGCTTCTGCAGGCGGCGGACCTCCGCCTCCTTACCGGCGGGCAGGACCCCGGCAATGACATGATCGGCGTCCAGACCGACCATCGCGCCGATGTGGCGCGCGGTGGCCGTGTTGTCACCGGTCAGCAGCACGACCTGCAGGCCGAGCGCCCGCATCTGGTCGATGGCGGGCTTGGAGGTGGGCTTGACGACATCGGCCACGCCGATGACACCGGCCGGCCGCCCCGCCAGTGAGAAGTACAGCGGGGTAATGCCATCGCGGCTCATCTCGGCACCGGCCTGCATAAGGTCATCGGGCAGGGTGCAATGCGTGGCGATGAAATCGGCGTTGCCGCCCGCGATGACCTTGCCTGCGACCTTGCCCTGCAGCCCCTTGCCGGGGACAGCGGTAAAGTCCGACACCGTGGTGTAGGAGAGCTTGTCGGTGTCGGCGCGCTGCAGGATCGCGCGTGCCAGCGGGTGCTCGCTGCGCAGCTCCAGCCCGGCGGCCATGCTGAGCAGGAATTTTTCCGGCACATTGCGGGTGCCGATGATCCGGACAACGCTCGGCTCGCCGGTGGTGACGGTGCCGGTCTTGTCCAGCAGGACGGTGTCGGTGTAGCCGGTGGTCTCAAGGCTGGCGGCTGTTTTAAACAGGATGCCGTTTTTTGGCACCCACACCGCTGCCGACCATGATGGCTACCGGCGTGGCCAGCCCCAGTGCGCAGGGGCAGCTGATGACCAGCACGCTGATGCCGCGCGCCAGCGCAAAGGTGAAGGTCTGGCCGAGCAGCAGCCAGATCAAAAAAGGTGGCCGCTGCAATGCAGATGACGGTGGGCACAAAGATGCCGGAGACCTTGTCAGCAGTCTTGGCCAGCGGGGCCTTGGTGGCGGCGGCGTCCCGCACAAGGCGGATGACCTGCGACAGGGTGGTGTCCTGGCCAACACGCTCGGCCCGGCAGGTCAGTGCGCCGTTCTGGTTGATGGTGGCGGCGCTGACCGGGGAGCCGGGGAACTTGTCCACCGGCATACTCTCGCCGGTGAGGGCCGCCTCATTGACCGAAGAAAGCCCCTCGGTGACGGTGCCGTCCACAGGGATGCTCTCGCCGGGGCGGACTAAGAACAAATCGCCGACAGCGACCTCGCTGACAGGGACAGTGACCTGCTCCCCGTCGCGCAGCACGCAGGCGGTCTGGGGGGCCAGCTTCATCAGGCTTTTCAGCGCATCGGTCGTTTTGCCCTTGCTGTAGGCCTCCAGCGTTTTGCCGACTGTGATCAGCGTTAAGATCATCGCCGCCGACTCAAAGTAGAGGTCGTGGCGGTACTGCATGACGAGGTCGTCATTGCCGGAGGAAAGGCCGATGCAGATCATGACGATGGCAAACAGGCCGTAGGCGAGCGAGGCGCCTGCGCCGAGGGCCACCAGCGTATCCATGCCGGGGGCGCGGGTTTTGACGCCCTTCCAGCCCGAAATGAAGAAAGCGCGGTTGATCCAGCAGACCGGCAGTGTCAGCGCAAGCTGTGTGCCGGCGTACAGGATGGCATGCCAGCCGCCGCCGTGGAATACGCTGCCGAGCGGCAGGCCGATCATGTGGCCCATCGAGACATACATGACCGGCACAAGGAAGCAGAGGCTCGCAATCAGGCGCTTTTTCAGCCGGGGTGTCTCGGTGTCCTCCAGCTCAGCGCTTTCGCTCTCTGCGGTGGCGGGGGATGCGCCGTACCCGGCGGCATCCACGGCGCGGAGGATGCGTTTGGCGGTGGCGTCAGGGGTCGGCATCGGGGGCGTAATCGACCTGCATCGAGTTGGTCAGCAGGCTTACCGTGACCGATGCCACACCCGGCACCGCCGCGACAGCTTTTTCTACATGGCCGGCGCAGGCCGCACAGCTCATGCCGGTGATATCGTAGCGTTGCATGGGGATAGGACTCCTTTTCTATACAGCCTTCCCCTGTGGGGGAAGGTGGCGCAAAGCGCCGGATGAGGGGGGAAGTATAGGGTTGTCTGCCGTTTGCGGGCAGCGGTAGCAGGGCCGGCCCTCATCAGTCTGCTTCGCAGACAGCTTCCCCCTCAGGGGAAGCCTTTGGGGGCTGCTTCCATTAAAACAGCCCTTCCGGCAAAACAATGTCGTTTTTCGGCACTCTGGCCCAGTCGAAGGTGCGGGCCAGATCCTGCGGGGTCGCGGGGGGTCGGGCGGTTCTGCAGGCCGCAGGCAAAGGCCAGCCTGCCGATGATCTCCTCGGGCGAATAGCGGGTGCGCAGGTGTTCAAGGCTCTGGTCGCCGTCCCGCTTGGAGAGGCGGCGGCCGTCACTGGCCAGCAGCAGCGGCAGATGGTAAAACTGCGGGGCGTGCAGGCCCAGCTCGCGGTAAAGCCAGAGCTGGCGCGCCGTGCTGGACAAAAGATCGCTGCCGCGCACGACCTCGTTGACCCCCATCAGGGCATCGTCCACAACGACCGCCAGCTGGTAGGCAAACACGCCGTCCGCCCGGCGCAGGTAAAAATCCCCGCAGTCCCGGGCCAGATTCTCGGCGCAGGGGCCCATGTGGCCGTCCTCAAAGGCGATGACTTCATCGGGCACCCGCACCCGCCAGGCGGGGGCGCGGGTCTTGGCGCGCTCGGTGATCTCGGCAGGCGTCAGGCTGCGGCAGGTCCCGGCGTAGACGACCTGACCGTCGCTGCGGTGGGGCGCACTGGCGGCGTGAAGCTGGCTGCGGCTGCAAAAGCAGGGGTAGACCAGCCCGCGGCGGGCAAGCTCCTCAAAATACTGCGCATAGACGGCGCTGCGCTCGCTCTGGTAGACCGGCGGCTCGGGGCCGTCGGCGGCAAGGCCCAGCCACGCCAGATCATCTATGATGGCGTCCGCATAGCGGCGCGGGCAGCGCTGGGCGTCCAGATCCTCTATGCGCAGCAAAACCTGCCCGCCCTTGCTTTTGGCGCTCAGCCAGGCGAGCAGGCAGCACATCAGGTTGCCCAGGTGCATCCGCCCGCTGGGGCTGGGTGCGTAGCGTCCGGTCGTCATTCCAGCGTGTAGGTGCCGTCGCCGAGGGCACGCAGGTGGACGCGGTAGAAGGCGGCCACGGCCTTGATCATTGCCTCGGCATCCGCCACGGAGGCCGTCTCAACGGCGCTGTGCATGGCCAGCTGCGCACAGCCGATGTCCGCCATCGGGATGGGTAAGGTGTGGCTCTGCAGGTTGCCGAGCGTTGAGCCGCCCGGCTCATCGGCGCGGTTGGTAAAGACCTGCACCGGCACGCCGGCCTTCTCACACACAGCGCGGAAAACCGCACCGCTCACGGCGTTGGTCGTGTACTTCTGGCTGGCGTTGTACTTCAGCACGACACCGCCGCCCATCCGCACGGGGGCGCAGGGGTCAGCCTTTTGCGGGAAGTTCGGGTGGGTGGCGTGGGCGTTGTCGGCACTGAGCATAAAGCTGTTCGCCATCGCGCGCGCGGCAGCCTGCCCGCTGTGGGGCACGGCGTCGAGGATGCGGTCCAGCACATCCCGCAGGAAGCTGCTCTCGGCACCCATCCGGCTCGAGGAGCCGACCTCCTCGTTGTCAAACATGGCCCAGACGGGGGCGCAGGCGCTGTCGGCCTCGCCGGAGGTCTCCAAAAACGCAAGCAGCGTTGTGGCGGCGCACTCCAGATCATCGATGCGCGGGGCCATGAAATATTCGTTGTCGGGGCCGATCTGCACGGGGGCCTGCCGGGCGACGAGCTGCAGATCCCAGTCGAGGATATCCTCCGCCGTGATGCCAAGCTCCTCACAGACAAGGTCAGTCAGCGTGCGGCTGCCTGCGGGCCCCCACAGCGGCTGCATGTCGATCTGGGGATTGAACACCTTGCCCTTGTTCACATCCCGCTGGAAGTGGATGGCCAGTGACGGAATGACGAGCAGGTCGCGGTCGATGTAGACAAGGCGGCTCTGCACGCCGTCCTGCGTTTTGACCAGCACACGGCCGCCTACGGTCAGCGGGCGGTCCAGCCAGCTGGCCATGATCATGCCGCCGTAGCCCTCCACGCTCAGGCGGCGGCATCCCTCATTCTCGGGCATGTCGGCCTTGATCTTCCAGCAGGGAGAGTCGCTGTGGCTGGCAGCGATGCGCCAGCCGCCGATAGCGTGCTGCGGCACCCGCCATGCAATGACAGCCGAGCCGTTGCGGGTGATGTAATAGCCCTTGCCGGGCTCAAGGTTCCAGTAGTCGGCCTCCTCCAGACGGGTGAAGCCGGCGGCCGCAAGCCAGCTTTCAGCGGTGGCGGCGGCGTGGAACGGGTGACGGATTCCTGCAAAAATTCTACGAGTTCATCGTACATAGGTTGTTTTCTCCTCTTACACATTTCCCTGCGCGAAGGGCGGGGCGATTGTTCGATGTATGCTACGGCAATACCGCATAATTCTAAGTGCCGATACGGCGAGCGAGGTGCGGCAGCTGCTAAGCCAAAAGCGCAGATAATACTTTGTGTATTATCGAGCATTTTGGCAACGCAGATGCCGTGCCGCAGCCGCCGGAGCGGTGCTTAAGCCGTAAGGCGGGAATTGTGCGGTGTTGCCCTACTATTCTAACGCAAAAGCGGTGCAGAAACAAGTTGCAAACGCGGGAAAAATGCTCTATACTCAGTATATTCCAATGGTCGCTTTTGACAAGTACGCACTTTTTGGAAACCGCTACCCAAAAGGGAGAGTGTGACAATGCACCCGAACGAACACTGCAACTGCCGCTATGCCGATGTGGGCTGTGACAAGATGGAGCAGGTCATGGACCAGATCAGCGGCAAATGGAAGATGCGCATATTATTTATGGTGGGCGCGCACGGCACCCTGCGCTATGGTGAGCTGCGCAGGCTGCTGGACGGTGTGACCCACAAGATGCTGTCCAACCAGCTCAAGGAGCTGGCCGCAGACGGTCTGGTCGAGCGGATCGACTACAACGAAGTCCCGCCCCGGGTCGAATACCGGCTGACCCCGAACGGCGAGGCACTGATGCCGATCTTTGATGATATTCAGGACTATATCCGCAAAAATACCTGCAAGAGCTGCTGCGCCCCGGATACAAGGCGGGGCTGCTGCGAATAGTATACGGCAGAGGAAAAGTACCACACAGGGGGGATCATGATGCGCAGGCTTGCAGTTCTTTTGGCGGCGGCAGTTCTTTTGGCGGGGTGCGGCGCGGGGGCGGCCCCGCCGACCGGGCCTTCACCAGCCCAAAGCGCAGCTGCCGTGGCACCGTCTGCCGCAGACACCGCAGCGGCGGTGCTGGACGGCTTTGTCTGCTATGGAGCGGATACGGCCGGCTGCAGCCTGAAAAGCGCACAGGCGGCGGCCGCGCTGGTAGAATACCTGAGCCGCGCCGACATCAGCGCCGAGACTGTGACCGACTGGCAGGGCGGGCTGGACGCGCAGCAGCAGGAGCTGCTTGTCTTGAACTGGGACGGCATCCTGTACAACGCCCGTCAGATCTGCGAGGACCCGGCTGATGGGAGCGGCCTGTTGGAGGCTGCCGGCGTGACAACGGACTTTGGTACCATCGACCTGAGTGCAGTGCCCCAAAGGCTGGACGCGCTGGACGAGGTGCTGCGGCCTTCCGCATAGCGGAAAAACGCTTTGCAGGGCTGGAAGTGTGACCGGCCTTTTTCGACAGCGGAAAACAACCATCCCCAAAATAAACCGGCGTTCGGTCTTATAAACCGGCAGGATTCGACAGCGCGCTGTGCTACGATATACCTGCAAGCCGAAGAAAAGCAGACTGAATAAGAATAGCATCCCCACGCAAGGCAGCGGCGCTGTCTTAGGTGGGGATGCCTGAATGCAAAGGATGGTTATACGCTATGGAAAATCAGCAGATGAACAGACTGGCAGCCGCTTATCGCGCGGATCTCCTGTACGCTGTCGAGCGCGCAAAGCAGGGAAACTGCGCACCCTGCTGGCAGGATTACTGCATGGAGGAACTCGCCGCGGCAAAGGATACCAGCGCCTACCCGCAGGACGGTGATGCCCTGCGGGCCGAACTGCAGCGGCTGACGGCCGCTGTACCCCAGATCACAAACCGGGAGGCGGAGGCGGCTGAGCTTGCCGCATACGGCGGCAAGCTGCTGTTTTTACCTTGATCGTGACCGCGGCACACTGGTCGAGCTGGCCTATCTGCCCGCGCCGGGCAGATACAGCGCCTGCGCCTACATAGATGCGCAGGCCAGCCGTGCCGACCGCCCGGCCTACGCCCGCAGCATCGCCGCGCAGCTTGACGAATGGCGGCAGGAGCAGGGGATTCCCTTTGATAAATCCACTCTGCCCGCCCACCCCGCCGACAGTGACAGCGGCGAGTTTGACACGGTGGAGGAGGCACTGGGCTACCTGTACACCTGCCTGCACTGCCCTGACAGCGTCCTGTGCTGAAAAGCCCCGGCGCCGTAAGACCGGAACGGTTTTGCGGCGCCGAGGGGATGTTATTTTATGGGGAATATGCAATAGGTCAAGAATGTGATTTTTTGATACACAGCTGTCTGCTTACAGTTCGTACAACTCGGTATATTTCTTCTTTAAATACTCGGTGAAGTGGTACGGGTCGAACTTGCCGCCGCAAAGGCTTTCCACAAGCCACTGCGGCTCCTTCATGCAGCCCCACTGCCAGACGCGCGCCTTGAGGGCAGCCTTCAGCGGCTCCAGATCACCGGCGGCCCACTGGGCATCGAGGTCCATCGTTTTGCGCAGATCATCGACCGCCTGTGCGCCGTAGGCGCTGCCGAGGGCATAGCTCGGGAAATAGCCGATGTCGCCCATCGCCCAGTGGATGTCCTGCAGGCAGCCGTGGGCGTCGTCGGGCACATCCACGCCGAGGTACTCTTTGTACTTGGCGTTCCATGCGGCGGGCAGGTCGGCCACGGCCAGCGTGCCCTGCATCAGCGCCTTCTCCAGCTCATAGCGGACCATAATGTGCAGCGCGTAGGTCAGCTCGTCAGCCTCGGTGCGGATCAGGCCCGGCTCGGCGCGGTTGACGGCGCGCCAGATCTCCTCGGCGGTGACATCGGCCAGCTGATCGGGGAAGATTTCCCGCAGGGTCGGGTAGAGGAAGCTGACAAAGGCGCGGCTGCGGCCGACAAGGTTTTCAAACAGGCGGGACTGGCTCTCGTGGAGGCCATTGTGGCGCCGCCGGTCACGGCCGTGTAGTCGTAGGCGGGGTCGATGTTCAGCTCATACAGCGCATGGCCGCCCTCATGGGCAACACTGTAGAGGTTGGAGAACATGTCGCGCTCCATATAGTGGGTTGTGATGCGCACATCGCCGCGCCAGAATTCGGTGGTGAAGGGATGCTCGCTCTCGGCCAGATAGCAGTGGGCCGGATCCAGACCCCACAGCTCCATGATCTTTTGGCTGACGGCGCGCTGACCGTCCAGCGGCCACACCTGATCGAGAAAATCGGTGCGCACGGCCTTGCCCCGGGCCTGAATGTCGGCGAGCAGCGGTACGATGGTCTCGCGCAGCGTGGCAAAAAACGCATCGCACTGGGCGATGGTCAGGCCCTTCTCGTACCGGTCAAGCCAGACCTCATACGGGTCGCGGTCGGGGGCAAAATAATGCGCCTGCGCCCGGCGGGCGGCCACGATTTTTTCCAGATACGGCGCAAACAGGCTGAAATCGTTCGTGCGCTTGGCCTTGACCCAGACCGGGATGCTCTGGTTGCAAAGCTTGGTGAAGGCGGCGTACTCCTCAGCCGGGATCTTTGCAATTTCATCGTACTGGCGCTGCAGCTGGCGGACCTCGGCCTGCTCCTGCTCGGTCTCGGCCTCGGCGGCAGCCTGCTGCAGCAGGGCAGCGGTGTCTGCGTTGACAAGCAGCTCAAAGCTGGCGCGGCTCAGCACCTCGCAGGCCTCGGCGCGGCCGTCGGCGCTGCCCTCGGGGGCAACGGTTTCGGCATCGAAATCAACGGTGTTGAGCGCGTAGCGGTAGGCAAAAAGCTGCTTTTCCAGCGCACGCAGGCGGATGATGGAAGGCTTCATGTTGGTGACCTCGTTTCATAGTGATGCCTTCCCCCTTGGGGGAAGGTGGCCAAAGGCCGGATGAGGGGCAGGTCTGCGGGGGCCAGCCCGTGAACAGGCTGCGGCGGAAGGTTGGCCCTCGTCAGTCCGCTTCGCGGACAGCTTCCCCGATGGGGAAGCCTTTATAAGCATCATACCACATCTCGCGCACTTTTTTCCATTGCCAAGCGGGGGAATTTTGTGGTATTGTGGTTATACTATCGGAAAAAGGAGGCCCGCCGCCATGACGGAAAAGCCGCTTGTAAGTGTTATTGTGCCCATTTATAACGCACAGGATCATATCGCGCGCTGTGTGGAGAGCATCCGCCGCCAGACCTACCAGAACCTTGAGATCCTGCTGCTGAACGACGGCAGCAAGGATGTCAGCCTTGAGGTCTGCAGGATGTACGCCAAGGTGGACCCCCGCATTGTGCTGATCGACAAGGCCAACAGCGGTGTGGCAGCCACCCGCAATATGGGTCTGCGTGAGGCAAAGGGAAAATACCTGCAGTTTGTCGATGCGGACGATACGATCCAGCCCTACGCCACCGAGCTGCTCGTCCGCCATGCCGAGGAGAGCGGGGCAGATCTGGTCATTGCCCATTACAACCGCATCTCGCCGCCCAAGCCCCGCGCCGAGGGCAGCCAGCGGCCCGAGCGCCCGACCCGAGTGCAGACCTTCGGCTTCCTGATGGAGGGGCCGATGACGAAGGAGGAGTTTGCCGCCGGACTGATGCAGGAGCCGGCCAGCTTCTACTACGGCGTGATGTGGAACAAGCTCTACCGCGCCGACATCGTGCGCGCCCACGATGATGTCATCTGCGCCGAGGATATGGACTGGTCGGAGGATCTCTACTTTAACCTGAGCTATATCCGCTATGCGGAGAAGTTCTACGCGCTGTCAACGCCGATCTACAACTACTTCAACACGCCGGGCAGCGCGGTGCATACGGCGCTGAACCCGGTGAATGTGGTGGCTACCCGTGCCACGCTGTTTGCCTATTACAAGGAGCTGTATGAGCATCTGGGCCTGTATGAGGAATACAAGCCGCAGATCTATAAGTATCTGGTTGCAGTCGCCGAGGCGTGAAGGATGAGCGTAGGGGAGGGATGAATCCCTTTCCTTACAAATAAACAAAAAAGTGAGAGGCACACGGAAATGTGCCCCTCACTTTTTTATACCTTCTGCTCAAACAGGCCGTGCTTATTGCAGTACCAGTAGAGCTTGCCGTGCCCGCGGCGGAAAAAGCGGGCGGCGGCATCGCCCTCGGGGTAAAGGCGAACCAGCTCAAATCGGTCGCCCGTGATGTAGGCAATGAAGGAAATGTAGTGGGTCTTTGTCATCTCGTGGGGGATCTGAACATAAAGCTCGTGTTCGATATCTTCGACTTGGGCGGTGTGGGCGTTGTCGGGGGCTTCGGCCTCAAGCGGTGGCAGGGGGACGCCGCAGCAGCTGACGGCGGCTGCGCCCGTGGTGTGCAGGATATTGCCGCAGACCGGGCAGACATAGAGTTTGAACGCAGCAAGTTGGCGGCGCGGTTCACATTCGTGATGGCTTCGCCCGAGAGCAGCTCCGGCACCGAGACATGCAGTGCGGTGGCAAGGGGCTCCAGCAGGGTAATATCGGGCAGCCCGCGGGAAGTTTCCCATTTTGATACGGTCTTATCGCTGACGCAGAGCTGTTCTGCCAGCTGGGCCTGCGTCAGGCCGCGGCGCTCGCGCAGGGCTTTGATGGCAGGGCCGGTGATGTAGTGATCCATAGGTGGTCACGCTCCTTTCAGTTTGAGATGATGATAGCACGGAGGAGGGGAAAGGGCAACCTGCGGAGCGTAGAGTGGCGGCGAAAGGAATCCTTCCGACCTCGCTGGCGCTCGGCCACCTCCCTTTGACAAGGGAGGCTTTTTGTGCGCAGCAATAAGAAAAAACCGTCGACATGACATCGACGGTTTTTGTGGTTTTGTTTGGAGTTTCTTCGGTTCCTTCTTTGCAAAGAAGGAACAAACCCCCGTACTTATACCCAATGCCCGAAGCGGTATTTGGGCTCTGTCGGGTCCGGCACACGGAACTCATTGCCGAGGTAGACCTCGATCGCGTTTTTCTGCAGGCGGCGGGCAACGGCCGGGGGCAGATGATCGAAGCCCTCCCCCGCAGGTTGGGCGGGCGTTTTTCGGGGTGGTGGCAGTCGCTGGAGAGCAGATGCACAAGGTTCCAGTCCAGCAGCTTGTGCAGCCAGCGGCTGGTATGCCCCTCGCGGATCAGGCCGGTCGCGTTGATCTGCGCCAGGCACCCCTGCATTGACCCAGTTGTACAACAGGGTGGGGTCCTCGGTCACAAAGGGGTAGCGCTCAACATGGGCGAGGATCGGCGTGTAGCCCTGAGCACGGATGGCAAACAGCGTTTCATCAATGCCCGGCGGCTGGATGGTGGTGGGAAATTCAATCAGAATGTAGCTTGTGTCGGCAAAGGCCAGCTTGCTCAGATCAAGGCTGGGCAGAGCTGTGGAATAGTACACCTCCGCCCCAAGCTTGCCGGCTACGCGCAGCCCCTCGGTGCGGACCGCAGCCGCGACCTGCCGGAAGGCAGCCTTGCGCAGTTCGACAAACTTTTCTACTGTGATGCGCTCATAATGAAAGTGCGGCGTAAAGACAACGCCGACAACGCCGTCGGATACCTCCCGGCGCAAAAGCGACATCGACATATCCAGATCTCTGGCGCCGTCATCAATGCCCGGCAGGATGTGGCAGTGCAGCTCTACAAGAGAGTTTTTCATTCATCGGTTTCCTGTTTGGAGTCGTAGTAGCCGTACGAATAGGCGTAGGAGTAGCCGTCGCGGCGGCCGGTCTTTTTGGCGTTGTAGCCGTTCATGATGACGCCCAGAATGTGGGCGTTTACGGCCTCGAGGTTCTTTTTGCTCAGTTGGGCGCCCTGGATCGTGGTGACGCCGGGGCGCACAACGAGCAGCACACCGTCCGCCACGCGGCAGAGGACGGCGGCATCGGTGACGACAGAGACGGGGGGCGTGTCAACGATCACATAATCGAAGGCGTTCTGCAGCGCCTTAAAGATCTTCTCGGTCGTGGAGGAGGCCAGCAGCTCTGCGGGGTTCGGCGGGATGGTGCCGACCGGCAGGACCGTGATGCCGGTGTCCTTCATCCGGATGAGTGCGGAGGCCAGTGCATTTTCCTCATGGGAGGTGATGACATTCGTCAGGCCCGTGCGGCTGCGCGGGATGCGCAGATAGCGGAGACGGCGGATTTGCGCATGTCGCAGTCCACCAGCACGACCCGCTTGCCGGAGGAGGCCAGCGTGATGGCGAGGTTGACGGCAACATTGGTCTTGCCCTCCTCAGGAACAGAGGAGGTGATCAGGATGGTCTTGCAGTTGCCGGAGGCAGAAAGGAACTCCAGATTGGTGCGCAGGGACTTATAGGCCTCGGTAAACTGGAACGGGGCATCGGAACCGACCGTGAACAGTTTGCGATGGCTCTTTTTTGCAGGCTTGCTCATTTCTTTTTGCCTCCCTCATATTCAGGGATGACACCGACAACGGTGAGATCCAGATACTTTGTGACATCCTCCTCGGTGTTGATCTTGTTGTCCAGCAGGACGGTGAGGAAGATGATGCCGAGGCTGATGACCAGACCGGCCACGCCGCCCATGGCGGTATTGCGCATCGTGTTAGGGGAGACGGGATCGGGGTTGATCGAGGCGCTGGAAATGACCTTGACCGAGCCGGCCTCGACAGATTCCAGAATGACATCGGGGGAAACCACGGTGATCTGCTCACAGACCTGACGCGCCCACTCGGGGTTGTCGCTCGTGACGGTGACCTTCATGACCTGAGTGTCGTCCACGGCGCTGACGGTCACGCGCCCAGCCAGCTCGGGGTAGGTCAGACTCAGGCCCAGATTGTTGATGACCTGCTGCAGCACGGTATCGCTCTTGATGATGATGCTATAGGTGGAGACCAGCTTGGTGGCGGAGTTGATCTGGTCGCTGGTGACATTGCTGGTGGTGTCCTGCCGGGTGTTGACGATCATAAGCGCGGACGCCTGATATTTGGGGGTCATCAGGAACTTGGAAACACCAAAGCCGGCGCAGGCCAAGATCAGGGTTGTGAGAATGACGGCCAGCAGGTGCTGGCGGACGGCATTCAGGACCTCTAAAAGGTCAATGGTTTCATACTCTTCGTTTTCCATGCGTATCCTCCGATTAAGTGTTTTGACGGCGTTTGGTGCGGCTTCCGGCGGTGAAGGTCAGCGCCAGCAGGATCACGGCAAGGGCACCGTAAATCAGGGCGAACAGGCCGAAACGGCCGAAAAGATTCTGGACATAGGTGATGATCAGCTGCTTGACCGAGGCGGGGTTGAGGTTCAGATTGTTCAGGTGCATGGCAGGCACAAGCGCGGTGGCCCCTGATGCTGCACAGAACGGCCGATGCGGTGAAGGCATAGGTCAGGCAGCGCACGCCGAAGCGGGGCGTACCCGCCAGACGCAGCATCAGGAAGATGCTGACGGCGCAGACAAGGGCCATGGCGGCAACGCTGATGGGCACGATGCGGTCAAACTTCTCAATAATGGTGTACAGCTGGCTGGCCAGCGGAATGGCAACATAGTTGGAGTAGTCCTGGCGGCAGGCGTCGGCCACGATCGCAACGGCAGACTCCACATCGGAAGTGACATCAACGCCGCGGGCATTCAGGTTGGCAAGCAGAGCGTCATAGGTGGCGGTCTGGATGCTGTCGCGGCTGTCAAGGGCTGTGTCGCCGTCATACAGCCGTGTGACGGCGCTTTCCATATCGGCGGTAATCTGGTCGCGGGAAATGGCGGCGGTCATTACATCGGCAGAAAAGCCGGAGGAGGCACCGTAGCTGACGAAGTTGTCATACAGGTAGGTGTACGCAGTCTCGCTGAATCCACTGCGTGCGACCTGCTGCTTCATAAGGCGGGGCTGCAAACGGTGGTCAGCAGCACCAGAAAGAAAGCGCCAGCAGCGTCAAAAGCAGGCTGGAAAGCCAGGACATGATCAAGGCCCAAACGGTATTGCCCCTTGGAACGGGGGCGTGCGGAGACATTCTTATGCATATTCAACACCCCCTTAGCTGTTCTTGTCCAGCACGGGGCCGGATACATATTTGGCGTAGACGAAATAGCGATTCGGCGTGAAACCCAGTGCATCGAAGGGATAGCAGGTGTACAGAATCAGATTTTCGTCCGTGCGGGAGAAGTCATAGGAGGACTCGTCCTGATAATCCATGACCTTCATCTCGGTGACCTCATAGGTGTAGACGCCGTAGTGGGTCGTGATGGTGACAGTCGCGCCGATTTCGGTGTGCTGCAGGTCATTGAAGAAGGTGTTGTTGTGGCCCGCCAGCAGGATGGTTTTGCCCTCACCGGGGATGCCGGCACCGCCGTTGTCTGCGTAGGTGCCCACGCCCTGATTTAGGATCTTGTTTGTGTCACCGTAAAAGACCGGGGCATCCACATTGGTGCCGGAGACGGTGATCGTGGCATAGCGGTCACCCACAGTCGGGTAGGTGACAGAACTCAGGGGGATGGAATCGGGCTGGGAGGATGCCTCCTCCGCAGCACCGCCATTGATGACGGTGGCTGCATTTGCCAGAAGATCCTGCGGCTGCGCAACCTCCGTGGTCGTGAGGACCCAACTGATCAGGGACTTGATAGGGGCAAGCAGGATTTTAGTTGTGGTGAAAAAAATTACGGCACTGATTGCCGTGAAAACCAACGGCACAACCACATAGGCCAGCGGACTGCGCCGCACAAAAGAATGCTTTTTGTTCGACTGCATAATAAAATAATTTCCCTTCTGATGCAATGAAATCCCAAACGGCTTCGATAAGCTCGACTCTCTATGTATAAAAACGGTCAGTCAACACAAAGTTGACAGTGCCGTGTAAACAACGAAAACGGGCAGAGCCGAAGTTCTGCCCGTCACTGATGATAAGTCATCAGTGTGTGCAACTGTCTTACAGCGCACGCTCCTTGCGGACGGCCATGCCGAGGACGCCGGCAACAGCCAGAGCTGCAACGGCGAACACAACGGCAGAGTTGTCACCGGTAGCCTTGATGACTGCAGAAGTAGCAGTCAGGGGGTTGGCACTGGCAGACAGGCCCTTCTCAGCAGAAGCGGTCTCGGTGATGCCGTTAGCAGTAACCTTGACATTGACCTTCAGCTTGGAAGCATCAGAGATGTCAAAGACAGGCTCAACACTGACGCCGGCAGGCAGCAGACCATTGACGGTCTTGATGCCCTCGTTCACATAAGTGATAGCAGAGTTGGCATCAGCGGTGCCAGCAACGGAAGAAGCAGTGTTGTTGACAGCATTGACCAGAGCGGACTGGTTGTCGCGGATGGTGGCCAGCTGGCTGGGAGTCAGGCTGTCAACCGTGCGGCTCAGGGTGGTGACACCCTTCTGAGCCAGAAAACCCTGGATCGTGGCCTTAGCCTTGGCGGTGTTCTGAACATCAGCAGCAAAAGCGGAGGTCGCGAAAACGCAAGCCATCACAACGCCCAGCAGAACGGCGACGAACTTCTTGAAGTTGTTCATTGGTAGTTTCCTCCTTTCCTCGAAAAATATATACGGCATAAACCGCATATACCGCGCGGCGGAACGGAGATAGACCATCCCGACTGTAACGGTACTAAAAGTATAGCACAAAGGATTGCAAATTTCCAGAGCAGATACGAAAAAATACGAATTTTGGATAAACTAACGAAAAGCGGCCCACCACACGAGATTTCATTGACTGATTTTAGAAAAAAAGCAGAAGTGTTATGTTGAAACAGCCAGAAAGGAGGCTGCTTTATGCTGCGTATTGAAAATCATGCTTGTATATGGTACAATAACCGTAACTATTCGGCCATACGGAGGTCCGTCATGCATTATCATAAAGTACCGCTGCTGTGCTTCTTGAACGCGGCAACTGAATTTATACTGCTCGTCACTGTGTTCATTCTGGCTGGTGTGCTGCGCGCGTTCAGCCCCATCGGCAGCCAGTTCGGCATGTGGGATGTCTGGACCTTCCTGCCGGTGGCGGGGCTGTACGCCCTTGCCAATGTGGCCTGCTATGCGGTCGAGGGGACTTACCGCACGCTGCATGTCAAGAACTGGGGCAAGCAGCTTTTTCTTGTCGGGCTTACAAACCTCGCCGGTCTGGCGCTGATGGCCACCGTGTTCTACACCTTCAGGGTCAATCAGCTCTCCCGCCTGCTGCTGGTGTACTATTATCTTTTGTCCATCGTGGTCATTGTGGGCAAGCGGTTTGCCTTTGACAAGGCCGCCGATGCCTATGTGCGCAGGAACGACATTGCCTCCCGCACGCTGCTGATCGGCAGCGGGGAACTGGCGCAGCGGTTCTACGCCGAGACTTTCCGCGGGAAAAGCCCGGTGTCGCTGCGGTACAGCGGCTATCTGGCCCCCGCCCCCTGCAAGGCCCTGCCCGACTACCGCGGCACCGTGCAGGATCTGTACCGGGTCGTGCGGGACAACCGCATCGAAACGCTGGTACTGGTGCAGGATGTGTGCAGGATGCCGCCGAGATCCGCCGCATCATGCTGCTGGCGGACAGCTACCACCTGCGGGTCGCGGCGGTGCCGGTCTACAACGATTTTATGACCGCGCGCAGCGAGCTGGACAGCGTGGGCAGCATGCGCTACACCAACCTGCATCTGATGGACACCTGCGACATTATGGGCGTGAACATTGTGGTCACCGACATGGACAAGACGCTGCGCCTGATCGAGGAAAAGCTTGAGGATTGGCGCGGGAAATACATCTGTGTGGCAAATGTCCACACAACGGTGACGGCCCATGAGGACCCGGACTATCAGGCTGTGCAGAACGGCGCGGTCATGGCGCTGCCCGACGGCGGCCCGCTGTCGAAGTACAGCCGCCAGCAGGGCTACACCAATGCCGCCCGCGTGACCGGCCCTGATCTGATGAAGGAGCTGCTCCGGCAGAGCGCCACAAAGCACTACCGCCACTATTTTTACGGCTCCACGCAGGAAACGCTGGACATTCTGCGCAAAAAGGTTGAGGAAAACTACCCCGGCGCCGTGATCGCCGGGATGTACTCGCCGCCGTTCCGCCCGCTGAGCCCTGAGGAGGACGAGGAGGTCGTGCGCAGGATCAATGAGGCAAAGCCGGATTTTGTCTGGGTGGGCCTTGGCGCGCCCAAGCAGGAGCGCTGGATGGCTGTGCATGAGGACCGCGTGCAGGCGCTGATGGTCGGTGTCGGTGCGGCGTTCGACTACGAAGCGGGCAACATCCGCCGTGCGCCGATGTGGATGCAGCGGCACAATCTGGAATGGCTCTACCGCCTTATGCAGGACCCGAAGCGGCTGTTCAAGCGGTATTTTGTGACGAACACCAAATATTTGTGGTGGACCTGGAGACAGTAAGGCAGTTTTGTAAGAGCATCGCGCCCTTTTTTGGGCAGCGGTGCTCTTTTTTGTTTGTTTATATGTTGTTTTCGGGTTTCCACGCTCTGCGGCAAAAAGCGGCGGGCGGGCGTGGTATAGTCATGGCTGTCCGGACATACACTGTAGGCGGCCCGCACGGGCTGCCGGTACATTGCGGAGGGTGACTGTATGACTGTATCAAGCAGAGAGCATCTACCTATCAACACAGAGAAGCTGCTGCCCGGCGCGCGCAGCGCGGCGCTGCTGTGGCAGGGGGCGGCGCTGCTCGGCGGCGCGGCACTGGGGGCCGGGCAGGTCTATGGCGGTGCTGGGCGCCGTTTGGGCTGGCGCTCGTCATCGGCTGCCCGCCGGCCTACTGCCTGGCGGCGGCGGTGGGCACGCTGGCGGCGGGGCTGGCGTTTCAGCCGGCGCTGCTGGGGATCAAGCTGGGGGTGGCGGCAGTGGCGGCCGCCACGGTGCGGCGGCTTGTCGATGGCAGCACAAAAGCCGGTGTGCTGGCCGGCTGTCTGACGCTGACGGCAGCGCAGGTCATACAGCTGCTGCTGGTGGGGGACATCCAAAATTTTTCCCAGACCGTCACGGTGGGGTGTACCGCCCTGCTGGCGGCGGGGTTCGGCTGGGCGTTTGCGCATTTTCCGGCGCGGGAGCCGCGGGGCGTCTGTCTGTGGCTGGCGGCGGCCACGGCCTGCCTGCAGCGCTGTGCCGCCGGGCCTTTGGCTCCGGGCCTGGCGCTGGCCGCCGGGGCGGGGCTGTGCGCGGCGATGGCCGGAACGCTGGAGCAGACGGCGGTGCTGAGCATCGCGCTGGCGGTGGCCATCACGGCATCCGGCCCGGCGCTTGCCTTTGCGGCGCTGGCGGTCGCGCTGGGCAGTCTGGCAGCGGCCTGCCTCTGCCCCGGGGAGCGCTGGCGCTGCGCCGGGGTTTTTGCGGCGGGCTGTACGGTGGGCGCGCTGGCGGCCCCCGATGCGGTGCATGCCGTGCCGCTGGCCGTCAGTGCCGGGGTGGGTATGGCGGCGGCGATGGCGCTGCCCACGGGGGCACTGCGCCGGGTCTTTCCCCCGCCGGCCCCGCCTGTGCGGGCGCAGGGGCTGAGCGGTGCGGCGCGCAAGCTGTCCGGCGTGGCGGATGCCCTGAGCGACATTGCCGACACGGTGAACGCCGTTTGCCAGCGGCAGATGCCGCCGAAGGGGGAGTGCTTTGACTTTGTGGTCGAGCAGGTGGCGCGCACGACCTGCCAGAGCTGCACCCGCCGCAGCCGGTGCTGGGTGCGCGGCTATGCCACGGCGATGGACGGGCTGTACCACCTGAAGCCGGTGCTGGAGAGCCGCGGCCGGGTGGAGGTGCAGGATCTGCCGGGGCAGCTTTCGGTTTGCATCCACCCGGCGGACCTCTGCACGGCGGCCAACCACGGCTACCGGCTGTGGCGCAGCCGCCGCCAAAACCGCGCCCGTGCGCAGATGCTGCGCACCGCCCTGACGGAGCAGTACAGCGCACTGGCCGGGGCGCTGGCCCAGCTGGCCGGTAAGCTGGGCCAGGCGGGTCTGCCCGACCCCCGGCGGGAGAGCCGGGTCGCCCAGCTGTTTGCAGGGCTGGGCCTTGAGGCGCTGGAGTGCAGCGTGACCGCCGACCTTGCCGGGCGGCTGACTGCCAGCGTTACGATCTGCCGCACCCATTTTACCCGGGAGGAGATCGCGGGTCTGACGGAGGAGATGAGCCGCCTCTGCCGCCGGGATATGGATCTGCCCGAGATCACCCACTGCCGCACCGTCACGATGCTGACTTTCGGTGAGCGGCCGCTGTTTGCGGCGCAGTTCGGTGCGGCGGCCCACGCGGCGGCGGGGCAGAGCGTCAGCGGCGATGCGCTGGATCAGTTCTGTGATACGAGCGGCCGCGCCCAGATGCTGCTGTGCGACGGCATGGGCACCGGACGGGCGGCAGCGGTGGACGGCCAGATGGCCGCCAAGCTGACAGCCCAGCTGCTGCGGGCCGGCTTTGCAGCCGAGAGCGCCGCCCGGCTTGTAAATGTGGCCCTTGGGCTGAAGGGAGCCGAGCAGGAGGCCGGGGCCACGCTCGATCTGCTGACGGTGGATCTCTACACCGGGCGGGCCGGGCTGTTTAAGGCGGGGGCGGCACCGAGCTTTCTGGTACGGGGCGGTGTGCCCCGGATGCTGGACGGCGCCAGCCTGCCGATGGGGGTGCTGGACAGTCTGGTGGGGCGGTCCTCGACCTTTGCGCTGGACGCCGGAGATTGGGTGGTGCTGGTCAGTGACGGCGCCCTTGCGGACGGCAGCGACTGGCTGATGCAGCAGCTGCAGCTCTGTGCGCGGCTGGGCCACACCCCGAAGCAGGCCGCCGAGACGGTGGCCGATGCCGCCGCCCGCCGCGCCGGGGAAAAACGGGATGATATTACGGTGGCGGTGCTGGCGCTCAGCCGCCGGTGACAAAAAAGCCCCTGCACCGCGGAAAACGCAGCGCAGGGGCGCGGGGTCAAAACAGCTTTTGCTTGCGGGTGGGCTGAGGGTCGAAGGGGGTGTCCTCATGATGGCGGCGGACAAAGACCTGCCGGGTCTTTTCCGTCACGGTGCGGCCGTTGTGCCGGGGGACCGAGTAGAAGGTCCGGGTAATGTTGTAGTAGCCGAGCAGATGCTGGACAAGATACTGCGCCACGGCGGGCAGGCAGTCGGTGTCCTCGATGTTTTCGTAGTTATAGTCGCCGTAGAGAAAGCGCACCTCGCCGGTGCCGGCGTAGAGGATGATGCCGGTCTCGTCAAGCAGCACCTCGCGGATGACGCTCTGCTGCAGGCCGGCGGTGCCGCATTCGGCGGCGCGCTTGGTGGCTAAAGGGCGCTGCTCAAGCGGTACGCTCTGGGGGTCCAGCTTTTCGGTGCCGCGCTGGCCGATCTCAAGCAGGATGTCCCGCATCATGCGGCTTTCCAGCAGCGGACGGATGCGCTCCTTCGCACGGACTTGTTCGGTTTTGTTCTGAATGGTGGTGATCAGGCCCATAGGGGCGCCTCCTTGCAGATTTTGACGATATATATTTAGTATACCACAGGCGGGGCAGCTGTGACAACTGCCCCGCCTGTGAAAATTGTAAATTGTGAACAGGCCCGGTCAGCCGACGATGAGCACCTGCAGGCTGGCGGTGCCGTGCTGCACGGTGTAGCGGTCGGTGATGGTAAAATGCTGCTCAAGCCAGGTGTGGAACGCAGCCATGTCGCGGACCTCGGCATCATCGTAGAGGATGACGCGGGGCTGCTTTTCGTGCAGCACGGCGTAATACTGTTCAAACCGGGGGTCACTGTCGGTGCCGGAGATGACCGACGCCTGCGCAACGGTCAGGGTGCCGTCCGCCATCAGAAAGCCGAGGCCGTGCTGTTCGCCGATCGCCTGCAGCACCGGCTGGCCCGTATAGGGGGCCAGCGCCTCATACAGGCACTCCTGCATGTCGGCAGCCTTTTCATCGGCCCATGTCCCGGCGGCGGGGCCGGTGGTGATGCGCTGCACCGCCACCTCCCGCACAGTCCCGCAGCGCCAGCCGGTCTGCTGCACAAGCCAGAGGCGGGGCAGCGCGGCGGCAAGCAGCATACAGAGCAGAAGCAGCTGCGTCTGTCTGCGGCGGTGCGGCGCGGCGGGGCTTTTCAGCGCGAGTGCGGCGGCACCGCAGAGGGCGGGCCAGAACAGGTACATAAAGGTCGTGCAGAGCGCGATGAGGGTCGAGCGCAGGATAAAAAGGTAGGCCGCCATGCCGGGCAGCCAGCCCAGCCAGAACAGCAGGCGGCGCAGTGTGCGGTGCTGCACTTCCCTGCGGTCGCAGCAGAACGTCCAGCCGCCGGCCAGCGCAGCCGCCAGATAGAGGTGGCGGAAATCCAGACTGACCGAGATCAGGCTGTGCGCCGTACACCAGAGGGTCAGGAAAAAGGTGAAATACCAGAGCAGCCGCTCCAGCAGGCGGGCGGGCGCGGGGCGGCTGCCCCGCCCGGAGAGCACCCCCGCAAGGACGGCCGCTGCTGCGGCCAGCGCCGGGACCCGGCAGGTCTGCAAAACGGCGGCAGCCTGCCCGGCCAGTGTGTGCAGCCGCTCCCCGGCTGTGAAGTCATACTGCGGGTCGTTCAGGATCAGCGCGGCGCGGGCCAATAGGGCGGGCAGATCAAAGCCCATGCCCTGCAGCAGCCAGAGCGCAAACGCGCCCCCGCAGACGGCGCAGCTCACCAAAAAGAGCAGCGCGCCGCAGCGGCGGGGCGCTGCACGGTCAAGCAGCCAGAGGCCGAGCAGCAGGAACGGTGCCGCCGCGGCAGACTGCGGGTAGGCTAAAAAGCTGAAGCAGGCGCAGACCGCACCTGCCGCCACCCGCCACAGGCCGCGGTACTGCTGCGGGCCGGGGGCATAGTAGCCGTAAAAAAACAGAAAAGCTGCCAGCGTAAAGTGGAACTGCTGGCTGACATAGTCCGGCCCGAGAAACCACTTGGGGGTAAAGACAAAGAGGACCAGTGCCAGCAAGAAGGCGTTGGTGCGGCCCAGCGGGGCGCGCAGGCTGCGGTAAAACCAGACAGACAGCACAGCCTTAATTATCAGCATGGTGACGCGGACAAACAGCAGCACGCCGGTGGTGGTGCCGGTAACGGCGGTGTATGCCGCGATCAGCAGCGCGGGGGGCAGGGCCGAAAGCTGGTGCGGCTCCCACATCGAATAGAACAGCCGGTCGCCCCGCACAAGGCGGAAGCCCAGCGAAAGGGCGTATTCCTCGTCGATCTCCAGCCCCACAAACAGGGTGTGCAGCATGGCGGCTGCGGCCAGCAGCACCGCCACTGCAGCGAGAAGGCGTTTACAGGTATCGTTTTTTGTCATGGCAGTTCAATGCTTTGGCGGCTCGACCCGGCGGCGCAGCAGGGTATCCCGCGCCCGCCACAGGTAGGGCAGCCAGTTCAGGCAGAAGGCCTCCCACTTGCGCGCAGGGAAGCTCTGCGGTTTTTTGACGGTGCGCGAGGCATCAATCTGGATAAAGCGCGATTTCTGCAGCACAAGGATCGCCTCGTGCCCGGTGGGGGTCTCCTCCGGCGTGCAGTAATCGGGGGGCAGGATGCGGAAGTGCTGCGGCGCCTCGGCCACAAGCCGGTTGAGCTGGCTTTCATCGTGGAACCGCGCAATGACGCCGTGCTGCAGATCTTCATCCGTGCGGGCCTTCAGCTCCCGGCAGAGGGCGAGGAACGCCGCCGCCGTGCCGCCGTTCAGCCCGCCCGCCACATAATACTGCCCGCAGTTGTAGGGGATCGAGGCACGGCTTTTGCCGCTGCGGTCGTAGGGGTGGAACATCGGAGCCCTGCCGTAGTAGGGCAGGTGGCAGACTGCCGTGAGGGTCTGCCCGGCGGCGGGGTCGGGCAGCAGCTCGGCGGCGGAGATGACGCGGGTGCAGTGCAGGTTGGCGTTGGCAAAAAACAGATAGTCGAATTTTGCGAGCGCAGCCTCCTGCCCGAGGAAGGCATCAAACCGCTGCATCGTGCTGTAGGGCCAAGGCAGCGCCTGCTGCGGAATGCGGCGCACATCGGGCGCGTCCTCATACGCGATGTGGTCGGCATCGGTAAAGACAAAGAAGGTGCGGTCACAGTCCGGCAGGAAGTTCGCCTTGAAGTTGGGGTAAAAATCGCGCCAGAACGCAACATAAGCGCCGGTGCAGATATAAAGAACAGCGAGGGTTTTCATACTATCACCTGTTTGCAGGACAGTTACTTTTTCAGCAGCTTTTTGGCTACCTTGCCGCCGTACTGGCGCAGGTAGGCGGCATCTTTGCCCCATGCGTAGACGGCCAGATTCAGCACATTGGGCACGATAAGCACAATAAGGATGCGGGGCACAAGGCCGAGCCAGCCGCCGGGCATTTTGGCGCACAGTGCGTAGCTGCCGCCCATGCAGGCGGCCAGCGTGGCAAGGTGCAGCGCCTGCACCGCAAGGTAGTGCGCAAGGCCGCCCCGCATATACTGGCGGAAAACGACCCGGATGCGCCCGGCCCACATGATGCAGTGGGCCACCACGGTGGCGATCAGCGCGCCGGTGATGTCAAATCGGGGAAAGAGCAGAAAACTCAGCGCCAGATTTACCGTTGCGGACGCGACCATAAACCACTGGTCATCCTCAAAATGGCCGAGGACGGCGCGGTAGCTGCCGAGCATCCGGTGGTTCCAGCCGACATACTCATTCAGGCAGAACACCAGCACAAAGCCGAGGGGGAGCAGCCACTGCTCACCCATCCAGGACGCCATGAACGGCTGGAACAGGCAGAAGTAGGCCGTGGCCACAAAGCTGGCAAAAAGGTAGCTGAACAGATCCATGCCCCAGAACACCTGCTTGTCGTGGTCGTTGGCGGCGGCGGATTTGTCGTAGACAATGTTGCCGATGGCCGCCGCAAAGCTGTCCATGACCTTGTTGCCGAGGTCTGTGGCCGAGGTGGAAATGGTATTGTAGTTGCCCAGAAAGGTCGTCTGGGTCGAGCCGCCCATGCGGGAGGTCACGATGGTGTCGGACGAGCCGTAGATCGTGTTGGAGAGGCGATGCACCAGAAAATACCGCAGATCGTGGAAAATGCCCAGCTCTTTAAAGTCGTTGACCGTGACTTTTACATCATGCACATAGGGGAAGTCCTTTTTGAACCGCCGCGCAATGAGCAGGTTGGCCATGACATTGAAGAAAATCGTCACGCTGAAATACAGCACATAGTTCGGGAACCAGAGCGAGACGGCGATCTTGGCAAGGCTTGTCAGCACATTGCAGCAGAAGTCGATCTGGGTGCAGCGGTAGCCCTGCTGGGTGCAGGTGTACATCAGGCGGCGGGTGATCAGAAAATAGCTGCACAGCGTCGAAACCACGTTCAGCCCGTACACAGTGTAGGCCGTGGCGGGGGGCACATCGGGCATGATCCAGCGCAGCGTTACCGCGCCGAGGAGCGCAAGCCCCGCAATGACCATGCTGCCCAACGACCCGATAGGCCCACTTGTACATCGACATATACTTGCTGATTTTTTCCTCGTTTTTCGCGGCGATCTGCTCATACAAGCGGTAGCTGATGACGCTGCCGACGCCGAACTCGGCAATGGAGAAAAAGTTGAACAGCTGGCTGACGACCTGCGATGCCGTGGTGATCTGCGGGCCGAAGTTATCGACGAGCAGACGCCGCGTGACGAGGCCCAGCAGCAGCAAAAGCAGGCTGGAGCCCAGAGCGTAGGCCATATTCAGTAAGGTACGTTTGGTACGCAAAGGCAGTTCCTTTCACAAAAGCCTTCCCCCGAGGGGGAAGGTGGCCCGGAGGGCCGGATGAGGGGAGAGTATGAGTTGTAAGCCGTTAATGGGCGGTGATGGCGAGGTTAGCCCTCATCAGTCGCCTACGGCGACAGCTTCAGTCTCCGCGTCAAGAGCCGCCTACGGCGGTTACGCTTCGACACGCGCCTGCGGGCAGCCCCTTGGGGAAGCGCTTTAGCGCGGCGGCTCGCCGCCCACAGGGTAAATTTCGGCCCGAAGGTCTGCATCAGCTTTTGGAAAAGCCGCCAGTCGCGGCGGGTCGTGACCTCTGTGCCGCAGGCGTAGAGCGGGCGCAGTTGTGCAAGATAGGGCAGACACGCTTTGCGGATGGCGGCATCCTTTACCGCTGCCGTGCGGGCCTGCGGCCAGAACACATCGGCGGCCGCATCCTCCATGACGGCATAGGTCGCGGCATCCACCGCGCCGCTGGCCGAAAGCTTCGCCAGCCGCCGCTGGGCTGCCGCCAGCCCCTTGAACCGCTTGGGCAGGTTCTTCGCGTCAGTCAGCAGGCTGCCCTGCCGCCCCACGCGGTAGTGTGTGAACACCACATCCAAAAAGTACAGCCGCTCGCAGTGGAGCAGCAGCTCCAGATCGAAGGGCCAATCCTCGGCCCAGCAGCAGTCGGGCAGGAAGTGCACGCCCGTCTTTTGCAAAAAGGACCGGCGGATGCAGTATTTCCAGACCGACCAGTGCCCGGCGTTGTACAGCGCCTTGAGGCGGGCCGCATAGTCGGTGCTGTCAAAGGGGCCGGGCACCAGATGCAGGCCCGTGTGTTCGGTCAGGCTGCCGTCCGGCTGCCATTCCAGATGACGGCCGATGAACCAGTCATACTCCGGGTGGGCGGGCAGTGCGGCGCGCAGTGCCTCCAGCAGGCCGGGGGCCATGGCGTCATCGCTGTCCAAAAACAGCAGCCAGTCGCCCTGCGCGGCCTGCAGGCCGGTGTTGCGCGCGGCGGCCAGACCGCCGTTCTCCCGGTGGATGACCCGCAGGCCGGGGATCTCAGCGGCAAGGGCATCGCAAAGCTGGCCCGACAGATCGGTCGAGCCGTCATCGACAAGGAGGCACTCCCAATCGCGCTCCCCGCCTGCTCTGCCACGCTCTTGACACACGCCGCGAGGTAATTCTGCACATTATACACCGGTACAATAATAGAAAATCGCGGCATAACGTTCTCCTTTTACGTCTTTACCAGTTTCCACCCATCCAGATACAGCGCACTATCTTTCGTATGCGCGTACCATCTGTCCGGGGCCCAGACCTGCTTATCCGGGGCCTCAGCCAGGTATTGCGCCCACCAGCTGTAGGTGGAGTTGCTTACCACAAAGCCGCGGCAGAGCTGCATAAGCGCAAGGTCGGCAGCGGCCTCGCCCCGGGGCAGAAAGACGGCGGGCAGACCGCAGGTGGTCAGGTTTGCCTGCGCCCATTCAATGTCGTCCGAAAAGACAAAGAGCGTGGCATCGGGGTGCGCTGCCTTGACGGCGGCGATGGCGCGGGCATAGTACGCCGGGGTGCAGACCTGCAGGATGGCGTTCTCAGGCTTTTGGTAATCGCCGCGCCGCAGGTGTACGCAGACCGGCCAGACGGCGGCGCGCAGCTTGGCCGCATATTCCCCCGCCGGGGGCGTTTTGCAGCGCAGCTCGGTTTTTACAACATCGGCAAAATCGGCAAAATATTTCTCACTCTGGAAATAGCCCCATGCCAGAAAATCCCGGGCGCTGTCCTCGCCGTACCGGCGTGTAGCCGTCAGTGGCAAAGTGCAGGCCCAGCGTGTTGAGCAGCGGTGCGGCGGCGGCCTCAAAGCCGTGCCAGTCCCGCGCCAGCAGGCCGCGGCGCTGCTCGTATTTGATCATCAGCGCCTTGGCGGCGTTCTGCCGGGGCAGATGCGACTTGGCAAAGCCCGGGTCGGCCAGAATTTCCACCTCGGGGCTGATGTTCAGTGCCCCCAGCGCGCAGACCGTGGGGCGGGCGCACCGTCGCGCCAGTCCTGCCGGTCCAGCAGGGTCACACCCTCGCCGCAGCGCAGGCCCAGCGCCCGCGCAAAGGCGTAAATGAACATCTGGTTGCCGAGGCCCCCGGCCAGCTCCGCGTAAATCATGCTCGGCCTCCCAGCTTATCATAGAGCTGCTCCATGCGGCGGGCAGCGGTCTTCAGCTCATACCCGGCGGCGGCAAGGGTCTGCCAGTGGTCGGCGTGGTCACCGCCCGGGGCGATGGCGTCCGCCTTGGCGGCCCAGTCAGAGAGCGGTGCGGCCAGCGGCAGAAAATGCACCAGTTCAGTCACCGAGCCGTCATCCGGCACATTGGTCGAGGCCAGACACGGCACGCCGCAGCCCTGCGCCTCCACAAGGGTGACGGGGCTGCCCTCAAAATTGCTGGGCAGCAAAAACAGGTCGAAGGCGTTCATAAAGGCGGGTACATCGCTCTGCACGCCCGCAAAAATCACGCGGTCGGTCAGGCCGTGGGCCTCGGCGGCGGCGCGCATTTCCGGCTCTTTCTCGCCGGTGCCGACAAGCATCAGCTTCCACCGCACATCCTGCGCGGCCATGGCGGCAAAGACCTCCATCAAAAACAGCGGGTTTTTCTGGTGGTTGAGCCGCCCTACAAACCCGGCCAACCGGTCGGTGTCGGCAATGCCGTATGCACGCCGGGTGGCGGCGCGGGCGGCGGCATCGGGGTGGAACCGCTCTTGATCTACCGCATTGCAGGCAACGGAAAAGTTCGGCTTTTCGTCAATATGGCTGCCAAAGACGAACCGGCCGGCGGCCACGCCGCAGCCGAGGAAGTAATCGGCAAACAGCTGGTAGACCAGATGCGCCGCCCGCCAGGTCAGCGTCAGCGGCGGGTAGACGATGTGGCTGTGTACCACGATTTTTTAGCCCGGGGGCAGAGCAGCCGCATCATGCCGCAGACCGGCGCGCCGATCTTGCTGGCCGTGTGGTAGTGGATGATGTCGTAGTCGCTGTGGGTGCGCAGGTGGGCGGCCAGCGCCCGGATGCGGTCCTTTTTTATGGTCCGGCACGGCAATGATGTGTACGCCGTGCGCCTCCAGTGCCGGGGCGGTGCTGGTCTGGTCGGGCGGGCACTGCCCGACAAACAGGTCGATCTGATAACGGCCGGTGTCAAGGTTGAGCAGCAGATTCTGCACATACCGCTGGACGCCGCTCTGCACGCCGAGGTGGTTGCTGATCATTAAAATTTTCATAGGTTGCTCCCAGAGAAGGGGAAAATTTAAACAAGATAATAGATAATAGATAAGAGATAAGAAATATGGTGGATCGCGTCGCTGGCGCGCCGCTCAAAAAATCTCAATCTGATTTTTGTTTTCGACCAAAGGGAGAAAACGCCACAATTTTTATTATCTATTATCTTTTATCTATTATCTAATTCCTATCTAATTTCATTTTACCAGTAGCTTCCGCCTTCCACTTTTTCCTTGTTTGTGATGCCCTCGCTCTCATCGGGGCGGACCCAGGCGGGATTGTAGAGCTTGGAAATGACGGGGTGGTCATCCCACCGGCGGCCCTTGATGCCAAACAAAAGCTGTGTCGCGCCGCTCATCTGGATGGCGGCGTGGCCGGTGTCCCGGGCGTGGGCGGCCAGCGGCAGGCCGTAGGCACCCGCGCCGATGATCGCCACATCGTAGTCGGCGGCGTCCATCTCGCGCTCCATGGCGGCCAGGGCATCGAACCAGCTGTCATAGCCGGTGTCCTGCCCGGCAAGGCCCTGCACGGCCTGAATGACCGTCAGCGAGGCAAACTCCGGCAGGATGTCCCTGCCGGGGAAAAGCTGCGCGCGCTTTTCATACTGGGAGAGGATCGTCTTGCGGAAGGGATGCACGACCAGCACCCGCTTGCCCGCGAGCGCGGCGCTCCACGGGCGGGTATGGTAGTAGGGCTCCAGCGCGCGCAGCTCGGTAAAGCGGGTGGCATCGCAGCCGCGTATGACCTCCCGCTCGGCACCCATTCCAGAGCGCGAGCAGCTCGGCGCTCTGGGCGGTGCGGATATAGAGTTTGCAGAACCGCTCCAGCGCAGCGTCATCCGTAGGGAAAACGCCCGAAAGGTTGCGGATGTCGGCGCGGGTGCGGTCGGCAAACGGGTGGCCGCCGTTGTGCAGGTAGTCGGCGGCGGTGCGCATCTCGGTCGCGCCGCAAGCGGCCGAACAGGAAGGGCTGGCCGCTTTCCAGCAGATCACGCGCAAGGTCATTGCCGGCCCCGGCAGACAGGATAGGCACGCCGCGGTATTTCATTTTAAAGCGCAGGCCGCGGTAAAGGTCGGCGGCCTTTTGCACCAGCAGGTTATCGTTATCCATGGGCGGCTCCCTTTTTGGGCAGCAGGGTCAGCGCCAGCTCGGCGCTGTTCTGCCACAGAAAATGCTCGTTCACACGGGTCTGGGCGGCATGGCCCATGGCGGTATCGGTCTTGTCCAGCGCGGCGGCCATCTCGGCCACTGTGCTGCAGAGCAGGCCGCTGACGCCGTTCTCAATGATAAGGTCGGGGCCGGGGGCGTGGCGTGCCACCGGCGGGCAGCCCGCGTACATCGCCTCCAACAGGCTCATGCCGAAGATCTCGTTTTCGTTGAGGTTCACAAAGGCATCGCAGGCATGATAATAAATGTGTACCTGCTCGTTGGGCAGCTGGGCGATCAGGCGGCAGCGGGAGGCGAGGCCGGCCTCCTCCAGCTGTCTGGTCAGCTCGCCGCTCAGCGCGCCCCTGACCGATGATGACGGCGTACCAGTCCGGCGCGGCCTGCAGCAGCGGCACAAGGTCGAGCGGCTGCTTGTAGGCATCGAGCCGCCCCACAAAGGCAAGCACCCTGGCCTGCTCGTCGATCTTGAGCGCGCGGCGGATCTCCGCCTTACTGCCGGGGACCGCCGGGATGATGGCGGTGTCCAGCCCCACGGGCATCAGCCCGGCGCAGGGCACGCCGAGGCTTTCCAGCTCGGCCGCTACGGCGGGGGTCTTGGCGTAGGTCGGTGTTTTGCGGTAAACCGCAAGGTTGCGGCCAAGCAGCAGATCCATGACGCGGCGCACAACGGCATTGTCGGAGGTGCTTTTCAGTGCGCCGAGCTGGCTGTAAAACAGGATGCCGTGCTTTTGGCAGAACCGGTACAGCCCCGGCACGCCGAGGGAATTGTCCCCCATGACATGCACGGCGTCCGCCTGCTCATCAAGCAGGATCTGCCAGCTTTTATAAAACGCCTGCACGCCGAAGGCGGCGGCGGGCATGTAGCAGATCTTGACATTCGGCTCCGGCGTTTCGATGCGGGGAGCCTTTGGCGCCCGGCTCCGGGTAGAGGACAACGGCGCGGCAGCCCAGCGCGGCAAAGGCGCGGGCCAGGCCGACCTCCTGCCGGTTGTACAGCCCGCGCTGGCCGGACGGACCGCGGTAAAATTGCGGGATGACGATGGTTTTCATGTGGATAGGTGTACCTCTTTTACAGAGAAAGGCAGACGGCGCCCCGCAGCGGGGGCGTTACGGGGCGGTATCCCCGGGGGCCGGTTCGTCCGCCGGGGCGGGCTTGGCGGCCTTCTCGATTTTAGGCAGGCGGGTCAGATACCGCGCGTCAAGGATCTCCAGCCGGTCATCGCGGCAGTAGGTGTGTACGCCGATGAGGTCCGCCGGAGCAATGCCGGTGATGGTGACATTCTGGGGCGTGGCGGCGCACAGCGGGATCTCGGAGCTGCCGCGCCGGGCCAGAAACTGCAGATAGAGGCCGTAGTCCACGGTCGAGCTGACCTGCGTGGGGTGGATGATCTGCTCCCCCAGCACAAAGAGGGGGCCTGCGTTGCGGCTGACAAGGTCAAAGTCGCGGTGCTGCAGGTTGTAGGTCTCATCGGGTACAAAAAGCTCAAACGGGCCCTGCGGCGGCAGGGGCGGCCGACTCCTGCACGGCATGGCGCAGGGTATAGCGGCGGTAGCGGACATAGAGTTGGTTGTCGGGCTTTGTCTCGCTGCACAGGATGGTCAGCGCCTCGGCGCGGCGGTCCAGCAGAATGGCATCGCAAAGCTCCTCATCGGTCGCAAAGCGCTGCACAAGCTCCCACTCGGCGGGAAACGCCCGACAGCGGTAGAGCCGCAGGCTGTGGTCGCTGCCGGTCTCGGGCAGCATCCAGATCTCGCCGTTCCAGTCAAAGACAGTCGGGAAGGAGAGGTGAAAGTCCTCCTCCAGCGCGGGCTGCCAAGCGTCGATCGTGCCGTCCTCATGCAGCTCGCAGACCTCGATGCGGCCCTTGCCGGTCGAAAGGTCCATTGCCTCGGCAAAAAGCCAGCGCCGGCCGCCGCGGTGGCAGAGCAGCGGGTCGGCAAACCACCAGCCCTCGCGGCCGGGCAGGGGGGTGTAGGCCCCGCCGTCCAGCGCGGGCAGCGGCTCGGTCCCCTCGGCTGTGGGGCGGGGGCGCACGGCGATGGTGTAGACTTCCTTTTCGCCCAAAAGCTTGCGCAGCAGCCGTCTGGGCGGCATCTGCAGGGCGCGGTAAAACTGATTCATAGCGATTCCTCGGCGGCGCGGCGGCCGTATAATTTCATCAGAGTTCTGTAGTTTTCTTCCTCGCTGAAGCGGCGGCGGGTGGCGGCGGCGATGGCCGCGCAGTCAAACTGCATGGCCCGCAGGGCGCGCACGGCCCCCGCCAGCGCGGCGGCATCGCCCGGCGCAAAGCAGAGCCCGTCAAACCCGGGGCGCACCGAGGCCCCCACATTGCCGATCCGGCTGGCCAGCACCGGCGTGCCAAGGGCGTGGGCCTCGGCGGGGGACAAGGGCAAAAGCTTTCATAGCAGAGGCTTGCGGCAATGACGGCATAGCTTGCGCCGATCAGACGGTGCAGCTCCGCACGCTCAAGCTGGCCGAGAAACCGGACCCGGGGCAGCGCCTGTGCGCGCGCCCAGTCGGCCAGCGGGCCGTCCCCGGCGATGAGCAGCTCGGGCGCGGTGTCGCCCAGCAGACGCCACGCCTCGATGACGGTGCGCAGCCCCTTTGAGCTCCTCCAGCCGGCCGGCAAAGACGAAAGCGGCGGTCGCGCTCCTCCCACGGGATGACCGGCCCGGCGGGCACATTGACGGGGTTTGGCTTGACAACAAGGCGGTTTTCGTCAAAGGTGGGGCGCAGCCTGTTGAAGGCCAGCAGCTTTTCGCGGTCAAACTTCGGTCGGGGTCGTGACCCAGACACCGCGCCAGCTGCCCAGCGCCCGGTGCAGCCGGTAGGACGCGGCGACCACAAGGGTCTGCGCCAGACTGCCGCGGTAGCAGCGGTGCTGCAGTGCGCAGTGCAGGCCGCGGCGGGGGCAATCCTCGCAGACGGCGCCGTCCCGCAGCAGGGATGCCGTTGGGACAGAACAGCCGGAAATTGTGCAGCGTCTGCACGACCGGCACGCCGCAGCGCTTGGCGGCGCGGACCACGGCGGGGCTGAGCAGCAGGAGCGTGTTGTGGATATGCACGGCCTCGACCCCCTCCCGCCGGATGAGGTCGCAGACCTCGCGGGCAGCGCGGCGGTTCCAGACTGCGTGCAGCGGCAGCAGCGCTTTGGCAAGCAAGGCCGTGGGCGGCCTCCTCATTGCTGCGCTCATACACCAGCACGGTATGGCCGCGGCGCTCAAGCAGGGCGCGCTCCGCGGCAAAGACGGCGTCCTCGCCGCCGGGCAGCCGGTAATGACAGTGTATCAGCAGAATTTTCAAGCCGCGGCCTCCTTGAGTGTAAAATAAACCTATTCTGTTATTATACCTTTTTTTGCAGTGGGGTGCAAGATGGCAAAAGCCGCGCCCCAAAGAACCCAAGAGGAGGCGGCAATAAAAAAGAGGAACGCAGCTTGCGTTCCTCAAGGGGTCAGTCCTCGTCGTGGCTGTCGAGCTGGGCGTCGCGCATTGCCTTGATCTTCGCCTCAAGGTCGAAGCTCTTGTTCAAGGCAGGGTAGATGGCCAGCAGACTCAGCGAGCAGGGAAACCAGAGGCTTGTCAGGATCAGCACAGCACCGGACAGAGGCCAGAACAGTGCGATGGCGGCCCAGTAAAGGCCCTGCCACAGGATGCCCAGCGCGCTGCGGGGCAGATACCCCAAAAAGAGCATCAGAGAGTTCTTGAGCAGGCTGGAAAACGGCAGATCGACCAGCGCGACCTGGGCGTAGAGGTACTGCGCGATGCCCGCCAGCAGGATCAGTGCGACAAAGATCGCCACCATGACGGCAACGCTGCCGGTCTCGATATGGAATGCGGTGAAGATCTCCATCGCCAGCAGCAGGCCGCAGATGGCGCCGGGCAGCAGCGAGGCCTTGGCGTTGCGCTTCCATGCGCGGCGGTAGGTCACCCACCAGTAGCCCGGCTCATCGCGCAGGGCGCGCAGGACGGTATCGTTGAGGCCTACGATCTGCGGGGCGGCCAGCATGCCGCCCAGAATACCGGCCAGCAGCATCGGGATCAGCGAGTGGGTCGTGACGGCAAACCACAGCCCCAGCGCAAAGGGCAGGCTGCTGATCATGGCGAGCAGACCTGCCATCCAGAAGGTGGAAAAATCGCGGGTCAGCACCTCAAAATAGCGGGCAGCGCCCTTTTTGCGGGGGGCGTTGGGCGAAATACCCGGGCCCGGTTTGTCAAAATTCTGATGAAAAAGTCCCATGACGGTGTTCTCCTGATTCTATAAATTTTGTATGTATTTTGCCTTGCCACATATGTAGGGGCGGGGCTTTGCTCCGCCCGGCAACTTTGCCCATACAGCATCTTTCCGGGAAAGCTGCTCACCCGGAAAGATGCCCCGGGCGGAGCAGAGCCACGCCCCTACTGCATTTTTCAGATGCCACGCCTAACCCTTCGGGCCATACATCGCCGCACCACTCGTTATCAGCACATCCGGTTCCACGCGCAGGCCGGTGCGGCGGCCCTTTTGCGCCTCAACAAGGAAGAGCCACGGTGCGCCGTTTGGTCGGTTTTTGACAAAGGCCAGCCGCTTCGGCTCAAGGCGGGCGGCGCGCAGGGCGGCTAAGATCTCGGCCAGCTGCTCGGGCCGCTGGCACAGCACAAACCGTCCCCCGTCCCGCAGGGCGCGGCGGGCGCAGTCCACGGCGTCTGCCGTCGTGCAGCTGTCGGTGTGGCGGGCCTCGGCCCGGCGCGGGTCGGGCTGCGCGGCCCGGCCGCAAAATACGGCGGGTTGCAGGCGGCAAAATCATACTGCCCCTGCTCCGGCCCGGCGGTGCAGAACTGCCGCAGGTCGGAGCAGAGCGGCGTGATGTGGTCAGCCTCGTTGTCGGCGGCGGCCTGCGCGCAGAGGGGCGGAGGCTGCGGCGTCCAGCTCAAGTGCCGTGCAGGGGCCGCGGTGGCCGGCATCGTGCCACAGCAGCGAGATGATGCCGCAGCCGCTGCACATATCCAGCGCGCGCTCCCCCCGGCGGGGCAGGGCAAAGCGGCCCAGCAGCAGCGCATCGGTGCCGAAGGTCGCGCCCGGCGCGGTCAGCACGCGGGTGCCGTGGTCCAGTATCTCAACGCCCATTCAGGCTTTGCCGCGCAGCTGCGCGTATTTCAGCAGGGCCACCTGAGTCTTGCTGTCTTTGATGGTGCCGTCCATCACAAGGCCGAGCGCCTTGTCAAACGGCATTTTGACGACATCAAGGAACTCCCCGGCATCCAGATGCTGGCGGACCTCATGCAGGCCGGTGGCGGCCCACAGGTAGATCTTCTCGCTGTCATAGCCGACGGTTGCGTAGACGATGCCCAGATCGACAAAGTGGTCGGCGGTCAGGCCGCACTCCTCGCTCAGCTCGCGCTTGGCGGCCTCAAACGGATCCTCGCCGGCCTCCAGCTTGCCGGCGGGCAGCTCCCAGATCTCCTCCCCGAAGGCATAGCGGAACTGGCGTACCAGCGTAATATTGCCGTCTGCATCAACGGGCAGGATGCAGGCCCCGCCGTGGTGATGGACGATCTCTCGGGTGCTGGTGGTGCCGTCCTCCAGCTGCACCTTGTCCACGGTCACGCGGATGACGCGGCCATTGAAGATCTCTTTGCTTTCCAGCATGGTCTCGGTATGTGCCATGGCGTTTTCTCCTTTTACAAACGGGTGATACACAAGACCATTTTACAGCAGCCGCAGACAATAATCAATAAAGTCGAGGGTATATTTTTTGCTGCGCACCCGCTCCCCGGCGCGGCACAGGTCCAGATAGCCGAGCATCGCATCGGTCAGGACGGGGTCCTCCAGCAGATATTCGCGGCAGAACAGCTCATCCGGCGCGGTCGCAGCCTGACAGAAAACGATGCCGCCGCCCTGAAAAACATTCACGCTCATGGCGGGGGAGAGGGGCAGCTGGGTGGTGTCCACGATGCGCAGCGTCTGCCGGTCGGCTGCAACGGCCTGCCGCAGCCGCTGCAGCAGCCTGCGCCGTATCTCGGGCGCAGGCGGGTCGTAGAGTGACGGTGGCAGCTCAAACATCAGGCCATTGCGCACAAACTGCAGGATGCCCTCCTCACAGAAAAAGATGTCCGGCGTCTGCTGGCTCCAGCTTGCCAGATAGTCGAGCATCGAGGGCAGCAGCTCCCGCAGGGGTATCGTCAAGGCGCAGGACCTGCAGTGCCATCTCCTTGTCGGCGAGCAGGGTAAAGGGCGGCTGGTAGCGGATCATGCTGCACCGCTTTGCGGCGGCGTGACAAACAGGTCGCTGTACAGCGCCATCGACTCGAGAAAATCATGCTTGCCGCTGGTCAGCCGCAGCACGGAGGAGGCATCAAAATATTGGCGGCTGAACGAAAGGCGCAGGCTTTCGACCGCCTTGCGGTCGGTGACGAGCAGTGCCTTTTGCCCAAGGCGGTCCATCAGGAGCGCGCTCTCCGGCAGGAGCAGGTAGACCGGCATCAGGGCGCCGGGGATCGGCTCACCGGTGATGCAGGGGGCTATGCGGGCGTCATACCGCATCTTGGGCAGAAAAAGCAGCGGCAGCGTATGGGTAAGTGTGGCAATGTCGGAGGCAAGGTGGCGCGGTATCTCACGATCCTGCGCAAAAAGCAGAATCTGCGCGACGGTGGCGGGTTCTCCGTCCGCCACCGAGAAGCGCTCGATCAGGGCATTGTCCAGCACGGGATTGGTGAAGGGGGAGAGCAGCAGCGGCCGGGTATCGCCCGATGCAAGGTGGCGGGCGATCAGGGCCCCGGCCAGTGCGCCCACGGCGCGCGGCCCCTCGACATAGCGGTCGGTGCAGGGAAGCTCCGAAAAAGGCGGTGTTGGGGGCTACGCCCTCATGGCGGATAGACTCCCTGCACGGTGCAGGCCGTGGTCAGCAGCTTGTGCAGCTCGGTGCGGATCCGCGGGTCGGTGGGAGCGGCCGCGCTGCTTGTACTGCAGCAGCAGGGTGTCCTTTGCTCGTCATTCAGCTCAAGGGCCTCGGCCAGGCGCTCAAGCTGCTCCTGCCGGGGTGTGCGCTGGCCGTTGATGATCTTGTACAGGGTGGAACGGTCGATGGCGGTGCGGCGCGCCAGCTCGGCCATCGTGCCGGGATAGCGGCTAACAGCGATCTGGAGGCTTTGCGTCAGTTCACTCATGAGAAACCCTCCTGAATTGTAGCAGGTGCGGTAAAGCCGATGGAAAGACCGGCGTGTACTTTGATCCCCTGCGGAGTGGGTCATAAATAAGTATACTATACCGCGAAAACGGCGCGGTGGCAAGTGTGAACTTTTTTGTCAAAGCGTTGCGGTGCAGGCGGGAATTTGCTATAATCGGAACAAATACAGCAATGGAAACTGAGGTGATCCCCCATGAAAAAAGCATCCCCTGCTCAAGGTGGCCGCAGCGGCCGGTGCGGCGGTGCTGGGCGCTGCCTACGGTGTCTACCGCGTGGGCTTTTTACAATAAGCCCACCACGCAGGTGCCCTCCCCGGCGGACATGCCCACCCGCGAGTGCTACCGCAAGGCGATGGGCCCCGATGCCGATGCGCTGGCGCGCGACCGGTTTGAGCCGGTGCATATCACGGCGCAGGACGGCACCCCGCTGGCGGCGCGGTATTACCACCATGCCGACGGTGCGCCGCTGGCCATCATCTTCCACGGATACCGCGGCTATGCCACGCGGGACGGGCTGGGCGGCTACACGCTCTGCACGGCGCTGGGCTACAATGTGCTGCTGCCCGACCAGCGCGCCCACGGCTACAGCGGCGGGCACACCATTACGATGGGCGTCAAAGAGCGCTACGATGCCCGGGACTGGGCCGTCTGGGCGCGCAGTCATTTCGGGCCGGAGGTGCCGATCTTCCTGATGGGCGTCTCGATGGGGGCGGCCACTGTGGTGCTGGCGGCCGGGCTGAGCCTGCCGGACAATGTGTGCGGCGTTGTAGCGGACTGCGGCTATACCAGCCCGCGGGAGATCACCCGCAAATGTCTGCCGGAATACCTGCCCGGTATGCCGGTCGGGCTGACCTACGCCATCGGGCGGCTGGGGGCGATCCTCTTTGGCCGCTTCGACCCCGAGGACGCCGACTGCACCGCCGCTGCCGCGCAGAGCAAGGTGCCGATCTTTTTTCGTCCACGGCGATGCGGACGGCTTTGTGCCCTATGAGATGGGGCGGCGCAACTATGAAGCCTGCCGCGCGAAAGGCAAGAAATTTTTGACGGTACACGGGGCCGAGCATGCGGTGAGCTACTACCACGACAACGCCGCCTACACGGCGCAGGTCACCGACTTTTTACAGGATTGCCTGACCCGGCGCGGCTTTGTCTGGCCGCCCGAGGCTGACAAGGATAAACAAGCATAAACAAGCATAAGAGGAGTGTATAAGGTTATGAAACGAATTGCAACAAAGAACGCCCCGGCCGCCCTCGGCCCCTATGCCCAGGCAGTGGATACCGGCACAACGGTCTACTGCAGCGGCCAGCTGGGCCTTGACCCCGCGACCGGCGCACTGGCGGAGGGTGTGCAGGCCCAGACCCATCAGGCCCTGAAGAACCTGCAGGCCGTGCTGGGCGAGGCCGGCCTGACGCTGGACAGCGTTGTCAAGACAACGGTGTTCGTGCAGGATCTGGGGGATTTCGGCGCGGTGAACGAGGTCTACGGCAGCTATTTCCACGGCGGTTTCCCCGCGCGCAGCTGCGTGCAGAATCGCCGCCCTGCCGAAAAACGCCCTTGTGGAGATCGAGTGCATCGCGGTGCGGTAAAAACGCATTGTGCAGGGCGGATTCCATATCCGCCCGGGAACATTTCCGCCGCCGCGAACGGCGTGGGCGCATATAGAATGCGCCCCTACGGCGTGACCCATGTTGTGAGCGCCGGCCGCAAAGCGCAGCGGAGGTCAAGACCCTTCCCTACAGAAACAGATAACCGGCAGGCCGTTGGATCGAACGGTCTGCCGGTTTCGTTTATTTCCCGTAGCTTGCCAAAAATTGACGGGTGCGTTCCTCTTTGGGGTGGTCGATGAGATCCTTTGCGCTGCCCTGCTCTACCACAACGCCGCCATCCATAAAAAGGATGCGGTCCGCCACATCGCGGGCAAACTTCATCTCATGGGTGACGATGATCATGGTGGTGCGGTGCGCGGCAAGCTCCCGCAGGACGCGCAGCACCTCACCGGTCAGCTCGGGGTCAAGGGCCGAGGTCGGCTCATCAAAGCAGAGGATGTCGGGGTGCAGCGCCAATGCGCGGGCGATGGCCACGCGCTGCTGCTGCCCGCCCGAAAGCTGGTGCGGGTAGTGGTTCTCCCGGTCGGAGAGGCCCATCTGCGCCAGCAGCGCACGCGCCTGCTCCTCGAGTTCGGCAAGGATCCGGCGCTTGTTCTGCTTGTAGTCGGGGCGTTCCCGCGCCAGCAGCTGCCCGGCCAGCATGACGTTTTGCAGCGCGGTGTACTGGGGGAACAGGTTGAAGTTCTGGAACACCAGACCGAAATGCAGCCGCTTTTTGCGGATGGCCTCCTCGCTCTGGGTGCGGGTGTCGGCGGCGCTCCACAGCGTTTCGCCCGCGACGGTGATCGAGCCGGCGTCGGCCGTCTCGAGAAAGTTCAGGCAGCGCAGCAGCGTGGTCTTGCCTGAGCCGGAGGAGCCGATGATCGCCAGCGCCTCGCCCTCCGGCCAGATCAAACGAGATGTCGCGCAGCACCTTTGTGGCACCAAAGCTCTTTGCCGATGCCGTTTACTTCCAACAATGCCATGACTGCCCCCCTTATCGGAAATAGTCCAGCCGCTTTTCCAGCCAGCCGAACAGCAGCGTCAGCGCACCCACAAACACCAGGAAGAACACCGCCGTGGAGAACAGCGGCCAGATCAGTCCTCCCATTGGCACTGTACTCCTTTGCCATCATGATGATTTCCTTGTTGGCGATCACATTGGCAAGGGAGGTATCTTTGATCAAGGTCATGACCTCATTGCCCATGGGGGCCAGGATACGCTTGATGACCTGCAGCAGCGTAACGCGGAAAAAAATCTGGCTCCGGGTCATACCAAGCACCTGCCCGGCCTCGGTCTGGCCCTTGGGGACTGCCTCGATGCCGCCGCGGTAAATCTCCGAAAAATAGCAGGCGTAGTTGATGGCAAAGGCCACCACGGCCGCCACCAGACGGCCGCTGCCGCCCGACGGCCACGGGCTGGCAAAGCCCATCAGACCGGGGCCTAGATAAATCACAAGGATCTGCAGCATCAGCGGCGTGCCGCGGATGATCCAGACAAAGGTCTTGACTGCGCCGCGCAGCGGGGCAAGCCTGCTCATGGAGCCGAACGACACTACCAGCCCCAGCGGCAGTGCGAACAATAGGGTCAGACCGAACAGCTGGCAGTTGAGCCAGAATGCCTCGGTCAGGCGGCCCCAGATGACTGCTGCCTCGCCCATCAGTCGGCCAGCGTCAGGCTGTACTTGTCGGCCAGGGCCTGCATCGTGCCGTCTGCCTTCAGCTCGTCAAAGGCGGCGTTCACGGCCTCGGCGGCATCGCTGCCCTTGCGGAAAGCCACGCCGTATTCCTCGGCGTTCAGCTCGTCCTGATGGCGAGGTTTGCGTAGTCGGTGCCCTCGCCGATCATGGCAGTGGCCAGCGTCAGGTCCAGCACAGCGGCATCGGCGGTGCCGGCGGCAACCATCAGGCAGTCCGGTCTGCACGCTCTTGCGCTGATGTACTCTGCCTGCGACAGGCCCGCGTCTCGCTGATGGCGATGCAGCAATACGTAGTAAC
>VOFK01000252.1_pt1 | contig 62677 bp, 85 predicted proteins | sample 5384121 | NCBI WGS metagenome assembly VOFK01 (sample SAMN12384730, study PRJNA508395) | human gut metagenome | isolation source: healthy gut J | host: Homo sapiens | reverse complement strand
AGTCTGGTTGAGTGGTAATTCATTATTTGAAGTTTATAAGCATGAAGGAAGTACTTTCCAAGTATATATCGACAAGGCTTTTATTGAAGTAAAAGGAACTTGCTTCCATATCAAACAAACCGATGCCGAAAAGAACGAAATTACATTGTTTCGTGGAAAGATAGAATTTAATGTTGAATCCACCGGACAAAAAACAGTAATGAAGCCTTTACAAAGAGTGATATACAATCCGCGTAATGCTGAAATGAGAGTAGAACAGATTACTAATATAAAATGGGAAAACGGAAAATATAACTTCACGGATATTCCCTTGCAAGAGCTTATTAGTATCATCAATCAAATGTACAACTCCGACGTCACATTAGCAAAAGGTATCAATCATGAATCAGCATTTACCGGAAGCATTCGCTATGACGAACCATTGGAAGATGTAGTCAACAAAATTTGTTTCACATTAAACCTGAATAAAGAAGAACATGCAAATAAAATCATTATAAAAAAATAATAATTAAACTTATGTCTAATCTAAAATGCTAAAGCATGAGAAAAATTCAAATTTCTTACAAGCAACGATATCTGAAGTATATCGTATTGCTGTTGCTTTTTTACCCGCTCAACATCCTAGGAGCACAAGGAGTAATCTCAGTAAAAGGGCAAGCAATGACTATCAAACAAGCAATCCAGCTAATTGAAAAAAACAGTAATTACACATTTTTCTACAATGCTGCAGACTTGAAAAACACAACCAACAAAAATCTAAATTGTGAAGGGACTATTGAAGAAGTTTTAAAAGAAGTCTTCAAAGGTAGCGGAATCACCTACATGATCAAAGGTAACGAGATCATATTAAAGGTAAACAAAGAGGAAGCCGCACAGCAACAACCCAAAAAGAAACGTACCGTTACGGGTACGGTGGTAGACGCTGAAAATGGCGATCCGGTTATCGGTGCTACTGTTGTAGTGAAAGGACAGAAGGACGGAGTAATTACCGATTTGGATGGTAATTTCACGATTGCTATCAGCGGCTCGAAAGCACACAGGCTGGAATTCAGTTACATCGGTTACAGAAAGAAAACAGTCGATGTAGGCGATCTTGGTGTCATCAACGTAAAAAAATGGAATCAGACAACCAACTGCTGAGTGAAGTTGTAGTAGTAGGTGCCGGTACACAGAAGAAAGTCAGTGTAACAGGGTCAATCACCAGTGTGAAAGGTCTGGAACTGAAAGCTCCAAGTTCTTCGCTTACCACCTCCTTTGCGGGAAAACTGGCAGGTGTTATTTCTATGACTTCGACCGGCGAACCGGGTGCCGCTTCCGAATTCTACATTCGCGGTGTGAGTACCTTTGGCGGACGAGCCACTCCTTTAATACTTTTGGATGATGTAGAAATTTCTACGGCAGACCTGAATAATATTCCGGCTGAAACGATTGAAAGTTTCTCTATTTTGAAAGATGCTTCTGCGACCGCTATCTACGGTGCCCGTGGTGCCAACGGCGTTATGCTCATCACTACCAAGACCGGTAAAGAAAACGAGAAAACCAGAATTAACGTCACGGTTGAGAACTCTTTCAATAAACCGATGAACTTCCCCGACTTTGTAAATGGTGCCACTTGGATGGAAATGTACAACGAAGCCCAATTGACACGTAATCCGGGAGCGACCCCAAAATATTCGCAACTTGACATCGACAACACACGCAACCAAATTAATCCTTACATTTATCCGGATGTACAATGGAAAGACGTCATCTTCAAAAACATGAATATGAATCAGCGTGCCAATGTCAACATCTCAGGCGGTGGTTCAAAAGCATCTTATTATATGAGCTTGCAAGCCAATCACGATACAGGTTTGCTGGATACAAAGAAAGTATATTCGTATAATAATAATATAAACAATTGGGGATATAATTTCCAAAACAATATCTCTTACAAAATAACATCTACAACTAAAATCGATTTACACATGAACGCCCAGATTCGTAACAAGAAGGGACCGAACTACAGTACTTCCGATTTATTCGCTCAGATGTTGTATTGTAATCCTATTAACTTCCCCGTTACTTTCCCGGCACAACCCGGAGACACACATATCCGTTTTGGTAATGCTATATGGACAGGATCTTCGGTACGTACCAACCCGTATGCTTATATGTTGAGTTCATTCAAGGAATATAATGAGAACACACTCAATACTTCTTTAAAAATCAACCAAAAACTTGATTTCGTAACTAAGGGGTTAAGCGTACAAGCAATGGTCAATTGGAAGAATTGGGCTTCATCTTCCTACAACCGGACGATCGAACCTTATTATTATGGTATTAAAGGAGGAAGTTATAACCCTTCAAATCCTACTGATTATGAAATTGAACGCCTGGGAACATCAGGAACTGACTATCTGAAAACATCAGATATAAGCAAAGCTTTCCGACCAGACTTTCTATCTGGACGCCCGCGTGAATTATGACCGCCAGTTCAACCTGCATCATGTAACAGGAATGTTGATGTATATGCAACGTGAATATCGTAGTAGCGTACTACCCGAACGCAATCAAGGATTCTCAGGACGTTTTACTTACGACTACGGTCAGCGCTATCTGGTAGAACTGAATTTCGGTTATAACGGAACAGAACGTCTGGCCAAGAAAGAACGTTTCGAATTCTTCCCCGCCGTATCTCTAGGCTGGGTAATCAGTAACGAAAAGTTCTTTGAACCGATGACCAAGTATATAGATAACCTGAAAATCAGAGGATCTTATGGTCTGGTAGGTAGTGACGAAACCGGACTTTCTGCCGGTGCACAACACTTCCTGTATATCGACCAAGTATCGCTCAATAACATAGGCTTCACTACCGGTGTAGATATGAACTATACCCTATATGGACCTTTAGTAACCAATTATGCAGTTGTTAATGGCGGTTGGGAACGCGTAAAGAAACTGGATATAGGTATCGACCTCGAATTATTCCGCCAGTTGACTATTACTGCCGATTATTTTAATGAGAAACGTTACAATATCCTGCTCCACCGCGAAGCATGGCCGGAATCTCTTGGATATTATACAGCTAAACCTTGGAGCAATAAAGGTAAAGTTGATAACTGGGGTATTGAACTAAGTGTAAACTGGAGAAAAGAATTCACAAAAGATTTATATGTAGATTTCCGTGGAAACTTCACATATACTGAAAACAAATATGTCAACCTGGATGAACCGGTTTATCCCTATGTATGGAAAAACATCTACAGGCAAACCGTTAAGCCGCACAACCGGATATATCGCCCAAGGATTATTCAGCAGTCAGGAAGAAATCGATAATAGCCCGACACAGAATCTTGGTAGTACTGTTAAACCGGGAGACATAAAATACCGTGATGTAAACGGAGATGGTAAAATAGATGGCAGTGACCAAGTAATGATCTCTCCTTATGGAACTACCCCCCGCATCCAATATGGTTTGGGAATGAATGTAACCTATAAAAAATTCGATTTCGGTGTATTCTTCAATGGGTCGGCTAAACGCACTATCATGATTAGCGGTATTTCACCATTCGGCCAAAGTGACTATAATGTCATGCAATTCATTGCAGATGACTACTGGTCTGAGTCAAATCCCAATCCGAATGCTAAATATCCGCGCTTAGGATTAACTAGTTCACAAACAGCCAATAATACAGTAGCTAGTACTTACTGGATGCGTAACGGTAATTTCATCCGTTTCAAGACACTGGAACTGGGATATAAATTCAAATATGGACGCGTATACCTGAACGGTGACAATATAGCCGTATTCAGTCCGTTCAAGCTATGGGACCCGGAACTATCATGGAATGCTTATCTATCCTTTGCAGCGTACATTCAACATCGGAGTACAACTTAATTTCTAATATATGAACCTAAATACGAGATAAATATGAGACTTATAGATAAAATAAAGAAGATGGGTAGTCTGTTAATACTCTCTACGTGCTGCCTGACATCTTGCAATTTCCTAGATGTAGTACCTCCCGAACAAGCAGGTCTGGGAGATGCCGTTAAAAAGCCGGAAAGTACACTTGGCTTCCTCTACTCATGCTATGCAGGAATCAAAGGTTCATCCAACCCAATTACTTATACCGGAATGGAAGCTGCATCTACTGATGAATTTGTATTCCCGGAATTATGGGGACACAGCGGACAACGTGCCGGTTGGGGACTGCTGACTCCGGAATCTCCCGGAGACTGGAAATGGGGTAATATCTACCGCTATATCGGACAATGTTATCTGTTTCTGTCCCAATTACCAAATGCCCTCGATGTATCGGAAGTACAAAAAAGAGAATGGACTGCCGAAGCCAATTTCCTAATTGCTTACTATCATTTCCTGATATTAGAATACTATGGCCCGTGCCCTATCACTGATTCATACATTGATATGGATACACCGAACAATGAATATCACGGACGTTATCACTTTGATTACGTAACAAGCTGGATTTCCATGAAACTGGACGAAGCAGCTAAAGATCTTCCGGCCTCCCGTATCGGTTCGGAATGGGGACGTGCAACTTCCACTATTGCAAAAAGCAGTAAAAAGCACGCTTGTTGCTCTATGCAGCTTCTGACTTATGGAATGGGAAATTCCCTTATCCGGATTGGAAAAACAAAATTTCGAAACACCGGGATATGGGAAAAGAATTAGTCAGCCAGGTTTATGATCCCGATAAATGGGAACGCGCACTGACTGCTTGTAAAGACGCACTGGAATGGGCAGAAGGAGAAGGCGGATGCGGACTGATGACTACTAAAGAAAGTGCAATCCTTATGGGTAATCAAGGACTTAATCTAGGAGAGGCGATGTTCCCCGTAGACGGAGTTACCGAAGAATTCAAAAAACATGTTTATTTGATGCGTTATCTCGTAACTAGCCGTTACTCGGATGGTAACCGTGAAAATGATATGGGGACTTGCAGATGACGGCGGTGTAGTAATGGCTTCTTTACCAGTACACGTGGTAAAAAGTAGACGGAGGCCCTTGGAGAAGTGGATATAGCGGCTACTCTCCTTTATTAAACAGTGTAGAGCGATTCTATACCAAAGAAGGAGAATTACCTCAATTGCTGCCAATAAAGGGACTTTCGCAGAAGAAGATTCATGGTATGAATCTGCAGGAAGAAGCAATGCGGATATTATCAAGTTAAATACCAACCGCGAACCACGATTCTATGCATGGCTTTCATTTGACGGAGACCAATACAGCCCACGAATTTCAGGCGGCAAACCTCTGGTACTCAATCTTAAGAAAGGCGAAGCACAAGGTTTGGAACAGAACTGAATTCGCCCGTGATCACTGTGTCACAGGATAACATGTCAAAGAAATTTATCCAGCCCGACCTGAACTGGGGTACAAACTGGAGTAACAACGAAAAAAGCTATCCACGTCCTCTCTTCCGCTTAGCAGAACTTTACCTGAGTGTAGCCGAATGTTTGGCAGCTTTTAGACAGACCCAAAGAAGCACTTACGTATCTTAACGTAGTTCGTGAACGTGCCGGTATACCGGATGTAACAGAAGAAATGCTGAATGATATGCCGGCCATGGATTGGATACGCAACGAACGTTTTGTAGAACTATGGGGGAGAAGGCCTACGCTATTACGACGCACGACGTTGGATGTTTGCCCCTGAAGTTTTTGCAGCTGGCGTACGTAAAGGGTTGAATATGGAACAAGTAGAAGAACCTACTTTCGAAGAGTTAAATCAACCTGTTATTGTAAATCAAGATTACAAATGGGAAAACCGTATGTATCTGGCACCTATATTTGCTAACGAAACATACAAGAATCCACAAATGGTTCAAGCACCCGAATATTAATCTTTAAACTGTTTACAAATTATGAAACAAATATTATACTCACTTCTTTTCTTGGGTTCACTCGCCACATTTACCGGATGTGAAGAAGCTGACTACCAAGAACTGATACCCCAAGAGTACAACAAGATTCTTTATTTAAAGAATAGCGGACAGAACGATCTGGTACTCTTCAACGATGGACAACAAGTAAAATATTCTATTACTGTAGTCAAATCCGGAAGCGATCCTTCCGCTACGGCCCAAGTCAGACTAAGCACATTATCTCAGACTGAAATTGATAATGAATCACGTTACAAAGGCAACAACTATGTTGTATTGAACAGTGATTGTTATACTTTCCGGAATAAGGATATTAGTTTCGAATCCTCAGATACCTATAAAATAGAAGAGTTTACATTAAATCCGGAAAAAATAACAGAACAGGTGGAAGCGGAAGCTAATGCCAACAGCATCTTTATTTTACCTATCCGCTTAACCAGTAAAAACTGATTCTGTCAATTTTGAGCAAAAGAGACTTAATTCTTAAACCTCAAGTGAAACAGCTAGGTATCAAATTTGAGAAATCATCCACAATGATAGACCTGGGAGTTAATAAGGAAGAAGAAATTATTGCTGAAATCAAAGTCTCCATGACATCCGGAGTCATCAACCAGTGGAATTTTACGGCCGGTATAAAAGCCAGCACTGACCAAACAGAAATAGATGCATACAATACGGCCCAAGGAACAGATTACAAAGCAGTTCCGGAAGGAGCGTTTTATCAACTGGAAGATTTGATATTCAGTTCCGGAATTAGTGAAAGCGTCGGGGTTTTTAGTAGTAGACCGTTCTAAATTGACTAAAGGGGCGACTTATTTAATTCCACTACAACTTGAACAAAGTGAAGATCTTGAAACTATTACCTCGGACACTAAAAAACATTATGTAATCTTGAAGTATATGTTCGATATGGTGGATGATAAGATTGACTTGACAGATAAAATTACTGATCCGTTGAGTTGTGGAGCTAATTCACTAAGTTTTCTTTACGATGACGATACCAGTACAGCTTATGAAACCAAATATCAATCAGCAAGCGGAAATGCTCAGTATGGACAACCTATTGACATCAATTTAGGTAAAGAAATGAGAGCTATCATGTTTGAGTATATTACAAAAGGTTGGAATAACTCAGGACCTAAAAGTAATTAAGTTATTTACTAGTAATGACGGAACAAATTGGAATGAGTTTGTCGAAATAAACGAAGGATTACCAACAGCAAGTGAAGGAGGAAAAACATATACCTCAAAAGTATTTACGTCGCCTAATCCTTTCAGCTATCTAAGATTGACAGTAATGGAGTCTTATTTAGGAAATTGCATAGGAGAATTCCAGCCAGGTAGTACTTCATGGTATGCATGTTGGGGAATGGCCGAACTTAAATTATGGGGAATGTAATCACTAAAGTTAATACATAGGAAACGCTCTTATTGTTTATAGAACGGTTTCCCTATACAAATCCAATAACTTATGAAATATATACATTTATATTTAACATACTTCTTATGTCTAATAACATCCTTAATATATACCGGATGTAAGGACGATGAGAGAACTGATTCCAAATACATTTGAAATCAGCAGTAGTGACCTGAACAAAGAGATTGACTTTAGAAGCACTACAATGTCAATCCCGGTAAAAACAAATCTGCGAACCAGCCAATGGAGCGTCAATTCCGACGAAAAATGGGCTACAGCTTTCCAACAGGATGATAAAATAATGCTTTCTATCCTTGATAATCAAGGAAAAACAAAACGTTATGCCAAATTAGCTGTTAAATCTGAGTTGGGCAATTATACCATTAATTTAACCCAATATGGAGTTAATGATGTTGATTTCAGAAACGATACTCAAATAGCCATAGTAAGTGGAAATGCTATCTCACAAGGAGATAACTGGAGCATCGAAAAGACATTCGACGGAATCAAAGGCTCACAGACACAAGGTGATGGATATCATTATCATTCTCCTTGGGATAATACGACTCATCCACTGCCTATAGATCTAGAATATACACTTCAAGGAGATAAACAAGTCGATTATTTTATCTATTATCCTAGAAACGGAAACGGAAACTTCGGAGCAGTCGATGTTTACGTTCAAACAGCGGATAATCCGAATTATGTTCTTGCAGGTACTTATGATTTCGGACAGCAGGGCGGGTTTGACGGCAAGACCGGAATACTAACTAAAACGGTCAAAGCCACTAAAGTTAAAATCACCGTTAAGACGGGTTTAGGAGGCTTCGCCAGTTGTGGAGAAATGGAGTTTTTTGAAAAAGCAAATTACAGAGATTTGAATGATCCACTCCTGACTGTCTTTACAGATCTTACTTGTAGTTCCTTGAAAGAAGGAGTTACCGACGAAGAAATCGATGCATTGGAAAGTGAAACTTTCAGACGTGTGGCCCATGCATTAAAAGATAACACTTATGACGAATGGGAGAAAGATTTCCGTATACGCGAATATAAAGCATATAGCAATATCGACTACTGGGCAACAAGACTACAAACAAAGAAATACAGTAATCTAGACAATCCGACCGGAATCTACGTCAACAAAGATGAAGAAATCATAGTATTAGTAGGTAATATCCCGGAAGGACAAAAAGTATCATTACAATGTATTTGGGAGGAGAATGTCTATACAAGCGGTAGCTCCACTGACTACTACAAGCAAACACAGGCAACCGGAACGACCTACTCTTTGGAAGAAGGGGTTAACTTATTAAAAATGCAAGGTCCCGGTCAATTGTGCGTTATGTACAATGTGGATGGAGAACAGTTGCTTAACAACCCTGCTCTATCAAAATACATATTCCTCTAGGACACGGTGTGTAGTTAATGGTTTCTTCGATCTGGAAGAACACAAGACAGATGCTAAATATGCAGAATTAATCAGTAAAGCCACCCATAAATATTTCTGTGTACGTGGAGAACGAATGATGTTCTATTTCCATCGTCTGAAAATGTTCGATGCTGCTCCGACTGAAATTTTATCCGCTATTCATCTTTGGGATGACATTGTCGGTTTGGGAACAATCGTTAATGGGAATCTCTCAATACAGACAGGACGGAAAAAAATCAATAACCACATGTTTGCCATTTCTCCTGAAGGTTCGTATATGTGGGCATCTGATTATCGTATGGGATTCGTATATACGTATCTGAAAAATATTCTTTTACGTGAAAATGTAATGGCAGCAGAAGATAATGCTTGGGGACCTGCCCACGAAAATGGGACACGTACATCAAGCAGCTATCAACTGGCCGTCGTCCACCGAATCATCCAACAATCTGTTCTCTAATTACGTAATTCGCAGATTAGGAAAATATAAGTCACGCGGACGAGGCTTGACATCTTTTAGCCAATGCAATTTATAGAGATAAGCAGGTATGGTGGAATATGGGTACTTCTACTCACCAGAATGAAGATACTGAGATTCACATGCGTATGAATTGGCAGCTATGGATCTATTATGATTTATGTAAAGGTAACGAACAGGAAGCTAAATTCTGGCCTAAAGTATTCGATATCATGCGTACAACATATAAAAATGTGCCAGAAAGCGATCCGGGAGCAAGACAATTGGCTTTCGTCAAAGCTGTATGCGAAGCGCCCAGGAAGACCTTACGGATTTCTTCGAAACATGGGGATTCTTCAAAACTGTAGATAATGTAAAAGTAGAACAATACGGTACATGGACTTATACAGTGACTGACAAGATGATAGCAGATACTAAAGCATGGATTAAAACTCAGAATTATCCGAAGGCCGCTCCAATACAATATATTGAAGATCGTAAAATTTCAGATTTTACATCCGGAGACTACCGATATAAAGAGGTTGGAGACTTAGGATATTATACCCAGTTCCAGAACAATGAAAAGATTACTAAAACTCCAACCTATACAATGGTGGCATCTGTGACAGGAAGTGAAATCACAATTAAGAATGGAGAACAAGCCGTAGCCTTCGAAGTAAGAAAGCAATCAACAGACGGTACTATGGGCGAAGTTGTTTATTTCTCTAACTTCTTAAAATTCAGTGTACCGAGAAATATTCCTTTAATCCGTACAGGCATTTATGCCGTGCAGGCTGATGGAGAACGTATTCTTGTGAATAAAGAATAAGTTGCATTTCACGATAATTATTTATAAAAATGGCAGGTAATATATGCCTGCCATTTTTATTACCTTTATAACGCACAATCTATATCAATAACACAATCAGACTTATATGAAAACATTCCACAAGTTTACCCTCCTGTTTCTATTTCTCTCTATTTTCAATGCAACACTTTCTTGCAGTTCCAACGACAAAACACTGCCTCAGCCTATACCTGACATCGAGGAAGAAGAGGAAGAGACAAAAGATGTAGTACTTCCCGAAGATATTCAGATTATACCGTACGGAGGAAAAGCCAGCGAATACCAGCCCGGATCTGACATTGACAAATCATACGATGGCAAATTTACTCAAGGAATCAGCTTCGAGTCACATTATCACAGTTCATGGAGTAATACATCCTTCCCTGTCACTTTGGAATATTTCTTCAAAGGAGATACGGAAATCAATTACTTTATTTATTATACCCGATCAGGGAATGGTAATTTTGGTGAGGTTGAAGTTTACACCTCTACCGATTCCGATAGAAAAAAGATATACGCTTCAAGGAACTTATGACTTCAAAAATGAAAGATACTCCGAGCAGAATCGTATTCAAGAAAGGGATGAAAGCCACAGGCGTTAAGTTTGTTGTCAAAAGCGGACTTGGTAACTTTGTCAGTTGTGACGAAATGCACTTCTTTAAAAAATGAATGAGGATAACACTTTGGCAACTAAGTTATTGACCGTATTCAAAGATATTACTTGTAGCGAACTGAAAGCTGATGTCACCAATGAAGAAATCAACAAATTGCCAAGCAAATATTTCGTCCACATAGCCGAAGCGTTAAAAAACAACGCTTATGATGAATGGGAGAAAGAATTTCGTATCCGCAAATACAACGCTTATAGTGATATCAACGAGTGGGCGGAAAAGTTAATGACCAAACATTACAGTAGCTTGGACAACCTGACCAGTATTGCTGTGGAAAAAAAACGACGAAATTATCGTCCTTGTTGGCGATACCTATGGACGCGAAGTTTCAATACAATGTGTAGGAGAAGAAAGAACGAACTTTTGGGAACCGCAGGAATATGTACAGACCGCCGCTTCGGGAGACGTTTACTATCTGGAACCAGGTATTAACAAAATCAAAATACGTAATAGGGGCCAGTTATTCGTCATGTACAACTGTGACCTGACCAGCCATCCGAAACCTATAAAAATCCATATTCCATTAGGAAGCGGAACGGTCAGCGGTTTCTTTGACTTGAAAGAACACAAAACAAATGCCAAATATGCCGAATTGTTATCAAAAGCCACCGACAAGTATTTCGGAGTACGTGGTGATAAGATTATCTTTTATTTCCACCGGGATAAACTGCGTGAGTTTGTGAAAGATGAAATATTGTCCGCTATTAACCTATGGGACAACATCATCGGTTTGGAGCAGGAACTAATGGGTATTGAAGATGTGCGCCCTACTCAGGTTAATAACCACTTGTTTGCAATTTCACCTGAAGGTGCATATATGTGGGCTTCCGACTACCGTATTGCATTCGTATATACCTATCTGGAAAATATATTACTATACGACAAGGTGATGAGTGCCAAAGATAACGCCTGGGGACCCGCACATGAAATCGGACACATTCACCAACTGGCAATCGACTGGCCTAGTTCTACTGAGTCGTCCAATAATCTGTTCTCGAATTTCATACTGTATAAACTTGGAAAATATTGTTCACGCGGCACAGAGCAATCTTCCTAAAGCGGCCGATAACCGAACGACTAACTCCGAAGGAAATATTACAGGAATGACACTTTCGGAAGCCCATTGCGTACTCAACCGACCTTGGTGTAACTTTGGCAGCAATTATCAGGGAGAAAATACAGAACTGCATATGCGTATGAACTGGCAACTATGGAATTACTATCATCGTTGCGGACACAAAACGGATTTCTGGCAAAGACTGTTCAAACTCATGCGGGAGAACCGGACATCCTCCAATAATCCGGGAGTTAAACAACTTCTGTTTGCTCGAATGGCAAGTGAAGCCGCACAAGAAGATCTGACCGAGTTTTTTGAAATGTGGGGATTCTTTGTAACCGTAGATACACAGATCGATCAATATGGCAGCTATCAGTATACTGTAACGAAGGAAATGATTGAAAATGCAAAGAAAGCTATGGCTAAATATCCGAAAAAAGCCAAACCTTTCTATTATCTGGAAGACCGGAAGAAAGGAGATATAGGATTGGATACTACTCCACCGGATGTTGGTCATTATACCCAGTTTCAAAGGATAAGACCTATAACAAAGGATATAAAAAAGGAAATATCAACGGACGGGAAGTGAGCATTACAAACGGAGATGAAGCTGTAGCTTTCGAACTCAGGGAAAAAGACGCTAATGGAAAGTTACTCTATTTTTCTACCTTTATCAAATTCGAAGTTCCCTTGACGGTATCATTGACGTACGCCAAATTATACGCCGTACAAGCCGATGGAAAACGTATTCTACTGGAAGAATGACTTTGCTTCACATAGACATCCGATAAGAAGACAAAAAGTTAAGCAATACTAAAAAGTGGTTCCTATTCTAGGAGAATGTTCCCATAGTGTGTCTTATATTTGAGTTGGTTTGAAATAGTAATAGTAAACTTAAACATTAAGAAATGCTAAAAAAAACATTAGTTCATAGGGGAACACCCCTTACGAGGTGTATTTACTTCGTACACACGGAAATATGACCGTCACAACATAAACGCATTAAGACCATGACAAATCTGAAAGAAAAAAAGACCTGTTTTCTACCCAAATAAGGGTAAAAAAACAAAATTATCTGTTATAATTATATGGAATTGACTAATAAATTACTATTTTTTTGACCGCAAAATGAAAAAACGACAAATAACCCCCTATTAAAAACATAAAAAATATGATGAAAAAGCTATTCACAGTCGCAGCTATTGGACTAACCTTGTTAACCTGCCATACAAGCTTCCGCACACAACAACAGAAGGCTCAGGAAGCCTTCGCTCCTATCAAAGTAGAAACTCCTGCCCGCCCTGCCGGACAAGAAGACGTAATCCAACTTGTTGCTCCCAAAATTGATACCGTACGTGTCGGTTTTATCGGATTGGGAATGCGTGGTCCTGGTGCCGTATCGCGGTGGACACATATTCCGGGAACCAAGATTGTAGCCTTGTGCGACCTTTCTCCCGAACGTGTAGAGAAATCACAGGAAATCCTGAAGAATGCCGGAATGCCGGAAGCTACTTCTTACAGTGGTTCGGAAGACGCATGGAAGAAACTATGCGAACAGGAAGATATCGACCTTGTATATATAGCAACTGATTGGAAGCACCATGCAGAAATGGGCGTGTATGCAATGGAACATGGCAAACATGTAGCTATCGAAGTACCTGCTGCCATGACATTGGACGAAATCTGGCAGTTAATCAACACTTCAGAAAAAAAGACCCGCAAGCACTGTATGCAGTTGGAAAACTGTGTATATGACTTCTTCGAGTTGACTTCTCTGAATATGGCACAGCAAGGTGTCTTTGGAGACGTACTACACGTAGAGGGTTCATACATTCACAATTTGGAAGACTTCTGGCCTTCATACTGGAATAACTGGCGTATGGATTACAATCAGAAACATCGTGGTGATGTATATGCAACTCACGGTATGGGTCCTGCTTGCCAAGTACTTAACATCCACCGTGGTGACCGTATGAAAACTTTTAGTATCAATGGATACGAAAGCTGTCAATGGTCCGGCTTATATTAAAAAAGCAAACAGGAGAAGAAGTGAAGGATTTCCAGAACGGTGACCAGACTTCAACTTTGATTCGCACAGAAAATGGTAAGACTATGTTAATCCAACATAATGTAATGACTCCGCGTCCTTACAGTCGTATGTATCAGATTGTAGAGCAGACGGTTACGCAAGCAAATATCCGATTGAAGAATATTGCCTGAGACCTTCACAAGTTGATTCAAACGATGTTCCTAATCATGAAAACCTGAACGCACACGGTTCTGTACCTGCTGACGTTAAAAAAGCCCTAATGGATAAATACAAACATCCTATCCACAAAGAACTGGAAGAAACAGCTAAGAAGGTAGGCGGCCACGGTGGTATGGACTTTATCATGGATTATCGTCTGGCATACTGCTTACAGAATGGTTTACCTTTTTAGACATGGACGTTTACGACTTGGCAGAATGGTGCTGCATGGCTGAACTGACCCGCCTCTCTATTGAAAACAATTCAGCTCCGGTTGAAATTCCCGACTTTACTCGTGGAGGATGGAATAAAGTACAAGGCTACCACCACGCTTTCGTAAAATAAAAATAGTATTTTTGCAGACACGAACATAAATTAATCCGGCTTCTCCCCCAAAGCCGGATTATTCATTGGTTCGTGTTTCAACATTTTATAGATTATCATAATCACGTTTATGAAAACAGCTATTCCAAAGCCTTCTAAGCAAAGCATTATCCGTGAGGCTAGAGACTATGTAATGATTGCCATTGGCATGATTCTGTACGGCATCGGGTGGACGGTATTTTTACTACCCAACGATATCACTACCGGGGGAGTACCAGGTATTGCTTCCATTGTATATTGGGCGACCGGCTTTCCGGTGCAATATACGTATTTCACTATCAACTTCTTCCTGCTGCTGTTAGCTCTTAAATTACTGGGATTGAAGTTTTGTATCAAAACCATCTTCGGAGTGTTCACCCTGACTTTCTTTTTATCCGTTATCCAGAAACTGGCGGCTGGGATCAGTCTCCTTCACGACCAGCCTTTCATGGCGTGTGTCATCGGAGCGTCATTCTGTGGAGGTGGAATCGGGGTTGCCTTCTCAGCTAACGGAAGTACCGGAGGCACAGATATCATTGCAGCTATCATAAACAAGTACCGGGATATTACACTGGGAAGAGTTGTACTTATCTGCGACATGATCATTATATCTTCCAGTTATTTTGTCTTAAAAGACTGGGAAAAAGTAGTATATGGATTTGTAACTCTATATATTTGTAGCTTCGTGCTCGATCAGGTGGTGAACAGCGCACGTCAGTCCGTACAATTCTTTATCATCTCAAATAAATATGAAGAAATAGGACGACGTATCAACGAATATCCGCACCGAGGCGTTACAATCATCAATGCAACGGGCTTTTATACCGGACGCGAAGTGAAGATGATGTTTGTATTGGCTAAAAAACGGGAATCCCCCATTATCTTCCGGTTTATAAAAGATATAGACCCTAACGCATTTGTTTCACAAAGTGCTGTTATCGGAGTTTATGGAGAAGGATTCGACCATATTAAAGTTAAATAAAAACGAAATGAAAAACCAATATTGAGAAACATGAAATTTCGACTACACCCCCTCTTATTAACTAACATTTTTCTGGGAATATTTTCCCTGATAGTAACCAGTGCCGTAGCTGATAATGCAAAAAAGCCTTATTGGCAAGATGTGCAAGTAGTAGCTGTTAACAAAGAATATCCCCGTTCTTCGTTTATGACTTACGACAATCGTGAAGATGCCTTGAGCGGGAAATTTGAGCGTAGTAAGTTCTATCGGTTATTAAACGGAACATGGAAGTTCTATTTTGTAGATTCCTACAAAGATCTTCCTGACAACATTACTGATCCGAGCGTCAGTACAGACTCATGGTATGATATCCAAGTTCCCGGCAACTGGGAAGTACAAGGACATGGAGTAGCCATCTACACAAATCATGGTTATGAATTCAAAGCACGCAACCCACAGCCTCCGATATTGCCGGGAGCGACTCCGGTGGGTGTATATCGCCGTGATATAGACATCCCTGCCGATTGGGACGGACGGGACATTTATCTGCATTTGGCAGGAGCCAAATCCGGTGTATATGTATATATCAACGGTAAGGAAGTAGGATATAGCGAAGATTCAAAGAATCCTGCAGAGTTCTTAATCAACCCCGTACGTGAAACCGGGCAAGAATGTACTTACACTGAAAATCTTCCGTTGGAGCACTGGCTCTTATCTGGAATGTCAGGACTTCTGGCGCATCAGTGGTATCGAACGTGATGTGTATATCTACTCACAACCCAAAGTAGCAATCAGAGATTTCCGTGTAACATCCACGCTGGACGATACTTATAAAAACGGTATTTTCAAACTGGCAATGGATATCCGCAACAATACCTCACAGCCCTCTAAAGATTATGTTATCGGATATAAGGTGTTAGATCCGAAAACCGATAAGGTAATCGCTGCTTTCGAAATGAATACCGCCATAGGTGCGAACCAAACCATTCCTCTCTTTTGAAGAAGTGAAAATAGAAGTCCCCAATGTAAAAACATGGACATCCGAACATCCCAATCTCTACAAATTACTGATGTACATCAAAGACGGAGATAAGTTTACAGAAATAGTTCCCTTCAATGTCGGCTTCCGTCGTATTGAGATCAAACCAATTGAACAAAAAGGCTGCTAACGGCAAACCGTATGTTTGCTTATTCATCAACGGACAACCGTTGAAACTCAAAGGTGTAAATATCCACGAGCACAATCCGGCAACAGGGCATTACGTTACAGAGGAATTGATGCGTCGTGATTTTGAGCTCATGAAGCAGCATAACTTAAACAGTGTGCGCCTCTGCCACTACCCGCAAGACCGCCGTTTCTACGAACTTTGCGACGAATATGGCCTTTACGTGTACGATGAAGCCAATATCGAAAGCCACGGTATGTATTACGACCTTCGCAAAGGCGGCTCATTAGGCAACAACCCCGAATGGTTGAAACCGCACATGGACCGTACTATAAATATGTTCGAACGTAACAAGAATTACCCGAGTGTCACTTTCTGGTCGTTAGGAAACGAAGCCGGAAACGGATACAACTTCTATCAAACATATTTGTGGGTGAAAGAAGCAGACAAAAATATCATGGCTCGTCCTGTTAACTATGAACGCGCACAATGGGAATGGAACTCCGATATGTATGTTCCGCAATATCCAGGTGCCAGTTGGTTGGAAAACACAGGCAAGAACGGCAGCGACCGTCCGGTAGCTCCTTCGGAATATGCACACGCAATGGGTAATTCCACCGGAAACCTTTGGGGACAATGGCAAGCTATTTACAAATATCCTAACCTTCAGGGAGGATATATTTGGGACTGGGTAGATCAAGGTCTGCTCCAGAAAGACAAAAAATGGTAGAGAATACTGGGCTTATGGAGGTGACTTTGGTGTAAACGCCCCTAGTGACGGTAACTTCCTTTGCAATGGGCTTGTCAACCCGGACCGCCCGGACCACACCCGGCTATGGCTGAAGTAAAATATGTACATCAAAATGTCGGTTTTGAAGCAATTGACGCTGCTTCCGGCAAGTTCAGAATCACTAACCGTTTTTACTTTACCAATCTGAAAAAGTATCAGATCCATTATAGCGTACTCTCAAATAACAAAACAATAAAAAGCGGAAAAGTTTCTTTAGACATCGCTCCGCAAGCATCCAAAGAGTTTACTGTACCCGTAAACGGCTTAAAATCCCAACCGGGGACAGAATATTTTGTAAACTTCAGTGTGACAACAGTAGAACCGGAACCGCTAATACCAGCCGGCTACGAAATAGCATACGACCAATTCCAGCTTCCGATTCAGGCAGAGAAAAAAGAATTTATAAAGCTAATGGTCCTGCACTGACAACAGCAACGTCAGGTGATGAACTAACCGTATCTTCTTCAAAAGTAAACTTTGTATTTAATAAGAAAAGCGGATTAGTCACTTCATATAAAGTGGACGGAACTGAATATTTCAAAGACGGTTTTGGCATTCAGCCTAACTTCTGGCGCGCTCCTAATGATAATGACTATGGTAACGGTGCTCCTAAACGTTTGCAGGTATGGAAGCAATCAAGCAAAAACTTCCATGTGACAGATGTCAAGATGACTACTGAGAATAAAGTTGTCTCGCTAAAAGCCACTTATTTGTTAGCTGCCGGCAACTTGTATGTTGTCACTTACAGAATCTATCCGAGCGGTATCGTAAATGTTAGTGCCCAATTCACTTCTACGGATATGCAAGCAGCAGAAACAGAAGTTTCCGAAGCTACGCGTATGGCTACCTTTACTCCCGGAAGCGATGCTGCCCGCAAAGCAGCTTCCAAACTGGAAGTTCCCCGTATCGGTGTACGCTTCCGTTTGCCCGCCCAAATGAACAATGTACAATATTTCGGTCGCGGTCCGGAAGAAAACTATATTGACCGTAATCATGGTACCCTTGTTGGCGTATACAAGACAACGGCAGATAAGATGTACTTCAACTACGTACGTCCTCAGGAAAACGGGCACCATACCGATACCCGTTGTATTGCGCTATCTCCTGATAAAGGGAATGGTCTGGCTATTGTTGCCGACAGCCTTATCGGCTTCAACGCTTTGCGCAATTCCATCGAGGATTTCGATTCGGAAGAAGCCCTTCCCCACCCCTATCAATGGAATAACTTCAGCCCCGAAGAGGTAGCCAACCATGACGAAAAGGCTGCGCGTAATGTATTGAGAAGAATGCATCACGTCAATGATATTACTCCGAGAGACTTTGTAGAAGTCTGTGTTGATATGAAACAACAAGGAGTAGGTGGATATGACAGCTGGGGGAGCACGCCCGGAACCCTTCCATCAGATACCGGCTAACCGTGATTATAGTTGGGGCTTCACCCTAGTCCCTGTCCGTTCGGCCAGCCAGGCTAATGAAGTAGCCAAATATGATTATCAATAACCTTATTATAAATTTTAAAGAAAAAGACCCATGAAAGATTTATCTAGCATTGTTGCTAAATTCAAAGTACAAGGCACAGTGGAAGAAATCAAGCCACTAGGTGCAGGACTTATCAACGACACTTACAAAGTAAACACCAAGGAAGCAGATGCTCCCGACTACGTTCTACAACGCATCAACCATGCCATTTTTCAGAATGTGGAAATGCTTCAATCCAATATTGCCGCTGTCACAAGCCATATCCGTAAGAAACTGACCGAAGCCGGAGAATCGGATATTGACCGTAAAGTTTTATCCTTTCTTTCTACTGAAGAAGGTAAGACTTATTGGTTCGACGGCGACAGCTATTGGCGTGTAATGGTTTTCATTCCTCGCGCCAAGACATACGAAACCGTCAATCCGGAATATTCTAATTATGCCGGACAGGCATTCGGTAACTTCCAGGCTATGCTGGCTGATATTCCTGAGACTTTAGGCGAAACAATTCCCGACTTCCATAATATGGAGTTCCGCCTGAAACAATTACGTGACGCCGTTGCAACCAACGCAGCCGGACGCGTAGCAGAAGTGCAGTATTATTTGGATGAAATAGAAAAACGGGCGGATGAAATGTGTAAGGCAGAACGCCTGTACCGCGAAGGAAAGCTTCCGAAACGTGTATGCCACTGCGATACGAAAGTGAACAACATGATGTTTGATGAAGACGGAAAAGTACTCTGCGTCATCGATCTGGATACGGTAATGCCAAGCTTCATCTTCTCCGACTACGGCGATTTCCTCCGTACAGGTGCCAATACCGGCGATGAAGATGACAAAGACCTGGATCGTGTAAACTTCAATATGGAAATATTCAAAGCATTCACCAAAGGATATCTGGAAGGTGCAAAATCATTCCTCACTCCTATTGAAATAGAGAATCTGCCTTATGCTGCAGCTTTATTCCCTTATATGCAATGCGTACGTTTCCTTGCCGATTACATCAACGGCGATACTTACTACAAAATCAAATATCCCGAACATAATCTGGTTCGTACCAAAGCACAGTTCAAACTGCTCCAAAGTGTAGAAGAACATACACCGAAATGGTAGCATTCATCAATGAATGCTTAAAAAAGTGAGAATAGAAAATTGAGAATGGAGATTTTACTTAGTGAAAACTCCATTCTTCCAATGATAAACAATTGGGCGGCGGAGGAACGGTTTTAGTTTTTCCGCCGTTTCTTTTGCCATATAGTCAGGAGTGGTCAATGTAAGAGTCAGTTCCGAATTATCTTTGCTAAAATCAGCCTTCATCAGCAACATATCAGCAGAACGGCGAGCCTCATCAAAATCATAAATAGTTGTCGAATCAGGAGTACTCAAAAAGTCACTCATCACCGGTAGAGAGATAAACTGAGAATCTGCAAGTGGTTTCCAATCGGTCGTATAGAAACGCAGACTGCTATCACATGCCGGAGCACAAGCAGTAGAGACCAGACATACCACTTTCGTCGTATCGCTCAGTGCCAACACCTTCATCTGCCAAGATGTTTGCGGAGACATTTGCATACGGACATAATCCGTACCAAAGCTCTGTCATTTCCGACTTTTTACCAAAACGGTTTTCAACTTGCGCTTTCATCTTGCTTTCCAAAAAGTCAATACAATCTTCACGATTTACTTTAGTAAGCAAAGGAGTTAATGAATCCGGGATATTCACAAACAAAGTTTTAGCTTCCTGCGCCTGAAGAGAAGCCAGCGAAAACAATCCTACAACAAAAAAGAATATAGCGGAAACGAGTCTATTTATTTTCATATCAATCTTATTTAACCTATAATAGTCAGATTATGAACCTGCCGTTTTAACTTTTAGACCCCAAATATAAGAATATCATTCCGATTAACACCAGTATAAGGTCAATCGCTTTGCTTTTTAAATTCTTTTCACGGAAGAAGAGTGCTCCAAAAGTGAAAGAAACAATTACACTTCCCCGGCGAATCATCGAAACAATGGAAATCATAGAATCATCATAACTCAATGCATAAAAATAAACGAAATCAGCGACCGAAAGAAATACGGAAATCAGGATAATTGTCCAGTCCCAACGAAACGGTGTGGTAGACTTCCGTTTAGGCCACCAAAGCAGAAGCAGAATAGGACACATGATAAAAAAACCTGATAGACATTGTACCATGACTGCACCAGCATTGGATTCAGAGATTTCATCAGATATTTATCATACAATCCGCTGATAGCTCCTGTTATTGCGGCCAGTACAATAAAAAATATCCACTTATTATGCTTAAAATCAATTCCTTCCTTCTTTCCCGAACGGCTTAACATGAAAAAAGAAGCAATAGCCAGCATCACCCCAATCCATTGGTAGAGATTCAACCTTTCGCCAAATACCAACATCGCTCCGATAAGCACCATTACCGGACGAGTAGCATTGATAGGTCCCACGATAGTGATAGGAAGGTGTTTCATCCCAAAATACCCGAATATCCATGAGGATAACACGATGAATGACTTGATAATGATATATTTATGCTGTTCCCAACCAGCAACAGGAACATTAAATATTGTTCCTCCCAACAAATCCGGCTCATACACGGACAGCAAGATGAAAGGCAGAAAGACAAGACTGGAAAAGAAAGTATTCAAAAACAAAACGGGAAGCACTGCATTATCTTTCAGCGACTGTTTCTTGAATACATCATAAAAAGCCCAGCAAAGTGGCTGAGAGAAAAGCTAATAATAACCACATAAAAGATTGTTATAAGTTATTAGTTATATAAACAAGGTTTCCGGATATTCCACATTGACCAAGAACAAGGCTTGTCCCGGAGCAGATGTTCCGGCCTTGCAACGATCCTGCTGCTCGATTATTCTTCGGAAATCTTCAACAGAAAGTTTTCCACGTCCCACCTCAATCAGTGTACCTACTATGGCACGCACCATATTTCGCAAGAAGCGGTCGGCACGAATGGTAAACACCCAAGTAGCTTCATCATCCGTCACTTTTGTCCATTCGGCATGAGTGATATGGCAGATGTTGGTTTTTACATCCGTATGCAGCTTGCTGAAACTTGTAAAGTCACTATATTCAAAAAGGGTACGTGCAGCCTCGTTCATCCGTTCATAATCCAGCGAACTATAAATCCGCCAACGATATTGCCGGTTGAAAGGATACTTCACTGCTGTCACATAATATTTGTAAGTCCTTGCTGTTGCATCAAAACGGGCATGAGCTTCCGGTTTTACACGGCAAACCCGATAAACAGAAATATCCGGAGGTAACAAACGATTCAATTTTTCAGCAACAGAAACTGTATCTAATAGTCCGTCATAATCGAAATGAGCCACCATTAAAGAAGCATGTACTCCGGCGTCTGTTCTACCCGCCCCCACTACCTCTATCTCGCAACGTAGAAAAGTGGATAACGCTTTCATCAGACATTCCTGCACACTAATCCCATTCGGTTGAATCTGCCAACCGTGATAGTTGGTTCCGTCATAAGCCAAATAAATGAAATACCTTTGCACTCTAATTCCTGTTTTTAGGGTTTTCGTGTGCAAAAGTACTCATTTTTTTATTCATAAGTAGAAGGAGTAGTACCAAAAGCGTCTACAAAATGTTTACGGAAAGTCGGAATATCATTATACCCCACCATTTCGGCCACTTCCTGCACCGCATATTGTTTCGTTTTCAACAGCACTCCGGCACGACGCATACGTACACCTCTGATCAGTTCTATAATGGTATAGTCGGTACTTTGCTTCACTTTTCGGTAAAGAGTAGGCTGACTCATATTCAATTCGGATGCCAGTTTTCTTCACACTAAAGTCAGCTTCACAGATATTTTCCTCTACAATTTTAATTACGGAAGTGATAAATGGATCTTCTGCCTTTGCTTCTTCTTTTTTCCCGGCTGCTCTGTTTCATCTGCGTCAACGGCATCTGCTCCAGGTAACTTAAATAACTTTGCATACATTTGTTTCAACGTCTGACGGCCATTAATCAAATTACCAACTTTCGCTTTTCAGAATACCGGGTGTGAAAGGTTTCAACACATAATCATCTGCTCCCAACTCCAAACCATGGATAATATCGTCATCCTCTACCTTCGCTGTCAGCATAATAAAAGGGATACTACAAGTTTCCGGACATTCTTTTACTTCACGGCAACATTCAAATCCGTCTTTTATCGGCATCATGACATCACAAATTATCAAATCCGGCAACTCTTTCATAGCCATATCCACCCCTTCTTGACCGTTAGTAGCCATCAACAGATTATATTCATTCCCAAATAAAACTTTCAGATAAAGCCGAATATCTTTATGATCTTCCACAATTAATATTGTCTTTTTATCTTCATTTGTCACAGATTGTGCCATTTCTTTAGGGAGACAATACTCCCGGAAAAAGTATTGGACCCTGTCTCCCTAGATTTTCGCTAATTTTCGAATCGCTTTGAGTTGCTCCAGCACTTCCGGTTCTACCTCAGGCAGTTCTTCCGGATCAATAAACAATATATTCGGCTCACTTTCCAGGACGGCTCTATCTACCGGAAGATTCACCGTTACCTTTGTCCCCTTTCCTTCAACACTTTCCAATAAGATTGTTCCATGATGCGCCTCTATCATCTGCCGCATAATAGAAAAAGCCTAACTGTGCGGCAGATAAATCATTCTCCAACGTCCCGTTCTCACTCATCACTTGCTCGGAAGTTCTCACCTTCTTCATTCCATTATCCTCTACTGTCAGACTGACATAATGCACATTATTCTCTATTATTTCACAAACAGAAAAATAAACTGTTCCTGCATAATGCGTATGAGTGAAAGCATTTGTCAACAGATTATGAATAATAAATTCTAGTTTCTTCTTATTTACATAGAATTCTAGTCCTTTCTTGACCCTTTTCTCGCAACGAAAATCAATCGGATATACTTTCAACAAATCACGGACTCCAAAAACACTACTGTCAATCATCTTTTCTACCGAATAGGGGAGCTACTTCCAACTTCGTTTCCGGATTCCCCTGTCGGTATATAGCCAGTAGTTGATCACAAGCATCAACCATACGAAGCGAATTCCGGTATGCAACCTGCAAAGAAAGGTTCGATATTTGGGAATTGTCTTTCTGTAATTCTTTCAACGGAGCAATGATCAACGAAAGAGGAGTACGCAATTCCTGTACAAACAACATAAGCAAGCCGTTCCGCAAAGCTTCTATCTCCTTCTTTTGAGTCTGCTTCATCTTCTCCAGGCTCAAGTTCTCTTTCAATACCAACTCCCGGTCACGGTGCATCTGCTTACGCTGCTCTTTCTTCTTAAAATAAATGTAGAAAAAACAAGAAAATGCGACAAGTAACAAAACATAAGCTATATAAGCCCAAATAGTTTGAAACCATTTATCTTTTTACAACCACAAGAATCTCATTCACATCCCCTTCCTTACCATCCGGAAATACAAGTTTCGCCTGCAAAGTATATTTTCCGGCAGACAGTCCATTGAACCATAAGCCTTCCGAAAGTGGCACCATTCTCCAATCCTTATCTAAGGGAAGTAATCGATAAGCTATCTTACGTTCAGCCATCCCATAACGTAAATCGGAAAAGAACAAATGGAAATCATTGTTATCAGAATTGAATACAAGCTTTTTCTGTTGTTCCGGAGAACCTGAAAGAATCACCTGTCCATTCCGTTTCTCCCCAGCCAAGATCGTTTCTCCACCCACTTCTATATCTGTCAACATCAGCCTGCCTTCTTTCACAATCCGCTTTCGTAGCAGAGGGATCAAAGAAAATCAATCCCCAAGAATTTGCCCAAAGCAACCGTCCATCATTCAAACGGCATACCGCACTACAATTACCTACCGAAAGATAATTACAGAAAGCATCCTGCCCATTTCTAATCGTCATCACTCCGACATTATTTCCGGCCCAAGTATTCCCGATACGATCATCTACCATACAGCCTACATGTCCATTGGTCAGTCCGTTTTGCAAAGTGTATATAGCTTCCAACCCTTATCCTTCTCCCTTCCATCAATACGGATAACGACATTCAAATAAGCTGCATAAATCTGATTATAGTTATTTACATAAATAGTTCGTACAGGCGCCTCTTCCAGTCCATTTTCTCTCTCAATATTTCCTTCTACTCTAATTCGTACTCCATCCGTTTCAAGTCTTTTTTTCAAACCTCTATCCGTCCCAATCCACATTGCCTTCTTTATCCTCTGCTATTGTAAATACATTCTTTATTTTTTCAGGCAATTTAATGCTCTTGCATTCGTGAGTTTCAAGTTCAACCTGCATCAACCCATTTGAAGTGCCTACCCACAAACGATTCCATGAGTCCAGGCAAAGACTATAAATAACAGTTTGTATCCTCTCACCTTTATTATTTTGCAGATGAAAGGACTCCACCTCATTTGTTAATGGATCAATGATAACAATCTCTCCCCAATTATTACCCAACCAGATATTCCCGTTCTTACCTTTATATATATGAAAGCGTCCGGGATCAATGACTAAAAAAGCCTGATGCTTTTTTCCAAGGTTCAAAATGTGTATCCAACGAAAACACAGGAGTAGTACTTTTCATAATCCCCCCATCGCTAACGGTCAACCATACATATCCTTTTGAATCTTCGACCATACCATCCACCCGAGAGCCAAAATCCTGCCGTACCCTACTGTACATACTATCACTAATATCAAATTTCACGACCCCACCGCCAAATGTACCTACCCAAAGAATTTGTTGTTTATCATCCCAAAACAGGCTGGTCATTTTATTTTCAATACTCGAATGGAATGCCTTCTCATTCTTCGTCAGCAAAGTCAACACAAACGGACTCTTACACAGATTGTCATTATCGAAACGCAACTTATACAATCCATTCCAAGTTGTCAAATAAAAAGTCCGGTTATCTTTCAAAACCAGATCCGTAACATAAGAATTAGAGAATTCAGACTGATCTTTTCCTTCCATGGAGATAACACGTTCCTCATTCGTTTTAAGGTCATAACATATAATGTCATCCCATAATCGGCAAATCCATAAATAACCATGCCTTAAAAACAATCTATTTACTACGCTGTATTCCTTAATCAAAGAAGTTTTTTCGCCACTAAATCATAATGTACCACTTTCCTCTGATTAACAGAGAAATACAAATTTGTTTTTCCATCACTACAAAGATGAGCAACCTTTCCTCTTACCACAGGCTCAGGATTCAAAAGACATAACACAAAATCATGTTTTCCTTCTGTCTTGCGAACAATGCGCGATTCAAATAAACCTTGTGAAGTAACCAAATACAAACTCCCGTCATTCCAGCAGAAATCCAGAATATCTTTCAGTTCCAGAGGCTTATCAAAACGTACCGGCAAAAACTTTTCAATATCCTTATCAAAACAAGTAATTCCACCTTGGAAAAGTAACGCATAATATAAACCGTCGGGACCTTCGCAAAGTTTTTTCACAGCTTGATGCAGAGGAGTGGAAAGAGAATCAATCCCCATAATGAGGGGATAGTCACGAAATCTAAATCCGTCATAACGTGAAATTCCTTTATCAGTAGAGAGCCATATAAAACCGTCACTTCCATAACAAACATTATAAATAGTATTGTCACTGACTCCGTTTTTGATTACTACCGGTTCCAGATTCCAATGAGTATCTATTGAATATGCAGGGAAAATACCTGACAACACCAGTAGTAAAAAGAAGAATTTCCTCATATCTTAATAGTATTTTGTTTATGTGTATTGGTCGATAAAGGTAGACAAAATAATTATCATCAAATCACATAACAAATATTTTTTAGAAATAATTCACAATAAAACAAAAGCCCTCCTATTCTTTTGAAATAGAAAGACTTTTGCCGTTTGTTTTGTTCATTACGCAATCAATCTCCAATTATTATATTGTTTGCTGCTTGGTTCCTCTTTTTTATTCAAAGGAGCGACTCATATCATACAGACACTCCTCAATAATATATACTATACTAATACCTAAATACAATAAATTCTTATGATATTATTTAGCAGCTTTCAGAGTAAAGCTATAAGTTCCTTGACCGGCAGCAAAGTTATAGCTACCTTTTGAAGTTTACCGGTACCTTTACTACACAGTTCCCCTGGTCGCTTACACGGAAATAAAGATAAGTAGTAGAATTGAAGATACTGTTACCGTCAGCAGTTGTTGATAAAGAAGCGCCATATCCCTGCCAACTGAATAAGTCAGTCGAAGAAGAATAAGTAGTACCTATATAGTATACGGCATCTTTATCTATATTAAAGTTGAGTGAAACACACAATGCGAATTGTTCTACGAAAGCACCGCTTCTGGTACGAGCCTGATATTCGGCAAGCATTTTCACCGCTTTCTTATCAGTAGCATCACCATAAAATCCTTCTGTTGTTTCCGATTCACAGTTACGGACAGTATTACCATTCTGACGAAGCGCTTCCAGCACACTTGCCATTTCCTCTGCAGTAACAGAAGGGAATTTCCTCCTCAGCTTTCGGATCGTAAGCTGCCGACTCAATACCATATAAAGATATCATGGATTCAAAGCTTGAAGAGTTGTCTTCAAAACTATCACTTTCAGCATTAGAACATGCTACAAAAAGTTAATGCCAATACACATGCGAAAAAGAATTTAATTGATTTCATATTAGTTCCTCCTAAATTTTACTTATTCATTTAATCTGCTTGCGAATTGTTGTTTGCCAGTTCGCGGTCATTTTACACTTCTTATTGTTTATTTGCTCATGTTCCTTAGGAGGGGAATCTTTAAACTTAAGTTGTCTTATTTGTCTTTCCTTATTTGTTTGTACATTGCAAACATAGGTGTTTTATTCAATAGAAAAAACTTTCTGAAAAGAAAAATGAATGAATTACCACTCTTTAACGAAGGAAATACAGCTTATTCAAGCGTTTGAATAAGTTATGCAAGTATTAAACACCACCCACGTGCAAATCATTCATCACAAAGGATAAAAACACCAATTAATAATAGCAACGAATGATTAACCACCTATAAATGAATTATTCACCACTCTACTTATCAATTTCCATTGAAGACAAAGACAAGAAAGATGAATCTGCCAATCAACAGCTATCTGCATTATGCCTACTTTTGTAACATCAACAAACAAAACCCATCATGCGATGAAAAAGAAAAGAATCTTATTTTTATTCGTTACCCTGTTTGCTTCTACCTTATTATATAGCCAGGTAGTCGGAGTGAAAACGAATCTTGTAATGGACGCGATGAAAATGATCAATCTCGGAGCCGAAGTCGGTCTGAGTAAGAAGTTAACTCTGGACTTGTATGCCAACTATAATCCGTGGAAATACAAAGATCAGAAGATGATGAAGATGCTTGCCTTCCAACCGGAGCTTCGATATTGGTTCTGTGATAAATTCAACGGTCATTTCGTAGGTGCACACCTTCATGGAGGCGTTTATCAGGCTGCCGCCATCAATATGCCATGGGGCATCTGGCCCGAACTTGAAAGACCACCGTTTCAAAGGACACTTTTACGGATTTGGCGTTTCCTACGGTTATCAATGGATTCTGGGCAAGCACTGGAATCTTGAAGGAAATATCGGTATAGGTTACGCGCGTGTCAAGTATGAGCAGTTCGAATGTAAGACGTGCGGTGAAAAAGTCAAGGAAGGACATAAAAACTATGTAGGTCCTACAAAAAGCTGCTATCAGTTTAATCTATTTATTCTAAAACAAAACAAATATGAAAAAGATATTATGCATACTCTTCTGCCTGCTGCCTGTATTGGGCGGGAAAGCACAGACTCTCTATAAAGATCAAGTGCGTATAGAGAAAGAATCTATCACACGCAGTGAAGATAACAATGTATTAACTATCAATCTGGACATTGTCTTGAAAGAAAACCTGAAACTGGAATCCAACAATGTAGCCACATTGACTCCATTTCTTGAGGCAAACGGAAAGACCAAGGTGTTGTCTTCTATTGTAGTGTATGGACGCAAACGCGACATTGTCAACCAACGAAACCACAAGACTCCCGAGAACACTTATACCATTATACGTCGCAAACAACATCAGGAACAAAAAATAAACTATCTGGTACAAATGACATTCGAAGCATGGATGCGCAATGCAAACATGAAACTGAATATAGACCTATGTGGTTGTTGTGACATCCTGGAGGAGAACAGCGGTGAATTAATCACCCAGTTGAACATTTTACCACTGAAAGTAAAACCTTCCATAGCCTAAATCACTCAAAAGCCGAAGACATAAAAATATCGTGCAGTAGAAGGAAGCGCATTTCTGGATTTCCCAGTCAACAAAATCATCATCTATCCGAGTATCGTCGTAACACAAGTGAGTTGGCAAAAAATACGTGCAACAATCGATACCGTGCGCAACGACAAATATACAACTCGTACCGGTATAAAAGATTCACGGTTACGCTTCACCCGAAGGCAGCTACGCCAACAATACCCGTTTGGCAAAGAATCGTACCCAGGCTCTTGTAGATTATGTGACCAGTTATTACAATTTCGATAAGAAAAGTCATCACTTCGGAATATACCCCGGAGGACTGGAAAGGTTTCCGCAAATTTGTTTCCGCTTCATCAATAGAGAAAAAGGAGGAAGTTCTTCGCTTGATAGATGATGAAAGCATAAACATTGATAAGAAGGAACGCGATATCGCTAATCTAGTTGGACCTCAGACATACCAATATATATTGGCAGAATGTTATCCTGCACTCCGTCATTCAGATTATACGGTCAATTATACAGTACGCGGTCTCAGTCTTGAAGAGTCTAAAGAGATAATTAATAAACGCCCGCAATTATTGAGTTTACAGGAAATCTACCGGATTGCAGAAAGTTGTGAACCGGGAAGCGAAGAATTCAACCATTCTTTCCAAGTAGCCGCTACAATGTTTCCGGATGATCCAATCGCCAACCTCAATGCCGGAGCAATGGAAATACAAAAAGGTGGTGATATGACAAACCGCTAAGAGATATCTGGCTAAAAAGCTAATCCAAAAGCCGCAGAGACACAGAACAATCTAGGAATTATCGCTATGATAGACGGAGACTTAGACACAGCCGAAAAATATTTCAATGCAGCTAAAGCTGCCGGTCTCATAAAGCAAGCAGACGCCAACTTGAAAGAATTAAAAAAGAAACAAAATTACCCCTTAGAATAAACAAGAACAATAACACAAACAGTATTTGTTCCCCCTATGATTTATAATTAAAATTTTAACCCCAAATCAAGAAACGCACCACCTGAGAAGGCAGTGCGTCTTTTCTTATCTATCAAGTAACGCTCACATTATTTTCCTGGGGATTTAATATATTATTTCAGTTTGCCAATTTGAGGGATTTATTTCAAAGTAGCCTTATCCGAAATATTAGTCTCCGCTACTACAGATTCGAACTTATCCAGCACGGTTACAAACTCGCTATTTAATTAATACATAGCAAAATACGCTTCATTAAATTCTCAAACAATTCTCACCTTTGTGAGAAAAAAAATACTCATCATTATGAGAAAATATTCTCACCTCGATAAGAATTAATTCTCACTAAGGTGAGAAAGTATTCTTGTAACGATGAGATCATCCACCTGTTCCACGTAACGCAGTCTACTATGAACACGACAACAGCAGCAATAAATCATTCAAAACAGAATGAAAAAGACACAAATCATTCCATCCCGCCTAAATAGTTGCAAAATTTATTCTATTGCGCAGAATAAGTTGAAGAAAATATATAATACAAACAGTGGAAAAAAGAAAAGGAAAGGCGGTATAATATTCATCTCCTCAACAAATCATTCACAAAATGACTAATTCACCCACCCTAAAAGTAACATTTGAAAGATTGAAAAATTCACCTTGAAAATTGAAAAAAACACCAATCAATAGTTTTACATTTCTCCCATAACTTTGCAATGTCGATAAGGAACAAAAAGATTCCTTAAAACAAACAAGACAAAAATTTAGTAATAAACAAATAAAAGAAACATTGCCTATAAGAAACAAACAAAATCCCTCCAACTGGAAGTTAGTTATTTCACCTTATAATATATAAGGGCTTCCGATCAGAAAAAGAAATGATGTTTTTTATAAAACAATCGGTCCCCCATCCTTTAGATGACTCTTTTCCACTCTAAAATCAACATAACTACATATAAATGTAGTATGTACAAAAAAACAATCATAACATCACGCATTAAACTCAAAACAAAAATGAAAGTTAGAAACTTATTATTAGCAGGTTTGGCAGCAGTTGCCATGACAGCTTGTAGCAACGAAAATGATGAAACCGTAGATAACGGTCAGGTGCAAGGTACAGAAAACGCTTTAATACAATTAGGCATTTCTTATCCAGTAACAACTCGCGCAACAGAAGAGGGGCTGACTTCTGAGCAAACTTTTGAAACAGCTAAAGTAATTGTCAATGGAGATATACATACTTATGAATATAAAGATTTCAGAATTGGCGAAAATGATAATACATTATATTTGAAAGATGGTATTCCTGTTTCTGCCGGAGAAGCTAGCATTTACGTTATTTTAAACCTACAAGGAGAACCTACGACACCCTATGCAAGTATGACAGCAAGCGCTAATTACGTTAGCACTTTAGACGGACTTACAGGTTATGTTGCTAAACCCGGGGCATTCTTAATGAGTAATGAAAAGGGCGAAGTAAAAACAGTAACTGTTAAAGCAGGAGAAGTGGCAACTGCCAGAATTAATGTTGAACGTGCAGCCGCCAAACTGGTAGAACAGTCAAAAACTACTGCATTTGAAAACATTACTCCGGGAATATATGGTAAAAAAAACTGAATATTACATTAAGACAATACTCATTCGTTAATTTGCAGCAAGATACTTATGTACTGGCAAATACGACTCCAATCGAATCAAACTTCTTCCAAGCATATGACGCAGCCAAAGCTACTTGGGACTACGTATCCAAAGATATTGTTGGTAATGTGCAAGAGTCAACCCCGATGCAAATAGTAACATCACATACTGTTTGGAAAAACAAAGATGCAAACAACACACGTGTTGTATACGAAGGCCTGTTGCAACATGGGGTGAGGAAACAGAAGCTGCTACTTTCTATGTAACTTCAGAAAATGAAGTATATACAAGTTTTGAATCATTAGCCGCTAAATTCGGAAATATGCTTACTGCAAACGGCTTAACAGGCTTGAAAAACAAAGCTGCTGATTTCAGAGCAGCAGGAGTTCCTATCAAGATGTACGAAGATGGTAAATGCTACTACACTGCAGATATTTACACAAATACTGCAAGCAATAAAACAATCGTTAGAAACAACGTATATAAGCTGAATGTATCAAGCATTACAAAATTAGGCGAACCGACTCCGACTCCCACTCCGGACCCAGCAAGTCTGAATATAGAAGTCAAGGTTCTTCCTTGGACAATAAACTTGGTAGACATCATTTTATAATTGCATCACACAACAATAAACTGGTTTGGGAAGGGGTAACTTCCCTTTCCAAACCAGTTCTCTTTATTGATATAATAAGGTAAACAAAACAGACTCCCCAAAAGCATAAAACAAAAAGAAAATGAAACGAATACTGACCACCATACAAAAAAGAGTAAACAAGATACTGTTACTTGCAGTATTGGCTGGTGCAATGGCATCCTGCGACTCTGTCCTGGATTACAATGAAGGCGATTGCAGCATCAAATATTTGGTAAAGTTCAAGTATGACTATAATATGGAGAAAGTAGACGCTTTCGCTCAAGAAGTAAGAACCGTCACACTTTATGCTTTTGACGACAATGGAAATATGGTATATTACAAAACAGACCAAGGAGAAATGCTGGCAGATGGTAATTATTCCATGAGCCTGGATTTTGATCCGGGAGAATACCATTTAATTGCATGGGCAGGATTAGACGACCAGTCGTTCGCAGTGCCTGTGTTATATCCACAAACATCTCAAATCACAGAATTAAAGGTAAAAACTCTGCGAGAAGAAGCCGTTCCTACACGTTCGGAAGATGAAAAAGACAAATATATTGTTGAAAAGGAACTTTCTTCACTGTGGCACGGAGAAGTTAAAAAAGGTGCTTTCACCCGAAACAGCAGAGAACGTATTACTGAAGTTTCTTTAGTGAAGAACACAAACAATATCCGCATTGTTGTAGCACAGGTAAATCAACACCCTGACCAGCCTGTCACCAGAGCATTAAAAAAAGAAAATCTTAAGTATACAATATATGATGAAAACGGATACATGAACTATGACAACTCTTTGTTGCCGGACAACATGTTGACGTATAAACCATTTGCCACTGAACAAGAGTACATAACATCACGCGCTTTCACACAAGATACAGACAGCGAATATCCGGCAGCTATTGCAGAACTGAGTGTAGGACGACTCATGAAAGATAAAAAACCGGAGCTGAATATCACCAATACAGAAACGGGAGAACAACTTATTAAAAATCTGGATATGATTAAATATCTGAATATGCTAAAACAAGAGCATTATAAAGATATGGAATTACAGGAATATCTGGATCGCGAAGACCGTTACAGTATGATATTCTTCGTTGACGAGAATATGGCGCTAATCAAATCCGTCATACAAATAAACGGTTGGGTCATTCAGCTTAACGATTTCGAACTCTAAATAAACGAGATAATGAGACACCTCAAATTAACATATAATCTTCTAGTTGCTCTGATAGCTATTGCCGGTTTTTCAGGATGCTCACAAGATGAGTTCGTTGAAAGACAGGAGATGCAACCGCAAATTGAAGCTCAATTAATGCTATCTATCAGCATGCCACAAATAGGCACACGGGCAGTTGACGGAGAAAAAACATTATCCGGTACGACAGAAGAAAGCAAGTGCCGTAAAGCTCACATTGTTTATTATGGATACGAATGGTACCAACATTCAAGATAAAACAATCACCGGAGAAGATTTGGAAAATGAATTCCTATACTTTGTCGTAAATACATCTATTGGCAACAAAAAATATTCGTTGCATCCAATATGACAGATACACAAATAGAATCGATCAAGGCAGCTCCTGATCATAATCCGGAACAACTGATAAACAATATAGGAGACATCACTGAAGATAACAGTTTTTTAATGACCGGTCAGGCTGTTACTGAAGGCAGTAACAGTGAAATCATTAATATTGAAGAGCATAAAATGACACGAATCAAAGCAACTTTGACTCGTGTCATGTCCAAAGTATTGTTGACTTGCACTACAAAAAAGCGATACAGAATATGTAAACTTGACCAAAGATAACGGTTATATCAAATTGAGTGACGTACATTATATTCTGGAAACAACCAATAAAAAGTTCTTCCCGTTTAAAAAAGCGAACAATGAAGATCCGAACTTCCCGATGAGTACGACACTGGCAGCAAATTATGACGCTAACTTTTTTACAGCCACCAACGTGACTATGCTGGAGAAAATGCTGTAAAATATGATATTCAGCGAATAGAAGAAGATGACAAGCGATATACAGAAGGGATTTATTGTCTGGAAAATACAATAAACATAGATACTGAGAGTTCAAATGATTTCAGCGATGCTCAAAAAGTGGCAACCTACTTGAAAGTCGCCGCCAAGTTTACCCCCAAAAACATAGACGGAGAGACCAACTTGACCGAACAGGAAGCCAAAAACAGATTATCCGGTAACGGCACTTTCTATACCTGCAAAAAGGTCCCGACAAGTATGAAAGATATGTGTTACAGCAATATAAGTACCGGAATTGATTACTTGAGAGAGTCTGGGCTGACTGTTACCGTCAATGACTTTATCACTTACGAAGGTGGTTGGCAGTACTATGAAACATTTGTGAACTCACCGACAGATTTTAGCGTAGCGTCCGGAATTATACGTAACAATTATTACATAATCAATGTTACTGCATTCAATACTCTGCAATCTGATAAAAACAATCGAAGTAAATACAACCATGATACCATGGGTTCTTAAAGGACGGACTACAATTGATGTTGAAACCGGAAATAATTAATAAAAGGAGTATAACTATGAGACTAATAAGACAACATAACATCATCAATGGATTGCTCCTGATAGCAGCAGTTAGCGTCAGCAGTTGCAATAGTATACTAGAAGACGACTCCTTGCCCGTTAGCAACAAAAAAACATAGAAATAAGTTTCACCCGTTCCAGTGAAAGCATGATCGGGCTCGATGATAATGGGACATTCAAGGTTGCATTTTTCACAGGAGCAGACTATAATTATTATAACTCAACAGATAACTTGTCAGGAATTGATAACTACAAAGAAGATGCATATGACACAGCAATACCTTATCCAAACGGTACTACGGTATATGCAATAGGTTACGCTCAAGTGATCGTTTGACGGTATCCGATGATTATAAACAACTGGCTTTGAGTTCAACCATTTCGGCAGGAACCGTTGATGTGCTCGCCTCACAAACGGAAGAAGGAAATAAAAATAGTCCTTTTTCAAATAAATCACCATTAGAATTCAAGCATCTGTTAACTAAAGTCACTTTCTACGCCAAACGTGACAAAAAGATGCAGAGCAGTAAACTTGTACACGATGTAAAAAAGTAACACTCGGCAAATCATATCTCATTAACAAATGGGAATATAATAAAGAGACTTATGTAGCTGCCGGAGCACAAGAAACTATTGAGAATGATTTAACATTACACGTTCCCGATCAATATTTGACTGACATCGATCAAGAATATACCATAGGCACTTGTTATCTAAATATGCCAGCCAACAATAACGGACAACTCTCTTTCAATCTAGAAGCAACAATGACCCCCGTAGGTTCAACAGATAACATTAAAACCAACTATGGAGAGATAAATGTACAACTACTGGAAGCTAATAATCAGACTCCGGTATCAATAGTACAGGCAGGAGAAGCTTTTATGAAGTGGTTATCAACTTCACCCAAGATTCATTTACGCTTACAGGCGTAAAAGCACCCTGGAAAGCAGGAGGATTAATCACAGTCCCCATTAACCCGACTAAACAATAAAAACATCCAAAACAACAATTAAGCCATGATGAGATATAATAACATAATCAACGGTTTGCTTGTGATTGCATCCATAACAGCATTCGCAGCATGTACAGAAGACACTTATGATAATAGTGCTGCAGAAGGGAATGGAGTTTTTCAATTCTCGGGCCTTCCAAGCATCTATACGAGAGCAGACGTATCCGCCGACGACGATCAGAAAGCATTTGAGGCAGGTACAAAATACCAGTTATTCGCTGTCGAAAATGACAACTGGAATGCTAATTATCTACAGAAAACCCCAAGCAAGAACGCAATAGAAGGTACTGAAACAAATGAACACACTATATCATTCGATGGAAACAATAAATTCAATAATCATAGTTCAAACTTTTTATGCAGTAACTCTGAGTGATAAAGAGTATGTACCGGCAATAAAATATAATGCTGACAACAGCGCTCCCACTTGTTATGTCTCTTATGAAAACGGGGCATTAACCGATGTGATGTGGGCGGGTAATCTTAAAAATCAAACCTACAAAAACTCAGGAAAATTACAATTGAATTTTGAGCATACTTTATCCAAACTTCATATCTACGCACAAAAAAATGAAGAATTAGCCAATTCCACTGTTGTTCTAAAAAGAAGTAAAACTAATAGACTATTTATCCGGTGACTTAAGTCTTGCAACCGGAGAGTTCAGTAGCGCAACAGATACAAGAGTTGATAATACAGCCCATACACATTCTGTATACAAAGGCAGACACTGAGATAAATGAAGAAACAGCTAAAAATGAAATTTTTTTCGGCAATGACGTTCCCTACCAGAGGAACAGACACTGACTCTCATGCTTTAGGACTGAAAGTAACAACGAAAGTGGATGACTACGAAAAAGACAACTACATATCGTATTAAAGAAGTAGAGACGTAGAAAATACAACTGATAATAAAAACCCAAAATACAAAAAGCATTCAAGTTTAAACCAAACTATGAATATGATATCGTACTGACCATGACTCAAACAACCATGGTAGTAACCGTAATTCCTCGTGTATACGACTGGATAGACGACAACTCGGATTACGAGGATACACAAATAGGTAGCTCGGTTACCTTCGGCGGTGTGACATGGATGGATAGAAACTTAGGAGCTACAAGTGCTGATGCAACAAAAAGCATTCAAAGCTGGGAAGCTTCGCGGGGATTCTACTACCAATTTGGACGTAGTATTCCTTATTACTTGAACGGCAGCTGCTTAGACCCTGATGTGAAGGATCCTATCAATGCAGCCCCTACATGTAAAGGCGCTAATAAAACGAATAATGCTAAACCTTTCCCATACGTTCCAGGACATTATGATGCTGTACAACGTACTGATAAGAAAAAAGGCTATGATGATTGCGCGCAGGATCCAGGAGAGACAGAATATCAATAAGTCATTTAGCTTCAGTTCATCAGAACAAGAAACAGAATATACGGTACATAATTCTGCGGGAAAAGAAGAGAAAAAAAAGTATGATGGTCATGGTAGAGATTGGGCCTCTGAGCATTCTGTAAGTGCTACATACTGGGATCAACCGGAGCATCAGCCTTGCCCGAAAGGTTGGAGACTACCTACTAAAGATGAATTTTTATCAATTGTTCCAAGCAGCCAAAATGCAGGAGATATAACTTTTTTAAATCATAGTGGAACTTACAGTATAACCGTAAATTATGATGTTCATAATGAGAAGGCAGTATATGTAGGAGTTCCTTCTGATAAAAAAAAGAAGAAAAGTGGGTACAATCTATGCAATCAAACGCCTGGGAACATCCAATGCTTACCGAGTACGTTGGCAAATCAAACGCGTAGGAAATACATCAATTGATAAAGATAAATGTGACACAGGAGGCGATGCGCAAGGATATCGTTCAGTACTTGTTATTTCACGTGTTATCCTGCAGAAATACTTAGTACACTGACAACGAGTAATTACAACACAGAGTATACTGATTGGGATAATCCGGTAGAAACCCTCATGCTACCAATTAGCGGATACATACATGTAGACGGAGGAGCAGCTCTGATATACGCCGGAAGTGAAGCGATTTACCATACATCCACAGCAGATACAAATAATAATAAGTTCTGGAGTTTCCGTATAAAGTTCAGTGGTGATACCAACCAAAGATATCTATATATGTGGAATGAGGAACGACGCGGTTATGGTTGTTCTGTACGTTGTGTACGCGATAAAAATGTGAATTAAGAACAAAACAAATAGAAGAGATATGAAAGCAAGGAATTATATACAACAGCTAATGCTTCTTCTCATACCGGTTGGGTTACTAACAGCCTGTACGTCCGATGAAGAGGGAGGATCCCTGCCGAATGAAGGCAAAGTACCGGTAACAGTACAATTAGGAGGTCAGTATGCCATTATGTCCGGAAAAGATGCACCCGAAAGCAACACCCGTGCTACCAATAACTCAGCATTAAACGGAGTTAAGATTCTGAACCTTTCAGAAGGTAATACATTATGGCTTTTCGCAAAAAAGTGGCAGCACTACGCAAACACAAGGCTATGTTGTAAAGACCGGAGATGGTGGTGTACAATCACTTTATCCTTGTTCTCAATTTGATGAAAATGGGAATTATAAGGAAGAGGATGTAAGCAAGACTCCATTGTTCTTAGATCCGGGTACATATACATTTAGTGCTATTTCACCGGCGAAGGCATCCTATAAAGATGGTACATGCATGATTAAAAATGGAGAATATGTGATAGCAACCAATAATGCTTGGACACAAACAGAATCTACCACTTGTCAGATTTCAGGTAATGAAGGCATTATTCTTCTAAATCCACTGATGCAAGTAACTTCCCGCATGAAATTCTTAATTAAGGGTACTGATAAAATATCCGATTTATCTATCATGCAAGCGGGTGTTGAAATAGACGGCATACAAATAGATCCTACCACGGGAAATAACTATACCGTAGGAGACAATATGCCATCTAAATTAGGAGATAAATACAATCGAATTTATGTTCCGGCCAAAAGTTTTGTCACTACATCTGAAGGAATCTTGCAAGGAGAAACAGGCATCTTGCCTACAGATTGCCGTTCTACCCCGGTAGTAGTTATTATGAATGTATTGGTAAATGATGTCCCCACACAATTTACTTATTCTATTGTTGGCAAACAGTTCCTATCGGGATATTCATACAATTACACCGTAACACTTGATATAAAAGACGGCATTACAGTGGCCAACTGGCAGGAGTCTTCCTGGACAGCTGACATAGATCCCGATAAATAAACATAGGAGAAGAAAATCATGAAACGAAACGCAATATATACTTTAATAGCTTGTCTGTTTTTAGCAGCCTGCTCATCCGAAGAGGAATGGATGATATCCGACGATCAAACTCCGGCGATTGAACTTGGAGAAGATCAGATCGCCGTGCAACTCAATTTACAGACTACGGATTTCACAGTAGAAGAAACCCGCTCTGCCAACCCGATAGAGTTAAAAATCGAGAATCCGATGTACAACCTATGGTTATTGCACTATAATGAAGAAGGGGGATTAGTAGAAAGTGATACAGAATACATTCATTTGAATGATAAAGGAGAATTATCAACTAATCATACTGCAAAATTAACGCTTACTGATAGTAACAAAGGAACACTTTGTTTAATAGCCAATCTTGAAGGAACAGTTGGTGGTAACAATCCTTCAACTGCCTCTGTCCCAAATAATGACAACAGAGCATGGCCAAAGACACTGCAACTATTACAGAAAGAACTTTTAACGTTGCCTATCAACCGAAATGCAACAGATGCCAAATTGGGTTTACCGTCCAAGATGTTTATGTATGGTTTCTATCAAGGTACATTAAGTACTTCACATCCGGTTAATATCACATTGGGACGTATGGCGGCTCGTTTGGATATTGTAATTAAAGCAGCAGATAGTGAAAGTACATTAAGCAATCTTCGATTACAACTAAAGAATGCAGTCATTAAAAGTCATTATTCACCCATGAAGGTAGGTAGTGAGGAAAATATTTATGTAGATTTTCCCGAAGATAATACTTTTAAAGATAAAGAAGTGACTAGCTCATCCTCAATCACTTGTTACTATTTTACAGGAGAAAATATCACACCGGAAAGCGGAAAAGAGACAGTACTTATTGTAAAAGCTGATAAGACTACTAGTGAAACGGAAAAAAGAGAAGTTATTGTGAAATGTAATGAAGGTGATGTTGGCGCTACACGGTGTGAGTATCAAAGTAACCCTGACTATGATAAGCAGGAAGGTGGTTTCATTGATTATGACACACAAAATAAATATACAACTACTAGAGAATGGAAGTATGGAAGATATATTTACACATACGTCTATTACAGGAAAGAAGAACGTATAGTCAAAGTAGAAGGTTCAGAAAAGACCGTCCCATGCACCTATACCATCAAACTAGGCGCTAACGCTCCGGGTACAAGTGATGATTATTCTCTTTACCGCAACAACAACTATACCTTTAATATCAACTTAAAATAATACTTAATACGCCACATTATGACACCGAAAGACATCCTACAACTAGAATCAACAGATATACGCCAAGCGTATCTGTTTGAAGAAAACGGGCACTGGTATGCATACGAACATTCAGCCAACCGGATAGAGAAATTCGTGAAGGGTTTTGTAGACTTTAAACACAAAGTGCAAGATGTCTGCGGTAGAATAAAAATAGAGATCGATCTCAACGTCCTGGAAAAATGCTCCGTTACGCTGTGTGAAGACTCACTGCTTATACTCGACTGTCCTACGGCATAGAAGCCGTCAAAGAGTATAAGCTTCATAACTAGATATAAAAGAATTACACAGAAATTGTTTGTTTTGTTTGTGTTCCTCAGTCCACTCAGAGGCAGCTTTGTGAAAGTAGCGCTGAGTGGGTGGGGATTTTTTTTATGAATTATCTTTGTTTATCTCCCATAAACCCGTATATTTGAGGTATTATAACTAGAGACTTTATATTAATACAGAATTACTATGAGCCATACCTTTTTTCTCATCATCGCTCTTGTCACAACGGGAATCTTTCTCATCCAATTCGTATTATCTATCTTTTTCGGAGATCTGGATGCAGATGTAGACGTAGATACCGACATCAGCAGTGTGGTTTCCTTTAAAGGACTTACCCACTTCGGAATCGGATTCGGCTGGTATATGTATCTGGCGGGAAACACGGAAATCCAAAGTTACGTTGTCGGTATTCTGGTAGGGTTATTCTTTGTTTTTGCCGCCTGGTTTCTGTATAAGAAAGCCTACCAACTGCAACAAGTCAACCGCACGGAACAGACAGACCAGCTTGTGGGACGTGAATGTACCATCTATTTTCAAACAAAGCGACAGCAAATACACTGTACAAACCAACCGTGACGGAGCAATGCGCGAAGTAGACGTCATCTCCGAATCGGGAAAAGCTTATCAAACCGGAGACCGTACCGTTATCACCAGATATCAGGACGGAACATTGTATATTCAATAATTATTCTAAATACACAAATTTATGACACAAGAAATGCTAATCATGGCCGCTATATTAGTAGCGGTTATCCTGCTCACTTTCATCGGTATCCTTTCACGCTACCGCAAATGTAAGAGTGACGAAGTCCTCGTTGTATATGGTAAGACGGGAGGAGAAAAGAAATCTGCTAAATTATACCACGGTGGTGCCGCATTCGTCTGGCCGATTATCCAAGGCTACGAATTTCTGTCAATGAAGCCGATGCAGATCGACTGCAAACTGACAGGCGCACTTTCCGCACAAAATATCCGTGTAGATGTTCCGACTACAATCACTGTTGCTATCAGCACCGATGCCGAAGTCATGCAAAACGCCGCCGAACGTATGCTGGGATTGACCATGGACGACAAACAGAATCTGATTACAGATGTCGTTTACGGTCAGATGCGTCTGGTCATAGCCGACATGACAATCGAAGAACTGAACTCCGACCGCGATAAATTCCTTTCTAAAGTAAAAGACAATATCGACACGGAACTCCGCAAATTCGGTTTGTATCTGATGAATATCAACATCAGTGATATCCGCGATGCTGCCAACTACATCGTGAACTTGGGTAAGGAAGCCGAGAGCAAGGCCCAGAACGAAGCACAAGCTAATATCGAAGAACAGGAAAAACTCGGTGCTATCAAAATCGCGACTCAAATCAAGGAACGTGAAACGAAGGTTGCAGAAACCCGCAAAGACCAGGATATCGCCATTGCAGAAACCAAGAAATTGCAGGAGATATCTGTTGCCAATGCAGATAAGGACAGAATTTCCCAAGTAGCGATTGCCAACGCAGAGAAAGAAGCGCAGGTTGCCAAAGCCGAAGCGGAGAAAAATATCCGTATCGAACAGGCAAATACCGAAAAGGAAAGCCGCATCGCCGAACTGAACTCCGACATGGAAATCAAACAAGCGGAAGCCGGTAAGAAGGCTGCTATCGGGCGAAATGAAGCACAAAAGGAAGTCGCTCTTTCAAACTCCGAACTAGCCGTGACACAAGCCAACGCTGACAAACAAGCCGGTGAAGCTGCTGCCAGATCGGAAGCTGCCGTACAGGCTGCCCGTGAAATTGCTCAGAAAGAAGTAGAAGAAGCGAAAGCCAAAAAAGTAGAATCTTCACTGAAAGCAGAAAAAATTGTTCCTGCCGAAATTGCCCGGCAAGAAGCTATCCTGCAGGCGAATGCTATCGCAGAGAAGATTACCCGCGAAGCAGAGGCCCGCGCAAAAGCGACTTTGGCACAGGCGGAAGCGGAAGCCAGAGCGATCCAGTTAAAATTGGAAGCAGAAGCGGAAGGTAAGAAAAAGTCATTGCTCGCCGAAGCAGAAGGTTTCGAAGCAATGGTAAGAGCAGCCGAATCAAATCCGGCTATCGCTATCCAATACAAGATGGTAGACCAGTGGAAGGAAATTGCCGGCGAACAGGTGAAGGCATTCGAACACATGAACTTAGGAAACATCACTGTATTCGATGGAGGAAACGGGAGTACAAGCAACTTCCTGAATACATTAGTGAAAACGGTTGCGCCTAGTCTCGGTGTATTGGATAAACTGCCTATCGGTGAAACTGTAAAGGGAATTATTCATCCAGAAAACAAAACGGAAGAAAAAAAAACTGAGGAGAAAAAAAGAGGAAAAGAAGAAATAATCCCTAATCTCTACTAAAAGAGAGAGAAACAACCATAACTTCTCTACCATAAGTTTGAAAAAGTATGAAGGTATCTGTTTTGTTACAGGTGGCAGATATCCTCATACTTTTCAACTTTATAGTAGAGGAACGAAAAAATCAAATAGAATCCATTTGGTAAACTCGAACAAAACAGTGTATATTTGCAAGCAAAAAATACAAAATGACCATACATAAACTTCGTATTTTACCGATCTTCCTACTAATTACAGGGCTTACGCTTACTTCCGGTTGCAAAAAGAAAGATATGTCACTCAAACTGAACGAACCACGCAATATTCGTGGCGTTGTCAGCTACAAACGCTCTTTCCCCGATTTGAATGACAAACATCTGAAAGTAGCAAAAGCTGTTGGTATCCGTCCGTTGGAGGACCGGGAAGAAGCGGAAAGCATGAAAGAAAAGTTGACATATATCACTGATAATGAGTTCTATGTGGTAGATTCGCTGGCCCATTCCATCCCCTACCTCGTCCCTCGTGCAAGTGCGCTACTCGACACTATCGGTTCTAACTTTCTCGATTCACTTGCTGCCAAAGGATTAAATCCCAATCAGGTGATTGTCACTTCCGTATTGCGTACCCAAAGCGACGTGAAACGTCTGCGTCGCAGAAACGGGAACGCTTCCGCCAACTCGGCGCATTGCTTCGGAGCTACTTTCGATGTTAGCTGGAAACGGTTCAAGAAGGTGGAGGACGAGAATGGAAGACCCTTACAAGATGTCGGCTCCGATACCCTGAAACTTGTTCTGTCCGAAGTTCTGAGAGATTTGCGACAAGCCGAAAAATGCTACATCAAGTATGAGCCTGAAACAGGGTTGTTTCCATATTACTGCCCGGTAAAGAAAAAGATGAGTATAAATTGCAATAAAATTCATCCCCAAACAATCAGAGAATCCAAAACGTTTCATTAAATTTGCAGAAATTTTTCTTTAATACGATTGAATGATAGAGAAACTGATTGTCCTTGAGGATATTGATCCGGTTATTTTTTATGGCGTAAACAACGCTAACATACAGTTAATAAAAGCTTTATATCCGAAGCTACGTATCGTTGCACGCGGCAATGTCATCAAAGTGCTGGGCGATGAGGAAGAAATGTGTGCCTTCGAAGAAAATATCACCAAACTGGAGAAATACTGCGCCGAATATAATTCACTAAAAGAAGAAGTTATCATCGACATCATCAAAGGGAATGCCCCGCAAGCAGAACAGAACGGAAACGTAATTGTGTTCAGCGTCACCGGAAAGCCGATCATTCCCCGGAGCGAGAACCAACTGAAACTAGTGGAAGGCTTCGCCAAGAATGATATGGTATTCGCTATCGGCCCGGCCGGTTCGGGAAAGACATATACCGCCATTGCCCTTGCCGTACGCGCACTGAAGAATAAGGAAATCAAGAAAATCATCCTCAGCCGCCCCGCCGTAGAAGCCGGCGAAAAACTCGGTTTCCTGCCCGGTGACATGAAAGATAAGATAGACCCGTATCTGCAACCGTTGTACGATGCATTGCAGGATATGATACCCGCCACCAAGTTAAAGGAATACATGGAGCTGAACATTATACAGATTGCTCCGTTAGCCTTTATGCGCGGACGCACGCTGAATGACGCAGTCGTGATCCTGGATGAAGCGCAAAATACCACTGCACAACAAATCAAAATGTTCCTTACCCGCATGGGGATGAATACCAAAATGATTGTGACGGGAGATATGACACAGATCGACCTTCCCGCCTCACAAACATCGGGATTGGTACAGGCACTCCGTATCCTGAAAGGGGTAAAAGGCATCAGTTTCGTTGAGCTGAACAAGAAAGATATTGTGCGCCATAAGTTAGTGGAACGCATCGTAGACGCTTACGAGAGATTCGACAAGGAAGCGAAAGCCGAACGGGAGAAACGGAAAAACGAGCAACTCGTCATCAACGGCGAACGCCCGGTGAAACTGGCAAAAGACTGATAGACTCAAAATCCGGAAGCCTATTGCAACTTATAAATTGGAACTTGTAATTTGTAATTATAGATAAAACAATGAAAGCATTAACAAAAACAGATTTCAACTTTCCGGGACAGAAAAGCGTGTACCACGGAAAAGTGCGCGATGTGTACAACATCAACGGCGAAAAACTCGTCATGGTAGCAACCGACCGTATTTCGGCTTTTGACGTAGTACTGCCTGAAGGTATTCCTTACAAAGGACAAATGCTGAACCAGATTGCAGCTAAATTCCTCGATGCCACTACTGACATCTGTCCGAACTGGAAACTGGCTACTCCGGACCCCATGGTTACCGTTGGGGTATTGTGCGAAGGTTTTCCGGTAGAAATGATTGTACGCGGTTATCTGTGCGGTAGCGCATGGCGTGCTTACAAAAGCGGCGTACGCGAAATTTGCGGTGTGAAACTACCGGACGGAATGCGCGAGAACCAAAAATTCCCGGAACCGATCGTTACCCCGACGACGAAAGCAGAAATGGGACTTCATGACGAAGACATCTCTAAAGAAGAAATCCTGAAACAAGGACTGGCTACTCCCGAAGAATACGAAATTCTCGAAAAATATACGCTGGCTCTCTTCAAACGCGGAACTGAAATCGCAGCAGAACGCGGACTGATCCTTGTAGATACTAAATACGAATTCGGCAAGCACAACGGCACAATCTACCTTATGGACGAAATCCATACTCCGGACTCCAGCCGTTATTTCTACGCTGAAGGTTATCAGGAGCGTTTCGAAAAGGTGAGGCCCAGAAACAACTTTCCAAAGAATTCGTCCGCGAATGGTTAATGGAAAATGGCTTCCAGGGTAAAGACGGTCAGAAAGTACCGGAAATGACTCCGGCTATCGTACAAAGCATCAGCGACCGTTACATCGAATTGTTCGAAAACATCACCGGCGAGAAATTTGTGAAAGAAGATACCAGCAATATCGCTGAACGTATCGAAAAGAACGTAATGAATTTCTTGAGCAAATAAGAATGGACTACCCACAACAACATATCAAGCCTTACAACGAAGACGGCAAAAAGACCGAGCAGGTGGAACGCATGTTCGACAACATCGCACATGCCTACGACAAACTGAATCATACCCTTTCTCTGGTATCGACCGCAGCTGGCGTCGTAAAGCTATTGCATGGCTCCGTCCTTTCCATCCGCAACGTATGATGGATGTGGCTACCGGTACGGGGGATTTCGCTATCCTTGCCTGCCGCAAACTGCAACCTGCCGAACTGATCGGCACGGACATCTCGGAAGGCATGATGAACGTGGGTCGTGAAAAAGTAAAGAAGGAAGGACTCTCGGACAAAATTTCTTTTGCCCGGGAGGACTGCACTTCTCTCTCTTTGCCGATAATGACTTTGACGCTATCACCGTAGCATTCGGTATCCGCAACTTTGAAGATCTGGACAAGGGGCTTTCCGAAATGTGCCGCGTACTGAAACCGGGCGGACATCTGGTTATCCTGGAGCTGACTACTCCGGACCGTTTCCCGATGAAGCAATTATTTTCCATTTATTCCAAAGCCGTCATTCCGTTATTAGGCAAACTTCTCTCCAAAGACAACAGCGCATACCGTTATCTACCGGACACAATCAAAGTCTTTCCGCAAGGAGAAATAATGAAAGGTGTCATCTCACGAGCCGGATTCAGCGAAGTAAACTTCCGGCGGCTGACATTTGGTATCTGCACGCTTTACACCGCGACAAAATAATGAGTTATTATGAATGGTTAATTTAATCCTTTCGTGTTATGGAAAAATATGGTTTAATCGGCTACCCTCTAAGACATTCATTCTCCATCGGATACTTTAACGAGAAGTTCAAATCCGAAGGTATCAACGCAGAATATGTGAACTTCGAGATTCCTCAAATCAATGATTTTATGGAAGTTATCGAGGAGAACCCCAATTTGCGAGGTCTCAATGTCACTATCCCTTACAAAGAGCTCAAGGTGATCCCCTTCCTGAACGAGCTTGATCCGGACACCGCAAAAATAGGTGCTGTCAATGTAATCAAGATTATCCGCCAACAGAAAGGAAAAGTTAAACTGATCGGCTATAACTCCGACATCATAGGATTTACCCAGTCCATTCAACCGTTATTACAGGCTCATCACAAGAAAGCGTTAATTCTGGGAACCGGCGGTGCTTCCAAAGCTGTCTACCACGGACTCAAAAACCTGGGAATCGAAAGTGTTTTCGTTTCGCGTACTCACAAAGCGGACGGAATGCTTACTTACGAGGAGCTGACTCCTGAAATTATGGCCGAATATACAGTTATTGTCAACTGTACTCCCGTAGGTATGTTTCCCAAAGTAGATTTCTGCCCGAATATCCCCTACGAGCTATTGACTCCAAACCATTTGCTTTACGATTTGTTATATAATCCGAACGTCACTCTTTTCATGAAAAAAGGGAGAAGCACAAGGTGCTGTTACGAAAAACGGTTTGGAAATGCTGCTTCTACAGGCATTTGCCGCTTGGGAAATCTGGAACCGGTAGCCGGCGGAATGTCTTCCCGAGTTCTCATGCGGAAGGTAAATAACAGGACGTGATTTCCTGACAGACAAAGAGATTATTTATAAATTGGGATAAGTTATGAGAAAGAGAATTATTTATGTCATTATCATTGTCGTGCTGCTGTTGACCGGTTGCACAATCGGCGGGAGTTTCTATATGTTGAATTTCTCTCTGACCCCGGATGCCAAGATATTGTCTAAAGATGCTGACTCTTATCCCTATATGTACAGAAACTATCCATTCCTCCGCCCATGGGTGGATAGTTTGCGCCAAGCGGACGCACTCAAAGATACTTTTATTATCAATCCGCACGGTATCCAGCTTCATGCATATTATGTTGCCGCCCCTAAACCGACCGACAAGACGGCAGTGATCGTTCACGGATATACGGATAACGCCATTCGTATGTTTATGATCGGGTATTTGTACAACCGTGATTTGGGCTATAACATTCTGCTCCCCGACCTTCAACATCAGGGCGAGAGCGAAGGGCGTGCCATTCAAATGGGGTGGAAAGACCGTTTTGACGTACTCCAATGGATGAACATTGCCAACAAGATTTTTGGAGACAGCACTCAAATGGCGGTGCACGGTATTTCAATGGGAGGTGCGACCACCATGATGGTGTCCGGTGAGGAGCAGCAGCCTTTTGTCAAATGCTTTGTGGAAGATTGCGGCTATACCAGCGTATGGGATGAGTTCTCGCATGAACTGAAATCGTCCTTCTTTCTTCCTCCTTTCCCACTGATGTATACCACAAGCTGGCTATGTGAGAAAAAATACGGGTGGAACTTCAAAGAGGCTTCCTCATTGAAGCAGGTGGCGAAATGCAAGTTACCGATGTTGTTTATCCACGGAGACAAAGACACGTATGTGCCCACCTGGATGGTGTACCCGCTTTATGAAGCAAAACCGGAGCCTAAAGAACTTTGGATTGTATCGGGGGCTGCTCATGCCGTTTCATACCAGGAGAATAAACAGGAGTACACCGATAAAGTCCGTGACTTCGTCGGGCGATACATTCATTAAACCTATTATAACAAAGAGTTTTAAAACCATAACAGAAAAAGTTTCTATCTTTGCAAATGTAAAACAACTGTTATGAAATCAATATTCACATTTATAATTGCCGCCTTTTTGCTGTTTCCTCTGCAAGCTCAGGAGAAAGTATACACGGTAGATAATCTTCCCAAAGTTCACCTGCAAAACAAGATGCAATATGTTTGTAATCCGGCGGGAATACTGTCGCAAGCGGCTTGTGACAGCATAGATGCCATGCTATATGCATTGGAACAGCAGACGGGCATTGAAACGGTGGTTGCCGTAGTTCCCTCTATCGGGGAGACAGACTGTTTCGACTTTTGCCACCAACTGCTGAATAAATGGGGTGTAGGGAAGAAAGACAAAAACAATGGTCTGGTTATTTTATTAGTTACCGACCAACGTTGTATTCAATTTTATACCGGCTACGGCTTGAAGGTGTGCTTCCGGATGCAATCTGCAAAAGGATTCAAACGAAATATATGATTCCTTATCTGAAAGATGGGAACTGGGACGCAGGAATGGTGGCAGGTTTGAAAGCAACTTGTCAACGGCTCGACGGTTCTATGGAGAATGATTCTCTGGCGGAACCCGGAGACGGAGGTTCATTTGATTTCTTCCTCGCTCTTTTCTGCTTCTTCGCTATCGGCGGGGGACTCGCCTTTTTGCAGCACGGAAACAAAGCCGTTGCCCGAATTGCGGGAAACACCAATTACAAAGAAGCGGAAGCAGGCTTGTTTCCCGAATCAACGGAGTGAAGACCGAAGATATTACTTATACGTGCAGGAACTGCGGACATACACTCGTGCGTCGCCACCAAAGTTATGACAATGATTATCACCATCGGGGTGGCGGCGGAGGCGGTCCGTTTATCGGTGGCTTCGGAGGAGGTCGAGGTTTCGGAGGAGGCGGAGGTTTTAGCGGCGGCAGCTTCGGAGGAGGAATGGGCGGAGGCGGCGGTGCCGGCTCCCGGTTCTAAAACTAGAAACAATCAGATTATCAATTTCAATAAAAAAACAAGAAACATGAAAAAGTCAATTATCATCATCTTAGCCGTTGTGGCTATCCTTGTTATATGGGCAGTAAGTGTATATAACGGTCTGGTTACTATGGACGAGAATGTTACCGGTCAATGGGCAAATGTAGAAACTCAATACCAACGTCGTGCAGACTTGATTCCGAATCTGGTAAATACCGTAAAAGGATATGCAACGCACGAAAAAGAGACTTTGGAAGGAGTTGTCGCAGCACGCAGCCAAGCGACCCAAATCAAAGTGGATGCCGAAGACCTGACTCCGGAGAAGCTGGCAGAATATCAGAAAGCACAGGGTGCCGTAACTTCAGCACTAGGTAAGTTGCTGGCTATCACGGAAAACTATCCCGACCTGAAGGCCAACCAGAACTTCCTTGAGCTGCAAGCCCAACTGGAAGGAACGGAAAACCGTATCAACGTAGCACGCAAAAACTTCAACGATGCTGCACAAGCTTACAACACCAATATCCGCCGCTTCCCGAAAAATATCTTTGCAGGTATGTTCGGTTTCGATAAGAAAGCATATTTTGAAGCAGAAGAAGGAAGTGAAAAAGCTCCGAAAGTAGAGTTCTAGAGATAAGCAACGGCATTTCTAATAAGATAGTTGGCTGTACGAAAAAAAAGCAGTACTTTTGCAGCCGTATACAAAATAATTCTATAACTCATGAGTAATCAACGATACATGATGCGTGGCGTAAGCGCATCAAAAGAAGATGTGCACAACGCCATCAAGAACATCGACAAAGGAATTTTCCCGAAAGCTTTCTGCAAAATCATCCCGGACATATTGGGTGGAGACCCGGAATATTGCAACATCATGCATGCCGACGGTGCAGGAACAAAATCATCCCTTGCTTATATGTACTGGAAAGAAACAGGCGACCTGTCTGTCTGGAAAGGTATTGCACAAGACGCCCTGATTATGAATATCGACGACTTGCTCTGTGTAGGTGCCGTAGACAACATCCTCGTTTCTTCCACTATCGGACGTAACAAACTCCTGATTCCGGGAGAAGTGATCTCTGCAATCATCAACGGAACGGACGAACTGCTGGCCGAACTTCGCGAAATGGGTGTAGGCGTATATGCTACCGGTGGCGAAACTGCTGATGTCGGTGATCTGGTACGCACAATTATCGTTGACTCTACCGTGACTTGCCGCATGAAACGCTCGGACGTTATCAATAATGCCAACATTCGCCCGGGTGACGTTATTGTAGGATTGGCCTCTTACGGACAGGCTACTTATGAAAAAGAATACAATGGCGGTATGGGTAGCAACGGTCTTACAAGTGCCCGCCATGACGTATTCGGCAAATATCTCGCAGAGAAATATCCGGAAAGTTACGATGCGGCAGTACCCGAAGAACTGGTTTATTCCGGCGGACTGAAACTGACTGACAGCGTGGAAGGTTCTCCGATTGATGCGGGCAAGCTAGTGCTCTCTCCTACCCGTACGTATGCTCCGGTGGTGAAGAAACTGTTGGATGCACTCCGCTCCGAAATTCATGGCATGGTTCACTGCTCCGGCGGTGCGCAAACCAAAGTGCTGCATTTCGTAGAAAATGTACGTGTTGTGAAGGATAATCTGTTCCCCGTTCCTCCGTTGTTTAAGATCATCCAGGAACAGAGCGGCACAGACTGGGCGGAAATGTACAAGGTATTCAATATGGGACACCGTCTCGAAGTATACCTGTCACCGGAACATGCCGAAGAGGTGATTGCTATTTCCGAATCTTTCGGTATCCCCGCACAGATTGTAGGACGTATCGAAGCGTGTGAACAGACAGAATTAATCATTAAGAGCGAATTCGGAGAATTCAGATATTAAAGAATGGCAGATAACAGCACCATATTAGAGAAATTAGACGGACTTGTAGCCCGTTTTGAAGAAATATCTACCCTTATCACCGACCCGGCAGTGATTGCCGACCAAAAACGTTACGTCAAACTGACGAAAGAATATAAGGAACTGGATGATTTGATGAAAGCCCGCAAGGAATATATGCAGCTGCTGGGTAATATTGAAGAAGCCAGAAACATTCTAGCCAATGAATCGGATGCCGATATGCGCGAAATGGCAAAAGAAGAAATGGACAGTAGTCAGGAACGTCTTCCTGTATTGGAAGAGGAAATCAAACTGATGCTTGTTCCCGCCGACCCGCAGGATAGCAAGAATGCGATTCTCGAAATCCGTGGCGGTACAGGAGGCGACGAAGCCGCTATCTTTGCCGGTGACCTTTTCCGTATGTATGCCAAGTATTGCGAAACCAAAGGCTGGAAAATGGAAGTATCCAGCGCCAACGAAGGGGCAGCCGGCGGTTTCAAGGAAATCATTTGCAGCGTGACGGGTGATAACGTTTACGGGACATTGAAATACGAATCGGGAGTGCACCGCGTACAGCGTGTTCCCGCCACAGAGACGCAAGGACGTGTACATACATCCGCTGCCTCGGTAGCCGTGCTCCCCGAAGCGGAAGAATTTGACGTTGTCATCAACGAAGGGGAAATCAAATGGGATACTTTCCGAAGCGGTGGAGCCGGCGGACAGAACGTCAACAAGGTAGAATCGGGCGTGCGCTTGCGCTATATCTGGAAGAACCCGAATACAGGCGTAGTGGAAGAAATCCTCATTGAATGTACCGAAACGCGCGACCAACCGAAAAATAAGGAACGCGCACTGGCCCGCCTCCGTACCTTTATCTACGACAAGGAACATCAGAAATATATCGACGACATTGCTTCCAAACGTAAAACAATGGTATCTACCGGAGACCGTTCTGCTAAAATCCGTACATACAACTATCCACAAGGACGTATTACCGACCACCGTATCAATTATACGATCTATAATCTGACCGCCTTCATGGACGGAGATATCCAAGATTGCATCGACCACCTGATTGTGGCGGAAAATGCGGAACGTCTGAAAGAAAGTGAACTCTAAAACATTTAGTATAGAAATGGATAAGCAACAATTATTTGAAAACATAAAACGCAAGAAATCATTCCTTTGCGTAGGACTTGATACCGACATCAAGAAAATACCCGAACATCTGCTGAAGGAAGAAGATCCGATCTTCGCTTTCAACAAAGCTATCATCGACGCAACAGCCGACTTGTGTATCGCCTACAAGCCCAACCTCGCTTTTTATGAAAGCATGGGCGTGAAAGGTTGGATTGCATTTGAAAAGACAGTAAAATATATCAAGGAGAACTATCCTGACCAGTTCATCATTGCCGATGCAAAACGTGGGGATATCGGAAACACTTCTGCCATGTATGCCCGTACTTTCTTCGAAGAACTGGATATAGATTCTGTAACCGTTGCTCCTTATATGGGTGAAGACAGCGTGACTCCGTTCCTGACTTACGAAGGCAAATGGGTGATCCTGTTGGCACTGACTTCCAACAAAGGTTCTCATGACTTCCAGTTGACGGAAGACGTGAACGGTGAACGCTTGTTTGAGAAAGTGTTGCGCAAATCACAGGAATGGGCAGGCGATGACCGCATGATGTATGTGGTAGGCGCTACTCAAGGACGCGCGTTTGAGGACATCCGTAAAATTGTTCCTAATCACTTCCTTCTCGTTCCGGGTGTCGGAGCACAAGGCGGTTCGCTTGAAGAAGTTTGCAAGTATGGAATGAACAGTACCTGTGGGTTAATTGTTAATTCTTCCCGTGGAATTATCTACGTGGACAAGACAGAGAAGTTTGCCGAAGCTGCCCGCACTGCCGCACAAGAAGTACAGGCACAAATGGCAGAGCAGCTAAAAGCCATTCTCTAAAAGAATAAAGAATCTCTAAAAGAAACGAATGCCTTACGAAAGAAAGATAATCAACGACCCTGTATTCGGGTTTATCAATATTCCAAAGGGGCTGCTGTATGATATTGTACGGCATCCCCTTTTGCAGCGTCTTACCCGCATCAAGCAAGTAGGGCTCTCCTCGGTAGTATATCCCGGCGCACAACATACTCGCTTCCAACACTCATTAGGTGCTTTCTACCTGATGAGCGAAGCGATCACTCAGCTAACCTCCAAAGGCAATTTTATCTTTGACAGCGAGGCTGAAGCTGTACAAGCGGCTATCCTGCTGCACGACATCGGTCACGGTCCTTTCTCTCATGTGCTCGAAAACACCATTGTCAAAGGAGTTTCTCACGAAGAAATCTCTCTGATGCTGATGGAACGAATGAACAAAGAGATGAACGGGCAACTTAGTCTCGCCATCCAGATATTCAAGGACGAATATCCGAAGCGATTCCTGCATCAGCTCGTCAGCGGCCAGCTGGATATGGACCGCCTCGATTATCTTCGCCGTGACAGTTTCTATACCGGTGTAACGGAAGGGAATATCGGTTCGGCAAGAATCATCAAAATGCTCGACGTGGCGGACGACCGCCTCGTTATCGAATCGAAAGGCATCTATTCTATTGAGAATTTCCTGACTGCACGCCGCCTGATGTACTGGCAAGTATATCTCGCACAAGACCTCGGTTGCTTATGAAAGAATGCTCATCAGCACCCTGCTACGTGCTAAGGAACTTGCCTCAAAAGGTGTAGAATTATTTGCATCGCCCGCATTGCGTTTCTTCCTCTACAATGATATCAATCACCAGGAGTTCTATCATAATCCCGATTGTCTGGAAAATTTCATCCAACTGGATGATAATGATATCTGGACTGCCTTGAAAGTATGGAGCAATCATCCGGACAAAGTTCTTTCCACACTCAGCCTGGGAATGATCAACCGAAATATCTTTAAAGTGGAAATTTCGTCGGAACCGATTAGTAAGGACAGAAAAAAAGAATTAACTTTGCACATCAGCCAGCAACTAGGCATAACCCTTTCCGAAGCGAACTATTTTGTCTCTACCCCCAGCATCGAAAAGAATATGTACGACCCGGCAGATGACAGTATTGACATTATCTACAAGGACGGCACTATCAAAAATATTGCCGAAGCATCGGACATGCTGAACATCTCATTATTGTCCAAAAAGGTAAAGAAATACTATCTCTGCTATCAGAGATTACACAGATAAGTATAAAATATTCATGCAATAACACGGAAATCTGAAAAAAAAGTCCGTTATTTGTGAACTAATTAAATTTTTAAAGAAAAAGACATGGAGTTCTCGGCTAAGCAAATTGCAGCATTTATCCAAGGGGAAATCATTGGAGACGAAAACGCTACGGTACACATTCGCTAAAATTGAAGAGGGAATGCCCGGAGCAATTTCTTTCCTGTCAAATCCCAAATATACACCTTACATCTACGAAACACAATCAAGCATTGTCTTGGTTAATAAGGACTTCACTCCCGAACACGAAATTAAAGCTACTCTTATCAAAGTAGACAATGCATACGAAAGTCTAGCTAAATTGCTCAATCTTTATGAGATGAGCAAGCCTAAGAAACAAGGGATAGATTCATTAGCTTTCGTTGCACCCAGCGCCAAAATTGGTGAGAATGTAATACATCGGTGCTTTTGCCTATATCGGTGAAAATACGGTGATTGGAGATAATACTCAAATTTACCCGCACACTTTCGTTGGAGACGGCGTGAAGATAGGCAACAGTTGCCTGCTTTACTCCAATGTAAATGTTTATCATGATTGCCGCATAGGTAATGAATGTATCCTTCATTCGGGTGCAGTGATCGGAGCTGACGGATTTGGTTTTGCTCCCACTCCGAACGGATATGATAAGATTCCGCAAATCGGAATTGTTATTCTGGAAGATAAAGTAGATATAGGTGCTAATACGTGTGTAGACCGTGCTACAATGGGAGCTACGGTAGTACACAGCGGTGTCAAGTTAGACAATCTGATACAAATAGCACACAATGATGAAATAGGTTCGCATACCGTTATGGCTGCGCAAGCCGGAATTGCCGGTTCTACCAAAGTGGGTGAATGGTGTATGATCGGTGGTCAGGTAGGTATTGCAGGACATGCTAAAATAGGAGATAAAGCGTTGGATTAGGCGCACAATCAGGTGTGCCGGGAGACATCAAGTCCGGTAGCCAGCTTATCGGAACTCCTCCTATGGAACTGAAGCAATATTTCAAATCATCCATTGCACAAAGAAGCCTGCCGGATATGCAGAAAGAACTGCGTAACTTGCGCAAAGAAGTAGAAGAATTAAAACAACTATTAAATAAGTAAATAAGTAACCAATGCTGAAACAAAAAACGCTGAAAGATAGCTTTTCACTGAGCGGGAAAGGTCTTCACACTGGACTTGATCTCACTGTAACATTCAATCCAGCTCCGGACAATCACGGATATAAAATCCAACGCATTGACGTAGAAGGACAACCAACTATCGACGCAGTAGCCGACAATGTAACAGAAACCACCCGTGGTACTGTATTGTCGAAAAATGGAGTCAAAGTAAGCACCATTGAACATGGTATGGCAGCCCTTTACGCATTGGGCATTGATAACTGCCTGATCCAAGTTAACGGACCGGAATTTCCTATTTTAGATGGTAGTGCACAATATTACGTACAAGAAATAGAACGTGTAGGAACAGTAGAACAAAAATGCCGTCAAAGACTTTTATATTATCAAGTCTAAAAATTGAGTTCCGGGATGAAACGACTGGTTCTTCTATTATTGTACTACCTGACGAGAAATTCAGTCTGAATGTACTGGTTTCTTACGATTCGACTATTATCCCGAATCAGTTTGCTACCCTTGAAGATATGCATAATTTCAAAGACGAAGTGGCTGCCAGCCGTACTTTCGTCTTTGTTCGTGAAATAGAGCCGTTGCTCTCCGCCGGATTGATTAAAGGTGGTGACCTGGACAATGCGATCGTAATCTACGAACGCAAGATGTCACAAGAAAGCTTCGATAAGTTGGCAGATGTGATGGGAGTACCTCACATGGATGCCGATCAGTTAGGCTATATCAATCACAAACCGTTAGTTTGGCCCAATGAATGTGCCCGTCACAAACTGCTTGATGTCATCGGTGACCTCGCTCTAATTGGAAAACCGATTAAAGGCCGTATCATCGCTACCCGTCCGGGACACACCATCAACAATAAATTTGCCCGCCAGATGCGGAAAGAAATCCGTCTGCACGAAATACAGGCACCAAGTTACGACTGTAACCGTGAACCAATAATGGATGTAAACCGTATCCGCGAATTGTTACCGCACCGCTATCCTTTCCAACTGGTGGACAAAGTGATTGAAATTGGTGCCAACTACATTGTAGGTATTAAAAATATCACAGCCAACGAACCTTTCTTCCAGGGACATTTTCCACAGGAGCCCGTTATGCCGGGAGTACTTCAAGTGGAAGCAATGGCACAAGTCGGAGGCTTGCTCGTCTTGAATTCCGTAGATGATCCTGAACGTTATTCTACCTATTTCATGAAAATAGATGGAGTGAAATTCCGTCAGAAAGTAGTGCCGGGAGATACAATCATCTTTCGTGTAGAACTGCTGGCACCTATCCGCCGTGGCATTTCTACCATGAAAGGATATGCGTTTGTCGGCGAGAAAGTTGTTTGCGAAGCAGAATTCATGGCACAAATAGTAAAAAATAAGTAATAATTGATATTTAAAAAAGCATGATAAGTCCTTTAGCGTATATCCATCCCGAAGCTAAGATCGGAGAAAATGTAGAAATTGCGCCTTTTGTATTTATAGATAAGAACGTAGTTATCGGCGACAACAATAAAATTATGGCTAACGCCAATATTTTATACGGTTCACGTATTGGTAACGGAAACACGATTTTTCCGGGTGCCGTTATCGGAGCCATTCCGCAGGACCTCAAGTTTCGCGGTGAAGAATCGACAGCCGAAATCGGAGATAATAATCTGATTCGTGAAAATGTAACAATCAACCGTGGTACGGCAGCTAAAGGGCGCACGATTGTGGGAAATAACAATTTATTGATGGAAGGTGTACACGTAGCACACGACGCATTGGTTGGTAACGGATGTATTCATCGGCAACTCTACCAAGATGGCAGGTGAAATCGTTATTGACGACAATGCTATTATCAGTGCCAATGTATTAATGCATCAGTTTTGTCATGTAGGCAGCCATGTAATGATTCAGGGCGGATGCCGGTTCAGTAAAGATATTCCCCCTTACATCATTGCAGGACGCGAGCCTATCGCTTTCAGTGGAATCAATATCATCGGGCTTCGTCGCCGTGGTTTTTCCAATGAAGTGATTGAAAGTATTCACAATGCCTATCGTATCATTTACCAAAGTGGATTGAATACGACAGATGCATTGAAAAAAATTGAAGATGAAGTTGAATCTAGTCCGGAAATAGACTATATTATTAACTTTATCCGTAATTCAGAACGTGGTATTATTAAATAAACAGTTCAAAATAGTCATATTATGATATACAGATTTACTATCATATCTGATGAAGTTGACGATTTTGTCAGAGAAATACAAATTGATCCGGAAGCAACTTTTTATGACTTCCGCATGAAGCAATACTGAAATCAGTAGGGTACGCAAACGACCAGATGACTTCTTTCTTTATCTGCGATGACGACTGGGAAAAAGGAAAAGAAGTAACCTTGGAAGAAATGGACGACAATCCGGAAATGGATAGCTGGGTGATGAAAGAAACTACTATCAGCGAACTGGTAGAAGATGAAAAACAGAAACTGCTATATGTATTCGATTACATAACAGAACGTTGTTTCTTCATCGAACTATCCGAAATTATTACCGGAAAAGATATGAATGGTGCCAAATGTACCAAGAAATCAGGAGATGCTCCCAAACAAACGGTAGACTTTGAAGAAATGACCGCTACCGGAGGTTCTCTTGATCTGGATGAAAACTTCTATGGAGACCAGGACTTCGACATGGAAGACTTCGATCAGGAAGGATTTGACATAGGTGGTGACACTAGCAGCCCATACGAAGAAGAAAAATTTTAAGTATTAAATATCAAGTATTAAGTATTAATTGGCTGCTATGTAGTGTCAGGCAGTTAATACCTAATATTTTTTTAGTCCCGTACGCTTTAATACTTAATACTTCTATACTTAATACTTAAAAATCTATGCCTACTCTCATTGTTCTTATAGGTCCTACAGGTGTGGGGAAAACAGAGTTGAGCCTGCGCTTGGCAGAAAACATTTCAGACAAGCATTGTATCTGCCGATTCGAGACAGCTTTATGCCGAATTAAAAATAGGCACGGCAGCTCCTACTCCCGATCAACTTAAACGTGTCCCTCATCAATTGGTTGGTACGCTCCACCTCACAGACTATTACAGCGCTGCCCAATACGAAACAGAAGCACTGGAAATTCTGGAGAAATTATTCACGCAACGCGAAGTCGTGATTCTCACTGGTGGCTCAATGATGTATGTAGACGCTATCTGTAAGGGAATTGACGATATTCCTACCGTTGATGCGGAAACCCGTCAACTCATGTTACAAAAGTATGAAGAGGAAGGCCTTGAACAACTCTGCGCAGAACTTCGCTTGTTAGATCCGAATATTACCGGATTGTAGACCTAAAGAATCCCAAGCGGGTGATTCATGCGTTGGAGATTTGCTATATGACCGGACGCACTTATACTTCTTTTCGCACCCAACAAAAAAAACAGCGTCCTTTCCGTATTCTGAAAGTCGGCCTGACTCGTGATCGGGAAGAACTTTATGACCGTATCAACCGTCGGGTAGACCAGATGATGGAGGAAGGATTATTGGAAGAAGTACGTTCCGTACTTCCCTATCGTCACCTCAATTCACTCAATACAGTAGGCTATAAAGAACTGTTCAAATATCTGGACGGAGAATGGGAACTCTCCTTTGCTATAGACAAAATCAAGCAAAACTCCCGCATTTATTCGCGTAAACAGATGACCTGGTTCAAAAGAGATGAAGAAATAAAATGGTTCCACCCGGAACAAGAAACGGAGATACTAGCGTACCTCCGTCAATCTTTATAACATTATATTTTTGACAATATTTAGAAACAGAAGACATCTAAAATCTACTGCTATTCTTCAGATGCAGTTACTTTTTTATTGTTGAAGTCACTGTATCATTAATAGCACGAATAGAAATTTGACGGGCTTGATATTCTTCTTTCACTAATAGATTTACTTCAATCACTCCATTCTTTCCCTTATCACCATAAGCAGCCAATGCAGTCTTATCTTTCAATACAGATATACTCCTAATACGATCAGGAGAAATATTCGCTAAAGGATCATCACCAGTAGCCTCTTTGCCATCAATTATAACCAAAGGTTTACCTCCATCAGCAGAACGAAACGTAGCTCCCCAACTCTTTGCCCCACTATTTAATGCATCCAACCTTGTTTTTATTAATGCCTTCGATTTCAATCTTTCTCGGCGCAAACTTTTTTCCGAATATAGTTTTATATCCATCACTCCATCCTTAGCCTTTTCTCCATAAATCTTAATAGCTTTTTCAGGACCTATGACAGACACACCTTTTCAATACGTTCAGGATTCAAAGCATTTACTACTTCACGTTCAGACTCTTTCCCATTAATAATAACCAAAGGTTTTCCTTCACCGGAAATTCCTTGTACCGAAATAGCCACCTTCTTTTTCCCGGATGTTAAGACAGAATCTTTTTTTTCTGTACGATAACCTACCACTACTACCTTATTCTTGGTAGTATCAATAGGCTCCTTAACAACATTTTCTTCACTCTTTTTTTCCACAATTTCCGCCAAATCATTAACTTTGACCGCAGAAATCTCATCAGCCTTTTCAGAGATTTCGGGACGGGCAAAAGCAGTTACTGCAATAGCTGCCAGCGGAAGCACATATAAGTACTTCAAACGCGCCCAAGGATTCGATTTTTCTTTTAACATCATAGTGATACGTTTTTTAAGTTTGCTGTGATTAAAGCTGTTGGCCATAGAGTAGAGCCTTGTGCCAACGGCTTTTTATCAATAATAGTTGATATTCTTTCGCGGTTTACACCCTCATTAATGACGGTCTCGTCCGCTTCATATTCGTGAACGTTCTGCAACTCCTGTTTCAACAACCATGCACCAGGATTGAACCATTGGAAAAAAGATGCAAATATCCGCCACCAATAAATCTACTGAATGACGATGGTGAATATGAGCCATTTCATGAATAAGGATTTCCCTCCCGTTTTCCTCCAAGTCTTTCCGGCTGATGACAATATACTTCATCCAACTGAACGGAGCTATCTCCTGATTGTGCACCACAAGTGTAACCCCTTTCTCCAACTTCTCATGTTTGCCGGAATGTATCAACCGGAAGAGACAAATCAAAGAATAGATATTGCGACAGGCAAGAAACAGAATACCCGCCAGATAGACCAACAGAACAATCTGTACCCAAGATATGGCCGACGTCTCCTGCACTGCACCGACATTGGCAGGAGTAGCCTCCAACTCTGCCATCAATAGCAATTGTTCAATGGAAAGCACAGCCTGCTGCACTTCAACCTGATGCCGGGTAGTTACTTCGATACAAGGAATGAGTAATGAAAAGAACAACACTCCCAATAAAGCCATACGATTGAAACGATGAAAGGTTTCCTTGCTAAGTAATAACCGGAAAAACAGGTAAAAACAGAACAAGACAAACAGATGATTTTAATATATAAATGAAGAAAACTCCCATAGCATAGATTTTCGTTTAATAGATTAGTGTTTTTTGTCAGCCTGTTCCACTTCCTCGATGAGCTGTTTCAATTCATCCAAGGAAATATCTTCCTCCTTAACCAAAGAAGAAACGGCATTTAGGTAAGAATTATTAAAAATACTTACTAATCACATTCCGCAGCGTTCCTTTACGAAACTCTTCTTCACTGACTACGGGATAATATTGATAGGTATTTCCAAAGTATAATGAGCTAGAAAACCTTTTTCTTCCAACCCACGCACAATCGTAGATAGTGTATTGAAACGTGGCTTGGGATCTTCATAGAAAGCCAACATTTTCCTTCACGAACAAGGGACCTTTTTCCCAGAAAAAGCCCATGATTTCTTCTTCTTTTGCTGTTAATCCTTTCATATCTGCAACTTTGTTTGCTGCAAATAACGAAAAGTTTTAGTTCATAAACTAATTTATCTAGTTAAAGTAAACTAAAAGCTATAGTTAAGACGAAGAATCTACTATTAAACACCTGTGAAACAGATTTATTACATCTCTTTTTAGCTCCACAGTTTATTGACAATAAAGTTGCCGATAAAGAACAAGTCGCCCATAAAAATAATGCTGAATACCAGAAAAGTGAAACAAGTACTCCACCGGGCTCCTCCCTCCTCTTCGCCACGTTTGATACGAAGCAGGGAACTATGTAAACAATCACCTGCTATGAACAATACAAAACAAACTCGGTATCAAGTCACCCCCATGACACCAACCACAGATTATCACCCCCTTTCCCATCAGGAACGTCAATGCCACGGCCAATAAGAAGACAGAAGCATATTGCAAAAAGTCTTTTTCTTTTGAATTCATAGTGGTAATTTAAAGTCCTTTTCACAAAGATATCTGTATCCAAAATATGGCCGTCAAATCCACTACAAAATCGGTATCGTTGGCAGGTTTTGCCTCTGTCATCAAAAGTAAATGGACAAGCTCAATGGAGCACAGCCTGCTGCACTTCAACCTGATGCCGGGTAGTTACTTCGATACAAAGAATGAGTAATGAAAAGAACAACACTCCCAATAAAAAGCCATACGATTGAAACGATGAAAGGTTTCCTTGCTAAGTAATAACCGGAAAAACAGGTAAAAACAGAACAAGACAAACAGATGATTTTAATATATAAATGAAGAAAACTCCCATAGCATAGATTTTCGTTTAATAGATTAGTGTTTTTTGTCAGCCTGTTCCACTTCCTCGATGAGCTGTTTCAATTCATCCAAGGAAATATCTTCCTCCTTAACTAAAGAAGAAACGGCATTCAGGTAAGAA
>VOFK01000104.1_pt1 | contig 63003 bp, 74 predicted proteins | sample 5384121 | NCBI WGS metagenome assembly VOFK01 (sample SAMN12384730, study PRJNA508395) | human gut metagenome | isolation source: healthy gut J | host: Homo sapiens | reverse complement strand
CTCATGTTACTGAACTTCTTCTTGTCAGGATGCTTGCTCTTGAAGTATTGCCCCGGCGTCGGGATGCCGTCATCATTCAGGCTGCGGGCGATCTGAGAGGTGTTGCTACCTTCCAGCGCCTCGCGGAAAATACGACGGATCACATCAGCCGCCTCCGGGTCTACGGCAAGTTTGTTCCGAATGGTGGGATGCAGGACGTAGCCGTATGGAGCGTAGCCACCGACATACTTGCCTTGCTTCATCATCTGGATTTTTGCCGATGTGGTCTTTACGGAGAGGTCTTTGCTGTATGCCGCATAGATGATGCTGCGCATAACTACTTCCAGACCTCCCGTTGTGCCTTTGTAATCGTCGCTGTCATAGCCGTCGTTGATGGAGATAAAGCGAACGCCCATGAACGGGAAAGTGCATTCGAGATAATTGCCCGTCTCGATGTAATCACGAGAAAAGCGGGAAAAATCTTTGACGCAGATCAGGTTAATCTCGCCACGCTTGACCTTCTCCATCATCTGCGTGAACTGAGGACGGTGAAAGTTCGTGCCGGTATAACCGTCATCCGCAAACTCAGACCGCTGACAGTGAGACAGCTCCGGATGATTGTCAAGAAAGCGGTTGATGAGCATACGCTGGTTGCCGATGCTGTCACTCTCGGCCTTGCTTCCGTTTCCGGTATCTTCATCAGCCATAGAGAGGCGGATGTAGATACCGATTGTGTAGTCTTTGTTCATTTACATCGCCTCCTGAACTTCTTTGATACTCTGAACGGTCAGAGCGTAAATATCGCCGTATTTCATGACCAGCTCGATTGAGCCGTCCTCATGGACTTTTACAAGCTCTACGGACTCGTCAATCAACTCCTGAGAGAGTTTTGCTGCGCCGCTGACAGATTTCATCAGCGTGAGCCACTTATTGTCCTCGGACATTGCCTCGGCAAACTTTACCTTCCGCTGAACCGCTTCATCCAACCGCCGGGAAAGGTCGGCATACTGCTCATCGTAGGCTTTCTTGGCAAAGGCGTATTCCTCTTCATCGAGAATGCCTTCCGTGAAGTCCTCGTAGAGCCGAGTACGCTTCTTGGAGATGCCGCTGAGTTTCAGATTCAGGCTTGTAATGAGCGCATTCTGCTGATCTCGGATGTTGCGTTCACCTTCGCTGTTTCTCAGCTTGGCAAGCAGCTTGTCGTAATTGAGAGCCGCCTTGACTTGAAGCTGAATCGCCGCAAGCACATCGGCTTCGAGTTGTCCTGCCGCGTATAGTGTGGCGTACAGAGATTGCCGCGCTTGACGGATGAACTGCACTCATAGAAGGCGTACCATGCGCCGTCCTTACGCTTGTCAACGCGCTTGCGATGGAAATAGAGCTTCCTGCCGCAGTCTGCGCAGACGATTTTGTCTTCAAAGAGATTGATCAGCGTAGCGCGGATTTCTTCCGTGCGCTCCATCTTCTCAACCCTTGTCCTTGCAGCAGCGTTCCGCATTTCTCGTACCTTCTGGAAGTCCTCACGGGAGATAATCGCCTCGTGAGTATTGGGAAAAACAATCCATTCCTCACGGTCAATGTGCTGATTCTTGACGCCCTTGTAGATGGCGTTCAGCGTCCGTCCGAGAACGGTATCTCCGACGTAATGGGGATTATCCAGAATGGTAGTCAGTGAAGATTTGTTCCAAATCTTCTTTGCCGTGGCATTGCCTGTGCGGACGCCGACCTGATACTTTTGAAACTCCGGATTGGGTGCGTTCATTGCATCAAGCCGGTCTGCAATCGCCGGAAGAGACAGCCCTTCAATCTTCCATTGGAAAATCTTCCGGACAATCGGTGCGGCTTCTTCATCAAAGACCATATTGTTGTGTTCCTCATCCCAGCGATAACCATACGGGAGATTGCGCTTCTTGAACTCTCCGCTTTCCATCTGCGCCTTGAGCGCGGTAGAAACCTTGCGGGAGATGTCTTTCGAGTAGAGTGTGTTGATCATGTTTGCAGAGGGATAATGAGGCTTTCACCGGAGCCGTCCGTATCAAAGTTGTCGTAGTTCTCTTTGATGGCGATAAAACGAAGCCCGATCTGCGGAAAGACCCGTTCCAGATAGGTTCCTGCCTCAATGTAATCTCGCCCGAACCGGCTGAGATCACGAACTACAAGGCACTTGATCCTGCCGGTGCGGATGTCGTTCATCAGACGGTTGAACTCCGGTCTGTCAAAAACCGTTCCTGTTCGTCCGTTGTCCACATAGGTATCTATCAGATTCAGGTAGGGACGCTCTGCAATGTAGGACTTGCAAATCTCAATCTGATTTGCGATGACATCAACCTTTTCAGACTTGCCGCTGTTTTCAACGGAAAGACGGGCATAGATGGCTGTTGAGAAGACCTCGGAAGAAACAGACTCGATAACCGGCTCTTCGACTGCAATTTGTTTTCTGCTTTTTCTTGCCATTTGCTCATCCCTCCTTTATACGGCAATATCCAGTTCGTCGGCATAGCCGAGAACGTATTCAAGCGTCTGCTGGTATTCGTCCTTGTACTTGAAGACGATTTCGATTGCGTGGTTTTCGTGAATCAGAATGCGGTCAACAAGGGACATCAGTACACGGCGGTTCAGCTCTTCGACGTTTTCATACTGCTTGAAAAGCGTTACCCAGTTTCGTTCGGTCGTGCCGGTTGTCACCGTCTGCTTCATTTCTTTTTTGACCCGCAGAAGCGCGTCCTGCTTGTCCTCAATGATTTTGGTGTAGCTGCTGCGGAACTCAAAGTATTCCGACTTATCAATGACGCCGCTGATGAAGTTCTCGTAAAGCCCCAGCTTGAGCTTTTGGTACCGTTCAATCTCTTCCTCGATTTTGGCGATCTGAGCTTCGTAATTGAAAGCCTTGCGGCTCTGAGACGGAAGCCGCTCAATCATTGCAAGCGCGTGTTCCAGATTGATGATAAGCTCGATCTGGTCATGAATAGCACGGAGGACCTTCTCTTCAACCTCTTTTGCGGCGATGCTGTGCGGGCTGCACGTCCGGCTGTGCTTATTGGTGGAGCAGACGTAGTAGATATACTTTTTCGTCTTCGACGGGACGGTCTTGCGGATCATTGGCTGCTGACAGTCTCCGCAGAACAGGAAGCCGGAAAACAGATGCGCTTCGTCCTGATCGGGCGAACAGCGCATATCCCGCTGCATCATGACCTTGACTGCCATGAAGTCCTCGTAGGACACAAGAGCTTCATGCGCATTTTCAACCTTGACCCATTCGGATTCATCCTTGCTCTTCACGACGCGGACTTTGTAGTTGGGAGTGCCGCGCTTGCCCTGCGCCAGAACGCCGATATAAACCTCGTTGGTGAGAATACGCTGGACGGCTTTGTATGTCCATTTTGCGGTATCGCCGGTCTTGAAGACGGTATCAACTTCACACCGGCGGAATGCTTGTATTCCATCGGGGACAGGACGCCCATCTGGTTCAGACGCTTTGCAATACGTCCTATGGAGAAGCCATCCTTGTACATGGAAAAAGATCATCTGCACATATTCGCTGACCGCTTCATCCACGATGAGCTGGTTTTTGTTCTCCGGCGATTTCATGTAGCCGTAAGGGGCGAACGAACCAACGAACTCACCGCTCTTCTGCTTGACTTCCAGACTGCTTCGGATTTTCATGGAGATGTCCTTGCAGTAAGAATCGTTAATCAGGTTTTTGAACGGGATAACAAAGGAGTCGGACTGCGGATCACCGGTCAGACTGTCATACGCATCATTGATTGCGATGAAACGAATGCCGAGCTGCGGGAAAATCTTCTCAATGTAGCGTCCTCCGTCGATGTAGTTTCTTGAGAAGCGGCTGAGATCCTTGACCACAATGCAGTCAAGCGCACCCTTGCGGATTGCCTCTTCCAGCTTTTTGAACTGAGGACGATTGAAGGAAACGCCGCTGTAACCGTCATCCACAAACGGCTCACAGACAAGCTCCAAATCCTCATGCCGTGCGATATAGTCCTCGCAGATGGCTCTCTGGCTGGCGATGGAGTTGCTTTCTACTTTGTCTCCATCCTCACGGGACAGACGGCAGTAGATCGCCGTGCGGTAAACCTTGTCTGGCATAAAAATAACCTCCGTTTTCTGTTTGGTGTGGTACATCAAATCAGAAAGACGAAGGCTTGCTTCAACTCTTATGAAGAGGAACACGAAAACGCCACATGACCATCTGGGCAAGCGGCTTAATCCGTATTCTTCTTTTTTTGACCGATTTCATTATACCACAGGCTCAATCGCTTGTCCATAGAACCGGGTGAAAAGATTCAGACTGTTCATAAATCAAAGACCTCTCAGATAGTGTTCCAGACAATCTTCCATTGTCATGTCCGTCTCGGCGAAGCTGATCTTCACCACAGTTTTCCCGTCCAGATAACAATAGGGATTTCTGATCTGCTTGATGAACTCCCTCAGCCTGACCTCTTGCGGTGCCGCAGGATCAAGCCGGATGCTGCTTCTTTGAACGAGTGTGCTACGGTCAACCGTTTTCGGGCTGACATTTTTCATTGTTTCAATGCCCATCATATTCTAAGCACCTCCTGTTTCGTGGAAATATTCAGGACAAAAGGATATGGCAGAGCATCTTGTGAAGATACCCTGCCACATAGTTTTCATCCTGAAACTATATAGTAAGTTTCTTTTGGGTTTGTTTCATTGTCCGGCATATTTGCAGCTCGCGCCCCTGCCAGAAGAACTTTGCAGTTCCGGGAATGCTGCGGACTACCAATGGTCAATCGGTATCATGGGACTCTCACCCCTCCGAGGATCGCTCCGAGCCGCCCCTTCAAAGAAAAGACGGAAGTATCATTATACCCGGCATCTGCATCGTCGCAAGCAGCCGCACCACACGACTGTTATAGCTCTCCGGTGGTCGCTCACTCCCTTTCGGGAGGTCTTGGCGTCGGAAGCTGTGTTGCTTCGCAGAAGCGGAAAGATCCGCAGCACTGAACTATTCAGTTTTCAAGGAGCAGTGAAGTGGTCTGATTGACCCTTTCACTTTACAACGGACATCTTTTTGCCGTTTGTTGAGTACCGCTCAAAAAATTCTTTGAAATTTTTTCTGCACCGCTGCTTTGAGGTCAAATGCAGCTCTGATGCCGATGCCTTTCCTTCGGGCAAACTCTCGAAGAGTCAGTCCTTCACGGGTCATCGCAAGATACAATTCGCGCTGCTTCCCGGTCAGAATGGAAAGAAGCTCCTTCTCTTTGAGAGCGGTGATCAGTTCCTCCATGCAGTCGCGGGAGTCTGCCAGCCATGCAGCGGACTTCACATCGTCCTCCGGCATAGCGTCAAGGGACAGCACGGTATCAGATATTTTCTCTGCGCCGTCCTCATCCTCAGAGGTGTTGTCAGAGCCATACGAGCGTCTGATCCGCTTTTCCTCTGCGCGAAGGATTCTCATAACCTTGCGGTCAACCTCGGAAACTTCGCCGGTTCGTTTCACGCGCACCATGCACTTGCCGTCCTCCGTAGTCCAGATGTCGTAGTCGAACTCGATAGGGGTCTTAGGTGTTTTCATTGTTCATCCTTTCCGCTGCGCGGGAGCAGCGGGAAGGGTGAAGACAGAAAAAGAGCCGCATGACGGTGAGGTTTGAATCCCATGCCGATAAAACAGAGCAATTAAACTCTGTCTCATGCGGCATTAGGATGACTTCACCTATCAGGCGGCTCCACAGCTCAGCTATGACATATATTTTATTTTTAGAACAGAGGCTTGTCCTCCGGTTCTTACTTGGTACACGCGGTCGCAGTCTTCTCATATTCACCACATCAAAGACTGTGATCCGCCCGCATTTCTTGCACTTGGATTCTACATGACCCCTCGTGTCTTCGTAGACAGCAATGGCATTATGCTGACAATACGGACATTTCAGGTATCGGGGCTTTTGCTGGGAAATGGCAACTCTTGCCCTGCGGATTTTTTCGATCAGCTCCGGCGTCGGTTCCTGAACCCGAATGGATGCTCTCTTCATTACCACACCTCCAATGGGTCAACATACTCACTGAATGGACGATCTACCATGTAGCCGAGCTGACGAAGGCGGATAGACGCCGTTGTCTTGAGACACCGAACAACCGGCAGAAAAGGCGCAGCGTTAAGTGATCACCATACGAATACCTCCCCTCGTAATTGATCAGCGGCGTTTCTGCAAACCGACGCATTGCCAGGTCAACCTCTTTCTGAGGAAGCAGGATTGCCGCGCCCAAGACATTTGCTTGCCACTCGTTCCAGTCCTCGCGGGTTTTTAGCTCTCGCGGCGTATAGGCTGTCCGTGCGGAATATTTCATTTCGCAGGAAGCCTTTACCTCTTCCGATTCCAGTTGGAAGAGAATCTGATGGGCGCACTCGTGGGCAAGGGTAAATCTGCGCTTGGCGCAGAGCCGCTGCACATTTCCGGATCGAATGAAGCTCTCGTCCAAGATGACCTGATTACGCTTCAAAGCCAGTGTGCGCGTAATACCAAGTTCCGTGATCTTGTACTCAGTGTCGGCATAGGCAGTGACACCGCAGATGCTTCCGTCCGGCGAGAGACGGGCGAATGATACGCGAAGACCGAGATAGTTCTTTTCTTTGCAAACTGATCAATGGGTGTTGGCAAAGCTGATCGGTCGGGCTTGTCCGCCTCATCCCCGAAAAAGAACCGGTTGAAGTCCTTCGTTGTTGATGCTGCAATTTCTTCAAGTTGGCGCTGGGATAAAATCATGAGCAGTTGTCCTCCTTTGCTTCGACAAACCACTTGTCTCCTTCGTGGAAAAGAAATGACTCCTTTCCGCGAATCTGAACTGTGTAACGGATGCCTCCGCCCCCAACCTTTTTGGATGTGGCGCGGCATTTGTAAAGAATCTGGTCGATTTGAAAGATTACACCGTTGTCCCACCAGATAAGGCGAGGGAGGATTGCCCCCTCCTTGTCCACATCCAGCGTAACCGGGACGTATGCTTTTCTGTACTGTGTAGCCATTTCCGTTTTTCTCACTCCTGTTCCCTCATACCGGTGTATGCCGGTACGGATGATCTTCGGCAGCATAAATGCCTGTCCATTTGAACTGCTCAAAAGATGTAACTTTTTCGTGTACAACTACTCATGCCCCTTGACAGGATGAGCAATTCAGGATATACTATGAGTAGTTGGATTGCTCAGTCATTATTATACGCACTTCAAGTGCCTTTGTCAATAGACTTGCGCAATTTGATGTCGCAAACTTTTTGTGAACAGGAGTGATTACCAAAATGACGTTTGGAGAGAAATTCAAGGCTGAACGGGAGAAGCGGAAGCTGACCCAGCAGGAAGTAGCCGATGCACTGGGGATCAACAGGCGTATGATTACCCGGTACGAGAACGGCATTTCCTTCCCCCGTACCAAGGACGCTTACAGAAAAATCGCGGAATACTTCAAGGTGGATGTGAACTATCTGCTGACCGAGGACGAAGAGTTTGTGGTTCAGGCATCCGAGCAGTACGGCTCCCGTGGCATGAAACAGGCAAAGGACCTGATTGAAGGGATGTCCGGCTTGTTTGCGGGCGGTACGCTGTCTGAGCAGGACAAGGATGCGGTGATGAAGGCGTTGCAGGATATATATTGGGAATCCAAAGCCCGGAATGTTGAGAAATACACGCCGAAGAAATACAAGAAGACCGAGACGGACGCAGAGGAATAACTGTCTGCGTCTCGGTTTCTTGACGGATTTACTTTGACTGTTTTCAACATGAAAGGGGTGAAGGTCCCGTGATAATTCGCTCCGAGAAAATATACAAAAAGGCGAACAGCATTGTCAAAAGCTGTGGAACAAGAGATACCTTGAAGATTGCCCGTGAGCTGGGCATTCATCTCCATTTTCTTGACAATCTGAACGATCTGCTCGGAATGTACACCTACCGCCATAAAGAGCGGCATATTCTTCTGAACTCCAACATGGAGTATCTGATCATGCAAATGGTCTGCGGTCACGAGATCGGGCATGATACCTTTCATCGCGATCTTGCCAAAGGAAACGAACCGCTCCCGGAGTTCGTGCTGTTCGATATGCGCACAAAACACGAATATGAGGCGAATGCGTTTGCCTCTCACCTGATCATTGACGATGATGAGCTGATTGACCTGATGAAGCAGGACTACGATGTGGTGCAGCTCTCGGCTGCAATGGGAACAAACATCAACCTGATGCTGATCAAGCTCAACGAGCTGAACCGCATGGGCTGGCAGCTCAACTTGCCGTATGTACCGCACTCTGACTTCCTGAAAAATGTCAGACCGGAGGGCTGAATGAGGATGAAGGATAGCAATTAGATGAACAACAACGACTATAAAGAAGCCCTTTTCTATGCCGCTTCCATCTTTAACGAACGCTTGGGGGCAGAGTTCAGTGAGGACAACCTTGTACTGCGCTGCTTTCAGACGGAAAACCAGCAGGAAGTCTTTGAGCAGTTCTGCAAGCAGTATTTTCCTGACCGGCTGGAAGACCGATATACAGAGGACGGCTATTTTGACTTTCATGCCTCTGCATTCGTCGGCACAGGAGACGGCGCGGACGGAATCCTTCTGCGCACAGACATAGCGCGTCATCCGGCAGAGTTGAAGCACATTCTTCTGCATGAGCTGGCGCATATCTTCTGCACCCGCAACGAGCTTGGCGGAGACAACTTCTATGAACGATACTGCATGGACGATACCATCAGCCGCGAAGAGGACGGAACCATTAACGCCGGATATGCGGTCTGGCGGGAACTCGCGGCGGAGCTGATTGCATTTGAGCTGGATGACAACTGCGACGTAGTTCCGCTCCGACGCAAGAAAGACCTTCTCAGCTATTACGAAGGAGAGCTCCTGACCGGCAACGGGAAAATGGGCGTCAGCATGATTCTCTGCGAGGCGATGACCAGTGATGAGGGCGAGGCGTCTATGACATGGGACGCTGCCAAAAGCAAGTTTACGCGGTTCAAGCCCTTTGATGATCCGCTGTACAGGGACTTGCTGGAACTGGTTTTTACACACGTTAGAGAATACTTTATCGTGATCGACCGCGACTTTATCTATGAAATTGGAGTTTTGTATCTGAGCATTGCCGCACAAGCGATGATTGCGTCCCTAAAGAACAGATTTCAGGAAGAATAGACAGACCGATAGAGAGAAAGGACGTGCATGATGAAGTACAAACTGTTCCGTCCCCCCGGTGATCTGGACAAGGCAGTTCGGAAGCACGAACTGATTGCCGTGGAGACCGGCAACATTGATGATGTGGCAGACGCGCTTATCCGTGCCGTTCGGGATGATCTTGCGGAAATGCCGGAGTATGCGCACTGCGAAACCGCTGCGTATGCACCGGAGCCGGTTCAGGAGCATCGCCGCGTAAGACGTTATCAGTATGAAATGATGGGTATTGTTTACCCGCTGTATGCGGAGAAGAATATCCTGATTGATTATGGCGTGATTGAAGAGGCGGAGTAATGTCAAAGAGATATGCCAGACAACTACATAGTGCAGATGGTTTGATTGCCGCTGTCGAGCAATACGGCTTTCTGCCCTTCTTTCGGAATGAGATTCACGGCTTCTCTGTTGAGGAGCTTTGTTTGCCGGAGTTGTGGTTTGCGGATGATGTAGATGGTCCGTGGGAATGGAAAGGACCGGCTGCGCGGAGCGGCAAATGTCTTTACGGCAAACTTTTCAACAAGAAGGCTGGCTTTGTGAGCCGGGAGTGGATTCCGGACTTCGCAAACTTCCGGCGTGACGGCTATGACTTTGACGCCCGTTGGGATGATGGCTTGGCGTCCTACAAGGACAAGGAGCTATATGAAGCCATAGCCGGTGAAGGCAGGATGCTTTCCAAACGGCTGAAAGAGGCTCTGAACTACCGCAAGGGCGGCAACACCGGTTTTGAGACGTGCATCACAAGGCTGCAAATGCAGAGCTATGTCTGCATTGCGGATTTCGTCTATATGCAGGACAGATACGGAAGACCTTATGGCTGGGGTGTCGCAGAGTATGCGACCCCGGAAGAACTTTTCGGGTACGACCTTATCACATCTGCCTATCAGCGAGACCCGCAGGAATCCAAAGAACGCATTCTAAAACATCTGCAATCACGTCTGCCTAACGCGACCGAAATGCAGCTTGAGAAAATCATAAAGGGGTAACGCAATGGACGATATTATCTTTGAGAAGGATTACCGGGAAACCGAGTCTGCCGAATACGATAAATGGTGCGATGAGGTGTTTGACCGCGCGGATCAATGGGGGTATGCTGAAAGCGTACTCCGAAGCAATGGACAAGATACCAAAGATCATTGTACCGGAGGACAAGAAGAACTACGAGTATCTTCTGGAACGCTGTGATGCGTTTGTCAAGCAACACCGCGGGTATATCAAGGGAATCGTGGACTATCATCGTTGGCACGCGGAAATCAATATGTTTCTTCCGTTTGCGGAGTTCGATGACTCAGAAGACCTTGCATTTTTGAAAGAAATTGCAGAAAAATCGCAAACCGTCTGCTTCTCCCCGGACGAAGAAGGTGGCATTCGCGTTCATATTTTTTTTTATCAACTACTTTGAAGAATTGATGTCAGCCGAACACAAGTCATACATCGAATACGATGCTATTATGCAGGACAAGAAACTATCTGAGTTACTTGGCATACCGGAGCTTTCTGACGAGGAAAAAGAACTCGCCCTGAAAATGAAGGGCATACTTGACCGCATTGATGATGAAACAAGGATTGACCGTACCACGGCTTTTCGAGCCGTACTTGATAAGATGGCAAAAGAGCCGGAAGAAAACTGGTCGCTTCATTATATGGCAACATTGCTGGAAGCTCTGCTATACTTCATGCTGAATGAAGGAAATGAAAAGATTGATGAGGAAGAACACCATGAGCAAGAAACTTGTAGCGTATTTTTCTGCGTCCGGCGTGACCGCGAAGGTTGCCGAGACGCTGGCAGAGGCAATCGGCGCGGACATCTTTGAGATTGAGCCGAAGGTGCCTTACACGGAAGCTGATCTGAACTGGATGGACAAGAAAGCCCGCAGCACGATTGAGATGAACGATCCTGCCTCCCGTCCTGAGATTGCCGTCAAGCGGGACAACATGAAGGACTACGACACAATCTTTGTGGGCTTCCCGATCTGGTGGTACGTCGCGCCGACGATTATCAATACGTTCCTTGAGAGCTATGATATGACCGGCAAGACGATCATCCCGTTTGCAACCTCCGGCGGAAGCGACATTGGCAAGACGAACGAACGCCTTGCGCCGAGCTGCAAAGGCGCAAAGCTGATGGACGGCAAGGTTTTCAAGGGCAGCGTCGGGCATCAGGAGCTTGCGGCGTGGGTTGAAGGACTTGGACTTTAAGGGGCAGACAAATCGGAAGTTGTGGAGGTGCTTTATGAACGAGAGAGAAAAAATTATCCGATTATGGTTTGATATGTGGATTAAGAAAGCAGATTTAGGAATTGACAATATTTTTACAGATGATGTTGTATATACTGAGAGTTGGAGTCCTAAATATGAAAACCGCAAAACGGTAAAGCACTGGTTTGACGAATGGAATACACGCGGAAGTGTTCTTGTCTGGGAGATTAAGCAATTTTTTCATCAAGGCAATCAAACAATCGTGGAGTGGTATTTTAAAAGCAAAATGAATAATGGAAATGTTGAAGAATTTGACGGAATATCTTTAATTGTATGGACACAGGATAACAAAATAAAATCATTAAAAGAGTTTGGTTGCAATCTTCATAATTACAATCCATATCGAGATAGTGATATTCCCGTATTTCGAGAAGAAAAAGCAAATTGGTTTTGAGAGGACTATAAATTCCAGTTGTGCGCCCAGCCAAGGGTGTGTAGTCAAGCCGGTGGGAATTCGGTTTATCTAAGGTTTAGCCAACCAGATAATAGCGAGTCTTGGGATGATGTCGGTAACGGCATCTGACAAGCGTAGACAGCAAGAAAGCAGGGTTGAATAGTGATTGAGCTTCGAAACGTTAACTTCAGTCGGTCGACGTCTTAACTGGTGCGGAAGACAATATCATGTAATGCGATATGGCGAGTGTTATGTGGCACTGCGGAGTCAGAGAACCAATCATGCTTTACATTGTGAATACACATCAACTGGGGAGAACCTGCCATTTCTCGAAGAAGAGTATGAAGTTGCAACTGAAAACGGAGGACTTCAAATGAATGGCAGGTAGTCGGACAATCCCATAGTACTGTAGAAAGCGGGTAATACCGATGGAGGGAAGGGGATTGCATAGTAAAGGTCTTACTGAGGACACATTATCCGTACTCAGGGACGGAGGAAATAATGGAAACGAAATTAGTAAGAATAGCTGAAATATCAGCAACAACAAAACATCCTATATTTACATCAGTGTACCATTTGATAAATGAAGATATGTTAAAGCAATGTCATAAGGAATTAGATGGGAGCAAAGCAGTCGGAATTGACAAGGTAACCAAAGATGAGTATGGGAAGAACCTTGATAGAAATATCAAGGAACTGGTACAGAGGTTGAAAAACAAATCCTTTAAGCCACTTCCGTCACTGAGGGTATATATACCTAAAGGAAATGGAAAGAAACGACCATTAGGGATTGCTTCCTATGAAGATAAGATTGTACAAATGGCAGTGAAGAAAATACTGGGAGCTATTTATGAACCGAGATTCCTAAACTGCATGTATGGATTCAGACCGAATAGGGGGTGTCACGAAGCAATAAAAGAAGTATACCAACGGATAAGCTATGGAAAAATCAGCTATATCGTAGATGCCGATATCAAAGGTTTCTTTGACCATATCGACCATGATTGGATGATGAAGTTCCTTGAATGGAATATACAGGATAAGAACTTATTGTGGCTAATACGTAAATACCTTAAAGCAGGAATAATGGAGCAAGGAAAATTCGAGCCAACAGAGGAAGGTTCGGCACAAGGCTCAGTAATGAGTCCGATGCTTGCAAATATATACATGCATCATGTGCTGACGCTGTGGTTTAAGCTGGTGGTGCAAAGGGAAATGCAGGGAGAGTGTTTTCTCGTCAACTTTGCGGATGATTTTGTTGCAGGATTTCAATATAAGTCAGAAGCTGAAAGATACTATAAAGAGTTAAAGGAACGAATGGAAAAGTTTGGTCTGGAACTTGAGAGTAGTAAAAGCAGACTGATTGAATTTGGGAGATTTGCAGAGCAGAATCGTAGAGCAAGAGGAGAATGTAAGCCTGAAACATTTGATTTTCTGGGATTTACCTTCTACTGTAGCAAAACTCGAAAGGGAGGTTTCGTGCCGAAGGTACAGACTTCAAGAAAGAAGTTTGAGCAAAAGGTTAGAGCATACAAGAACTGGATTTACGATAATCGAAATCGACCAATGCGAGAGATAATCAAGGAATTGAATGTGAAGCTAATCGGACACTATCGGTACTATGGTGTTACATGGAATTTCCGAAAGATAACAACATTTTTACATAGGGTACAGCAGTTTCTGTTTAAAGCCATGAATCGGAGAGGTTGTAGACGGGCATACACATGGAATGGATTTGTGCAAATGCTCAAGTATTATCCATTAGCAAAGCCTAAAACGTACTATTGCTTATATTAAAGTGAATGTTACTATGAGGAGCCGTATGCGGGAAAGCCGCACGTACGGATCTGTGAGGGGCTAAGATTGAGAGGTCTTAGTCTACTTGACTAACGAACAGGAGATGATGATCGCATGAAAATCCTACATGAACTTTCTTGGCTATGGGAAACGCTGGGCATTGCGCTTGTTGCTGCGGCTGTCTGCATGGCTTGCGCTGCGCTGATTGGCAAGGCAGCGAAGAAGAAGCTCGACAAAAAGGTGTTGGCGGTCGTAGGGGCAGCGGCATTTGTGGGCGCGATTCTGGCGGTCATTCTGATTGCCCGGATGCCGATGCCGCTTTGATAGGACGGAGGATTGCATAATGCCGCTTCAAATCGTCAGAAATGACATCACAAAAATGAAGGTGGACGCCATCGTCAATGCTGCCAACGAGTCGCTGCTGGGTGGCGGCGGTGTGGACGGCTGCATTCATCGTGCTGCAGGACCGGAACTGCTGGCGGAATGTGAAACGCTCCACGGCTGCAAAACCGGGAGCGCAAAAATCACGAAGGGCTACAAGCTGCCCTGCAAATATGTCATTCATGCTGTCGGTCCGCGCTGGTATGACGGGCGGCATGGTGAGCGCGAACGGCTGATCTCATGCTATCGGACTTCGCTCATGCTGGCGAAAGAATACGGCTGCGAATCGGTTGCGTTCCCTCTGATTTCCTCCGGCATCTTTGGCTATCCGAAGGATCAGGCTCTCAAGGTTGCGATTGATACCATCAGCAGCTTCCTTCTCGAAAACGAAATGACGGTGTACATCGTCATCTTTGACCGCAAAGCCTATCAAATCAGCGGCAAGCTGTTTGCCGATATTGCAGCGTACATAGATGACCGCTATGTGGACGAACATACTGATAGTCGTTCCGAGCGGCTGCGCAGGATGAGTGCCTTCCGGATGGAAGAACCCATGCCTTGCGAGGCATCCGTTTGTGAAGAGGCAATCGAACAGCTCATGCCTCCCGTCTCTGCGGCGGCTGCCCCCAAAAAGGCGGCAACCCTTGATGACGCGCTGGGACAGATCGACGAGAGTTTTTCCGAGATGCTTCTGCGAAAGATTGATGAGCGCGGCATGACGGACGCGCAGTGCTATAAGAAGGCGAATATTGACCGGAAGCTCTTCTCGAAGATCCGCTCGGACAAGTCTTATAAGCCTTCCAAGCCCACGGTCATTGCGTTTGCCATTGCCCTTGAGCTGCCGCTTGTTGAAATGAAGGATATGCTCATGAAGGCTGGCTTTGCGCTCTCCCACGCCAACAAGTTTGACATCATCGTGGAGTATTTCGTGGAGCATGGGAACTATAATGTCTTTGAGATCAACGAGGCTCTGTTTGCCTTCGACCAAAGTTTAATAGGAGCATAAGGTCTATGGATAAAGTGTTTCAGAAATTTTTGCGAAGTGGTATTGACCTTTCGCCCGTAGGGGTGGAGCGTCGTGAAGATAACAACCCATACTTTTGCACGCCAAAAGGTGCATCTATTTTTGGCTGGGCGGGTGTGGACGGCATCCACTTCTGCTTTGTTCGAGACTTTGGCGGTATGGTATTTTCCGTCAGTCCCATGAACTCGGCTCCGGATTTTGTTCATCCGCTGGCAAACGATTTTGAAGACTTTCTGAGGTTGCTCCTTGCTTGCAGTGATTCGGCAGCGCTGGAACAGGCGTGGATGTGGGATAAAGCCCAGTTTGAAGCCTTTTTGCAGGACAACCCTCCAACGCAGGATCAGCAAAGAACGCTATCAGAGCTTGCTGAGAAAATGAAATTGACGCCTATGGAACAGCCGTGGGTATACATCAAAAGCTGCAAGCATCTTTTGATTATAGTAAGATCAAGTACACCGAGGACTATTATGATGTTGATATGAACCCAGAAGCAGAACCGACCATGCCTGAGTGGAAGGTCTACTTTGATGGAAACTTCTGGGGACATTCGGGAAAAGACCATGCCGGAACGGAAATCCGGTTGAATAAGCAATTTGACTGGGCGAGGCATCATTGGGTTATTCCTGCGGCGTATTCTTGCAGCAAGGGACTCGTCATGGACTTTTGTATGCGTACCCCGGAGGAAGACATTCGCAAGTTCATAACTAAATGGGATTTACACCCCGAAAACGACTCCTGCGAATACTTCACGCAGGAGCAGCAAATGCAGATAGATTTAGACAATCCACTTTGCCTTGACTTTATTCCTCGTTTGAATTGAACGGGAAAACAATGCTGACCTCCCACGGCTGTTCCGTGGTCTTTAATCCATGTTTGCCAGACGGGGTGATCAATGAAGCGGAAGCAAAGTGGGCATTGGAACACTATGATTTGGATACATCCTATGGATGGATGATTTTTCGGGCAGCTTTTCCGTGGACAAGCAAACGCCGTCCTGAAATAAAAGCCCTCTCCCTTACAATGGAGCAGCAGTCGTGTCGTGTCCCGGGACCACATTTCAAGGCACACGCTCCCGGTGATTCGTTTTCTTTCCTCCATCCGGTCAGTGGAAAAAAATACACATTGACTGTACAGGAATTAGAGCAGCAGACAATTTCCGAAAAGCGTTACGGTTCTGACCGCTGGTTTTATCCTACGCATTTTACTGCTATGAGCTATACACTTTCTCCTGAACCTGACAGCGATGTTACGATCTGTGATTGCGCTGAGGGGGACAAGCCTTTGGAAATTGCGCCATGCTCTGACCGCTATGCACCAGAGGCACGAAACGATATTGCTTGTATCGGCATTATCGGCGGAGCGGACGGTCCAATCGCAATCGTGTGTGGAGACAGCTCAAAAGAAAAACTTCATGCAGTTTGTTCCTCTCTACACTTTGAGCCGGTGGAGGGTGATATTGAATGGCGTATCGTATTCAACATTAGCTCCAATGAAATGTCATTAGGGCTGATCTAAGAAGAAAGCGGAGGCAAAGAAGGTGAAACAACACACTTACATCGCAATCGACCTGAAATCCTTCTACGCCTCCGTGGAGTGCCGGGAGCGCGGCTTAGATCCTCTGGACACAAACCTTGTTGTTGCGGATGAAAGCCGTACTGATAAGACCATCTGCCTTGCCGTCACGCCCTCCCTCAAGAGCTACGGTATCTCCGGACGCGGGCGGCTATTTGAAGTCAAACAGCGCGTGAAGGAAGCGAATGCCGGACGGCAGCACGACGCGCCGGGACACAGACTGGACGGCACATCGCACTTCTACTCTGAGCTGCAAGCAGACCCGTCTCTGGCGATTGACTTCATCATCGCGCCGCCTCGGATGGCGTACTACATGGAGTACAGCACCCGCATCTATCAGGTTTATCTCAAGTATATTGCCCCGGAAGATATTGTGGTCTACTCCATCGACGAGGTGTTCATGGACGTGACGGACTACCTGAATACCTACAAGCTCTCGGCACATGATCTCGCCATGAAGATCATCCTCGACGTGCTTGAGACAACCGGCATCACGGCAACCGCTGGGATTGGCACGAACCTCTTTCTCTGCAAGGTGGCAATGGACATTGTGGCGAAGCACATCCCCGCCGACAAGAACGGCGTCCGAATAGCTGAACTGGATGAGATGAAATTCCGGCGCGAGCTTTGACGCATCAGCCCCTCACAGACTTCTGGCGTGTAGGTCGAGGCACTGCCAAGAAACTTGAGCAGAATGGAATGTTCACCATGGGCGATGTTGCCCTCTGTTCCGAACGGAACGAGGACTTGCTTTACAAGCTCTTCGGCAAGAATGCGGAATTGCTCATCGACCATGCGTGGGGCTGGGAGCCTACAACCATTGAGACAATCAAAACGTACCGTCCCAGCTCCAACAGCTTCAGCTCCGGTCAGGTATTGCACTGTCCCTACGAGCCGCAGAAGGCGAAGCTGGTTGTCCGGGAAATGACGGACTTGCTTGTGCTGGACTTGGTTGACAAGGGGCTTGTCACCGACCAGATGGTTCTCACTGTTGGCTACGACATTGAGAACCTGACCGATCCGGCGCGACGGGCAAAGTATCACGGCGCAGTTGAGACAGATCACTACGGAAGGCAGATTCCGAAACAGGCGCACGGCTCTATCAATCTCGACGGTCACACATCCTCTACTCGCAAAATAATGTGTGCTGTGTCAGAACTCTTCGACCGGATCGTGGATAAGAATCTGCTTGTCCGCCGTATGTATGTTGTTGCAAATCATGTCCTGCCGGAAGCTGATGTACCAAAGAAAAACGACGGTGCTGTCCAGCTCGATCTCTTTACCGACTATGCCGCCGAAGAGGAAAAACAGAAAGCTGAGAATGCCGCCTTGGAGCGTGAGCGGAAAATACAAGCCGCCACGCTTGCAATCAAAAAGAAGTACGGAAAGAACGCCATTCTCAAGGCAATGAATCTTGAAGAAGGTGCAACCGCGAAAGACCGCAATGCGCAGATTGGAGGGCATAAGGCGTGAACGGAAAATACGACGAGATCATGGGACTTCCTCACCACGTTTCCAAAACGCGACCACAGATGCCGATGTCAGATCGAGCAGGCGCAGTTTGCTCCCTTCGCCGCCCTCACCGGCTACGATGCTGCAATCAAAGAAACCGGACGTCTGACTGACGAAAGGATCGAGCTTGACGTGGAAGCTCTAAGTGCATTGGATATGAAGTATCAGCTTCTTATGGAAGCCCTTGATGAAGCACCAGAAGTTACCATTACCTACTTCCAGCCTGATGAGCGGAAGGCTGGCGGAAAATATGTATCAGCAGTCGGCGCAGTCAAAAAGATCGATGATTTTGAGCGGCGAATCACCATGCGGGACGGCACAAGGATTCCGACGGATGACGTTCTAAGTATTGACGGAGAGCTGTTCTCATCGCTGGAATAATGTCGCTTGCCATGCGACCAAATGAAGTGAATACCGAAGTACAATATGACTGTAAGGTGAGACACCAAGCAGTCATATTTTTTATATACGGAGGTACTGAACATGAGAAAGAACTTGACGGAGATCGTATTCATCCTTGATCGCAGCGGCTCTATGAGCGGGCTGGAAGCAGACACCATCGGAGGCTTCAACTCCATGATTGAAAAGCAGAAAAAGGAGAATGGCGAGGCATTGATCTCTACCGTCCTCTTTGACAACGTGAGCGAGGTTATTCATGACCGCGTACCGGTTCAAAAGGTTGAGCCGATGACCGACAAGGACTATTCCGTTCGCGGCTGCACCGCGCTTCTGGATGCTATCGGCGGAGCGATTCATCACATTGGGAATGTCCATAAGTACGCAAGAAATGAAGATGTCCCTGAACATACTCTGTTCGTCATCACAACGGACGGCATGGAGAATGCAAGCCGCCGTTATGACAGCGAGAAGGTCAAGAAAATGATTGAGCGTCAGAAGGAAAAGTACGGCTGGGAGTTTTTGTTCCTCGGTGCAAACATCGACGCAGTTGAGACGGCAAGGCATTTCGGAATTGGTGCAGACCGAGCGGTCAACTACCACTCTGACCATGAGGGAACGCAGCTCAACTATGAAGTTCTGAGCGAAGCGGTTTCTGCTGTCCGATGCAGCGTACCACTGGGTACGAATTGGAAAAAGCGTATTGATGAGGACTTTAATTCCAGAAAGGACGGGAGAAAGCAATGAGAACGATCACCGTAAAAGGGACAGGCAATGTCTCCGCAAGACCGGATTACATCATTCTCTCCCTGAACATTGAAACCTTATCTAAAACCTATGACCGTGCAATGTCGGAAGCTGCCGAGAGAATCGAAAGACTGCAAGGTGCCGCAGTCTGCGTTGGGTATCGCAAAGAAGACCTGAAAACCACGAGCTTTGATGTCCAGACAAGGTACGAGAACGTCAAGGATCGGCAAGGTAATTACAAGCAAGAGTTTGCCGGATATGCTTGCAGCTATCGCTTGAAACTTGCCTTTGACTTTGACAGCAAGCAGCTTGCAAAGGTCATTTCTGCGATTGCGGATTGTGGGGCGCAACCAGAACTCAGCATTGCGTTCACCGTGAAAAACCCGGCAAGAGTCAGCGAAGAGCTGCTGATCAATGCGACGGAGAATGCCAAAGCGAAGGCGGAGATTCTTTGCAAAGTATCAGGCAGTACGCTTGGGCAGCTACTCAATATCGACTACAACTGGGGCGAACTCAATGTGTATTCCAGAACAAGCTATGAGGTCGAAGACTGCATTCAGCCTCTTATGGCGATGAGTAAATGCTCTGCGCCAGAGATCGAGCCGGACGATATTGACGTGTCGGACACCGTGGCTTTCACATGGGAAATCCAATGATTTTTTGACTTTTTTGAAATCCGGTACTCAACAAACGCTCTTATTGTGTCCGTTGTAAAGTGAAGGGACATTTCACGGAGGAATCTTCGGGGAATACGATTTTGGGAGATTAGCAAGCAAATCCGGTGAGTACCCACCGGAGAAAAATCAGTTAAGGAGACCCTGCCCTTAACATCAGATTTTTGCTTGTTGGGATAGTCCCAAACCCTTCTAATCTTTACGACGGAGGGCGCAGCATGGTACGAAGAACGCGAGACATTCAGAAGAAGATTTGGCTGACACCACAGGAAGAACGAACGATTGCAAAGAAGATGGAAATGATCGGCACGGAGAACTTCGGTGCGTATGCAAGGAAGATGCTGATCGACGGCTACATCATCGTTGTGGACTACACGGAGCAGAAAAAGCTCGCCGCCGAAATCAACAAGATCGGTGTGAACATCAATACCGTCTGCCGCAGGATCAACTCGACGGGACGATTCTATCGGGACGATATTGACGAGCTGAAAGAAAAGATGGACGCGGTATGGCAGTTACTAAAATCAAAGCAATCCGAGGAACTTTGAGCAAGGCAATCGCGTACATTCTGAATCCCGAAAAGACCGATGAGAAGCTGCTGGTCTCGTCCTACGGCTGTGCCAGCGAGACCGCAGCGCGGGAATTTGAGTGGACGCGGAAAATAGCCGAGCAAAAAGGGATGAATCCGGTCAGGATCATAGCCCGTCATGTGATCCAGTCCTTTGAAATTGGAGAGGTCACACCGGAGCTTGCCCACGAGATCGGCAAGCAGTTTGCAGACGAAATCCTCGGAGGAAAATATGAGTATGTGCTGACCACTCACATTGACAAAGACCATGTTCATAACCATCTGATTTTCAATGCGGTTGACTTTGTGGACTACCACGCATACAAGAGCTACAAGCGGATTTACTATGATATGCGCGAGGTCAGCGACCGGCTCTGTAAGGAAAACGGTCTCTGTTATCCCTCCCTCTCAGAACAAAGGCATGGGCTACAAGGAGTACACCGAAGCCAAACGCGGCACGAGCTGGAAGCAGAAACTCAAGCAGACCATCGACCGGCTTGTCATTACAGCGAAGGATTACGATGATTTTCTGCGGCTCATGCAGGAAGCTGGTTATGAAATCAAGACCGGCAAGTATATCTCCTTTCGCGCTGAAGGACAGGAGCGGTTTACCCGGTCTAAAACCATCGGAGAGAACTACACCGAGGAACGCATCAAGGAGCGGATTGCCGGACGGACGCCGCGCAGAAACCGGAGGCAGACCGTGCCGAAGGGCATCTCTCTCATCGGAGATATTCAGGAGCGGATCAGACTTATCGACAGCAAGGGCTATGAGTATAAAGCCAAGCTCACGATCCTCAAGGAAGCGGCACGGACGCTCAACTATCTCACGGAAAACAACTTGCTCCAATACGCCGATCTTGAGAAGAAGGTCGAGGATGTTCACAGCTCCTATGATCGTACCGGCAAGGAACTGAAAGTCGTTGAAGCACGTCTGCGGGAAGTCCAGCCGCTTATTAAAAACATCTCCGACTACCAGCGCCTAAAACCCGTATATGACGCCTTCCAGAAGGCGAAAGACAAGCCGAGCTTCAAAGCAAAGCACGAAGCCGAGCTTGTGATTTTTGAGGCGGCGCGGAGTACACTGCTTGCCATGCAAGGCGATGAAAAACTGCCGAGCTTGAAGACACTGCAAGCGGAACAGCAGCGACTTCTTGACGAGCAGCAGCGACTCTATGATGAACGTGTGCGAAGCTCAAAAAAGAAGTAAAGCAAATAGAGACAATCAAGTCTAATGTTGATACGTTTCTCGCTCCTTCTGCTGACCATGACCGTGATCATCTGCGCGGCACACAGCGCGAATAATCTCTTCAAAAGCAGGGCATCTTCTGTTGACCGGAGATGCCCTGCATCCTTGAGAGAAGGTTCGAGAAGTTGAAACTATTTCTTTAATTTCTGCATCAACGGATTGCTTTTGAGAATGAAATCCGGTATAATATTATAAGCGATGTTGAATGCAAGCAAGCGAAAGGATGGTTGCCGTGCGCATAAGCTATAAGAAACTATGGATGCTTCTTCTGGAACGCGACATAAAGAGGGCTTCTCTACGACATGAAGTAGGGTTGTCTGCCGGAACATGGACAAAACTGAATAAGGGGGAAGAAGTGTCCCTCTCTATTTTGCTGCGCATTTGTGATTACTTGAACTGTGACATCGGAGATATATGTGAGGCTGTGCGAACGGACAAGAACTAAGTCCGGTTTTTCGTACAGCTCTTTTTGTAGGATAGTAAGTGTGAAACTATAACTTTGGAGGTTGCTGAAATGGCTGAGAATAACACAAGCAATATCGGCTTTGAAAAACAAATCTGGGACGCGGCTTGCGTCCTGCGCGGAAACATCGACGCATCCGAATACAAGTCCGTCGTTCTCGGATTGATTTTCTTGAAATACATTTCTGATCGCTTCGAGGCAAAGTACAAGGAACTGGTTGAAGAAGGCGATGGATTTGAAGAGGATCAGGACGAATACACTGCCGAAAACATCTTCTTTGTCCCTGAGAATGCACGATGGAGTGCGATTGCTGCTGCCGCTCACACGCCGGAAATTGGCACGGTGATTGATGACGCAATGCGCAGTATCGAGAAAGAAAACAAGCGCCTCAAAGATATTCTTCCTAAGAACTTCGCCCGTCCAGAGCTGGACAAGCGGCGTCTTGGTGAAGTGGTTGATCTCTTCACCAACATTCAGATGATCGAGCATGGAAACAGTAAGGACATTCTTGGTCGGACATACGAATACTGTCTCTCCAAGTTTGCCGAGCAAGAAGGCAAACTTGCTGGTGAGTTCTATACTCCCTCTTGCGTTGTACGTACCCTTGTTGAAGTGTTGCAACCGTTTAATGGACGTGTTTATGACCCGTGCTGCGGCTCTGGCGGTATGTTCGTTCAGTCCGCAAAGTTCATCGAAAATCATGGCGGCAACATCAACAAGATTTCCGTCTTTGGTCAAGACTCCAACCCGACCACATGGAAGATGGCGCAGATGAATCTTGCCATTCGCGGTATAGAAGCCGACCTCGGCAAGTTTAATGCGGACACGTTCTTTAACGATTGCCACCCTCAACTCAAGGCAGACTTCATTATGGCGAATCCTCCCTTCAATCTCTCCGGCTGGGGTGCGGATAAACTCGTTGATGATGTCCGTTGGCAGTATGGTACGCCTCCCGCTGGAAATGCAAACTTCGCGTGGTTGCAGCACATGATCTGGCATCTCGCTCCCGAATGGTCGTATCGGCATGGTGCTTGCAAATGGTTCGCTTTCTTCGCAGTCCGGCGGTGAAGGTGAAATCCGCAAGAACATTATCAATGCTGACCTTGTGGACTGTATCGTTGCAATGCCGACGCAGCTATTCTACACGACGCAGATCCCGGTATCGCTCTGGTTCCTTGCAAAGAACAAGAAGCAGAAAGGCAAGACACTATTCATCGACGCACGGAAACTCGGCACTATGGTTACGCGGAAGCTGCGCGAACTGACGGATGTAGACATCAAGAAAATTGCCGACACCTACAACGCCTTTGTAGAAGGAACGCTTGAAGATGAAAAAGGCTTCTGCGCGGTTGTTACTACGCAGGACATCGCAAAGCAAGATTACATTCTCACGCCGGGACGCTATGTTGGCATTGAGGAACAGGAAGATGACGGTGAGCCGTTTGAAGAGAAAATGGGACGCCTGACTTCTGAACTGTCTGAGCTTTTCACTAAGTCTCATGAAATTGAAGCTCAGATCAAAGAACGACTGGGGGCGATTGGATATGACATCTGAGTGGCATGAGGTACCGTTACGAGAGCTGGTTGGGTATATTTCCAAAGGAATTGCTCCTTCGTATGCAGAAGAAGCATCCGAGACAACCATTAGAGTTCTCAATCAAAAGTGCAATCGGAATTTCCGAATAAGCTATGGAGATTCAAGGTTGCATGATACCCTGAAAAAGAAAGTCCCTCCTGAACGATATGTCAAACCTGATGATATTCTGATCAATTCGACAGGTGCGGGAACTGCTGGGAGAATTGCGCAAATTGAAGATGTTCCGTCCGCAACTACAATAGACGGACACATGATCCTTATCCGTTCAAACGGAAAGGTAACGCAGAAGTTCCTTGGTTACGCTCTTAAAGCGCACCAATGGGAAGTCTTGCAGTTGGATGAAGGCTCTACGGGACAAACTGAACTAAACCGTGACCGCCTGTTAGATGAAATTATGATCAACTACCCCGTGTCATTTGATGAGCAGAACGCCATCGTAGGTACGCTTGAATCTATTGATAGGAAGTTGATTGTAAACAAAGAGATAAACGATAATTTAGCGGCTTAGAGCTGGACGGCAGAGACATTGATCTCTCCGGACATCAACTTTGGAAGAAGGGTATCTCTTAGTATGGACAGCCGTTTATTTTCCGCTCTATTAGAATAAATCTGCTCAAGAAGTGGTGAAGCAATGGTATTAAACCCAGCTAACTCTTCTTCCGATGGTAGAACAACAGGGTATGTCATAATCTGCTGCTTATCTCCACGGGGCATTTTCGTTCCTTTCGATCCAGCAACCATAAATGCGAAGAACTTGTCGGCATATAGAGTGCTGAATAGGTACGCCGAGTAACACGGCTGACTTGGCGTAAAGCAAAGAACATCGGTTGAGCAGCCACATTTGTCCTCACAGTAGACAATCTTCTTAAAGTAAGGACGAATGTTGGAAATCAACGTATCACCTTTATGGCAAGCGGTTGTCTGTGATGTAGTTGGTAGGCTTGTCGCCTCGGTTGAACCAGCTTTTCCCGACAGCATATTTTCCGTTGAGAAGTAGGTTCTGACGTTCAACTCAGAGACAGCTACTTTGTCTGTTGAATATGAGCAAATATCCGAGAGGACTCCCTGATTTACTGCCAAAATGTCATTGCCGAACCGCCCTTGATATATCGTTTGCAGGAGATCAGCTAAATTATCGTTTACCGCCTGAATAGCTCTCACCAGTGGCGAGAGTTTTACAAAAGGGACTGCCACTGAATGTCGTTCTCTTACCTCGAAAGGAGACACGACAATGACAGAACAACTCATCACGGAGATACAGCAAAATGCTTCCGTATCTCAACAACGAACAGCTCATGCACCTTCGGGATGCAATGACTGCGACATTAGTTGGGGCAACGATCACCTATGATAGTGGCTCAATCCCAGCAGAAGAAACAGATGCAGTCGAAGCATTTATCACGGCAAAGCGGATCGAAGGCTGTTCGGAGAAAACCCTGAGCTACTACCGGAAGACGATTGAGGCTCTGATTTCCAGAGTTGGAAAGGCTGTGCAACAGATCACCACAGATGATTTGCGCCGCTATTTGACCAACTATCAGGTTCAGCGCAGGTCGAGCAAAGTAACCATAGACAACATTCGTCGGATTCTGTCCAGCTTCTTCTCTTGGCTTGAGGATGAGGACTTTATCTTGAAAAGCCCGGTACGCCGGATTCACAAAGTCAAGACTGCAAAGGTGGTCAAGGACACCTACACCGATGAAGCGTTAGAGCTGATGCGTGACAACTGCACAACAGCACGGGACTTGGCGATGATTGATCTTCTGGCATCCTCCGGAATGCGTGTTGGTGAGCTTGTCACGCTAAACCGCGAAGACATCAACTTCAACGAACGCGAATGCGTTGTTATCGGCAAGGGTAATAAAGAGCGATTGGTCTACTTCGATGCAAGGACGAAGATACACCTTCAAAACTATCTTGAGGGCAGAACCGATGAAAACCCGGCTTTGTTTGTTTCACTGAAAGCGCCCTTTGACCGATTGATGATTGGCGGAGTGGAGACACGCCTTCGGGAGCTGGGAAAGCGTCTGAATATCCCGAAGGTTCACCCTCACAAGTTCAGGCGTACACTGGCTACAACTGCCATAGACAAAGGAATGCCCATAGAGCAAGTCCAGCAGCTCTTAGGGCATCAGAAAATCGACACCACCATGCACTATGCAATGGTGAAACAACAGAATGTGAAGCTGGCACATAGAAAATACATTGGATAGGATGGGATGAAAATGAGGATGACGCAACTTAAAACCATCGCAGACATACAGACTGGTCCGTTCGGAAGCCAACTCCACAAAGAAGACTACGTTGAAACCGGAACCCCTATTGTCACTGTTGAACATCTTGGGAACCGAGTATTCACCGAGCAAAATCTCCCCAGAGTTTCCGACAGCGATAAAGCGCGGTTGATTAAGTATACTCTTTCAACTGGCGATATTGTATTCAGCCGAGTTGGGTCTGTTGACCGCTGTTCCTATGTTGATAAATCACACGACGGATGGATGTTCTCGGGACGTTGCTTACGAGTCCGCCCAACTGAACTGGTTGATTCTCTGTACCTATATTATTATTTCTGTTTAGAAGAAACCAAGCAGTTTGTTCGGAATATTGCAGTAGGCGCGACCATGCCTTCTATCAATACGAAACTTCTTGGAGAGGTCGAAATCGCCTTACCGGATCTGAACAACCAGAAACGGATAGCCGCTGTTCTCTCATCACTGGATGATAAAATTGAGAACAACCAAAAGCTAAACGATAATTTACGGCAGCAAGCTCAAGCCCTGTTTAAGAAGTGGTTTGTTGATAATCCTGACGCTATATTATGGAAGGAAGGCACCTTCTCCAATCTCATTGAAAAGACTATCAGCGGAGATTGGGGCAAAGATTCTCCTTCTGGCAACAACACAGAGATGGTTTACTGCATTCGGGGAGCAGATATTCCGGAAGTACGTGCAGGAAATAAGGGGAAAATGCCCACACGCTATATCTTGCCAAAGAACTATGCTGCTAAGCAGCTTGTTGACGGAGATATAGTTGTTGAAATCTCTGGTGGTAGCCCGACACAATCTACTGGACGCGCCGCAGCTGTATCAGACGCTTTGCTTGCTCGGTATGATAAGGGAATGGTTTGCACAAACTTCTGCAAAGCCCTTAAACCACGTGCTGGTTACAGTATGTATGTGTACTACTATTGGCAGTACCTCTATGACCGGGACATTTTCTTTTCCTACGAAAATGGAACAACAGGCATCAAAAATCTTGACATCAATGGATTTATTGAAACAGAGCCTATTGTCATTGCACCGGAGGACTTGGTGGAGAAGTTCGATGCCGTTTGCCAAACCGTTTTCTCGAAAATCTATGCCAATGGTATGGAAAATGAGCAGCTTGCCCTTGTTCGTGACACTATATTGCCTAAGCTCATGTCCGGCGAGATTGATGTCTCTGCCGTCCAGCTCTAAGCCGCTAAATTATCGTTTACCTGATATGGAGGATATACCATGTTTGATAAAGTTCAGGAGAGCTTGAAAAGAAGCAAAGACGAGCGCCAGAAAAAGCGGCTTGAAAAGGAACGGCTTCGTCTTGAGAAAGCCGCAGCAGAAGCAGCTCGTGAGGAAGAGCGGCTTCAACAGGAGGCTCAAAAGATACAGACTGAAAAAGAACGCCTTCTCTCCCTTGATGACAAGGGGCTGATGGTTGAGCTAATTTTGGCAATGCGTGGCTTATACGCGCAGATCGAGGATATTCAATTTCAGCAGATAACATTAACTTCGAGAATCGAAGATATTGAGTCGGACATCTCTTCCATACGCAATGATATTTCAGATTTGGAAAGCAGACTGGGCTCGTCCGATCAGTAAGACTCAATGAAGGAGGCGCAGACGTGATTATTTCACCACAATCTCTTGATACAAACCTAAGTCAGCTTTTAGCGGAAGTTAAGTCCGGCTCAATGCAGTTGCCGGAGTTTCAGCGCGACTGGACTTGGGATGATAGCCGAATTAGAGGCATTATCGCCAGCTTATCACAGGGTTATCCTATGGGTGCCATCATGCGGCTGCAATACGGCAATCCGGACATCCAATTCAAATACCGTACAATTACGGGCGTAAAAGGCGTTTCTGTGAAGCCGGAGCATTTGATTCTCGATGGTCAGCAGCGGCTTACTTCAATTTATCAGGCAACATCCTCTAAAGAGCCGGTCTCGACCAAAACAGAAAAAGGCAAGGCTATTAAGCGTTATTACTATCTCTCAATGGAGAAGTGCCTCGACGATGATGAGGATCGTTTTGATGCTGTCCTCTCCATCCCCGAAGACCGTAAGATTAAAGAGAACTTTGACCGGGATGTGAAGCTCGATCTCTCCACCAGAGAATATGAATACGAGAACAAGCTGTTTCCGGTCAATATCGTATTCGACAGCAACGCAGTTATGGACTGGTTCATGGGCTACATGACGCACTACGGAATGAAGCCGGAAGCAATGGACGAGTTCAAGCGTTTCCAAGCGGATGTGCTGAATACAATTTCCGGGTATAAGCTGCCTGTGATTACACTGGACAAGTCCACGCCGCGAGAGGCAGTGTGCAAGGTGTTTGAGAACGTCAATACTGGCGGTGTTCCTCTCACGGTGTTTGAGCTTGTTACCGCAACTTATGCCACAAGAGACTTTGACCTGAGAAAAGACTGGGTGCAGTGTCGAAATACAATTTGCGGTTTCGGTGACACGCTGAGAACAGACCTGTTCGATGGGATTGATGAGACTACCTTCCTGACAACGGTTTGTCTCTATACAAGCTATTTGAACAAGCAGTCTGGAAAGACAAACACAATCTCCTGCAAAAAGAAAGATGTTCTGGGACTTCCTTATGAATCGTACATAGCGAACCGGGATGCAGTGCTGTCTGGGTTCAAAATCGCAAAGGAGTTTCTTCTTCGGGATCAGTGCGTTTTCCGTCAAAGAGATTTGCCCTATACAACGCAGTTGATTCCACTTGCGGCAATCTGCGCTGTTCTCGGAAAATCCAAATGCAATGAGCCAAACACAATCAAAACTCTTTCTCGGTGGTATTGGTGCGGGATTTTGGGTGAGATGTATGGCGGTGCGAACGAAACCCGCTATGCCTATGACATTGAGGACATGGTTGAAGAGGTCAATGGACGTCCGAATGCAATGCACACGATTAACAGCGCAGTCTTTTCTTCTACGCGGCTGCTAACCCTTCAAACTCGCTTGAGCGCGGCATATAAAGGTATAATGGCTCTTCTTTACAAGGAGAAGTGTCGTGACTTTATGAACAACACGACGATTGACATTGTAAACAGTATGCTTGAGTCTCCGGATATTCACCATATATTCCCCGAAGCATATTGCGAGAAAATGGGCATCAAGCGCGAACGGTATAATTCCATCATTAACAAGACCCCGATTCTTCCAGCCACCAACCGCTCGATTGGCGGAAATGCGCCGAGTGAGTATCTGGGGGCAATTCTAAAGAAGGTTGATGGACTGACCGAAAATGAGTTGCAAGCACGGGTGGAATCGCACTTTATCAACTATGCAGAATTGAAGGCAGATGACTTCAATGGCTATTTCATCGACAGAGCAAAAAGCCTTCTAAACCTAATTGAAAAAGCGATGAATAAGCCCGTCACTGACAGAGATGCAGAAAACACGCTGGATCAGTTCGGGGCGAGTCTGGCGTAAAAGGGAGTGACAAACTATGGCAGGATATTTTACAGAATCAAATTACGAGAACGCTGTCTTGCAGCTTCTCAATGAAGAACTGGGCTATAACTATATCTATGGACCGGACGTGGAGCGCGATTATCACTCGCCGCTTTATGAGGATGTTCTGCTGCCTTCCTTGCAGCGGATCAACAAGAGCCTGCCTATGGACGCTCTGACGGAGGCAATCTATAAGCTCAAGAACTTTGAAACTGGAACGCTCTTGCAGAAGAACATGGTCTTTATGGACTACCTCCAAAACGGAGTCCCGGTAAAATACTATGACAAGGGTGAAGAACGCTCTACCCTTGTTTACCTTGTAGACTTCAAAAATCCTGCCAGTAACGAGTTCACAGTTGCGAATCAATGGACTTTCATTGAGAACTCCGAAAAAAGACCAGATGTGATTCTCTTTGTCAATGGTCTCCCGCTCGTCATTGTGGAGTTGAAGTCTCCGTCCCGCGAAGAAACCGACGCTTCCGCAGCATACCGCCAGCTCCGGAACTATATGTATGAGATCCCCTCTATGTTCATTTATAATGCGGTATGTGTCATGAGCGACTTGACCACTTCAAAGGCTGGTACAATCACGTCCGGCGAAGACCGCTTTATGGAGTGGAAAACAACAGACGGCAGCTATGAGAATACGCAACACGCATCATTTGACACATTCTTTGTAGGACTGTTTGAGAAGACCCGCTTCATTGACATCGTGAAAAACTTCATCTGCTTTAATGTGGATGGACAGAATACTTTCAAGATACTCGCCGGGTATCATCAGTATTTCGCAGTCAAAAAGGCGATTGAGTCTACAAAACACGCAACCGTGACGGACGGTAAGGGGTGGCGGCGTTTCTGGCACACACAAGGCAGCGGAAAATCGTTGTCTATGGTCTTCTATGCTCATTATCTGCAAGAAGCGTTAGAAAGCCCCACTATCGTTGTCATTACCGACCGTAACGATCTGGACGACCAGCTTTACGGACAATTCGCCCGCTACAAGGACTTCCTCCGGCAAACGCCGCAGCACGCTGAGAGCCGCAAGAATCTGAAAGAACTGCTTGCAAACAGACAGGCAAACGGCATAATCTTCACGACCATGCAGAAGTTTGAAGAAAGCAACGAAGCTCTTTCGGAGCGTCGGAACATTATCGTGATGGCTGATGAAGCGCATCGTGGGCAATATGGTCTCAATGAGAAGGTTGTGGTCAAGCAGAAGGACAACGGCGAAGTCGAGGCGAAAACCGTTATCGGCACTGCCCGCATTATAAGAGACACGCTTCCTAATGCGACCTACATTGGATTCACCGGAACACCGATCTCCACAAAAGACCGCAGTACACGAGAGGTCTTCGGTGATTACATCGACATCTATGATATGACACAGGCAGTTGAAGATGGCGCGACCAGACCCGTCTACTACGAGAGCCGTGTGATTCACCTGAAACTCGACGAGAACACCCTCCATCTGATCGATAATGAGTATGACATTATGGCTGACAACGCCGATCCGTATGTCATTGAAAAGAGCAAAAAGGAACTTGGTCAGATGGAAGCAATCCTCGGTGCCGACCAGACGATCAATTCCTTGGTAAATGACATTCTTGATCATTACGAGAATTACCGTGAGAATATCCTAACCGGCAAGGCGATGATCGTTGCTTATTCGCGTCCCATAGCAATGAAGATTTATAAGCGCATTCTTGAGCTACGCCCAGCGTGGACGGAAAAGATTGCAGTGGTCATGACGCAAGGCAATAACGATCCCGAAGAATGGCGTGAGATTATCGGCAACAAAGCTCATAAGGACGATATGGCGCGGAAATTCAAAGACAACAACTCTCCGCTGAAAATCGCCATCGTCGTGGATATGTGGCTGACCGGCTTTGATGTTCCCTCCCTTGCTACGATGTATGTCTATAAGCCGATGGCTGGACACAACCTGATGCAAGCTATCGCCCGCGTCAATCGTGTCTTCAAAGATAAAGAAGGCGGTTTGGTTGTCGATTACGTCGGTATTGCGGCTGCACTGAAACAGGCAATGAACGACTATACTGCCAGAGACAAGAAGAACTATGGTGATACAGATGTAAGCAAGGCTGCATATCCGAAGTTCCTTGAAAAGCTCTCTATTTGCAGAGATTTGTTCCACGGATTCAGTTATGAGAAATTCATGACCGGAAGCGACCTCGACAGGGCGAAGCTCATCAGCGGCGGAGTGAACTTCATACTCGGCAAGAGTGTTGCAGAGTACGAGCTTCCCGACCATGAGAAGACACAGAATGTGTTTATCAAAGAAGCCCTGCTTCTCAAGCAGGCACTTTCGCTGTGCAGCAGCTTGGTAGACGAGCAAACTCGCATGGAGGCAGCTTTCTTCGAGTCCGTAAGAACAATGACCGTGCGCTTGGTTTCAGGCGGTACCGGAAAGAAGTTTACGCTTCCGGAAGTAAATGAGCGCATTAACGAGCTTTTGAAGCACAGTATCAAAAGCGAAGGCGTTATCAACCTCTTTTCTGATGTCCAGACTAAGTTTTCGTTGTTCGATCCGAAGTTTCTTGAAGAAGTGGCAAACATGAAGGAGAAGAATCTTGCAGTCGAACTCCTGAAAAAACTGATTTCCGAACAGGTCTCTGTTTACCGCCGAACAAATATCGTCAAGTCTGAGAAGTTCTCCGAAATCATTCAGAGCGCAATGAACCGCTATTTGAACGGAATGCTGACCAACGAGGAAGTCATTCAAGAATTACTCAAGCTGGCGAAAGACATTGCCGCTGCTGCCGCCGAGGGTGAAAAACTCGGATTGACAGCGGACGAACTTGCTTTCTATGATGCCCTCACAAAGCCGCAAGCAATCAAGGACTTTTTACGAGCATGATGAGCTTATTGCTATCACGAAAGAACTGACAGATTTGCTTCGCAAAAACCAGACAATAGACTGGCAAAAGAAAGAGAGCGCAAGAGCAGGAATGCGCCGTCTTGTCAAAAGGCTGCTGAAAAAACACAAATATCCGCCTGAGGGTATGGATGATGCTGTCCAGACTGTCATGAGCCAGTGTGAGATGTGGACAGACAATGTAATGACCGCTTAACTCCCCTACGAGAAAAAAAGGAGTAGATCATGGGCAATTCAGTCATGTTGAATGGCGTCGAATATGCCGGAGAACAGATTGCCTACAAAGACAGCACCTACGAGCTTGTATCGAAGGTTGCCTTACCTGATCGGCGTCCCGCTCCGTATTTTTTCAAAATGAACACGAGCCGACCAAGATAGAGATAGACAAGCGGCTTGAACAGGATAAAAATGCCCGCATCATTCGTAATCTATGTATCATCCGCACCGCCATCGAGCGCAACTACCGGAAAATAAATGACATCATGCGGATGGAATACCGTGGGCTGCTTTCAATGCCGGAGATCATTCCGGCTTCCAGTATGCAGCAGCTCTCAAACGACGGAATCAGCTTTATCAAAAAGTCGAGTACAAAGCTCTGCCACCACATTATCGAGATCAACCGGCTGATTTCAGACCGCATTAACAACTGCAAAAGCCTCTTTCCAATCTGGATTAACTGGGCGTACATAAAAGAGCTGTTCATTATGCCAAACGGCTTGACAGAGGACGGAACGAAAGATGCTGCGGACATCTATTACGCAAGTCTCTTCTACTACCCCTATCAAATGTATATCAACTGGGTACCGATGGACGAGGGTAATGTCCTCTATAATGACAAGAAGTTTGCTACCCTGCTTTATCAATGGCATTGCGACGCCTTCACGGAATACAGTAAAGTCTCCGATGCAGGGGCTTTTGTAAAAAACAATATCTACGACTTCATAGAAGACAGCGAGAAGACCGTATTGGTAGTGGACTGTGAAAACTCCGACCCGTACAAGCTGTGCGCCACGCTCAAAAACCTTGATTATGAGGTCATACAGAAGATTACGGCGATCATTCTCTTTGATGACGTACATACCGCTACGGCATGGCGGATTCTTGAAAACTACACCCGCATCCCCGTTGAACATATCATGATTGAGCGGATTAAGCAGAACAAATCACTGGTAGACATCAAGCTCACCGCAAGAGCCTGTCAGGAACATTACCAGAAGCAGGTGGATTCCTTCGTCATTGTCTCAAGCGATTCCGACTACTGGGGGCTTATCTCTTCCTTGCCAGACGCCAGATTTCTTGTCATGATTGAGCGGGAAAAATGCGGACCGGATATGAAGGCAGCACTTGCAGAATCCGGGATATTCTACTGCTATCTGGATGACTTCTACCCGGCAACAGCGAGGGACATCAAGAAAAACGCACTGTTCAAGGAGATGTACCGCTGGATTGACAACTCCGTTCACCTGAACGTCAACGATATGTTTGATGCAGCTCTGCGAAACACCAGGATCGAAATGTCTCCCGCAGAGCGGCGGCAGTTCTATGAGAAGCACATCAGGCACATGACGCTGACTATCGACGAGAACGGAAACGTCAGCATTGAACTGAAACGCGGATAGCCTTGGTTTCTATTCCGGGAGGAATGTGGATGGACAACAGATTCTATTTTGGATTCAATACATCGGAGGAACGGAAAAAGCGCAGAAAAGCAGAGCTGTACTCCATGAGTGAGCAAGTCAGCACCTTCTTTTTTTGGGATGAAGCCCCGCAACATGGATTGGAAATGCGTGAGGGGCAGCAGGATATGTCTTTTGAGATTGTGGACGCCCTCATAAACGATCAGCATTTTGCGATTGAAGCTGGCGTGGGCATTGGCAAGTCCTTTGGCTATCTTGTGCCGGTGCTGCTGTACAGCAAACGCATGAATAAGCCGGTTATCATCGCAACCTCGACCATTGCGCTTCAAGAACAGCTCTGGCGCGATGTCCACGCGGTAATGCCCCTTCTTGGGCTGAACAGAGATGCCATCCTCGCAAAAGGACAGACCCATTATCTCTGCAACAAACGCGCAGATGAGTATATGTGTGACCCGAAAGCAGACCCACCGGACGCGCTCAAAGAAGGAATCAAGCAAGGGTATGAGGAACGCAAGGATTTCCCGGAGGTTTTGCCGCAAGGCGTCTGGGACAAGGTAAACGTGCAGCGGTTCAGCATGAAGAATTGCGGCTCCTGTGAAAAGAAGTGCAAATATTACAAAGTCCGCGCAGCATTAAAGTTTACGGATGGAGTGGTACTGTGCAATCAGGATTTTCTAACCCAACATCTCATGAAACTCCGGCGCGGTCAGGACGGGCTGATTAACGCCGCCGCTGATCTGCTTGTCGTGGATGAAGCGCACAACTTGGATGATAAGGTGCGGAGTGCCACAACGGAGCGTTTCGGGCAAGGTATGCTCTTTGGAATGATTAAAAGCGCATTCTATGAGCTGCGGTCCTCTGACCAGAGCAGTGTGTCCGGTGAAAAGCGAGAGGCAGAGAGCGCGATCATCGCCTTCTATAACTGCCTGAAAGCGCAAGTCCAAAAGCAGATCAACGAGGCAGAACAGGATATGCGCTATGCTGACCGCTTTTTCTTCGACCAAAACGGCAGTGCGGTTGAGCTGCTTACCGAGATGAACGCCGCCATACACAACCTTTCGTCCAGCATTCAGATTTATTCCAGCATGGATTTCAGAAACAACCGTTCCTTTGCTGCCTCTGACGATCTGGATGCGGTCAGCGAGTCCCTTTCGGAGCTTCTTGACCGGATAGATGATATGTTGATCTGGATTGAGCAGCGCGGTAGTAACACGGAACTTGTCTATTGCCCTAAAAACACAAGGGAAATTGTTAGCCGCCTATACTTTAATGGTGATGAAAGAACCATCTTGACCTCTGCCACGCTGACGAACGCCACGAGCGGGTCTCTGGAAGAACAGTATTCCTACTTTATCAGCAATACCGGCTTTCCGGTTGGTGAACGCGGCTGCTTATCCGAACCGAAGCCTTCCCCATATCCATACGATGAACACGCCATGATCTACTACTGCGACGATCTCCCGCATCCGACCAAGGAACACGAAGCCTTCATTGAAAAGGGCGTGGAGCGGTTGCTTGAGATCCTGAACATTTCCAACGGGAAGGCACTCGTGCTGTTTACGGCGAAGACCGACATGGAAGAGGTCTACTCCATTCTCAGTGAGAAAAATCTTCCGTACAAAATCCTGATGCAACAGCCGGGATCGTCGCAGGACAAGGTGCTGAATGAGTTTAAGGAAGATACAAACTCCGTGCTTCTGGGGACGGGCGCATATTGGGAAGGTATCAGCATTGAAGGAAAAAGCCTTTCCAATGTGATCATTTTCCGGCTTCCGTTCCCTGTCCCCGATCCAATTATCGAGTATAAGTGTTCCGTCGCAAAGGACGCTCTGATGGATGTCCGCGTTCCCGAAATGATTATCAAGCTCAAGCAAGGTATCGGGCGATTGATCCGCAATTTCACAGACACCGGCATTGTCTGCATTATCGACCGAAGACTGCGGGACGAGCCGCCGGAACGTTATCATGACATTACATGGGACTCCCTGCCTATCAAAAATCGGACAAGCAGTTTGGAGGAACTGAGGAAGTTTTACGAAGGTCTGCCCTCAGCCAAGGAATGATGATAGAAACGGCATTCTCTTCGGAAACATAGAACAGCCCCCAAAAAACGACAATCAGAAAACGGAGGTGTATCATGATGTACAATGAAAATCTGCACGAAGAAGAACAACATCTGATCCAGCAGATTGCCGAGCAAACAGAGAGAGGAAAAATCGACTGGGAACTGACGGAGTACAATCCGCTGTCCTTTCTGAATGAGGACAAGATAGACAAGAACCCAGCAGTAATCTGTCAGTCCTTCTCCTTTGAGGCGATCATCGGCGGATCCCGTTACGAGCTTGATGTCATGGAGAATATTGATGTGCCGTCCGGTATGGGAGACTACACCATAACCTTGACACGGGATGAAACCGAAAATTATCTTAAAATTGAGGATGCGCTTTCCTTTGACTGTGACCGCTATGAATGCACACCGGAGGAAGTCGCAGAGCGATTTGCGGACAGCCCCATTGTCCGCCTCTGCAACGCCATCATTCCTGCCACGCTTGGGCAGGAGGATTTAGAAGAAGTCTTCACATGGGCTAGGTTTTTCAACGAGACTGGCATTTCTGCAAAGCTGATGAATCATCCGCTGACCAAGCTCTGTAAAAAGCTGTTCGACGAACACCGCCTGATGGACTTCCATCGCTGCGTCTTGGATGTGGACTATCGAAAGCTGCTCCTAAATGAACTGGCTCATAACTAAGACACGGAAAAACGCCCCCGACACTGTGCCAGACGCACAGTGCCGGGGGCGTTCCCGTTTCCAGCGATTTATTTTTCTCTCGGCAAGGGACTGTTCATAAGGTGACACTTTCCGTTTTACGAAGCCGCGAAAATTCGATGTGTTCCGTGGAGATGTTCACTGGGCAGCATACGCCGTACACGTTTCCAATAATCACCGAGTAGTGCAATGTGTATTCACTATCGGGAAATACTTCACGGTTTTCACAACGCTTGATTCAGGAGTGGGATTTTTGCCTTATTCCCGCGTGACATCAAGGGAAACCGGATTGATAACGATGATAGATTTGCCCTTTTTGTGGGCATATCTCACGGTGTTCCCGGTACCGCTGGGGCATCCATTCCATACTGCGAGAATATAATCGGCGTGATCGACCATGTACCGATTTCTCTTGTCCATGCAGTCCGGCGTGTACTCCCGTTGCAGCATGGTCTCCTTGTCACACTTTGCCGCGATATTATAATACCGTTCCCGTGAAGCCACAGACCATTTGATCGCTTGTGTCTCACAAGGGATTGCACTTTCCAGAGTAATGTGAGGGTATTTTGATTTCAAATCGAGTACAATTTCCGCAGCGTACATATCGACGCCAAGAGCCATGCCGGTAATAAAATGCGTGACGCCCTCGTTCTCGATGAGTGCTACAATCTGATCCCGCATAACAGATTTCAAAGAAGTACAACGCTTATCGGATTCATCAAAGCCGAACGGAAGACTCTGCGGTCTATGACCGGTAAACGCACAAGTCTTGCCTTGAACGGATTGCTTTGTCAGCTTTTTTGAGCAGACTTTCTAAACTCAATAATGCGCGACATGACACCCCTTCTTTCACTCTTTTTGGTAGGTAACTCCATTCTATCACCCTCATCACGGACAGTCAACGCATTGTCGTTAGTAAAATCAACGACGGCGTACCGTGGATAATGACACCGCCGTTAGGTACACTAAATGCAAAGGTGGTGAGGCTATGCGAGAGAAGAAGGACATCAATATTGAAATCGGCGGCAATATTCAAGTGGCAAGAGAACAGGCGGGCTATACGCAGGACACGCTCTCAGAAATGCTTGGCATGACGCCGAATCACCTGAGCGCTATTGAGCGTGGTGCTTCCGGTATTTCTCTTGAAGCCTTGCAGCGTCTTTGCCGTTTGCTGGGCGTCAGTGCGGACCGAATTATCTTTGGGACCGAGGAGCCAGAAGCGGAAGCCCTTGCGCTTGCCAGACGTATTTCGGATATAAAGCCGGAATACCGGCAACAGGTTCAAGAGCTGCTGTCCGCTATTTTGAATATGTCATAAAAAAAGAGCCTCTGCCGACGCCCAAAACGGGCATCGACAGAGGCTTTTGGTTCGTTTTCCGGGCATTCAAACAAGTGTCGAAATCGACACTTGTTTCCGCGCTAAAGATGAAACCACGCAGGGAATACAATCACTTAGGCTGGTCAATTTGCGCCGCTCTGAGGCTTGCAATCACAGGCTTTTTCGACCCCTAACTGTCTACACCTCGATGCCTTGCGGGAGAAGTGCGGACAGGCGATGAGATCCGCACGGAAGCTCTGCTTGCAGCTATGGACGCAGCGGACGCAGAAGCGGTTATACTTCCGGCGTCCGCTATCTCCGATGAAGAACGACCACTCCTGCCGCCACTTCTGACTTCTGCTCACAGCTCAATCTCTCCTTTGTGCTTTTTTGGGGGGCAGCATTCCATCTGCTTTTCAGCCTTTGCAGACTTGAGCCTGTCCATGATGGAGGACTTTTCGCCCCTTTCGGGGGCTTTGACCTCTGCGGTCTTGTCCTCCTTCGGACCGTTGTTGATGATCCCATCAATCATGCCGTAGTCATCCTCCATCGACATCTCCGCTGCCTTGAGGTGGTTTTCCTTCTCAAGTGCCGCCATCCAGCTTTCTTTGCTGATACCGAGCATTCCGCCCTTTGCCGCATGATCGGCAATCTCCTTGGCATCTACGCACAAGCCCTCTGTGTTATCGGAATAGAGGCGGTAAACCTCGCAGCCCTTCTCCAAAGCCTTCTCTGCCGCCTCCTGCCCAGCGGGAAGAACGCCAGCCCATGCGTAGCCATATCCCCGTGTGGATTATCCACATCTGGCTTCTCCACACATGGATTTTCCGTGTGTGGCATTTCCCGTTCTGGTGTAGACTCCTGCGGCTCTTCGTATATCTCAAAGATTGTGTTGCTCATCCTGCCTTTACCGTCTCTTTGCCGGTGCCTGACGAGGTAGCCGTGTGTCTCAAGCTCACGGAGCGCGGAAAGAATGGCATCCGGACCTTCCTTGCAGATTGCGGAAAGCCCCTTGGTTGAGAACTTCCAGCCATCATTGAACGAGAGCATCTTTGAGAGTAGCCCGACTGCCTTGAGTGACAGGCTCTTGTCTCGGAGGTGGAAGTTCGCCATGACGGTATAGCCACGATTCTTGTTTACGCGATAGACTGCCACGAAAATCACCTTGCTATCTTGGGAAGCAGCTCTTCGCCGCACTTTTTCTGGAACTTCATTCGGATGACCTCCTTGCCCTTCGGCGTGAAGTAGGTCTGAGAACCGGTGTAGCAGTACGTCACAAAATCGCGGACGATAAACAGTCCGGCATTGCTGTCCTTGTTGTAGGGAAGAAGCTGACCGGAGGGAGATCGGAACAGGTACTTCTCCCTGAGAAGAAACTGGACGAACTTGCGCTCCGGGATTTTCAGTTCCTTCGCCGTCGTTCGGATATTGGTGCAGTCATCCGGATTGATGAAGGCGTCGTAGTAATCGGCTTTGGGCTTTGCCGTGTTCAGCTCACACTCAAGAGCCTTTACGCGATTCTTTTCCAGAATCAACGCCTGAGCAAACTCCACAATGACCGCAGGTTCCTTCTGAATGCGTTCCAGAAGGGAGTCCGTCATGTAGCCGCCGGTCTTGCGGATCATGGGGATGACATCATGTGTGATCCAGCGTTTGAAGGCTTTGGCTTCGGGCTTACGGCTGCTCAGAATAAGCGTGTAAAGTCCAGGTTCGTTCACCACCGTCATGTTGGGATTGCCTCGTTTATTACCCTCATTTGAAATGAGGGTAATCATCTTCTCGTCCGCATCCAGCCGTGAAATGGCTTGTGACGAATTGCCGATCTCCAAAGCCCTGCACACGTCTACCGCCACAAACCACGGCTCGTTTTCGATCAGAGCTGTTCGGATTTCTCCAAACTGTTCATTCTTGAAGACTTCGATTTTGTTATCCATGATTGACTTCCTTTCCGGCAGCAGATGTGCCACTTTGGTTTTTGAGGGTAGAAACGGGATTGCAGCAGTAGGGACACTCTGCAAACACGCAGGACTGATATTTCCAGAAGGGGCGATGAAAGCGGCAGCTTCGGCACTCAGGGAGAATGCCATCCGCGCCGCTGTCAAAATGCTCAAAGCCGGGTGTGGTCTGCATCAGCAATTCCAGTGCTTGAAGATCACCGGCTGTCATGCGTTTCATGCTTAAAAACTCCTTTCTTTCGCCGCATCGCCAGCAAATACTCCGGCTTTTGGGCAACAAAAAAAGAGGGTTTGCTTCTTACTCCAAATTGGAGAAGAAACAAACCCTCTTCGTTTACGATGTAGTTCAGATGATTTCTCGGATGGTATGAATGATACCGAGCAGCAGCCCGATGAAGAAGGCGAGTCCTCCGATGAGACCGCCTATGATTAAGTTCAATGCGAAAATGCCGACTGAGCCGGAGATGCCGTAACCGCTTGGAACGAGCCAGAGGCACATCCTCCGGATGCCGAATGGCAAGCCGACGCAGATCCACATTAGGAAGTAGTCGCATACGCCGTCAGGCATATAGATCGGCTTGAGAAATGACGCGAGGCAGAACGCAAGCGCGATTGGAAGCACAACTTCCTTCAAGAAGACTTTGATAGCACCCACTATATCCTCCTTCTGCCGGAAGTGTGCAGCGGCACCCTCCGGCTTGCTTGATTATTGTGAAAGTCCTTTGTTTTCGGTCAAAAAAAGAAGGGACTAAGCCAGAATGCCTTGGTTTTCAAGGTCTTTCTGATTTAGTCCTATTATCGCACAATAATCTTTCGTGACAATGCAGTTTACTTTTCCGGCTTCCACATCGTCCATCATGCGCTGAAAATCCGGGCGTTCAAAGTTCGTCCCCGACCAGCCATCGTCCACATACTCACCGACTACATGAAGTCCCTGTTCCTTTGCGTACTGTTGCAGGATTGTCCGCTGTGTTTCAATGCTTACGCTGTCACCATAGTTTTCATCGTCCCGGCTCAATCTCATATAAAGCGCCGTGTTGTAAATCGTAGTATTGTAAGGTTGTTTCACCGTTAAAAATCCTCCTTCTAAAGAAACAACCCACGCTTACAATACTTTTGCTCTATGGCAATTATATCATAAGCGTGGGCGTGTTATCAATGATGGGCTATCAGGTTGAAGCGGCTTTTTCTGCGGTATGCCGCACCACATCTACAATCAGATCACCGAGGGGCTTCCCGCCTGCGGCGAAGTGTTCGGAGATTTTTATACGGTTGTTCCCACATACAAAATACTGCGTGCCGTTCTCTGCTTGTATGACCTGCCCTGTCCGGGGTGTAAAAATATCGCTTTCGCTTTTTGCCATCCAGTGTCCTCCATATTCAGTTTTCAAGGTACAATGCCGCACAGGGGCGGCGAAAATTTCTGCTTATATCTATCACCTTTCCTTTACCGTGTGCCGCTGCTGCCGTTTCAGTTCCGCCAGTATATCCGGCGGGATACGGTCAACCAGCCGCTGTAAATTGTCCAGTTCGCTTTTCAGCTTTGCCCGTTCCATCGTATCTTTCATCTTGCCTTTTTCGCTGGCCTTTGCCCTTGCTTCCAGCTTCTCATTCTCCGCCAACAGGTCATTGATTGTGACCTTGTACTTTTTCAACTGCCCGGAGAAGTTCTCCATCTGCGGGAACCACTTTTTCAGCATGGAGAGGGCTTCCTCTTTTTTCTTTCCGGCGTTCAGCGGGTTAATGCCGTCAAGGGCGGCTTCAATGGCTCTGGCCTGTTTGGAGAGGGAAACCGCCTGTTTGAAAAGCCGGGTGGGGATATGCTTCCGGCCTGTCTTGCTGGCACTCTCCCCACGCTCCAAGTCGGGATATTTCTCTACCATATAGGCGTGAAAATCGTCCTGCCACTTCGTCAGGTTTGCCCGGTTGCCGATAATCTCCTTTGCACACAGGCGGTTGTCCTTTGTCAGCGGAACAAAGGTCAAATGCAGGTGGGGCGTTTTCTCGTCCATGTGTACCACCGACGACACGATATTTTCCCGTCCTACCCGGCCAATGAGGAAAGCCGCCGCCCTCTGGAAAAACGCCTGTATCTCCTTTGGGGATTTCCCCTTGAAAAACTCCGGGCTGGCAGTTACCAGTGTATCGACAAACCGTGTGCTGTCTTTCCTCGTCCGGCATCCGGCCTGCTCGATACGTCTCTGAATGAAGTGGTAATAGCGTCCCTCCGGCTTGACGATATGGAAGTTGTATTTACTCCGGCTTGTGTCAATGTCGGGGTTGCTGGCGTATTGTTCTTTCTGCCTTTCGTGATGGGCTTCCAGCGGCCTTGCCGGGTTGCCCTTGTGCTTCTCAAACCGCAAAATTGCGTGTTGTGCCATTCTGCTCCTTTCCCCATTCCTTTCCTATCCGGAGTTTTCCATAGGGAAAATCCCGCCGGAATTATCTCTGATACGATAGGAATGGAATGGATATAAATCAATCATTTTAATCTTTGTATTTCTATATACCGTCCGGTTTTCGTACTTCAAGGGGGCGGTTTCCGTACTTCATGGGTACGGTTTTCAGTCCTCCGGCGTACCAGAACGGGATTTCTTGAAGTCGGTGTTTGGAACCGCTTCATAGGATTTTGGGAAAATGCGGTTGGGTTTTCCACAGCCCTGCTTCTGGATCTCCACCAGTCCGGCGTATTGCAGTTCCCGCAGGGTGTTCACCGCTTTCTGCCGCCCACAGTGGAGCAGGTCAACCACCTCGCAGATAGGGTAATACAGGAAAATCCGTCCGCAGTCATCCGCCCACCCATTCTTGCGGGATAACTCTGTCCGGCGCAGGATAAAGGCGTACAGAACCTTTGCCTCGTTGGACAGGGGCTTGAATGTGGGGGCTTCAAAGAGGAAATTAGGAGCCGGGTAAGCTGAACGCCTTTTCCGGCTGATGGATATAGATGGTATTTGTCATAGTGCGTTTTGTGGACGGTTAGAAGCCCGTTTTCCGGGGCGGGCGATACTTTATACCACCCGCCCCGGTTTGGGGCTCGCAAAGCCTGATAAATCAAGGCTTTTTTCGCTCCTAACTGTCCACAGCAGACCTCCTTTTCCGTTCACTTTCTGTTTTCTGCCGCCTGTGAACTCTGGCGGCACAGCCGGGGCAGTATTTTGCCCGGTTGGATTTGGGGACGAACACACCGCCGCAGACCGCACAGCGTTTCAAGTCCTTATCCCGGAAAATCTCCGCTTCCAGCGTCCCGTCCAGCGGCAAGACCGCCCAGCGGAACCACTTACAGCAGACCGAGAAAGAAATCGTCTGCGGGCAGGTGCAGGTGTCCCCATCGTCAAGGACAATGCAGTTGCCGTCCTCACAGCAACAGCACTCCCGGCGTATCAGGCTGGCCGCCTGTTTCCTCTGCGCCGGTGTCATGCGGTAAAGGGAACCGTCCGGCCTGCGTTCCAGCGGCGGCAAGTCTTTATAGGGGTTATCTCTCATGCGTTCCCTCCATTTTGCTTTCCGTTGCCGTTCTCCCCGAAAAGGTTTCCTGCCCCATTCCTGCGGCGTGTTCCGGCGTTGGCACGCTCCCCGCAACTTCGGGACATTTTGTCCCGAAGTCCGGCTCCTTGCGGTGCTTCCCCAGCCGGGGTATTCCTTTTCGGACGGTCATTCTGTTTTCAAGGTGCTGTCCATCGATGAACTACCCTAAGTCTACACGAAAAAAATGCAATCCCCGGAATTTTGCGAGAATTGCATTTTGATGAAGTTTACACTTTGGAAATTGCATTTTTGCAATCATCCTGTATAATGGAAGTATGCGGAGGAGGTGCGTGTCTATGGCTTTACCCGGAACACCCGGACAGCGGATTTCCGATTTATGCAACGGAAACCATATCACACAAAAGGAACTTGCGGAGAAGATAGGCGTTTCCGCTTCCCAGTTGAGCCGCATTGTCAGCGGCGAAACGAGAACGGTCAGCAGTGATATTCTCATAGGTGTGGCAAAGGAATTTAAGGTATCGACAGACTACATACTGGGCTTGTCTACCGTGAGCGTCCGTAAAAGCTACGATATTTCTGAATTAGGCTTGTCCGAGGGAGCCGTGAGGGGGCTTGTGACGGGTGCTGTTGATGTGCAAATACTCAATCGTTTGTTGGAACACAGGAATTTTCCCAAGCTGATAGATTTGATACGGATTTATTTTCAGGACACGGCGGCAAAGGGGATAATGGCACGAAACCAGCTTATCGAGATGGCAACGGCTTCCCTGTCCGACCTGATGAAAGAACACCCGGAACACCGGGCGGAAGCAAAGCAGGATTTACAGCTTTTGAACGCCCAGAAGATGGGGGAACATGAAGCGGAGATTGAGAAAATCAAAAATGTGTTCCTTGCTATCCTGCGGGACATTAAGAAAGACATTGATAACGGAGAACAGCCGGGGGAAGCTGTGACCGCCGCTATGTTCCAAGCCATGCGGGACGCACTGGCGGAGCAGAAACAAAACCCGCTTTCCATTGACGATGTAACAGCGATGATAGCCGGACAGATCGGACAGCTTGCGCCGATGGACGAAGAAACTGCCGACCTATTCCAGCAGCTGGCGAAGAAAATGATGACGCAAATGTCAAAAGATAGTGATGAGAAAAAAGGAGATTGATTTTATGAAAAAGATACTTTCATGCTTTTTAGTATGTGCTTTTTTATGTACGGGTTTATATGGGTGTGGTAGTAAAAAAACAGAGCTAATTGAAGAAGCCAAAGACCTAACACTTTCCCAAGAAATTTCGATAACCCCCGAACAAAATGATTATGGAATACCCGCATATAATTTTTTAAAACATATTCAATCAAACTATCCGGGGCGCGTTGCTGGCACTGAAAAAGAAACGGAAATGGCTGTATTTATTTTGTCCGTCCTCTTAAATGGTGGATATGCGGAAAGCGACATAGCTATAGAGTCTTTTGAAATAGATGATTCCACGCCTATGATGGATGAAGCCATACAAAATGTATTCGATGGAGGTGAAAAAAGTAATTCAAGTCAAAATATTTTGATAACCAAAAAAGGAGAAAGCGAAAAAACGATTATTGTTGGCGCACATTATGATAGTGCTGGAACACATGGTGTAGATGACAATGGCTCCGGCGTATCTGTTGCTTTGGAAAATGCCCTGCGAATGGTCAACACTCCAACATACTATACTATTCAATATGTATTTTTCGGTTCAGAAGAACCGGGAATGTATGGCTCAAGGGCATACGTTGAATCACTTTCCGAAAAGGAAAGAGAAAATATTATATTGATGATAAACATTGATACTGTCCTCGCTGGGGATTACCTTTATTTGTATGGCGGTAAGGTGAATGATAACGGCACTGTTGATAATACCGAAGCAGTATTTAAAGCCTACGAAATTGTTAAGGAAATTGGCTTGAACATACAATTACCACCAGACGGAAATAACGATTATCCCTATCCTACAGGTCAAAAAAGAAGCGACCACGCACCGTTTAATGACATAGGAATTCCGTACATATATTTTGAAGCAAACAACTGGGAAAATGGTTCTCCTGTCGAAACAGAAAAGAATGGATTGATAATGCATACAGATATGGATGATTTGGATTTTATTGAAAATGAATATAGCGGACGTGTCCAAAATACACTCAGCAGCTATTCAACATTATTATATTCTTTACTTCAAGAAAACAACTGGGAGCAATAACACAAATGGATAGCAAAGACATCCGAGCCAGTCAACGGTCAAGATGAACGGCGCATTTCATGCACCGCCGTTGACAGTCCCGTCTGTCTTTGCTGATAGGCAATCAAGGCGGGAAAGCCCTAAAATGGCTTCCCGCCCATTTCAATTTTTAGAGAAAAACGCTCCAAAATCAGAAAGAGAGCGGCCAAGCACTTTGCGGGATTGGCCGCCTTGTCCACCCATTCAGCGGGACGGCGGGTGGCGGTCAAGGCCGGGTGTAAACCCGTTCATTTCAGCCTTGACGGTTGCCCGTTGTCTTGCTGATTTTCCGGGAGTGTGGCCACAACTTCGGGACATTTTGTCCACAAGTCGGAGCGTAGGACGAGGGACGGGGGCTTTCATATACGCCCTGTCTGCTGATGAAACCAGACCTGCGCTTGCGGCTCCACGCCACACAAGCACAACCCTGTTTTCCTGCCGCTTCAAATGCCCTTGCCCTCCCCGGCGGCAACGGCATTTTCACGGCAACGCCGACAGAGCGTATAACACACTACACTTTGCTTCGCAAAGTCGTGTGCCAAATGAGGGCGTTGCCCCCTTTGGAAACCCCCACAAGAAAAGGCGGTACGCTACCCCTCCACGGGGCGCATACCGCCTTTTCTTGTTATCCAGCCCTCCGGCTGTATCGGTTGAGCAAAAGTCAGCGTGGGAATGGTGTGGTATCTTTATCTAAGTGACCCCCCGTTTTCCCACTTGCTCACGGCCTGCGCGCTCACGTGGAGGGCTTTGCAAGCTGATCCTGTGTCATGCTTTTGGAGAGGCGCAGCGTTTTGATCTTGCTGCCGATGTCGATGTTCATAAAGGCAAAACTCCGTTTCTATAAAGTGCGGACGTCCTTGATGAGTTCAGTATAGCCGATTGCAGGAAAACGCGCAATGGAGGGGGAGTTTCGCGCGCTCAAACGGCGGTTGAGCGCAAAAAGGACGGAAGATGCTTTTCTTCCGTCCTTTTTATGCAGTTCCAGTCGAATCAGTCGCCGACGCCGGGGTTCAGAACCTTGCCGACGTTCCACAGGTGCGCGACCTGCTGCGCGGCGGCCAGACGTTCCTCGGGGGACTCGTAGCTTGCGTGCGCGGTCTGCGCGCCGCAGTCGACACAGGTGACATAAACGCACCAGCCCTGCTCATCCTCCACCGTACCGGTGCCGCGGCAGTAGGGGCAGTCCTGCAATTCGATCTCATAAATCGGGTCCATGGTATCATCCTTTCCTACCGCGCAAAATTGACAGTTTGCGCGGAAATAACCTAATGACCGTAGTATAGCAGGGAAACGGGCGCTTTACAAGCAAGAAAATAGCAAAAATGGGGCGCTCGCAAGCGCCCCGCTTTTTACACGTTTGACGACGGAACAGGAAGCTGGTACTTTTCCACGTAGGATTCGTACGTCTGCTGGAAGCTGCCGTCGGCAGTCTTGGCCTGGCGCAGCGTTTCGTGCAGGTTGAGGTTATGCGCACGGGCGTCGATGACGCAGCCGGCGATGTTGGAGCAGTGGTCGGATGTGCGCTCAAGGTCGGTCAGAAGATCGGAGAGGACAAAGCCAGCCTCAATGCTGCAATGGCCCTGCTGCATGCGCAGGATGTGGCGCGTGCGCATCTGCTCTTTGAGCGTGTCGATGACCTGCTCGAGCGGCTCGACCTGTTGGGCGAGCGCGACGTCCTGCGAGGAGAAGGACTTGAGCGAGAGCGAAAGGATCTCGCGGATGGCGGAGGTGAGAATGGCGAGCTCGTTGAGGGCGCTGCCGGAGAACGTGAGGCCCTTTGCTCCATCTCCTCAGCGGAGGAGAGAATGTTGACCGCGTGGTCAGAAATGCGCTCAAAGTCGCCGATGGTCTTTAAGAGTTCGGTCGCCTCCTCGCTCTCGTCGCGGCCCATTTTCTGCGTGCTGAGCTTGACGAGGTAGGTGCCGAGGATATCTTCATAGTGGTCGCAAAGCTCCTCATCGTCGTGGATGCTCTGGGCGAGCTCGGGCGTGTTGTGGTCAAGGGCGGTGAGAGCGTTGTTCAGCGCGCGCACGGCGCAGTCCGCCATTTCGCGGGCGACGGCGCGGCTCTGGCGAAGGGCGAGGGACGGGGTGGGGAGAAGACGCTCGTCGAGCTCGGTCGTCTTTTCACCCTGCGTCTGGGAATCGTCGGGGACGATGCGGCAGGCGAGCTTTTCAAGAAGGCCGCCCGCGGGCAGGAGCATGGCGGTGCAGAGGACGTTGAAGACCGAGTGTGACGGCGATGCCCGCCATGGTGGCGGATTCATCCAGCAGCGCGGGCGCAAAAGCCGCGCGCACAATGCAGAAGACCGTCAGCAGCACGACAACGCCGATGACATTGAAGAGAAGGTGAACGACCGCGGCGCGGCGGGCGTTTTTGTTCGTGCCGATGGACGACAGCATGGCCGTGACGGTCGTGCCGATGTTCTGGCCCATGATGATGGGAATGGCCGCGGCATAGCTCACCGAGCCCGTGACAGCGAGCGCCTGCAAAATACCGACGGACGCGGAGCTCGACTGGATGATGGCCGTGAGCAGCGCGCCGGCGAGCACGCCGAGGAGGGGATTCTGAAAGGCAACAAAGAGATTCGTGAACGCGGGGACGTCCTTGAGGCCCGCGACCGCGCCGCTCATCGTCTCCATGCCGAACATGAGCGTGGCAAAGCCGAGCAGGATCATGCCGGTGTCCTTTTTCTTGTTGTCCTTGCAGAACATGTAGTAGATGATGCCGATGAGCGCAAGGACGGGAGTGAAGGATGAGGGCTTTAAGAGCTTGATCCAGAAGTTGCCGGAGTCGATGCCGCCAAGGCTCAAAAGCCAGGCCGTGACGGTCGTGCCGACGTTGGCGCCCATGATGACGTTGATGGCCTGACGCAGCGTCATCAGGCCCGAGTTGACAAAGCCGACCACCATGACCGTGGTGGCGGACGAGCTCTGGATGATGGCCGTGATGCCAAGGCCTGTTAAAAATCCGGCGAATACGCTGCCGGTCATCTTGTCGAGAAGAGAGCGGAGCTTGCCGCCCGCGCGGCGCTCGAGCGCCTGGCCCATCAGGTTCATGCCGAAGAGGAACAGGCACAGCCCGCCGATCATCGTGAGCACATTGAAAATATCCATATTTTCTATCTTTCCTTTTTTCTTTTTTGAGACTCTATCTATAACCAAGTAATAGTTTACGCGCCAAATGTCAAAACTGCCAGAGGAGAATTGTAAAATCTATGTAAAATACACAACAGCGACGGACTGCGGCGTGATTTGTGTCATGTTGCACAGTTTTTTTCCGCATGAACTGGAAAAAAGTGCAGACACTAAGCGCAGCATTCGCCGCGGCGTCTGCCTCCGCGGCAAAAAGCAACTTGAAATGTCGGAGGAATCGTATGAAAAAAGACTTTATCGACACCAATGAATTCACAAAGCAGGAACTGCTCGACATCATCGACTTGTCGCTCGCCATCAAAAAGGCCATTAAGGCGGGCTACTATCCGCCCCTGATGCGCAACATGACGCTCGGCATGATCTTCCAGCAGTCCTCTACGCGCACGCGCGTCTCGTTTGAGACCGCGATGAGTCAGATGGGCGGGCACGCGCAGTATTTAGGCCCCGGTATGATCCAGCTCGGCGGGCATGAGACCATCGGCGACACGGGCAAGGTACTCTCAAAGCTTGTCGATGTCGTGATGGCGCGCGTCATCGAGCACAAGACGATCGAAGAGCTCGCAAAAAGCTGCACCATCCCCGTCATCAACGGCATGTCGGACTACAACCACCCCACGCAGGAGATCGGCGACCTCTGCACGATCGTGGAGAACCTTCCGCAGGGGAAAAAGTTAGAGGATTGCAAGGTCGTGTTCGTGGGCGACGCGACGCAGGTGTGCGCGTCGCTCGGCTTTATCACGACGAAGCTCGGCATGCACTTTGTCCAGTACGGCCCGCAGGGCCACCAGCTGAATGAGCAGCACAAGGAGATCATGAGGAGGAACTGCGCGCTCTCCGGCGGCAGCTACCTTGTCACCGATGACCGCGAGAGCGTACGCGGCGCGGACTTCATCTATACCGATGTGTGGTACGGTCTCTACGAAAACGAGATGCCGAAGGAAGAGCGCGTGCGCGTCTTCCACGACTATCAGGTCAACCGCGAGCTGATGCAGCTGGGGAACCTTGGCTGCAAATTCATGCACTGCCTGCCCGCGACGCGCGGCGAGGACGTGACCGACGAGGTCGCCGACAGCGACGCCTCCCTCTGCTGGGAGGAGGCAGGCAACCGCCTGACGGCCATGCGCGGCCTTCTTGTCTACTTTACGCTGCCGCAAGGAGCCGAGCGGTCTTCAGATCGCGGCGGCGAAAGAGGAGCTTGACAAAGTGCTCTGCGACAAGCTCGGCTGCGTCGAGGCTTACTGCGGCGTTTCGAAAGCGGAAAAGAGCTGAGATAAGCCATGGAGAAGAATCAATTCCGGCTCGCAGACGTCATTTTGTCGGTCATCTGCGTGGTGTTTGTCGCCGAGGCGGCGGCGCCGGTCGCGTCGATCGGCAACAGCCAGTATTTCTGGTGGATCTTTATGATATTGGCGTTTCTGCTGCCCTACGGCCTCATCGCCGCCGAGCTCGGCACAGCCTACGCGGGCGACGGCGGGCTCTATGACTGGATCCACGCGGCGTATCCGGACGGCAAGTGGGCGGCGCGTGCCTCGTGGTACTACTGGATCAATTTTCCACTGTGGATGGCATCGCTTTTTGCGGTGATGTGTCCCGAGCTCATCACGTTCATCACGGGGCGGAGCCTCGGAACATTCGGCTCGCTCATCGTGGAGCTTCTGTTCATCTGGATCGTCACGCTCATCGCGTGCTATCCCGTGTGCGACAGCATCATTATCCTGAACGTGAGCGCTGTCATCAAGATCGTGCTGGCGCTGCTGGTCGGCGGGCTCGGCGTGTGGTATATCAGCCGTTACGGCTTTGTCAACGACATGTCGGCGCGGACATTTCTGCCGTCGTTCGACTTAAACAGCCTCTCGTATATCTCTGTTATCATCTTCAACTTCCTCGGCTTTGAGGTCGTGTGCACGTACGCAAACAACATGAGCGACCCGAAAAAGCAGATCCCGCAGTCTATCGTGACCGGCGGCATCGTCATCGCGGCCATCTACCTCTTCTCGGCGTTCGGCATCGGCGCGGCAGTGGATGTGCGTGAGATCAGCGTGGATTCGGGGCTTATCGACGCGGTGTCGCTCATTCTGGGCGGCAGCGGCGGCGTGCTCGTGGGCGTGGTGGCGCTTTTGTTCCTCGTGACGCTGTTCGGCAACATGATCTCGTGGTCGATGGGCGTCAATTCGACGGCGGCGCTGGCGGCGGACCACAACGACATGCCGCGGGTGTTCGCCAAGCGCTGGGCAAAGAACGACATGCCCGTCGGCGCGGCGGTCACGTCGGGCGCCGTCGCCTCGTGCGTGTGTGTTTTGGGCGTGCTCATCGAGATGGCGTCGCCGGACTCGTCACTCTTCTGGAGCTTTTTCGCGCTGAATCTCGTGATGCTGCTTTTGAGCTATCTTCCCGTGTTTCCGGCGTTTTTGAAGCTGCGGCGCGAGGATGCGAAGACGCCGCGCCCGTTCCGCGTGCCGGGGTCTGACACGGCGCTCAAATGGATCGCCTACGTGCCGATGGTGCTCATCGTCATTTCGATCATTTTCACTGCGGTCCCGCTCTCGTTTGACGCAGAGACGCTTGCGAGCTTTCTGCCCATTACGATCGGGTCGATCCTCAGCGTGGCGATCGGCGAGGTGCTGATCGCGCTGCGCGGGAAAAACGCGCGCAGCTAAGTATGGTTTCATCATAAGGAGACAAAGTTATGGCAAAACGAATCATCGGCACAACGCCGAAGCAGGACGGGTATCGCATGCCCGCCGAATTTGAGCCCCAGCAGGGCGTGTGGATGCTCTGGCCCGAGCGCAACGACAACTGGCGCGACGGCGGCAAGCCCGCGCAGAAGGCCTTTGCGGATGTTGCCAAGGCCATCGCAAAATTTGAAAAGGTCACGGTCGGCGCATCCGTGCGCCAGTATCAGAACGCGCGCGCCAAGCTCCCCGAAAATATCCGCGTCGTGGAGCTCGAGAGCGACGACGCGTGGGTGCGCGACTGCGGGCCGACGTTCCTTGTGAACGACAAGGGCGGTCTTCGCGCGGTGGACTGGGAGTTCAACGCCTGGGGCGGGCTCGTCGACGGGCTGTATTTCCCCTGGGACAAGGACGACCAGATCGCGCGCAAGATCTGCGAGATCGCGGACGTGGACAGCTACCGCACAGAGGGCTTCGTGCTCGAGGGCGGCTCCATCCACGTCGACGGAGAGGGCACAGTGCTGACGACTGAAATGTGCCTGCTCTCCGAGGGCCGCAACCCCGATAAGAGCAAAGAAGAGATCGAGCAGATGATCTGCGACTACCTCGGCTGCGAGAAGGTGCTGTGGATCAAGGACGGCATCGACCCTGACGAGACGAACGGGCACATCGACGACGTCGCGTGTTTCATCGCGCCCGGCGAGGTCGCCTGCATCTGGACGGAGGACAAGAACCATCCGTTTTATGAGCAGGCGCAGGCGGCTTACAAATTCCTGAGCGAGACGACGGACGCCAAGGGTCGCAAATTAAAGGTTCACAAGCTCTGTCTGACGAAAAAGCCGTGCTTACTCGAGGGCGCGGATACCATCGACGCCGTGGAGGGCACTATCCCACGTGAGGACGGCGAGGTCAGCATCGCGTCGTATATGAACTTTTTGATCGTCAACGGCGCGGTCATCTTGCCGCAGTACGGCGACGAAAACGACGCAGTCGCCATCGAACAGGTGCAGAAAATGTTCCCCGACCGCGAGGTCGTGGGCGTGCAGACGAAGGAGGTCGCCTTCGGCGGCGGCAACATCCACTGCATCACCCAGCAGCAGCCTGCGGTGAAGAAGTAAAAAAGAGTGCCGTCCGTGCAATAAATGTACGGGCGGCGTTTTTATGGTGCTTATGCAGTCTGCTCGCGGGCGATGCGGATGAATTCCGAGAGCACGCTCCACGGATACAAGCGGCTCAAGTACCCAAAGCAGATGGGATAGGAAGCCTCTGGGCAGAGCGGGAGAATGTGCAGGTGCGCGAGCTGCTCGGGCGAGAGCGCTGTGTGCAGCAGATTTTCCGGGCAGAAGCATGCGCCGACGCCCTGCTCGCAGAGCGCGAGCAGCGTTTCGACGTTTTCCGACGTCGCTTTGCTGACGGGCGAGACGCCCGAGGAGCGCAAAAGTCCGCGCCCGATGCGCCCGCCGATGTCCTCCGCGGAGCCGAGGACAAAGGGGCAGTCACACAGGGCACTTAGGTTTCCCGCGGCGATCTCGCCGCGGTGCGTGTCGAGGTCGATGCCGCACTGCGCGAGCAGCCCATCGGACAGGCACAGCACGATGTGCTCCAGATAGTAATCCTCAAGCACCACGCCGGGGAGCGGGTGGGGAAAGCCGGCGATGGCGAGGTCAATGCCGCCGCTGAGCAGCGCCTTCTGAATCGCGTCGTTCGAGCCTTCGAGCAGCGTGATCTCGACATTCGGATACTGACGCTGAAAGGCGGGGATCAGGCGCGGCATGATGGCGCGGCCGCGCGTATAGGCGATGCCGACGCGCAGCTCGCCTTTCTGATTTTCGGAGATGTCGCAGAATTCGCGCTCCATGGCCTGACGCGTCTGACCGATGGATTCGGCATAGCGCAGAAACGTCCGGCCTGCGTAGGTGAGCTCAAGCGGCGTGCGGCGCACAAGGAGCGTGCAGCCAAGCTCCTTTTCAAGTCCCGCAATGTGGGACGAGAGCGACTGCTGCGTGATGTGCAGCGCTTCGGCGGCGCGGGTGAAGTTTTTCTCCCGCGCGAGCACGAGAAAATAGTCAAGAGAATGGAAATTCATGGGAACGCTCCTTTCACAGCTGCTTCTTGTAGAATATATCAATTTTAACAGTTTTACAAGCGCGAAGGCGGCAATTATACTGTGGGCAGTGGGTGCGGACAGCAGGAAAAAGATTCCCTTTTCCCGCCGTGCGTGCTAAGATAGCGATACTGTGTTAAAAAGGATAGGGAGGACTTGGATGGCTGCGATCGTTTTATTCTGCCTTGCGCTGCTTGTATGCATCGTGCTGGGGACGAACATCCTCTACGCGCTCCTGGCGGGGCTCGTGATCTTCACGCTGTACGGCAAAAAGCAGGGCTTTTCGTGGAAAGAGCTCGGGAAGATGATCTGCTCGGGCGTGAAGACGTCGGCAAGCGTGCTGCTCGTCTTTCCGCTCATCGGCATTCTGACGGCGTTCTGGCGCGCGTGCGGCACGCTGCCGTTCATCATCTGCTGCGCCGTCGACCTCATCCGGCCGGAGATCTTGCTGCTGATGACGTTTCTCCTAAACTGCGGCGTCTCGATGCTGACAGGCACGGCGTTCGGCACGGCGGCGACGATGGGCACCATCTGCGTGAGCGTCGGCATTTCGATGGGCATGGACCCCGTGCTGCTCGGCGGCGCGATGCTTTCGGGCGTATACTTCGGCGACCGCTGCTCGCCGGTCTCGACGAGCGCGCTGCTCGTGAGCGAGCTGACGGAGACGAACATTTACGACAACATCAAGCGCATGCTCAAGACGGCGCTCGTGCCGTTTCTTCTGAGCTGCGGCGTCTATGCGGCGCTCGGCATGGTGAAAAGCGGCAGCGGCGCGGCGGGCGAGCTGTGGTCGCTCTACGGGCGTGAGATGACGCTTCACTGGGTCATGTGCCTGCCGGCGGTGCTCATTTTGATCCTGTCGGTCCTACGCGTGAACGTGAAAAAGGCGATGTCGGTCAGCATTCTGGCGGCGGTCGTGCTGTGCATTTTCCTGCGGCATCTGGACGCGGTGACGATCCTCAAGACCGCAATCTTAGGCTACACGGCGTCGGACGCCGAGGTCGGCGCGATGCTCAACGGCGGCGGCATCATTTCAATGGTGCGCGTGGCGCTGATCGTGATGATCTCGTCGGCGTATTCCGGCATTTTTCGCAAGACGGGGCTGCTCGACGGGCTGTGCGGGCGTGTGACGGCGCTGCGCGACAAAACTTCGCCCTATGCCTCGATGCTGCTGACGGCGGTTTTGGCGAGCCTTCTCGCCTGCAACCAGACGTTGACGATCATCCTGACACACCAGCTCTGCGCGCCGTCGCAGAAGGATAAAGAAGAATTTGCCATCAACCTTGAAAACAGCGCCGTCGTCGTCGCGCCGCTGATCCCGTGGTCGATCGCGGGGGCGACGCCGCTCTCGACCGTCGGCGCGCCGATGACAGGCATGGCGTTTGCGTGCTTTTTATACATCCTGCCGCTGTGCGAGCTCGTGCGGCGGACAGCGCAGCAGCGCGCGGCGAAAGCCGCCGCGCAGAAATGAGAAAGGAAGTTTGCATGAACGGAGAGACTTTACTGGCGGAAGCCATCGAAATGAAAGACGAGATCGTCGAGAACCGGAGAGCGATCCACCGCGCGCCGGAGGTCGGCGCGCACCTGCCGCAGACGGTTCAATTTGTCGAAGAAAAGCTGCGATTGCTCGGCTATGAGCCGCGCGAGCTGGGCGGCGGCGTGGTCGCGGAGCTCACGGGCGAAGACATGGGGCGCTGTATCCTGCTGCGCGCCGACATGGACGCGCTCAAGGTGCGGGAGAAGACCGACCTGCCGTTCCGCTCGGAAAACGGCAGCATGCACGCCTGCGGACACGATATGCATGCCGCGATGCTGCTGGGCGCTGCAAGGCTGCTCAAGGCGCATCAAAGCGAACTCAAGGGCACGGTGAAGCTCGTCTTCCAGCCCGACGAGGAAGGCTTCACGGGTGCGAAAGCGATGCTTAAGGCCGGTGTGCTGGAAGTGCCGAAGCCGCAGGCGGCGATGGCGCTGCACGTGAACTCCGGGACGCCGTCGGGCCTCGTGCTGTGCGGCAAGGGAACGTTTATGGCGGGTTGCACGCTGTTTCGCATCACGGTCAAGGGTGTCGGCTGTCACGGGGCAATGCCGGAGACGGGCGTCGACCCAATCAACATTGCCGCGCACATCTACCTTGCGCTTCAGGAGATCACGGCGCGCGAGCTGCCCGCAAAGACGCCCGCCATCGTGACAATGGGCAAATTCAGCGCGGGGCACGCGCCGAATATCATCCCGCAGGAGGCCGTGATCGAGGGCACGATCCGCACGTTCGACCGCGACGTGACCGCGCTGATCCTGCGCCGCATCGGCGCGATCGCGGACGCGACAGCCAGGGCCTTCCGCGGCAGTGCGAGCGTCGAAGAGCTCGCGAGCGCGCCGCCGCTCAAAAACGACGAGGCGCTGACCGAGCAGATGTCACGCTGCGCCGAAATGCTGTTCGGCGAGAAGAGCGTCTACCGCCTGCGTGAGGGCGGGATGGGCTCGGAGGACTTTGCGTCCTACACCTACGAGCTGCCGTGCGCGTATCTGTTGCTCGGCGCGGGCACGGCGCAGGAGGACGCGCGCTACGGAAAGCCCATGCACAACGAGAGCGTCGTCTTCAACGAGAACATTTTACCGCGCGGGAGCGCACTGCTCGCCTATGGCGCGATGCAGTGGCTCGAAGACCGGCAATAAAAAAATCCGCTTACGAATTTCGTAAGCGGATTTTTTATAATCGGTTGTCGATGACTTAGCCGACGAGCGCCTCGGTATCCATGGCGATCATGAGCTCCTCGTTCGTGGGGATGAGGAGGACGGTGACCTTGGAGTCGGGCGCGGAGATGACGCGTTCTTCGCCGCGGACCTTGTTGGCGTCCTCGTCCATCTTGACGCCCATGAACTCGAGGCCGGAGGCGATGGCCATGCGCTGGGAAGCGCTGTTCTCGCCGACACCTGCGGTGAAGATGATGGCGTCCACGCCGCCCATCGCGGCGGCATACGCACCGATGAGCTTCTTCACGCCGTAGTTGAACATATCGACGGCAAGGCCGGCGCGCTCATTGCCCTGCTCGAAGGCCTCTTCGAGATCGCGGAAGTCGGAGCTGACGCCGCTGACGCCCATGACGCCGGACTTCTTGTTGAGGACATTGACCATCTCCTTGATGTCCATGCCGTACTTGTTCATCAGGTACTCGAGGATACCGGCGTCAATGTCGCCGGAGCGGGTACCCATGGGAAGACCGGCGAGCGGGGTGAAGCCCATGGAGGTGTCGACGCTCTTGCCGCCGTCGATCGCGGTGACGGAGGAGCCGTTGCCGAGGTGGCAGGAGATCAGCTTGAGCTGCTCGATGGGCTTGCCGAGCATATCGGCCGCGCGCTGGGAAACATACTTGTGAGAGGTGCCGTGGAAGCCGTAGCGGCGGACCTTGTCCTTCTCATAGTACTCATAGGGAAGAGCATAGGTGTAAGCCACGGGAGGCATGGTCTGGTGGAAGGCAGTGTCGAACACGGCGACCATGGGCACGCCGGGCATGAGCTCCTGGCAGGCCTTGATGCCGATGATGTTGGCGGGGTTGTGGAGCGGGGCGAGGGGAGTGCACTCCTCGATTGCCTGCATGACCTCGTCGGTGATGACGACGGACTTGGCAAACTTTTCGCCGCCGTGGACGACGCGGTGGCCGACAGCGTCGATCTCCTTCATGGAGCCGATGACGCCGTTCTTCTCGTCGACGAGCGCGTTCAGCACGGCCTGGATGGCCTCGCTGTGGGTGGGCATGGAGACGGAAGCGGCCTTGATGGCTTCCTTGCCGGGAAGCTGGGGCTTGTAGGTGAACAGACCGTCGATGCCGATGCGCTCGCACAGACCCTTCGCCAGCAGCTCGCCCGTGGTGGGGTTGAGCAGCTGATACTTCAGGGAAGAAGAACCTGCGTTGATGACCAGAACATTCATAAGTATACTCCTTTTTCCGAGGGCGCTTGCATTGCGCCCGAATTTCCGATAAAATAAGAATCAAATTGATCGGATGTATAATTCAATACAGAATATATTATAACAACTTTTTTCGCAAAGACAAGTAAATTTAACAAAACGTAACTCTTTTGTAACCGCTTTGAGAGGACTTCCATGAGGGTATTTGGTATAATATGCGAATATAATCCCTTCCACCGCGGCCACAAGTGGCAAATTGATGAATTGCGCCGTCTGGCAGGCGAGGAAGAGTGCGCCGTCGTGTGCGCGATGAGCGGCGATTTTGTCCAGCGGGGCGATTTTGCCATTGAACGCGCGCATGCGCGCGCCGAGGCTGCCGTGCGCGGCGGGGCAGATTTAGTCCTTGAGCTGCCGCTGCCGTGGGCCATTTCGTCGGCGGAGGGCTTTGCCCGCGGCGGCGTGAGCATTTTGGCGGCGACGGGCGTGGTCGACACGCTGGCCTTTGGCAGCGAATGCGGTAACGCGGCGAAATTGCAGCGCGCGGCAAAGGCACTGCTGCGGGCGGATTTTCCCGACGCGCTGCGAGAGGAGCTTGCCAAGGGCCTGTCCTTTGCCGCGGCGAGGGAGAGCGCCGCGAGGGCGCTCATCGGCGAGGATGCCGCGGTGCTCCGGGAGCCGAACGATATCCTCGGCGTAGAATACTGCAAGGCGCTGCTGCAAAGCGGCAGTACCATCGCGCCGCTGGCAATATTGCGAAAGGTCGTCGGGCACAACGGGGGTGCGGCGAAGGGCTTCGCCTCGGCGAGCCACATCCGCGAGCTGCTCACGAACGGAGAGGACGCCTCCGCGTATCTGACGGCGGAGAGCGCCGCCATCTATGCGCGCGAATGCGCAGCGGGCCGCGCGCCGGTGACGATGCAGAATGCGGAGCGAGCGGTGCTTTCCCGGCTGCGCGCGATGTGCGAGGAGGACTTCGCCCGCTATGACAGCGGGAATGAAGGCCTTTATCGCCGGTTTTATGACGCAGCGCGGACGGCAGCGTCCGTCGACGAGCTGCTCTCCGCGGTGAAGACGAAGCGCTATGCCTATGCGCGGCTGCGGCGGATGCTGCTTGCGGCGTATCTGGACGTGACGGCGGCGGATGTGCCGCCGGAGGCCCCCTATCTGCGCGTGCTGGCGTGCAATGAGCGGGGACGAAAGCTGCTCAAAACGATCAAAAAAACGGGAAGCGCACCGGTGCTGACCAAGAGCGCCGATGTGCGCGCGTTGAGCGAGGAGGCGCAGAAGCTCTTCGCTCTGACGGCGCGCGCGGCGGATCAATACGTGCTCGCCTATCCCGAGCTGCGCGCGGCCAGAGGCAGCAGCGCGTGGACGGAGGGGCCTGTGATCGTTTGAGCAAGGAACCGAGACCTCGAAAGGAGAACAGAATGAAATGGATGACGCTGCTGCTTTGCTGCGTGCTGGCGCTGAATTTGACCGCCTGCGGCGCAGGAGCGCCCGGCGGGCCGGAGGACAACGCGCCGCCGCAGGCGAGCACGCTGCACTTTGAAGTCGCGACGCAAGTTTACGAAAACGAGTACAAGGCCGACGACGGCACGGTGCTTCTGGCGGAGCGCTACGAACTGCCGGTGCTCGAACTGCGCACGGAGGACGGCGAGCTCTACACGCTGGCGGAGAACGTGACGGCGAACGGCGGCACGGGCAACCCCACGCAGTTCACGGCGCAGAACGCCTTCAACACGGAGATGAACAACGTGCTCGCGGGTCTTGAGTCCGAGGCGGCGCAGATGGCCGCAGAGGCCAAGGAGCTCTATGCGGAAAACGGCACATCGGTCTTTTTGAACGGAAGCTACTGGACGAACGAGCTGAGCCTGACGCAGACCTACATGACCGAGGGGAAGTTCCTGAGCATCGCGGCGGAGAACTACACCTACTACGGCGGCGTGCATCCGAATTCCGCCACCCGCGCGTGGAGCTTTGATCTGACGACGGGCGAATTCCTGACGCTGGACGCGCTGGCCTCGGAGGAGGGCGATTTGCAGGGGAAACTCGCTGCAGGAGAGCATTTATTGGAATATCTACGAGCAGATCGCGCAAAAGGGCCTCAGCGAAGGATATTTTGACGATTATGACTCTTATTTGCAGGATTTCCCCACGCTCGCGACGCTGAACTTTACGGAAAACGGCCTGACGGTCACGTTCGACCAGTACGTCATCGCGCCGTATGCGGCGGGGCCGCAGGTGTTCGCGGTGCCGTACAGCGAATTCTACAACGCGCTGAGCGAGCACGCGAAGACGATTTTAGACGTCTCGCAGGAGCAGACCGTGACAGCGGATTTCAAGGCGGCGGCGACGCTGTGGTCGTGGTTTTATATGGACGATCCGCCGATGGATTACAATGTGACAGCCGAGGTCGACGGCAATCTTTATGATCTGGCGGACATCAAGGGCGTGGAAACGCTGGAGGGCCTCCGTGCGCTGCTGCTGCGGTATGTCACACCGGAGCTTGCCGACGAATGGCTGGGCAGCACTGAGCAGCGTTACCGTGATATTGACGGCAGACTCTATGTCATGTCCGCAGGCCGCGGCGGCAACGAGAGCCTGGGCGGATACACGTGCACGGCTGCGCTCGACGGCGACAGCGGTGTGCTGACGCAGACGGTCACGCTGCTTGCGTGGGACGACACCGCGCAGGCGTGGGCGGATACCGGCAAAACGGAAGCCTACGAATATCCATTTACCCTCGTCGACGGCCACGCGGTGTTCTCAGCGTTCCCGTGCCCGTACTGAGAGAATAGGAGAGAGGGAGGAGAGTCCCATGGCGTAAAAAGTGCGGCTGCGCCGCAGAAGCGATCATAATAGGACCACTTTTACGGAGGATGAGAGAAATGAAGAGAGTAAAAATCTTTCTGCTGCTTTTTACCCTGTGCTGCGCACTGACCGCTTGCGGCACAAAGCCCGCGGACGACGTACCGCCGCCGGATGATGAGACGTCTGCGGTGGACATCGAATGGTTCAACACGGAATTTTTTCAATGTGGGCAGCGGCGTGTGCATGACGAATATGCTGCTCAGCAGCTATTACGACACCGCCGCGGACATCGACCTCTATGAGCTCTTCTATAATGGCCCGACAGGAATACAGGAAGAGGTCACTGAGGCAGAACAGACAGCAATCGGCCCGGTGGCGTTTGAGCATTATCCCATCAAAGCGCAGAGAACGGAAATGGACGCCTTTTTGCAGGAGTATTTGGGCGTGGCACTGGACGAGACGAACAAAAAGAATCTCGACCAGTTCATCTATCTCGAGGAGTACGACGCCTATTATCTGCTCCACGGCGATACGAATTTCCAGCGCTGCACGGTCACCTCGCTCGAGCAGAACGAGGACGGGACTATCGCGCTCACCTATGAGCAGGAGAGCGGTGAAAAGGGGATCGTCACGCTGAAGGGCAGCAAAGGCAGCTACCAGTTTGTGTCGAACAAGGAAGCGTGAAGATAAAAGAAAAATGCTGGCTCATAAGCGCCAGCATTTTTTATATGTAGCTTACCGGTAGCGCTCGCGGTGTGCGTGCATGATCTCAGCCAGCAGCACACCGTTGTCGGGCGGGGTGTAGGTGATGGCGTTCGCGCCCTGCCGCGATGGTCTTGCGAATAGTCTCATCCTTCGGGCCGCCGGTGGCGATGATGGGGATCTCGGGATGGCGCTCGCGGAGCGCGGCGACGAGCTGCGGCGTTTCCGACGCGGCAGAGACGTTCAAAATGTCAACGCCTGCGGCAATACGAGCCTCAGTGTCCTGCGTGGCGGAGACGATGGTCGCCACGACCGGAATGTCGATGTGCGACTTGATGTCGCGCAGAATATCCGCCGAAACGGGCGCGTTGAGCACAACGCCGTAAGCGCCGCAGTGCTCAGCCTCCATCGCCTGGGCGACAGAGCGCGCGCCAGACGTGAAGCCGCCGCCGACGCCGCAGAACACGGGCATATCCGCCACGCTGATGACGGCGCGCACGATGCGCGGCTGCGGGGTAAAGGGATAAACGGCAATCACCGCATCGGCATTGACGCTTGCGATGGTGGCAACGTCAGTGGAAAAGACAAAGGACTTGATCGTTCTGCCGAAGATGCGGATGCCGCTGCACTCGTTGATGCACTCGGGTACCATCAGCATATGGTTGCGGAGCTTACCGCTGTAACTTGGCGTGGGCGTGGGGGTAAAATCACTCATAGAAGCACCTTCCTTTCCGCAGGTAACCGATGACCGGTAAAATGTTATGCAGGGAAATTATTCGACATGAATGCTTTTGCGCATGGCGAGGATCGTCTGCTCAATGAGCGTGTCAAGATCCCCAGCCGAGCATTGCAGCGCCGCGCTCGATGACCTCGCGCGAGCAGCCGGCGGCAAACTTCTTGTCTTTGTATTTTTTCTTGACGGATTTGACCTCAAGATCGCTGACGCTCTTTGCTCGGACGCATGAGCGCAGCCGCGCCGATGAGCCCTGTAAGCTCGTCGGTGGCGAAGAGCACTTTTTCCATCTCGTGCTGCAGGCTCGGGAAGGCCGTCAAAGTGCAGGCCATAGCCGTGGCTGGCGGTGGCGCGGATCAGGCGCTCGTCGAGACCGTTTTCACGCATGATCTCCTGCGACTTGATGCAGTGCTCGTCGGGATACGTCTCAAAATCAAGGTCGTGGAGAAGGCCGACGATCTCCCAGAAATCCACCTCGTCGCCGTAGCCGAGCTTTTCCGCGTACCAGCGCATCACGTCGGCGACGGTGTTGGCGTGCTTTTTAAGTGGAACTCACCCTTGTTGTACTGCGTGAGCAGCTCCCACGCCTGTTCTTTCGTATATGCCATAATGATTGCCTCTCTTTGCTTATGGCTGCTCGTCCGTAAAGTGGACGTGATTGAAAATGTGGTCAGAGCAGAAGCAGTGGTACCCTGCGCACTTGCTGCAATAGCGGAACTGCAGTTCAGGATTTGTCACGTCTGTGCGGCCGCACACGGCGCATTTGTGGCGGAAGCCCTGCGTCTGCTGCTGATACTGCTCCTCGGCGCTGCTGGGCACGCACGGTGTTATGGAAGTGCGTGGCCTGCTTGCTCTGGTGGCGTTCGAGTCCCCAAAACCGTGTAAGCTCGGGCCAGAAGAAAATGACGAAATTCAAAAAGCGCCACGATGGGCATGATGGAATAGTACCATCTGCCGGCGGCAATGTAGCGCACAATGTCGAAGAAGAAGTAGAATACGTCAATATACGCGAGCCACTTCATGCGGATGGGGAAGACGAAAAACAGCAGCACCTGCGCATCGGGATAGAGGAGCGCGAAGGCCATGAACATGGCAAA
>VOFK01003573.1_pt1 | contig 63184 bp, 90 predicted proteins | sample 5384121 | NCBI WGS metagenome assembly VOFK01 (sample SAMN12384730, study PRJNA508395) | human gut metagenome | isolation source: healthy gut J | host: Homo sapiens | reverse complement strand
TCATTCATGATCTTACCGGCCGTCTCTTCCACATCCACGTTATAAGGGGGATCGGAAAGGACCATATTTGCCTTGGTTCCGTCCATCAGGGTGTCGTAGCATTCTGCTTTGGTGGAATCACCGCACAGAACGATGTGCTTTCCCAGATGCCAAAGGTCACCCTCTTTGGAGAAGCATGGCTGCTTCAGCTCGGATTCCACATCGAAGTCATCTTCCTTGACCTCTTTGCTGTGGACTTTGTTGAACAGCGTCTCAATCTCCGGCGGCTCAAAGCCGGTCTTGCCAAGATCGAAGTTGGAATCTTCGATGTCTTTCAGAAGGTCGGCCAGCAGGGAATCATCCCATGCACCCGTGATCTTGTTGAGCGCAATGTTCAGGGCTTTTTCCCTGGTCTTGTCGATGTCCACCACCGCACAAGGCACTTCTGTGTATCCCAGTTCCATTGCAACAGTCAGTCTCTGATGGCCGCCGATGATCGTCATGTCGGTATTGACCACCAAAGGATCTGCGAACCCGAACTCCGTGATGGAGTTCTTGATCTTCTCGTACTCTTTATCCCCCGGCTTCAGCTTTTTCCGGGGATTGTATGCGGCCGGCTTGAGTACGGACACCGGCAGCATCTTCAGTTCAGCAGTCGCTTTCATGTAAGCCCTCCTAATTCAGATTCACATGCGCATGACCCCGGAGAACGGCACGAAAAAGGAGCCGAACAAAAAGCCCGACTCCATCTCATCTCCATCTTCCTGCGGCTGTTCAGCCATCTCGCACCATTCCGGGTTTTCCCCATTCACAGATGCCAAGACCTTATCTTCCGCATCGTCAATCGCATGTACACAGATACCCCCGGTGTTGAACATCGGAAACACACCGATAATCTTACTCACCCTCATCCACTCCCTTCATCCCGTATCGATAATCCCAATAACAATTCAGGCTGCAAAACTTCCGCTGCCGTTTTCCTTCATCTACGGCATGGAACTCCCTTCCACAGTTTTTACAGACCGCGATCCGAAAAGGCTTATGCTGCCTGTAATATTCCTCCCGGCAAGCCGGAGAACAGAACCGTCTCCGACCACTGTTTCCTCTCTGTACGAGAATGCGTCCGCAAACCGGACAGCGCCGTTCCCCCGACCCATCCGGTGGCTGTAACTGGCAGCTCCCCGTTTCCGGCAGACCCAGTTCCCGGCAGTAATCTGTGACCTGTTCCAAAGAAAGCCCTGTGTTTTCTGCGATCTCCACACATTCAAACCCGGCAAGCCGCTGGCCTCGGACTTCTTCTCTCTCCGGGCGGTACTCATAGCCCTCAAACACACAGTCCAGCCGGACACCGTTCTTTACCACATCACGTTCTATGTTCAGCGGTTCTTCCATTTGCATCGCCCTCCTTCCAGCGTCCTTTGTTTGCACAGGCACGGCTGCAATATTTCCGTTCCAGACCATACTGATGCCGGTAGGAAAACTCCCTGCCGCACGCCGGGCAGATCTTCGACCGCACGGTCTTCCAGTTCTCCGGTTTCGGATGGGTGTTGTTCCACCGTGACCGGCATTCCGGTGAGCAGAACTTCCGTGGTCTGCCTTTATGATTTGGTACGATTGCTGTACCGCACTGAGGGCAGAAGGAAAACGCCATGTCCCTGATCATCTCAGCCGTGTAATCTTCCATCTGCCCTCACCTCACTCTCATTTTTCGCCGTTTCTTCGGCGGTTTCTTAGAAAAATTTCAAAATTCATACGAAAAGCGGCGAAGTGGAAATCGGCCCCGTCCCGCCCGGTTGAATTGTTGTTGCGGCGTCCGATTCTCGCTCGCCCCTGCTCCTCCCGGAACAAGCTAAAATGTGCGAAAGCTCCCTGTTTTCGAGAGGTTTCACACACTTTGGTTCATTTCGGGGAAAAAGAATGGCACCGGAACCGAAGCTCCGATGCCTGTACATTTTCCTGTTTCATTTTGCGCCGTTAATCCTCTGACCCCCGGCCTATGAATTTTGCGGTTTTTCACAGAAAAGGGCCACCGGTCTCCGTGTGACTTCACCGTAGAGAAGTAACCCCGCCCCCGGCGGGGGTGTCAGTAGGTGTAGGTCGGGTTGATGTCTTCGGTCAGCGTCTTCTTATCGTGACAACTCTTGCAGAGAGACTGCCAGTTGTTCTGGTCCCAGAAAAGTTTCTGGTCTCCACGGTGCGGAACGATGTGATCCACCACCGTTGCCCGGACGTACTTGCCCTTCTTGGCACACTGCACACACAGCGGATGGGCTTCCAGATACGACTTTCTGGCTTTCTGCCACCGTCTGTTGTATCCACGCTTCGCTGCCGGGCGGGTCACCTCTGGATGGAGAGGCAGGTGCTTCTCACAGTAGAGCCGGCCGGCTTCCACCAGCTCCGGACAGCCGGGGTGATGGCACGGTGTCTTTGGTCTGTACGGCATAGGTCAGTCCTCCCACGGAAGCCCAGCCTTACCGAAGTGACCGTAAGCACTGACCTTGTTGTAATCTACATCCAGCAGTCCCAGCCGCTTGATGATACCCTGCGGGGTCAGGTCGTAGCTGTCATGGACGTAGGCTTCAATGAAGTCCAGCGACTGGTGCTCCGTACCGAAGCACTCCACAGCCACACCCACCGGCTGTATCACACCGATGGCGTAGGCCAGCTGAACTTCGCACTTGTCAGCGTAGCCCGCCTGCACGATGTCTTTGGCGATCTTTCGAGCCATGTATGCTGCGGAGCGATCCACCTTGGTGGGGTCTTTACCGCTCAGAGCACCGCCACCCATGCGACCGATGCCACCGTAGGTATCGCACGCCAGCTTCCGGCCAGTCACACCACAGTCAGCATAGCTGCCGCCCAGCACGAAACGACCGGTCGGATTAACCAGCTTCGTGAAGTCACCATCCAGACCGTACTCGCAGGCGGCCAGCACCATCATGGATTCGATGATATGCCGGAAGTCGCTGACCTCCACATCCGGGCTGTGCTGCACGGAGCAGAGGAAGGTGGTGATACGACCGGTGCCGTAATCGTAGCTGACCTGCGCCTTGGCATCTGCTCGGAACATCTTGGACGGATGGTTCTTCAGCAGCTGCAGGAACTTGGTGGCGACCATGTACGGAATCGGCATCTGCTCTGCCGTCTCGTTGGTGGCATAGCCGTACATGATGCCCTGGTCACCGGCACCGCCCTTGTCCACACCCAGTGCAATATCCGGCGACTGCTTGTCCACCAGAATGCCGATGCGGAGAAGCTCGGTCAGGTTCCAGCCCAGCTTTTCAGCACCGATGCGGTTGAACACATCGTGAACGATCTGGTTGTAGGTTTGGCCGGTAATCAGTAGTGACTTCGCCAGCAATAAAGAGCTGACTCTTTTTCAGCAGACACTCGATTGCCACACGGGCGTTCCTGTCATGCTGAAGAATGTCGGTCACGATGGCATCTGCGATCTGGTCACAGATCTTATCGGGATGACCATTGCTGACCTGTTCACAGGTAATGATCTTACTCATGTTCTGTCCTCTCTTTCATGTATCACAAAAAGCAGGCCGCCTTTGCCCATGCCCACAAATAGGCTCCCACAAAAGCGGCCTGCGATGTTCCATTGTGTAGTTCCAATGTGTCCTCTGAATCTGTTGCTGGTGTGTTGCTGGCGCTTTCCTCACAAAGCGAGGTGTCCAGTCCCCAAAAATATTGATTTTACGCACTTTTCAGGGGTGTTAAGATCTATATTTTTTCTTTTGTTGCTATTGTTGCTAGTAAAAAGTAAATAGTATATAAAAGAAAATAATATAAATAAAAAATAGGGTTTTCACTCGGCAACACTCGCAACAGCACCGAAAACCTTTGATTTTCCTACGTTTTTCTGTTGCTGGGGCGTTGCGGCTGTTGCTGGTAACGTGACTCCGAAGTCGTGTGTTGCTGGTATTTTGATGGGAACTTATGAAAATCAAAAACAATAGATTTCACTGTGTTCTTCCAGCAACAGCAGCAACAAATCCGTCCGTACCTTGAATTTCAAGCTCATGATGTCAATGGTGCAAAGTCCTCTTTTGACTCTTCACTTGCCGTGAACGCCACATCCAGGACCATCGGAGTCGTACTGCTGGAGGCACCGTCATTCGGACGCTTTCTTGCAGTCTTGTACCGCTTTTCAATCTCCTGGTTTAGATTCTTGGCTGCCTCTGCCCGGTAGCCATTCTCTCCACACCACTCTTTGTAGCGTGTGTAAACTGCACCGCGCCGAAGCTCACACCCTTCCTTTTCTTCAATGCATTCATCAAAAAACTGACCCATCTTATCTGAGAATATCTGATAGTCCGTTGTTGCCTGAACGACAGAATCCGGCATGGCAAGTCCCTGACTGCGGAACAGCTTATAGCCTTCGAGCATCCAGTTCAGAATGCCGGACATATTTTCCGGTTTAGCAAAAGTGGACTTTAGATCCTTATCCTGTTCATTTTCTTCAAAATGCCGGTCAAACGGAATGATTTTGATTCGGCCAGACTCAAACAGCGTAAGGTCTGTGATATTCGGACGATGGTTCGTGTTGATGAAAATTTTGAAGTTCGGTCGGAACTCAAAACTGTTCTCATGCAGATACCGGGCTGTGATCGTATCGTTACCGGTCAGTCGTTTGGTAAGAGCTGCATCCAGAGTGATCTTTTTCTCCGGCTCGGAGATGTTTACAAAACGAGAGCCGGCAAGCCGGGCGATTTCCTCAGACGGTCCTCCGCTCTGGTTGTTAAACTTCGCCTGCAGCATGGTCGGATCTGCATTTTTACCGTACTCGCCCATAATACGCAGAATACTCTCCATTGTGGTACCCTTACCGTTTCTGGATGTCGGACCGTACAGAATAAACAAGCACTCCATGCGGGTGTCACCAGTCAACGAGTATCCGATAGCCTTCTGAAGATAGTCTGCTCTGGCCTTATCCCCCTGCATGATCTCCGTGATGAACGTCCGCCAGCGAGGGCAGTCGGCATCCGGGGCATATATCACAGGGGACACTTTTTGTGAGAAAATCCTCCGGGCGGTGTTCCCGGAATTCCATCGTCCGCAGATCCAGTGTTCCATTTTTGCAGTTGAACAGATAGATATCCTGATCGTACTGCTTCATGGACAGTGGGAATACGGACTTCGCGTCTTTCAGCATCGTGTCACGGTGCTTGCGTTGCTGGAGTTTCCGGACGCGGTCGATGAACCGCTTTCTGACATCCTCTTCTGTAATCTTCAATGCAAACAGATACAGCTTATCTGCCAGATATTTCGCAAGCTCTGCCACCTTAAGGTTCTCCATATCCGGCTGCCAGACAACTCCATCATAGACAAACCAGATGCCGCGTTCACTGTTGTACCGTGCGATAGGCTTGAAAAAATCGGCGAACATGTTGCCCAAACCGATCTCATCCCTGCCGTAGCGCGGATTCGTGTGCGGAGCCATTTCTTCCAGCGACAGCGTGAGCTTGCTGATGTCCGGTGGCCGCTCCGCCTCTTTATCATCAGAGTCAAGATTTGCAAACTCCTCATCCACAATGTCCTGCGCGTTGACAGGAATGTAAACGGAAGCGCAGGTATTGACGGTGTTGCGGATAGAAATCGCACCGTAGGTTGAACCAGCCTGTTTGCGATCCCACTTCGGGCGCATCAGACCAGATGTGCGGAAGATGCGGTCCATCTGCTCCTCATCACAGCCGCACCAGAATGCCAGAATAGACAGGAACGCCATATCTGCATCCGACTGGCTGCCGTAGAGGTCTTCCCACTCACCGGCAAAGAGCTTTTTGAACTTTTCGGAGTTGCTGGCCTCGTTGGCGTGTGCGATGACAGCCTCATCATCCAGATACGAATGGTGCTGGAAATGTGTCTGCTGCACCTGCTTGTTTCGCTTCATCAGCGTATCCAGCAGAGTGGTCATCGCCGTTTCATCGTTCGGGATCTCACCTGTGCGGTAAACATCTCCCGTTACGGTGACGAAGCGGTTTGTCGCACCGGGCATATACACTTCCAGACCCTTGCTGCGATTGTTGATGTAGTAGACTGTCTTGTCGTAAACATAGTCCTCTGGCACATGGAAGAATCCACGCAGTCCTTTGCCGGACGGTGACTTTTCCACATACGCTGTAGGGAAGATTGAAAGTACGGTGTCCGCCGTATCGTTCAGTGTGCCGTCTTCACGGATACAGTGGTCGATATCGAAAGCTCCGATGCCACTGCCAACCGCAATGCCGATTCCGTCATAGCCGCCCATCGCGTAAGTGACAAGCGTAGTCTTGAAATCCGCAAAGGTGCGAAGGTCATTGATCCTGGCTCTGTCACCGTTCTCCGGGTTATACGGCATCTTAGTCTTCTGACCGTTCCGCTTTTCAAATTTCCAGACACAAAACCGGCAGGAGGACTTCAGCTCCGCCGGGATGTTTTTGATATCCACCATAGCGGTCAGACCTCCTTTCTCGTAGAATTCGTGCCATGTGTTGAAGCCCGCATCGCAAACTGCTTTGTAACAGCGGCTTCGATCTCGTACTTCTTCTGAACGGAGACCACACAGCAAAACCGATTAAACAGAACCAACTTGTCGATGGTTGTGATCTGCTCCACCAGCAGGATGGAATCCTCCAAATGCTCATCCCTGAGCATCTCACACTCTTTTTCTGTAAGTACGATGTGTACCGGAAGTTCCAGCTTCTTCAACTTGGAACTCAGCGGAATCACTGTAATGACCGGGGAATTACGATTCGCCACGTCATTGCTGATGACCAGAACTGGACGTGTACCGCTCTGCACCGAAGTGCCAGAGTGATCGCCTAGCTCTGCGAACCAGACTTCATACTGTTTTGGAGTTCTCACAGTCGGCCACTGGTAGGTCGGCATATCATTAAACGGTGTTTCTTTCGATGCCGGCCGCCAGGATACTGCTGACTTGCGGCACTTCTTGGTTTTTCCGCATTGATTGATGTACTTGTTGACATGAATCTTGCGACCATGCACACTATGTCTTGCATTTTTCTTCTTGCGCCCCATACGGGTTCCACCTCCTTGACGCATAATAAAAAAAGCCAAAGAGGGCATGAAAAACAGCCGACAGGATTTTGACCTATCGGCTGTTTGTTTGCTTCTCTTTAGCTTTTGACAGTTTATATTATAGCACGGGTCTACATACGATGCAATGCGTTTTTTCTCCAATATAAGCCATTTTTCTCCAATTAAAAGCAATTCTCTCCATTTATGATGAAAAGCTCTGAAAAGTTATAGCTCTCGATGTTTTATCGTGACTGGTAAAAATTCAAAAAAGGGAAGTGAACTCCTGAAGTTCACTTCCCCAACATCTTATCCCGTATTGAAAGATACCGCTGGATTCCATACCCCATCATCTGATATCCGATTTTGAGATAGTGGTCTACACAGCCATTCGACATTTTTACCACACTACTTTCTGGGGTTTCAATTTCGTTCCATCCTTTTCCGTTGAGAAATTTCTGGATAATAACTTCTCTGGGTGTTCCTTCTAAAAACTCCTCTCCAGCTGTGAAAAGTGTGATGATTTCTTTATCCTGGTCAACCATTTTCTGAAGTTCCTGCTCTTTTTCCAGATACAACTGCCGCATTACTTTGTTTTTTTCCTCAGTCCGCTTAGTTGCCAACCGCGCAAGATCCTGTTCCAGTACCGGCAGTTCCCGCTTCGCCACTGTGTATTCCTTACAGACCTGTTTTGCTCGTTCTACCATTTCCTTATCTACCGGTCTATCAAACAACTTTCTCCGTGCCATCCTTCATGTCCTCCTCATTTTTCTTCCCGCTGTGTTTTCCAGTACTTCAAAAATAAATTCAGCCATTTCTTCCTGCGCCTGTCGTTCCATCTTTCGGATGACTTGCCACGACAGCGACTTTCCCTCTAACCCCACTGCATCTTTCCAGAAAACTCCATCCACATAAATCTGCCGAACAACCGTCCCCTGTTCTCCGCCCACATAATCTGCAGCCATTTCCAGAAGATAAATATCACCTGCCAGTGTCCCATATTTTTTTCAATGATTTCTTGTAATCATCCCGCCAGGTTCGGATAATGTAATCCAGTGCGCCGATTGCTGCTTTTGCGGTCGGGTCTGAGATATGACTGCTCTGGACTCGTTCTCCTTCCCCAGAGCACCCAGAATTCATGGCGTAGTAGGCTTCTACAGGTGTCAGTGTCGGTGCAGACAGCAGCTGCTCTTTCAGCTTCTTAAGTTGCACTTTTTTTCCCTGCAATCATCTTACACATATCTCGAACCCAGCGTTTTATTTCGTCCAGAATCCTGGTTTTCTGCTTCGTCAACGTCTCCATTTGCATGATCAAATATGTAATCCAGCAACCCAAACAGCTCAGACGGCCTTTCGGCAGCGTGAGCAAGCACCTGTTCCTGTTCTTTTTTTCGGATATCCTGTGTATTCATCTTCCACTTTCTCCCTTCGTCTGCTTCTAAATCACAGGCGATGAAAAAGGGAGAAATCGAACCTCTTCCAAAAAAATAAATGGAGAATTTTTTAAAGAAAAGCGGTGCAGGACATTACCGCCCTACACCGCATGGAAATCAAACTCCCAACTGCGCTTTGACCGCTGAGATCAGCTTCTCCTGTGTCATGTCCTTCTGCTCCAAAGCCGCCATGACATCCTCATCCACAGTGTCCTTGGTGATGATGTGGTGGATGGTGACCACCTGCGTCTGGCCCTGCCGCCAAAGACGAGCATTAGTCTGCTGATACAGTTCCAAAGACCAGGTCAGCCCGAACCAGATCAGGATGTGTCCGCCCTGCTGGATGTTCAGACCATGTCCGGCCGATGCAGGGTGGATTAGTGCAACTGGGATGTTCCCGGCATTCCAGTCCTTAATGTCGGTACTGCTTTTGATGTCCCGGACTTTGATTTTCAGTTTCGACAGATGGTTGATAATACGCTCCCGGTCATGCTTGAACCAGTAGGCCACCAGCACCGGCTGTCCGTTGGCCGCTTCGATCAGGTCTTCGAGAGCTTCCAGCTTGTGGTCATGGATGACTCGTGCTTTGCCGTTCTCGTCATAGACCGCGCCATTGCTCATCTGCAACAGCTTCCCTGTCAGTGATGCAGCATTGGCAGCGTCTATGTCACCGTCTTTCAGCGGAATCAGAAGATCCTGCCGGAGCATATCGTAGAGTTCCCTTTCCTGCGTGTTCATCTCGACTTCGCACCTTGTAGGTACACAATCCGGCATATTGAGATAATCCAGAGCCTTCATGGAAATCGTAATGTCCGAGATCCGCTGATAGATCATCTCCTCTGCCCCCCTGTCTAGGAACATACTGGAACACGATGCCGGTTGCCGGATTCAACGCACCCGCCTTGAAGTAGGCTTCCCGGTACCGGCCGATAAACTTGCCGAGCCGTTCCCCGCCATCCAAAATTCCAATCTCTGCCCACAGGTCCATGAGACCGTTGGAAGAAGGGGTGCCGGTCAATCCGACCCACCGCTTCACATACGGGCGGACTTTCCGCAGGAATTTAAAACGCTGGGACTGGTAGTTCTTGAACGATGACAGCTCATCAATCACGATCATGCTAAAATCCCATCGCATTCCGTTTTTCTCATAATACTCCACCAGCCATTTGATATTTTCCCGGTTGACGATGTAAATCATTGCCGGGTGGTGGACTGCTGCGATCCGGGTCTTAACATCTCCAACGATGACGGAAATATCCAGCCCTTTCAGGTGGTCCCACTTTTCGATTTCTGCCGGCCATGTGTCACGAGCAACACGCAGTGGAGCAATGATGAGAACCTTGCTGACCTCGAAGGTCTCAAGCATAAGGTCTTTGATTGCGGAAAGGGTGATTACAGTTTTGCCTAAGCCCATATCCAGAAAAAGAGCTGCAATTGGGTGCGTCTTGATATACTCTGTGCAGTATCTTTGGTACTCATATGGGACAAATCTCATACACCGCCTCCTTTCTCCGGAAGATTCACTTCCGGCATCTCCGGTATCTTTGCCCCGATCCCCTGTGGGATAGGCTCACCGGGTGTCCAGCACAGGAGCGCATCCACAGCAGGCTGGATCTGCTCCAAGCGGTCAACGCAGAACACCGGGAAGCCCAGGGCTTCGAGCAGCTGTCTGCGCTTTCGCTGGAGGATACGCATCTGTTTGCCGGGCGCTTTCAGCTCCACGAATGCACACTTGCCGCCAATCAGTAGAACCAGACGATCTGGCACGCCATTCATGGTCTGACTGGTAAATTTAAGTGCCTGTCCTCCAGCAGCCTTTACCGCAGCCACGAACTGTTTTTCTACTTCACTTTCTCTCATACGGATGCCTTTCTCTTTCTACAATCCCGGAGGTATTTTTTTCTTTGCCGCGTAATACTCCGCTCCAAACCAGAAGTTACCACTCTCAGAACCTTCCGTTTTGATAATCACACCCTCAGAAGGGTCAAGCTTGGAGTATACCTCAATGACTTTACGCTTAAGTACAGGAACAGCTTTTCGCTTAGGAGGTTCGTCTGCGTTCTTCTTCGGCTGCATATTGCTCTCGACAAAAGCCATATCCTTCTTGAGTTCCTTAGCCGTGCCGATAAAATAGAAAGCCGATTTCGACCCGATATGAAGGACCGTATCATTACCAAACCAGCTGAGAATATCTTTCAGTTCCGGACGGTTTCCGGCTTTAAAGAGACGGTCAAATTCTAGCTGCTTTGGTGGAAGCAGTTCTTTCAACATCTTCTCTTTCTCTTTTCGCCGTTCTTCTCTCATCACATTCCCGATAGCCTCATTTGCAGTCGGATCAAGAATGACTTCGGTTATTGCGACATTCCGGCACCTTTTTCTTCTTTATGATCGACCCAACGGATAACCTGTGTTTCTTTCTGCATGATGATTCCCTCCCCATTACTGATTGATCTGCTTCCACTGCTGCGGCTCCATTGTGGCGACCTGCCAGCCGATGCCCTCCTGTGTGGTAGCACGGTCATAGGAAACAACGTCCTGCGATGTGCGGGTGACCGCGTTGGACAGGCCGTACAGAGAAAGGTCGCCGCCTTCAATGAGGTACTTGAGGATACCTTCCTGTTCCTCGGCATTGATGCCATAGCTCTGGGCAGTCAGCTGCACCACATCCTGTACCCTGCCGGTGATCGGCACTGCCATAGATTCCTGCAGGCGGCCGACCACCTGGGAAAAGCGAGCCTCATCAATGGCAGCCATCGTGGTATCACGCATCTTCAAAAGAAATGCCTTGTCCTCCGCTTCCATCGTCTCATCCGAATACAGTGCAAAGCTGTCCTCCACTGCTTTTGCCTGTCGGCCCACATGGTGACGGCGTTCGCCCATGTCATTGACCACCATACCGTTGGTGCAGACCAGACGGTATACCAGCGGCTGAATCGACACAGCTCCCAGACCGACCTCGGAGTTGGAGATCATCACGCCAGCCTGGACGATATCGCCCTTGCGGACTTCCATCTCCAGACGGTGATTGACCACCTTGAGGTACAGACGGTTCTCCGTCACCTCACAGGACATGACCTCGTACTGATCGTTTCCAGCGAACAGCGGCAGGACAGCTGTGGCGATTTCCATGTTGTCGATACGGCGATAGCGTTCCGACAGCAGCGCACGGGCTACCTGTCCGGCACCGTAATCCATAGAGCGAACCATATAAGAGCTGGGCTTGTCCGCAAACCAGCTGTTCACATTCTCTGCCAGCAGTTCCGGCTTTTCTTTCTGCATGAGATCATAATATTTTGCCGGGATGCCCAGTGCCGATGCCACCTGGCGGTGGAACAGCGAAGTTGTCCCGAACACCTCCTGCTGATTCGTGGTCAGATGGTTGATCTCAAAGGTCTGTCCATCCTCCCGGAGGCGCATCCCCTGCGCCGGACTGATAAAATCCTGCTTTGCCTGATTCTGACGGTTCAGTTCGACCAGGACTTCCTGCAAATTTCTTCCTGTTTTCATAGCGATTTTCCTCCCTATCTATACGGCGCATATTTATACGCCCTTTTATTCGTCCGTGTCCTTGCGGCAAGGGCACCGTGTTTACAGTTCTCGGTTGATCATCTGCTGGATGATCCGTACTGCTCCCTGCATCCGCCTGCGGTTCAGCCGCGTATCTTGCAGGAGTGTGTCCAGAGCATCCACCTCGTCCCGGATGTCACAGAGGACCGACCGCTGATGGTCAGCAAGGCGTTCACCATCCCGTTCCATGCGGTCGTACTCTTTTTCGTAATCATCGATATCCTCCACATTGGTTTCGATATACTCCTCGATCTCCCGGCGGAGTTCCCTCACCGGCATAGTCCTCGACTGCATCCAGCAAGTCTCGAATACCAAAGGGTGTCAGGAGTTTTCCGTCCTTCATTTTCAATACATGCGGCATCTTGTTCACCCCTTAGTCTTTGAAATAGTAGTCACCCTTGTAACCAGCTGCCGCCAACGGCAAGCCCCTTACACCATGCCGGGTTGACCGACATCAGCTTACAGACCTCATCCACTGTGTACTGACCCTTGGGTGCCTCGATGATGACTTCATCGTGAACATGAGCCACAATGTTCAACCCCTCTGCTGAGATGCGGTCCATCGCTTCAGCCAGAATGTCACGGGCAATGGCCTGCGTTGCATTCTCGACCAGCCGACCGGAGTAGGTTTCCTGTCTGCTCCACTTGTGATTCTGCCCCACACCTTCATAGGTCAGGCTCATACGGCCGAAGCGGTTCGGTTGCTGTTTCGGTTTCAGATACGCAAGCCGTCTGCCTGACGGAAGCACCATCCAGAGGGTGCCGGAATATAGAACTCAAAGGCGATCTTTCCGACCTCCTGCCGCTCCCCGGTCTTATAGGCGGTCATCGCAGCCTTTTTCGGTATCCCACCAATACTGCACGATCTTCGGGTTGGCTTCCCGCCAGGAATCAATGATCTCCGGCAGTTCTTCTTCGTGCAGTCCCATTTGCAATGCGCCCATACTGATGAGTGCGCCGGAGGAGCCGCCATAGCCACAAGCCAGAGTCGCAATTTTCCCTTTCTGACGCAGGTCACCGTTGATGCCGTGCTTGACAACAGGCACATGAAACATCTGGGAAGCGGTAGCACAGTAGAGATCCTCGCCGTTCTGGAACGCATCCAGCACCCACTGTTCCTCCGCCTCCCACGCAAGCACACGGGCTTCAATAGCAGAAAAGTCTGCCACGATGAACTCGCATCCATCTTTCGGGATCAGCATGGTGCGGATCAGCTGGGACAGGACATCCGGTGTATTGCCGTAGATACTCTCGACCATATCGAAGCACCCCAACTTCACGAGTGTTCTCGCTTCATCCAGCGTTGAGATGTGGTTCTGTGGGAGGTTTTGCAGCTGGATATTCCGGCCGGAATATCGACCGGTACGGCTGGCTCCATAGAACTGGAACAGTCCTCTGGCTCTGCCGTCAGGACACACACAGCGTTCCGCCGCCTGATATTTCTTCACAGAGCTTTTTGCCATCTGGAGCCGGAGCTTCAGCATATCCATTGCCTCAGCATCTACTCCGTTCTTGTCCAGCTCTTCGATCATCTGGGCTACATCCTTTTTTCCGAGCGTGTCCATCGGGATGCCGCGCTCCTCCAGCCATGTCTTCAACTGAGATACGGAATTCGGGTTTTCAAGTCCCGTCAGCTCGTAGGCTTTCCTGCTCATGGCATCGGAGAGCATCAGGTCGCAGGTGATTGCTTCCTGCACCAACTCCGTATCGATTCTCACGCCGCGGTCATTGATGCGCTCATTCGTGCGATAATGCTGCCATTCCAGTTTCCGTCATTGGGAACTTCTTCAGTCTCTTGTAGATGTCCACCTCGGTGTTGACATCCTGAATGCAGTAATACTTAAACTTCTCCCAGTCAGCAGGGTAATGCTCCGGAAGATTCCGGGTACGCATCCCATTGCTCTTCGTTGGCTTACAGGGCACAGAAAACAGCTTGATGAGCCGCTCACCTTCTTTGTCTTTCTGCTGGCTGGTCTTCAACACCGTACCGACACCTTTCAGTGCCAGCGGCAAAGTCAGCGATGCCGCCATAACCATCGTGCAAATCCAGTTGTCTGGCGACAGGAACTCTCCGGGTTTCAGATACTGTCCGGGATAGTGCCGGTTCAGATGCACGGAGAAACAGACACGCTCAAAGGAAGCATTGTGAGCGATCAGGCGCACATTGCCGGTTTGGAATGCCTCCAGCAGTTCATCCGGTATGACTTCTCCCGATGCAAGGTCTGCACATCTTGTCTCGCCAAAGCCATCCCCTTCATCGGTTGCCCAGGCTACCAGCAGGATTTCAAAGCTGGTATCTGCGGCATAGCGGTACAGACCGCATTTTCCGATATCCACCTCGCTGTAGGTCTCAATATCGACCAATATCTCTTTCAAAAAATCACCCCATATCTAAGAAAAAACCGGGAGACACCTCTGCATCTCCCGGCGTGCTCATTTACTTGTGTCCTTGAAACACCGGGTCTTACTTCAGATAATCCGGCAGTTCCTCACCGGCATCGCCGCCCAGAACATCCTCATCATCTTCCAGAGCATCAAAGTCGGAGTCCGCAGATGCACGGCCGGACAGACGGTCGCCGTCCTTAACGAACTGGATATTGCCCAGACCTGCCGCAACGCCACGGTTGCCGTTGGCATTGAACGGATAGAGGTTGACGCTGACATTGCAGAAGCAGCCAGAGTAGACCATCATCGGGTCCATGATCGGCTGAACATGACGGTCAACAACCTGCGGTGCATCCTTACTGGTGGCATTCAGGAAAGAAGTGGTTCTGATAGGTTTCATCATCCGGACGGTCGATGTCACCATCACGCAGTGGAAGTTTCAGGTTCGGCGGAATCTTGCCGCCCCACTTGCGGACCTTGCCATCTTCCTTCGCGGCTTCGACCGCCTTATGGATCGCCAGCAGGGTCTTCTTATCGTCCTTCGGGATCAGACAGGAAACGGAATACTTCGCCTCGCTGCCATTGATGCTCTTCGGCTCGAAGATGTTGGCAAAAGAGATGCGGCACGGGATAACGAGCTTCGTTGCACTGGTAATTTTCTTAGCCATAATAAAAATCCTCCAAATTCTTTTTGTGATGCCGCGCCTCTCATCTGACTGCGGCATCCTGTTGTGTAATGCGTTTTTTCTATGTCCAGCCTCAGTCAAGGGGCGTGAACTCATCCTCGGCAGTCTCCAGATTGACTGCCTCTCTGGGATCAGAGTTTGGTACAAGAGCCAGCTTACCGGGTGGCTTGACCACATACTCTCCCAGAATCTCCTTGAACTTTTTCTTTCCCATGAGCTTTTCAAAGGCTGTCAGGGAGATCAGCTCCGTCTTATAAATATCGGTGTATCCGGCCTTTTCTGCCGCGGCCACCACCGATTTCGTATCAAGGAACTGCCGCTTGCTCCTGCCCTCGACCACCTTATAGCCATCCCACGCAACTCCGTGGTTGATGGCTTCGGAACTGACATAGGCAAAGATGGCCTCGATCCAGGACTCAATGCGGTTCAGGGTCGGGAGCATCTTTTCGATGTCCGTCTTGGAAAGGAGCGCCGGGGACTTGAAGGTCGGTGCGGAGGTATCCAGATTGAAAGTTGCTGTGGCATCGGTTTCCTCTTCCTCATCGGTAAGAACACCTTCATCCAAATCCAGAAATTCTTCCTTCACCAGTGCCAGAGCTTCCTCAGCACAGGCTTTGCAGGAAGTTCTGGCACGGCAGAACCGGCACCAGTCTCCGGGAACCTGCTCGCCTTTTCCTTCAAAGGCCAGCTTTGCCCTCGGCCTAACATAGGTCTCTGCCCAGTCCAGCAGTTCCTCCACACTGCATTCATACGTTGAGATATTTTCCAGTCGCGGCTGGATAATGGTCATGGACACCTGCTTGATGTTGTACAGGTATCCGTAGGCGTGATAAGCGCCCAAGGCGTACAGCATCATCTGCGGATTGTGGTCACAGCTGACGAATACGCCCTTGCCGTTCTTGTAATCCATGACATACAGTGTCCCATCTGCGATGATCACGCAGTCGCCGGTGCCAAAGCCAGATGGAACCAGGTAGCTGTAATCGAGCCGCTCCTCCACCATGACCAGCGGATGCGGACAGGTCTCCTTGATGCGTTCCACCGTGGAAATGATGAACTCTGCGTAAATGTCAGTGTTCGCTTCCATCTCCTCGTTCTCGTACTCGGAGGTCGGACGCTGCACCCTCTCATGCAGGTACTTGCGGAGCTTATACTCACCCAGAGCATGGGCAGCTGTTCCTTCCTCGGCATACACCGAGGATTCATTTGGAAAGTTCTGCTCCAGCCTTGCCGAAGGCGTACAGTTCAGCCAACGTTTCGAGCTGGAAGCAGACAGGATTGCGTGTACTTCTGGCATAGCGACCTCCCTTAAATCTGGGAAACATCGGCCAGAAACGCTTCGTACTTCTCCGCAGGCAGATCAGACAGCTGGGCTACACCATAAGTCTTCAGAAGCCGACCGATCTTCTCGTTGTTGTCGCGCTTCTTTTTGATCTTCGCCACAATGACCGCCGTGATATCATCCTTGGTGATTGTCACCGCAGATGGTGTCTTAGCGGCAGCAGATGATTCCTGCTCGGTCTTATCAGTCGGCTCGTCCTTCTGAACATTCTTCTTCTCCTGACCAGTATCCTCGCTCCACGGCAAGGCGTCTGCATCATCCGCCGGGAAGTTTTCTTCTGTGGTATCCTCTGCTTCCCCGACACTGTTCTCGGCCTCCAGCTGTGTGTCTGCACCGGCATCACTGTCGCTGTCATTGACAGGATCTTCCGGCTTGTCCACAGCTTCCTCTACCTTTCGGGTCTTCTTGATCGGCTTCCTACGGGGATGCGGTGCTGCTGAACCTTTCTTCTCAGACACAGCAGGAGCTTTCTGATCCACGACCGGAAAGATACGCTTTCCCTCCGGGACAGCATCTGCGCCCAGAAGTTCAAGCTGGTCAGACACGCCCTCAAACATCTGGGCGAGTCCTTCAAAAACCTCGGTCAGCCCATCCACGACCTTCTTCGGAGCATTCAAAGCATTCAGTTCGTCCATCATGCGTTTGCCTCCTCTCCGGTTTCTTCCTCATCACCCCACAGGTCATCCAGATAATCGGCCTGTGCCTTCAGAACTGCCAGAATGACCTTCTCGCACAGACCAGTTTCCTTGTGGATACGCTCCAGCATCTCATCGAAGTCGATATCCTCTACCGGGTCGTCTGCCTCAGCATCCGGCTCCTGACCGAAACCGTAGTTGTAAGAGGTCATGCGTTCATCCATGTGGACATGCAGGTTCTCGATGTTGAGTGAAAGGACCGGAACACTGGACGGGCGTGCCGGCATCGGCTTGTCCTGCTTCTGCACTTCCGTTTTTTCCTCTGCCCTGACAGGAAGCGGAACCTTTACCACCTTGGCATCCTTCAGCATCTCGCCAATCATTTCCTCCAGAGTCATGCTCTTCTCATTCTTATTCTCCATTGTCTTTCTCACTTTCTGCAGCTTCCTGCTGCTCTTCGGTTTTACCCTCCATTGGTATGTGATACTGCTCGGAAAGCCTCTTCAGAAGCAGCTCGACCATGCGTCCCGGCTCCGGGAGATTACGAACAGGTTTCTTCAGCTCATATGCTCTCTTGATCTCCGCTGCCATCCCCTCGGATATGGATTCGCCGAACACCCACACTTCATCCGCGGCTTCCAGCCACTCCATTCCAAATCGGATTCCTGTTGCTCGCTCCTGTGCATCCTCATCCTTTAAGAACTGGGTAAAATACAGATGCGGAGCCAGCGGCAGGACTCCCATCGTGGCAAGAATCCTGCAGGCTGTCTTTGCCCTCTGGATGTTTGCCTCCAGCTGTGCCTTCCTGCACGGCGGGTCGTTTGCTGTCGGTCGGTATGGCGAACAAACAAAAATCTTCTTCACTTTGCGGCCGCCTTTCCTGCTGCTTCCGGGTAAATGTCAACATGACCCACAGTGTCCCCCGGTGTGATGACCAGAACTTTCATTCCGTCACCCAAAAGCCAATGGACCAGTCTTGCAGGCAGCTTCATTACCCGTCCGTCCAGCACTTTTTCTTTGTTTTTGACACGAACTTCAATGCGGTGCTTCATGCTCCTCGCCTCCTTAAATAGATATTGAAGTGCGGAAAGCCGATCCCGGCTTTTTGGTCACACCGTTCTGTTTTCCCGGTGGCCTTCTGCCCTTCTAAGTCACAGGCGATGGAGGAAGCCTTAAATCGAACCCCCTCTCCAAAGTTTTTTCAAAATTTTATCTTCTGATGCGATTTTTTCTTCGATCTTCTTACGGCGTTTCCGTACAGCCGCTTCCGATACCTCATCCTCTGCAGCCGCTTCAACATTGGATTTTTCCTTGCTCTACGACCTGCCGATATGTATGGAGCTGGGATTCTGGAAGTTCATCCCTAAGCTCATGCAGTCGGACAATATAATCCGGTTCTTCATCCTCTGCGCCCATCGTGATAGCACATTCATATAAAAGGCTGGACTTATCTTCACTGCCTTCATCATCTGCAAAAGAAGCATCCAAGGACAGGTTGTAGGAATCCGGGCACTTTTCGCCGGGATGGGCTTCCTCCCACTCCCGGATCTGCTTCTTCTTGTTTTCATCCGCAGGCGGTTTCAAATGTTTATTGTTGTTGTAGACTTCCCTATCACGGTCCATATGCCACTGACGGATAAACTCTGCCGTCACGACTTCTCCCGTAACCTCATTCACGCCCTCATGGATGACAAGAGGCCTGTCACCGATGTAATAGACGATGACATCCCGAAGATCCTGTGGAATTTTACGGTACATGTTTTTAAATGCGCTGTAATCACGCTTTCCTGCCTTGCTCTGAGCTGCTCCGTTTTTCTTTGTTTCCTTCATTTTTGTGTCCTTTCCGCTCGTGCGGACAGGCAAAGGAAACTCTGACAAGGAGGGCCTTCTGGAAGAAAGTCGTGTCTGGTCTCATAAGAACCCGGAGATCGGCTGCAAAAAGAAAAATGCGCAACAAGTCAGAGGGCACTCGTTACAGTCACAGCGAATTCTGCGGTTAGGTAAACCGTAAAAATTCATCGACTGTATGAGAATCCTTTGCCTATTGCGCACTGGGCTCTGTATTCTATTTTTTATATGTTCACAGCCATATCAGCTGTACGCACTTCAAATAAGTGCTAACTCCCCCATGTTCTTCTGTGAACACAGGTGGTATAATGGTTCTATCTTCAGAAGTTTTCTTATCAGCTCCCTAAAAAACTGTAACATTACATTTCAGTTGGTTTCCAGTTGGACTCCGGTTGGAATTTAAATTTTAACGAAAGGAGTACCTGCGCCATGCCATTTTTCGTATACCTGTACGGACTTTCTCCGTACATTGCTTGAAAACTGTATCGGAACGGTCATGATCGAATGGGAACAATGGAACTTTCCGTCTCCCAGTTTTGACCGTGGATACTTTAACAGCCGACTGAAGCAAGCCATGCCGATCAACGAACTTACACATAAACGGCTCATCCGACTTGTCGAGTGCGTATTTAATCCTGAAAACAGAGAGGGACGTTTTCAGGAACCCCAGGCCGTAGAAGCAGCTAATGCACTGATCGATCTGATTCAAAACTATTTTCATGTTGATTTATCCATCTGGATAAACAGATATACTGTAAATAATCTGGCTCATCGTTCTCACCTCCTCTACTGCCTTGAGCTGATTTTTGCTTTGTCAGAAGGAAAGGAAACTCTCCCAGTTTCTGAAATATCTAAAGCATTGACCGCCTATCTGGAACAAGTCGATTTAAATCCAGAAGTTCCAAGGCCCTCATATCCTGAGCTTTTATCTGCAGTTCCTTATCCTCAGACCGAGCATTATATTGGCCGTGAAGAACTAACTGCTGCGGTTTCCAATAGACTGATAGACGGAGAGTCCTGCTATCTGCACGGCATCGGCGGTATTGGTAAAACAGAGATTGCCAAATCTGTCTTGAAGGAAATTCTTGACACTCCTACTTCCGATTCCGGCATCACTCATGTTCTCTGGGTCGACTGCATTGAAGACAATTTCACCCTTTCTCTGGTTCAGGCCTTGCATCTGGATCAGAAGTTTCATAACATCGAGCAGGCATTTCAGGCGGCCATTAAAATAATCAACAACTATAAAAATCGCCTCCTGATCGTAATCGATAATGTTGACAGCCTGGAACATACAAGGGAATCCTCAATCAGCGAATATCTGCACTGCCGCGTATTGATCACCAGCCGATGTGCAGGATTTGGGGTCGCTTACGGAAGTTCCTGTTCCTCCTCTTTCCCTGAATGACTGTATAAAACTTTTTTATGCGTATTATCACGGTGACAGGGATGACATCACACTGCGTAAGATTGTAGAACTCTGCGACTGCCTTCCTTTGGCCGTTGAGCTGCTTGCAAAGATCGCAGATGCTGAAGAACTTCTACTTTACGAATTTTACGAAACCCTTCTGCGTTGTGGCTTTGATATGAGTTCAGAAGAAATCACAGCAGCTCATGAAAAGCTACATTCGGAGGGGACTGCAGTTCAACAGCTGTCCAAGGTTTTCCGGGTATACGGCCGTTGTCCTGAAGAACAGACCTTGCTTGTACAGATATCCACGATCCCGAATATCCGCTTTCTTTTTTCTCAGGCAAAGAGGTGGTTCCTGCTGAGGAACAGGACACCCCTGAATCACCTTGAGCATCTAGGCTGGATCAAGAAAGAAGCTCTCTATGACAACGGCCGGAATCGCTATCGCTATTACACATGCACTCGGTCATCGCGGCTGCTATTCGTGCTCAGTTTATCGATGATCTTTATGACCTGTGTCAGGGGTTTCATCCATGAGATCACAATTGAAATGACCTCCTGCCTGTCGCAAAATGATGCCACTAAAAAAGCTCATCCAGTTCAGCTGGTCCTTGAATGATATCTTCCACGGTCAATTCCAGTCAGAGGAAGACAGCGACTTTTTGTGGGCGCTTGCCGAAATATACCGCGATATCGGCTACTATGAACGTGCATTGCCTTTGCTAGATTCCCTGGACACCCTCTATTGCCAGCTTTATGGTGAGGGAAACATCAAGCTGGCTTCCGTCTGGAACAGCCGCGGCATGATTCAGTATGAGTTATCCCATTTTCCGGCTGCATTGGATGCATACCAGACAAGCCGGGATATTTATGAGAAAAACCATCCGGCTGGTTCTTATTCCCCTTCTGAGAGAATCGACCTTGTAAAACTCGATTTGAACATTGGAAAGACCTATCTGAAAATTGACTACACGAAAGCCGGGACGTATTTTGATCGGGCCTACCAGACTCTTTCCGGGGAAGCAGAAGCAGAACAGCATCTGAAATTGAACGCTCTTGCACATAAGGCAATGCTCTTAGCACATTCCGGCCAGCTTGAAGAAGCCGAGAAGATTTTTGTAGACATTTACAATCAGACCGATGCGAAGAGCAAGGATCGTGAGATGCTTCTGCTTCGTGCAGGCGTGGCACACCATATTGGAAATATTTACTCTGATATCGATCCGTCACAGGCAATGCCTTATTTAGAAGAAGCACGAGATATTTTTTGGAAGCTGCTGTCGCCTACTCATCCGGATACTTTGGATGTGCTCAACTCCGTTTGCTCCCTTCGTCTCACACTGGAGGACGATTACGATGATATTCTGGCTGGACTCCAGAAGCTTCTCGAATTGTTCATCAAAGCCTACGGTCCAAATGACCCAAATACCGGCACGATTTATAACAACATCGGACTGTGCTATTACTACATGCAGCGCCCCGATGAAGCCATCGAAAACTACAAGAAGGCCCTTCAGATCGATTCCTTGACCTACGGTGAGAATCACGAGTCAACCGCGTACATCTTAAACAACATCGGCGGTGTCTACTCAGAATCCGATCATCCTGAACTGGCAATCCCTGAGCACGAACGTGCTCTGCGAATCTATGAGGCAGCTTATCCAAATCACATGAACCTTGACCTTGCTCAAACACATTCCGATTTAGCCGATGCGTACCTTAGGGAAGGAGATGCCGACAAAGTCATGGAACATTTGAATGAAGCATTTTCCATCTACGATAAGATGCTTCCCGAAAACGCAAGACAACTGTTGCAGCCATATTCCACTCTGGCGAACCTTCTTCTCGCTCTGAATGAGTATGATGAATCCATTACCAACTACTCCCACGTCCTGTGGCTGATGAAGGAAAACGGATACACCGAAGATTCGTTTGCGTTCCATGAATTTACCGACAGGATCAATGAAGTCCGTCAACTGAAAGCACAAGCAGCCGCTACTGAGTAAAAAAAGCCGAGGCAGACTCCAGATACCCATAATTAGGGGTTATCTGAATGTCTACCTCGGCTTACTACGTTATTCGAGCAGCACCTGCAAGTAGTGTCAAAAGTTTTTGCTAACTCACACGTCCTGCGGTGAGTCAAGCCCGTTCCAAAATCAAGTACGCTTATCTTCTTCCGGGTCTTCAAATGCCAGACGAGGACCGGAATAAAACTGTGATGCAAAGTCATCCATATAAGCATAGGACTGTAACTGTCCATTCTTTACATACGCGATCGCATCACGGCCATTCACTGTTGCCCGGTTTCCCAAGAGAGTCTTTTTCCCCTGGGTCGTGTAAATCCCATAATCCATAACCATCCTCCCATCTACAACTTTCTTTTGTGTGTTCATATTATTTCCGTCTTGACAAGTTGCGTTTCTTACGTTATTATAATCATGCAAGTTGCGTTGCGTTTACAAGCACATTATACAGTCCAACTTGCGTCATGTCAAGCGCAGCATAGTGAAGTGACATGCACAACCAACGGAGGTTATATTATGAAATTCGGAGAAAAAGTCAGGGCAGCCCGCCTCGCTGCCAAGTATTCACAGCGTCAACTCGCCGACATGACTGGTATTGCGCTGCGCACGATTCAAAATTACGAAAGCGGAGAACGTCTTCCCAAGCAGAAGGAAAACTACCAGCTCCTCGCTACAGCACTTAATGTAGATGTCGACGCACTCAAAGATGATGATGCAGACTTTGTAATCAAGGCGACCGAGAAATACGGTGCGCGCGGCAATGCCCAGGCAGAACGTCTGGTTAAAGAGGTGTCTGGTCTTTATGCTGGTGGTGAACTTGCGGAAGAGGATATGGATGCGATGATGAAAGCCATTCAAGAGGCTTACTGGATAGCAAAAGGAAAAAGAACCGGAAATATGTACCGAAAAAATACAGAGGCATCTCCGGTGACAGCTCAATTCTTAAGCGTTCTTATAGAAAAGGGAGTGATTTTAACAATGATCAGTAAACAAGCCTCTATCCTACCACGCCGCCTGATTCGGCGCTATCACACCAATGATCCATTTGAAATCGCTGCTGCTCTCGACATTACTGTTATGGAACGCAGCGATTTCCAAAGGCAGAAAGGCGCATTTAAAGTCGTCCTGCACAACAGTTTCATTTTTATCAATGCAACGATGTCTAATGAAATGAAGCGCATCGTATGCGCTCATGAGTTAGGCCATGCCCTGCTCCACCGCTCTCTCTCGGTAAAACGCAGGAATGCCTTATGGAATTTGAACTCTTTAATATCACAAACTCCACAGAATACGAGGCAAATCTGTTCGCCGCCAATTTGCTTCTGGATGACCAATCCATAGATTCTCTTATTCAGGATGGTTTTGATGTCGTTCAGATTGCCCGTAGTCTTGGAACCAATGTCAACCTGCTGCTCCTTAAACTTCAGCAGATGAACAACGATAATCACCTGCACCTTCCTGATATGCCCAGTCGGAACTTTCTGGGTACGATTTCTGATGATGCAGGACATTTATAATAATTAATGAAGCCATTGCTTCTCCCATTGAAAAGCAGTAAATATAAAAAACTGGCGCTGCCAGCAGAAAGGACTCACAAATGAAATACGTGCTTTATCGCTTTCCCAATGCTGTCCGTCACCCCGAAAATTCCAATCCCGAACTCTACGGTATTTTCAAATTTCCTGTCAAAGGTCAAGTCGTTGGTGTTGAGTTTGGCTCCAGTATTGGCGAAGTGACAGACGAACTCATCCACGATGTGAATGATGAACTTTCCGAAGCGTACCCCAAATGTCAGGTAATGACCTATGCGCCTTCCGACGAGATGTACGGTCTGGAAGTTCTTACCAATGAATCTTTTGATTATGAAATGCAGGGGGATCGTTGTGGACAAGAGCAAACCGGTCAACACGATCATCTATTTTGGTGTGAAAAGAGATGGATGAATAATTTTTATCACCTGAGAGAACCTCACATTGTGAAACTGAGGCACACAATGTCGGGGATAATATGTTTCTTCGGAACATCCACAACAACCGGAACCTGTTGTTCAAGTCAATCATTTCGCTTATGAGAGGTGACCACTTATGCCATTTACAGAATCTGATATCAAAAACTACAGGTGCCATGCCGATGCTGTGATTGCCGAAATCTATCCATTATTAAAGAATGCGGTATCGCCTCATGCCGCCACTTACATAAAGAAAGACATGTTGCGTCTTAAGGAAAACGGTTTGGACGAGCGGATGACCCTGGAAGAAAATAAAACGTTCTTCCATGAAATAGCCCACATGCACTGTGATGCCGCAATTACCGCCCAGATCCGATACAGCAACAAGTCATACCGCGCCACGCTGACCAAGGAATCTATCTTGGAAAAATGCCGGATTTGTGATCTGGATGCTCAGAGCGTCAAACAGATTCTGAAAGCGGCCGGTTTCGATGCTGGAGGTGACCAACATGAATAAAGAAAAAGTCTATGTAAAAGTCGATTCCACATTCGACCCAACCGGTTTTATGCAGCCGACATCGATCACCTGGTCGGATGGACGTACCTTCCCAATCGAAACAGTGCGTGACTTCCGCCCCGCCGGGACTGCTGACAACGGTTATTCCGGTGACTGCTTTACCGTGCTCATCCAGGGGCAGGAAAAGCACCTGTTCTTTGAGCATCTTGATCCACGCTTCAACGGTCGGTTAGGCCGGTGGTTTGTGGAAAGGACTGGAAAATAACACGAGCACATAGAGAGGAGGGAATTGTACAATGCAACGCACATATCTTGCGATAGATCTCAAAAGCTATTACGCGAGTGCGGAATGCGCCTCTCGACACCTCGACCCGCTTACTACAAATCTGGTCGTAGCAGATTCCTCCCGCACTGAGAAAACTATCTGTCTCGCTGTGTCTCCTTCCCTAAAAGCCTATGGTATTCCGGGTCGCGCCAGACTGTTCGAGGTCGTGCAGAAGGTCAAGGAGGTCAATGCGAATCGGTTAAGGGAAGCGGTACGATTAAGAAAAAAGCTATGTATAAGGACGGTAAGCCATCCTTCTCCTCTGCTTCCTATGATTCCTTATCCCTTGCCGCCGACCCGTCACTCGAACTCTCTTACCTCGTCGCGCCACCTCGGATGGCATATTATGAAAAGGTGTCGCGGCAGATTTATGGCATCTATCTGAAATACATCGCGCCAGAGGACATCGTGGTATATTCCATTGACGAAGTGTTCATCGATGCCACCTCGTACCTATCCCACTATAATATGACCGCACACGACCTTGCCATGACAATGATCCGGGAAGTGCTGTATACGACCGGCATCACCGCCACCGCCGGGATCGGTACGAATCTGTATCTGGCGAAGCTGGCAATGGACATCACTGCCAAACACGCTGCGCCGGACAAGGATGGTGTCCGCATCGCCGAGCTGGATGAAGAGAGCTTCCGCTATCTTCTCTGGGATCACAAGCCACTCACTGACTTCTGGATGACTGGCCCCGGTACCGTCAAGCGACTAGAAAAGCACGGCATCCATACGATGGGTGAGTTGGCCTATTTCAGCACCGTCAATCAGGATATCTTATATAAGGAATTCGGTGTTGATGCCGAACTGCTGATCGACCATGCCTGGGGGCTGGAACCTTGCGGCATGAAAGAAATCAAAGCCTACAAGCCCAGCACCAACAGCATCTCCGAGGGACAGGTGCTCTCCTGCCCTTACCCATATGACAAAGCCAGAATCATTGTCATGGAGATGGCAGACAGCCTGGTACTCCAGCTGACAGATAAAGGACTGGTAACGGATAGTTTGACACTGGATGTGGGTTATGACCGGGAAAACTGCGACAGCGGAAAGTACAGAGGTCCGGTACACATCGATCACTACGGCCGCACCGTTCCGAAGGGTGCTCATGGCAGCACAAAACTGGATAACCCGACCAATCTCGGCAGTATCCTGATCTCTGCCACAACTGAGTTATTCGAGAAAATAGCTGATAAAACACTGACGGTAAGACGAATCACAATCGCCGCTAACCGTGTGGTCAAAGATGAGGGATTCTTCCAAGTTGACCTATTCACGGACACAACCAAGCTGGAAAAAGAGAAAAAGCTGCAGAATGCGATGCTGGGTCTCAAGAAGAAGTTCGGCAAGAACGCCGTTCTGAAAGGAACCAACTATCTGGATGGCGCAACGATGAGAGAAAGAAATCAGCAGATAGGCGGCCACAAGGCCAAGTAAGGAGGGAGAACATGGACTACAAGAACACACCGGAAGGCAGATCCGTCCAAAGTAAGTATGGCAAAATACTCCATGCTTCCCGCCCAGAGCCGCCACATAATTATCTCCGGATGCCGATGTCCAATCGTGCTAAAATCTTCTCTCCGTTTGCCGCCTTACGAGGCTATAAGGATGAGATTGCTTCTGAAGGCAGAGATCATCTCAAAGGAAACAGAATCGAGTTGTCTGAAGAAGGTAAGCAAGCTCTGAACCAAACGATCAGCCAGCTTTGGAAAGGTCAAGAGATCACAATAAAATATTTCACGGACGGCTACTATGAAGATATAGTCGGAATACTGGATGCTGTGGATACGATAAACAAAGAACTGCGAATTTACACAGGTTTTATAAATGATACCGGCAAAGAGCTGCCGACCATTATTGCATTTGAGGATATATTAGAGATTGGGGTGAATATGACTTGAACTACTACTTTTGCGATGCCTGCCGCTACTGCTTCTCTGCTGAGGAACTACCTGACCGTTGTCCAGACTGCGGAGCGGTAGCACACGATAATAAAAAAAGGCAGTACGGCCGGCGAGTAAAACGGAAATCGAGGAATTGCTCAAAATGCAGAAAGAAGATAAGGAGGACACACAAAATGAAAGCACATAAATATTGGTCACTCGGCGCACTTGCCTGCATGGCAGGATGCTTCTACACAGGCTGCAAGAAACTGATGCAGGCTCACAAGTATTTTGCCTACGGAGCATTAGGCTGCATGGGCATGGCAATTTACTCAGGCCACAAAATTGCACCGAAGAAGAAAAAAGCTGAAAAGCCTGAAAAATAAAAACACACGCCCTCGCCGTAACAAGCGAGGGCTTTTTTGAACTCCGGGAGATCACTTTATTTTCGTCACAAACTATATACTTCCATCATGAGTCGCATTCCGACTTTCAGGCCTTCCTCAAAAGCGGTCTTTTCCCATGCACAGCACACCGTTCCCTGCCGGTCCATGATCTTCTCCCAGAGCGGAATCTTATCGCCGACATAGTCATCTACGAGCCTATCCATACCATCCAAGCCACGCAGCCACTCTTCCAGTTCCTTTTCCTTGGCCTTTGCTGCTTTCCCAGCAACTGTGTTTTTCTCTACTGGGTTGTTCTCTGTATAATGCTCGTAGATCAGATCCAGCAGGTTCTCCACTGGCGGGTAATACTCCGGCTCTGTTTTCTTCAAATACTCCTCCAGCATTTCCTTCAATTTTTCTATAATGCTACCATCCTTCCCAACTGAGATTCACATCCTCAGTTACGGCACATATTACCGCACACCTCTGTACATAGCAACCTATTTTTTGCGGTCTTTTGGACGGCCCATCTTCTCCTTTACCTTGTCCGGCACATCGATCAGTCCGAACCGATAGAACATCCCATAAATATAAGTCACACCCCGGATATCCCCCAGAGCTTTGGGACGATCCACCACTTCTTCTTTTATATTCCCCAGTGCCAAAACTATAGAACTCCACGCCAAACTCTTGCTCTTCTCCCGCCTGTCAATCCACAGTTCTTTCGTGTACTCGCCGTTCCTGCCTTTTTTAATTTCGTAAGAGAATGGCAACCCGGAGTAGGTCTTAAATTTCACTCCAGCATAGGCCAGAACCACACCCCAGAAGTTTTCTTCTGTCGGATCAGCCCTCCACCGCTTCATTGCTCTATATCTCCGCTGCCGCTCTGCTCCGACACTGATTTTCTCCTTTTCTGTACTTGGAAAGTACACACCTTTTTTATAAGGCAGGTACGAGGTGACTGAGGCTTTGGAAAGATTCAAGATATTTGCGGTTGATAGGATTGCTTCTTTATAGTTCTGTGTTTCACGGTATTCTTCAAAAGGTATGTTTTTTACTTTTTCCGCCACTTCTGATTCATACACACCGGCCGTGATGAGCAGCTTCCGTACCTTGATGGGATTTAATCCCAGCTCATCTCCGATGGCCTGCAAGGACATCTCAGAATCATAAAGCGCCACAGCACTTTCCATCTGCTCTTTCAGATTTTTCCCGGCATCGTACTCTGGCTTCAACTTCTTCCGGCCACCGCCTGGTTTTCTTGTTTTCTTCATTTTACTCATGCAGCTCCAGCGGCAGTCCGTCCGGGTCATGGAAGAAAGTCATCTTCTTGCCGGTATAATCATCCACACGAATTGGCTCACATTCAATTCCTACCTCCGCCAGTTCTTTCACCGTCTGCTCCACGCTCTCCACACAGAACGCAAGGTGACGCAGCCCACAGGCCTCTGGACGGTTCACACGCTTCGGCGGATTTTCTTCAGCGAAAATCTCCAGCTCTGTGTGTTCATTGACACGCAGATCCAGCTTCCAGTCCTTACGCTCTGGGCGATAGTTTTCCCTGATGACAGAGAAGCCTAGCTTGTTTACATAGAAATCCCTTGCGGCTTCATAGTCAGATACGATGATTGCAATATGATGTATTTTTGATAAATTCATTTTTTCTCACGCTCCATTTCTTTTAATTATGTTTTTCTTTTATTTTCATTATAAACTATACGGCAGCCTTCAAACAATACCGTGTGAACTCCTGGAGTTCAGTTTGTCCACACGGCACTTATTTTTCTTGGGTTCTTGTTATTTCAGCTTTTCCAGAATCTCATCCGCACTTATCCCGCTTGCCAGCAGCTTCTTCAGCACAGCCTCTGCTTCGGTCTTCTTAGCTTCTTCAGCGGCCTTAGCATCTGCCTTTGCCTTCTTCGATTCCAAGGATGCCACTTCTTTTTCGGCTTTCTTCAGAGCAGTCTTCTTCTCTTTCAGGTCAGCCTTCAAAGTGTCAATGTTGGCGGTGATGGATGCAATCTCAGCAGTCAGGAAAGTGATAGATTCCTGCTTCTCCGCGATCTGAGATGCGTAGTCATTGATTGCCTTCGGTTTGTTCTTGCTGCCTTTCGTTCTGGGCATAGTGATAACCTCTTTCCTTTTATAGTTGTTCAAGTATAGCACTGTGTGGGATAGTCAATTTAGTTTTCGTCATCAAGTTGACATACTTCTCCTTCTATGCAAGCAAACATTTCTCCCATTGGAGTATAGTGATATGTCCAGTTGTCAAGCTCAAACAATTCCGATTTTTTGTTCGGCACATCTGGCTCATTAGAGGTTGCAATCTTGCTTATGAAGTATTTCATCTCAAGCAAATATAAAGCGCCTAATGCATAAAGAACATTCTTTTTTGATTAGCCATCTGTATATTCGCATAACGACTATGTTTAATCTTACAAAATCCATTCCAAAATGTAAGTGACTGTGCTGGATTTGCCGCACTCCAACCCTGATATGGCAGAAATTCCATATCTCGCTCTGGAATCAGAATTTTCTGATTCACAATATCAGAATAATCACTTAACACAAAGGTACAATAATCATTCATGTTTTTTCGATCTTCAGCTGCAAACCCACAATACACCTTAAAAAAATTATCTAATTCTGCTCCAATTGATTGCAACAAAAGAAGCATACTCATTAGAAAAGGTTCCTGCGTTTTTGCCAATCCAACTCAATGTAATTCAATGTGTTTTTAAACTTTTCTTCTAACACAAGATAGTAACGCCAATAATGTTGTAAGAATTCTTTTCGAGTCATACATCACACAGCCTTACATTTTTAATTTTTTTCTCAACATCTTCGCCAATCATAAGATCGTTGCCTGCTGCTCACCACGGAGAGGTATGTGATATTATTAGAGACAGCGTAGGGAGCATCCGCTCCCAGTATATCACAATTTCAGCCAGTTTTACAGACGCTTTCTTACCTTCATCACCGCACAGTACATCAATCCGCCTAGCACTCCGCCGACTGTGTTATAGAAGATGTCTGATAGTTGGAACGTTCCTAGCCGCATCAATAACTGCAACATCTCAATGCTTATCGAAAAGATAAATGCTATCTTCCCGCTTTACCACAGTATCTTCTTCCAGCTGTTTCCTATCTTCTCTCCGAATGTCCACATCACTACTGCTGAAAACGGCACCATCATAATTACGTTTTCGATGCACTCGGTAGTCAGCTTCTGTTCGCCATTCTCTGTCTCCCAGATTCCCCAACCTCCCATAACATCGGATAAAGGATTTAGCCATAGATTACGGTTTAGTAACGTCCTAAACAAAATCATTGATGTCACAAAGGCCAGTAAGAACAACTTCCGAAAGAACACACTCCCCTTGAATTTTTGATACCAAGTCACTATGGCACTCTTCCATCCATCCTTTGCCAGCCTCTTCAGATTCATACGCATATAGATAGAAGAACATGGCGAGGAAGGAAAGCAGAAGTGAAAAATCCAAACGGCTCATACAGAGCAGTCAGGATGTTTGTGAGGATTTTGGCTAATACCTTTATTGCTTCCATTACAGATCACTGAACAGATCAGCCTTGTACACGCCTTTTTCTAACATTTTCTTGAAGCTATCCTTTACTGCTGCGACATCCTCATGGTAGGTCATACCATACCATGTATCGTTCGTTTTCAGTACCTTCACAGACATCTTGCCCTGCTCCAGCAATTCACCGATAAAGATAGGGATCAGATACTCTGCTTTCAAAGGATTGCCCGGAACTTCTTTCTCGAAAAAACTCCTTGAAACCATTTTCCAGCACATCCAAAAAATCAGGAGTCAAGCCCCACATGTTCATAGACACCAGAGAATTTACATCAACACCCACTCCGTCTGCCTCTGCTCCAGCTACAGTCTTTACAATGTTCTTAGTCTCCACAACCTCAGTCAAGTTTCCATTCTCATCCATCTTGCAGATACCACGAGTCACACCACCGTTATCAGACAGAGTATTCTTCAGCACAAAACCAGCCATGCAGGACTTTCCACCATTCACCAGATACTCATGTACGGCTTTGAAACCTTCTTTGCCATAGTAATCATCTGCATTAATGACGATGAACGGAGTTTTAATTACGTCCTTCGCTGCAAGCACAGCCTGACCGGTTCCCCACGGTTTCGTCCGACCTTCCGGTAAAGTTCCCGGAATATCGTTGATATCCTGGAAAGCATAGTCAACAGTTACATTATGAGAAGAACAAATGAAGGCAATGCGATCACCGATGACCTCTTTGAATTCCTTCTCGATATCCTTGCGGATGATAAATACTACATGATTGAAACCAGCTTCAATCGCATCATAGATTGAGTAGTCCATAATGATATGTCCAGCATCATCCACTGGCTCCAACTGCTTAATTCCTGTTCCGAAACGGCTGCCGATACCGGCTGCCATGATAAGTAATGTTGTGTTCATATTCTCTTTTCTCTCTGTTAAAAATTCTTTTTTCGCATCTATCCAATACAGCTGCAATTACCTGATCCATGTCATAATACTTATACTCTCCTAGGCGACCGCCGAAAATCACATTATTTTCTGCATCTGCCAACTTCTTGTATTCAGAATAAAGTAAACCATTCTTAGCATCATTAACCGGATAATATGGCTCATCTCCCGGCTTCCACTCACTGCTGTACTCACGGCTAATGATAGTCTTCGGCAGATCATTGCCGTTCTCATCCTTACCGAACTCAAACCATTTGTGTTCAATACTCCGAGTCCACGGAGTTTCGCGGTCGGTATAGTTCACTGCTGCGTTGCCCTGGAAATTAGGCTTGTCCAATGTTTCCGTCTCAAAGCGAACCGAACGATATTCCAGCGTACCCAGCTTATAATCAAAGTATGCATCAATCGGTCCAGTGTATACAACCTTATCAGCCAATGCATCCAGCTCCGCTTTGTTTTCCAGATAGTCTGTGCTCAAACGAACTTCAATTTCATCCAGCAGATTGGCAATCATCTTGGTATAGCCGCCAACAGGAATGCCCTGATAAAGTGCATTGAAGTAGTTGTTATCAAAAGTCAGCCGAACCGGAAGACGCTTGATAATAAAGGACGGCAACTCCTTGCAGTCACGTCCCCACTGCTTCTCTGTATAGCCCTTGATGAGTTTCTCGTAGATATCGCGACCGACAAGAGAGATGGCCTGCTCTTCAAAGATTCTGTGGCTCACTAGTAATCTCTTTGCGCTGTTCTTCAATCTTTGCGGCAGCCTCCTCCGGCGTTACAACACCCCACATCTTGTTAAAGGTGTACATGTTGAACGGAAGGGAGAATAATTCTCCTTTATAATTAGCCACCGGTGAGTTGGTGAAACGATTAAACTCTGCAAACTGCGTGATGTAATTCCAAACCTTTTTGTTATTAGTATGGAAAATGTGAGCACCATATTTATGAACATTGATACCCTCAATATTCTTGGTATAAATATTTCCTGCAATATTCGGGCGCTTGTCTACTACCAAAACAGACTTGCCATGTGCTTTAGCTTCATGTGCAAAAAATCGCCCCATACAGACCAGAACCTACTACTAAATAATCATATTTCATACTCTTTCCTCCCATTCAGTCAGTTATTATTTTTTCTTGATAATTCGTCCAAGCAACTGATTTTCTATTTCTATGACAAGAGATTCCTTTGCAATTGTTAAAATCAAAAAATATACTCCAAAAAATACAATTGCAGAAGCACATAAAGTCATAAAACTTCCCCACTGCATTCTCTTTATTAAAACCGCGAGAACCCCTCCAGCTAAAACAGAACTGCCAATTGCAACATAATGAACCTGTCTATATGCTTCCTTAATAATTCCTCTAAGCGCAACGTACTGAACAATAAAAACAGCGATTTCTGCTGCCAAGGTTCCAATCGCTGCACCTGTAGATGCCATTTTAGGAATCAGAAGCGCATTTAAGATAATATCCACAATCATTCCAGCAATTTCCGAATAAAGAACTACTTTTTCTTTTCCAAGCGGCACTAACATTTGTATTCCCATTATGTTTGTCAGACCAATAAAAAGTAAAGTTGGCATTATAACTTGCATCGGAATAATTGCACCGGCATAAGCATCGCCCGATAAGAAGAAAACGCCCTCCTTTGCAAAAAAAGCATAAAATAAATCATCATCGGTGTTGCAATCAAAAACACGAAATTGATTGCCTTTTTTGTAATACGGTAAAATTCATCCATCATACTATGTTCGACATAGTATGATGCTCTCGGCAGCAAAACCACACCTAAAGATGTAACGATACTCACGAGAATCGTTTTTTTATCTTTACTGCCGCATTATAATATCCAACATCTGCGTCTGTACGAATAAATCCAAGCATTACAGTATCCAGATGCGTATATATTGTTGTGGCACAGGACATTGCAAAGAAAATCACAATCGCTTTTAAGTGTTTCTTAAAATTATAGTGACCAACAGGCTTAATGTTGATATAACGGTGTATATGAAAGAAGTTAAAAATATTTGAGGCAGATGATGCCAAAATGGAAATTCCACCATAAATGACATAATCGCTTTGTTCATGCACCATGAGAAACATCGCAACAATTGCAATAAACTTAAAAAAATAATCGAGCGAACCGTAATATAAGTATATTGTTCAAGTGCTTTATACAGCCATTCCATTCCTATGGCATTAAAAAAGATTGTCAGGCCAACAATCAAGAACAGATCTTTATCCTGCCGAAATCTTGGGACATAGTATATTGCTGCAAAATAAACCACATATGCCAGTGCGCTCATCATAAGGTTGATAATGAACACAGCTCTTGAACCATTTTCGAGAGTTCTTCCCGATTATCACGCACCTTTGCACATGCCCGAATGCCGTATGTTGGAATTCCCAACTGTGCAAAGAGTGTAAAGTAAGATACGATCGAAGTTGCAAATGATACTTTTCCGGTACCAATGGGCAATAGAATGCGTGAAACATACGGAAATGTAATCAGTGGAAAAACGAACTGCGACATCGTAAGAATCGCGTTCATTACAAAATTTAATTTAAGAGACTTTTGTTTTCCCATTTCCTTTCTGTTATTCTCCTTTTCTATGTGCATATTCAATCTTCGGATTAAAGAAAAATCCAGAGATCGTTCCTTTGCACGTCACCCAAACTCTTTTTGCTTTGTGATCCGGTGCTTTTCTGAGAATATTCTTGATTCGCCCACCAATCACACGCAGCCGACGGCCTACTTTTCCATTTTTTCGCGCGATGTACATTCCGTTTCTTGCTTGATAAAAGAAGCGTTCTATTCTTGTCTCATCTGCCGAAACCACATCTGCGCCTTTATTGGATGGTGCTTTATGTACAATAACACTATCGAAATCCAAATAAGCTGGAGCCAATTTTGTCAATCTTGCCGTATACTCCTGATCATCTCCATAAATAAAGAACTCAGAAATCGGCAATCCTGCTGTCTCAGCATATTTTAAATTGATAAAGCAGCCAACAAAAAGAACAAGTATCAATCAACAACAGCTTGTTTTTTCTAATTCTGTCCAAATCCAGCCCTAATCTGGAGTTGTACTGGAAATCCGGAACATTCATATCAAACAGTTTCCCATCCGTCCAATACACTAATGAGGCCAGATAGGAAAACTCACCATCTAATGCCTGTCCCTTATCCACAAGGCTTTGCAATGCCTCTTTTTCCGGGATAGAGTCATCATCCATGATCCACGCATATAAATAGCCGAGCTCTATGGCTTTTTCTCAAGCCAAAAAGCAAATCCACCTGCACCACCAAGGTTCTTTCCGGTATTATAATATTTGATTCTCTTGTCCTGAATCTCTGCAACCATTTCCTTTGTGCCATCATTGCTGTTGTTGTCAACAATCAGGATATCATGGTCCTTAAATGTCTGATTCAAGAGTGCTTCTATGTTTTCTTTTAATAATTTCTTTCGATTATACGTTACTATTACTTCTGCATACTTATTCATATTCTTTCTCATTTCGGTTCCTTTCAAAAAAAATTCTTTTTTTGCTCTTTATCATTCCAACGCAGGCAACAGAAATTATAATAAAAGGATTATATCTAAAAGATAATAATTGCGGGTCTGTTATGCAATGAATAAGGAACAAAGAACATCCCATGCATAGATAAATATTCTTTGTCACAACACTATAGCATTGTACCGCCATCATTGCCAAACATAAAACCACAAGCATTATCACACCGTATCTTACTAACACCTGCAAATATGAAGAATCAACATAAAAAATAATCCATACCGGATACTTTTGTGCCATCGGTTCCTGTCAGCCATGTAATGGGTTGACCAAACAATGAAACACCATACGTTTCTAAAGCAATTTTTCCAAAATACGGCCTATTTGAAAAAGCTGCATTTATAGCCACGAATGCAGGCTCATTATAGTGAGCAATATAAAAGTACTGTGCTACTATCGTTGCAATTGCTGAAAAGAATGGAAATATTTCTAATATTCTCCTTGGAAAATCTCTGTCAAACAGAAACTGTTTTATCTTTTCAATATTCAACAAGTAATATAGGATAATGCTTGCATTAATAACAACAAATACAGCTAATGTATCCGTCATCTTATAAAACCAAACATTTATGACTTCAATCAAAATCCAACTTCTAAACTTTATTTTGTTTTTTCTACTGGCAATATACGCCAAAACTGTGTGCAAGAAGAGATTCGGACCAAATGTGGCAAAATAAAATCCCAAGTACTCTCGTCCTGCACTAGTTTGAGACGGGAGAATTCCTATAAGCCATGCAAAAATCACTATCGCAATTGCAATGCCAGCACTAATACAATAAGTCTTCAGAACAGATTCCGGCTCTGCCTTTGAACAATACAATATGAATATAACAATATAGATCAAGTCACTGTCTGCCTGATTGAAGAATATATTTCCTATTATCAGGAGAGCGATTAGTCCCCATAAAAAGCAAATTACGAATGCTGAACTTTGAGTGGCGTAAAAGTACCAATACCGGAACAGTTGCCGCAACAATCTTTAATCCTTGACACAGCGTTGCAAGAATTGCAGATGACGAAAGAAGATATGACTGCCCAATGACAAACAGGAAAATACAGATTCCATAACAAATATTTGTAATATCTTTAACTTTAATCTTTGCGCCTTTTGTAGTAATCATTCATCCAATCCATCGTCAAGTGCTGATTGACCCTGCACCCCACAAAATCCTTTCTTTGAATTATTTTCATATTAGCTAATTTTTTCTGGAAGTACCAGCCAATCTCCAATTTTTTTTATCCCACTCTTTTTGTTTCAAACGGCACAATCGCGCCGAAATGATAAAATGTCATTTCTCCAAAGTATACTTGACCATTTGCTTCATAAAAATCCACTCGAACGTGTGGGAACCCTTCGCTGAGTTTTTTGGTAAGCTCAATCATTTTTTCAAAATGTTCTGGTTTTCTGATGGCGGATACAGAGTTCGGATAGTGCTGTGCAATGTTCATGTGGTTAAACTGCATATCATAAAAAGTCAAACTTTGTGTTTTTGACGCCTCTTTCCGTTGCCACAAACATCAGTTTCGGCTCTCCATTGAAACAGAAGAATTTATAATCACGGAGTTCTCCGGTTTCCTGATCTTCCATATATTTTTCAGCAATAATTCTCGGCTTGACTCCTTTATATGACCATTCCCTCGTCCAAAGATAATAATTGTTTGCCAGAGACTTTTCGATCTTTTCCTTAGCCTTTTTCAAATCAAGTTTGGATTTATCCTTGCAGACAACCAATCCCACCTGAATCATGTGTGCATTTCAGCACAAACTGATTTGGAAGCTCATTGAAGTTGATATCCTCAAATTTATCCCATACACCAAGCGTCGGGATAACATACTGTTCACCAATTTTATCTGCAATATATTTTTTTCACTTCGTATTTGTCAACCAATGTAATAAGATCCGGCCTTCTATAATACAGTTTGAGCCAGTTCAATTTTTCGTTGAATGTCTTCGGATTCTTAAAATCAATAAACTTTCCAAACTCTGCATAATAAAAAATTTGCAGATATGGCTTGTCCGGCATCCAATTAAGCAGTCTGTGGTTCACAAAATAGCCAGCCACACGCCGCAAACCATGTTTTTTTTCACCCATCTTACTCACACTCCTTCACATAATCCAAAAGTATCTGCATTTTTTTTCAAAACTTTTTCAGACGAATATTCCTCCAATAAACATCGCCTTGCTTGTTTTCCGCATTCTGCCATCTGTCCAGGATTTGCAATGGCCCATTCCCATTTTATCCTTTAAATCTTCAACATTGTTCGTCTGAAACAGAAGACCAGTTTCAAACGATTTGATCAAGCTTCTAGGACCTGTTTTACAATCGCTGGATATACATGGAACACCGAAAGCCATTGCTTCCATTAGTGCATTTGGCATTCCCTCGTAATCAGATGTCATCACAAACATATCCGCTACTTGTAGCTGTTTCTCGATGCTCTGGCTTCTCCCCCGTAGAAAAACATGATTAGCAAGTCCATATTCATCGACTAAACCTTCAAGGTATTTCTTTTTTGATTTCCCTCACCGAAAATATCCAGTGTAATTTCAGATTTTATCTTTGTAATATCAACCATAGCTTTCAGAAGAAGTGGATAATTTTTTTTGTTCGTGAAGTCTGCCTACTGCAATTATTTTAGAAATTTTCCTACTATAAATTTCTTTATGATTATCAATAAACTTTGATGAAAGAGGATTGGGAACAACAAAAGCACTTTTTTCTTAAATCGGGCTGAGAAATATTCCGATTGCTCTTCATTTTGAATCAGAATGGCACAAGATTTCTTAGCCAGGTAATCGCGAAAATTTCTTAACAATCTTTTTTCTGGCATTGTCCACGGATTATTTCTGATGGTCAAAACAAACGGAATTTTCATTCCTGTGATTGCAAGCCAAGACACATACAGAACGGTTCCAACAAACGGAATAATTACATCAGGATGAATTTCTTTGATAATTTTTCTCATATCAAAGATTCTCATTCCTTTTGTTATTGTACTATCCTTTCGTTGTGGCATTTCATGTATCTGTACCTTTTCTGAAATAGAATAGTCTCTCTCTGACGTTTTATATGTAATAATATGAACGTCTTCGCCAACATCAGCCAATAAGCCAGATAAAACCGAAACAACTCTTTCGGCTCCACCTCCTGTAAGGCTCCTAATTGTAAATAATATTTTTTCATTCTATCTCCTGTTCCGCTTTTTTTGATTCGCTTTACATATTTCTTAAGAGTTCAACCCACTGGTTTATAATTGCGGCTGTATTGAAACGATCCAAATCCTTTTTTGTTTTTGACGCAAATTGCTTTAGCAACGTTTCATTTTTCATCAGTTTTATCGCACAATCTGCGAACTGCTGAACATTTCCTTCTTCTACTAGGTATCCATTGATACCATTATCAATCGTTTCTTCAGGTCCTTCCTTACAGCGAAAGCTAACAGCCGGGAGTCCTGTTGCCATTGCTTCCATCAGAACTAGCACAAACCCCTCATAACGCGAAGATAAAAAAAAAAACAAGGACGATTCCATATATTCTTTATGAATATCATCAGAAAATCCTTTTAGTTCTATATTCCTGAGCCCCAGTCCGTCAATCTGCCCCTGAAGTTCTTTTTGAAGCGGTCCTTGTCCATAAATATCTAATTTCCAGTCCGGGACTTCCTTTTCTATCAAGGCCCAAGCCTCAACCAGCATATCAAAGCCCTTTTGTCTACTTAAACGTCCAACTGCAATCGCACGTTTTTGTGTCAACGGCGTACTTTCGCTTGTATCAACTGCAATTGGGTTATAAATATATGTCACATTTTTGCAATGTTTGTATTGTGTCAAGTAGTTATTTAAATCATTCTTGCCTAATACCACAACGCAATCAGCATGTTCTGCCGCCAGTTTTCTGGCATATTTGACCAGTTTATTAGGGCTTATATAATAGTTAAAATGTTCCCATGCGATACATTTACATATTTTCTTTATCTGCAAAGGAATCAAATAAAGATATAACGCTACATCGACTGCTATCATGACGTCAATCTGTTCTTCCTTTACATATTTAATCAATTGCTTTTCGACATAGATTTTTCTCAAAGCTGAATTCTCGCATTTTTTCTCCATTTAGTGAGTAAAGTTTAATGTTTTTATCTATTTCAAATTTGCAAGAGTTTCCATGCTGACAACTGATAATCCTCACATCAAAATTTTTTTTTACTAACTCATTTGCAATGACATTGTGATGTAACTCTCTCAGTACCTCCGCCGCTTTCAAAAATTCATTATTAAGAAACCTACTTTTTATTCATCTCAGGCAGTTCTCCATCGGTTCAAATAATAACTTTCCATATATTTTGCAGTTGCGTCCATATCAAATCCTGCATCAATCACATACTGCTGCATATTGGTATGTGCTTTCAGATTCTGTGCCATTTCAAGTGCTGTATTCGCCCACTTTTCTTCCCCATCACTCAACAGCAGTTTCCGGTAGATTGGTGTAATATCCGTTTCCGGCGGCAATCCTTCAGAGCAGACAATAGGAACACCCGCCGCCTGCGCTTCGATTGCAACAATACCCAGACCCTTCAAACAAAGATGGAAAAACAAACACATCCATCGCTTGATAAATTCTGTTCATATCCTTTCTATTTCCAAGAAAATGCACACAATCCGAAAGTCCTTTTTCTGCCACTTTGCTTTTTACTTTCTCTTCTAATGGCCCGGTGCCAACAAGAATCAATTCAGCGTTAGGCTTTTTCTTCTTGATTTCTGCAAAAACATCAATCAGGAAATCATGGTTTTTCTGAGGATGCAGGCGACCAACATGGCCGACAACAAATTTATCCTTTAACCCCAGTTCTTTCCTGATTGCATTTCTGGTATCCACATCCGCAATAAAGTTCTGCGAATCAATCGCATTTTTTCAGCACTTGAAACGGCTTGTCTTTGAACAGATATTTTCCAGCTTCCTCAGAGCAGGCGAAAAGATCTGTTGCGTTTTTGGTAAACATTCGTTGCATGAACAGCTTCGGTAAATATTTTATATCGTGTACTGTCTCATTATTATGTGAATGAGCAATTCTGACGGGGATACCTGCTTTCTTTTGCAGCTTTCAGGCAGAAATATCCAATCGTGTAGGCGTGACAATGAACAATTTTATATTCGTGATGCTGAGCAAAGAAAAACTGCCAAATCTTTTTTGAAATTTAGGAAGGTTCAAATCCTCCCGGAAAGACAGTTTGTAAACATGTCCACCCATTTTTTCAATTTCATCATCGTAAAACTGTTTTTCCTTATAAACGACCAAAAAATCAAACTGTACTTTCGTTCTGTCAATTTTCCGGTATATATTCATCAACAAAGCCTGCGTACCGCCAGCTTCCATTCGCTGCAAGATATGCAAAAACTCTTATAGGCTCTCCCACGTATTCTTCCTCCACAAAATCTCAAAGAGATTTAATTTTTTGAATCAGTTTATTCGGCAGCACAGATTTCAACCGTGCTTTTTTGGCTGAAAGCCAACCTTTATATTCCCTATAAAGCCTGGTTCATCGATGCTCTTATAGAAAGTATCTCTAGTCACAGGCCTGTTGCTCGGCTGTACCAAATTATGCTGCTTCACCATTCCCTCTTCCAGTGTCGCTTCTTCCACTTCTGCAAGAGGGCGCATCATTTCAAAGAGTTTTTGGCCTTTCTCGGTATTGACAAATACACTGGATACGCCTTTTGGAGAATTAAAATCAGGGTGGCTCTTGGCAATTCCCCAGAAATCACCTACGGTCAAATCTCCCACTCGGCTCGCATTTGCATAGGCACACTGATAACAGTCTGCTTCTTCATTGGAAATACGGCCTGCATACGCATACAGAATCAGATACTTCTCGTCAACCCGCAGCTGTGGAATTTTATCGCAGCAGTTCATGTAATCATAGGTCAGAACCGGGTCCAAGTTATAAACCGGCTTTTTTTTGTAAGCTGCTCCACAATGGCTCCAGAATTCGCATCTCGTACAGAAATCGCATCAAATTTCTTCAACAATACTCCAACTTCATCAGCCTTTTTTATACTTTTCCAGCTTTTCTAATGTTGTATTACCAAAAGATGCCGCATAAGTGAGAAGTCTCTTCGCATGATTATCTTTTTCCAAACAATTCCAGCGAATAACCCACATTGAATTTTTTCTGAATGCAGTTGAAAACCTCATCGCTGCCAATCACAAGGCAATCCAATGTCGGGTTATAGTTCATTTCATCCGTAATTCCTAAAAGTGGCATATACTTTTTTTTTTGAAAAAAGTCTGCTTATAACGAATGAACGACAACTTATGCGCAAATGGAGCCTGATATTGAAAAGTTTCCAGACCTTTTTCGACCTTACGGACAAACTTGTTTTTGCTGTCAGCATTTTCCGTAATTACGGGTGCGCCTACATGGTAGTCTACAAACTCTACTTTGCAGCTCAATTCTTCAATCAGCTGCTTTAATGCATATGCCTGCAAAAACGATCCGTAGTTTGCAATACGCTGCATCGACATGATTCCAACTTTTTCTCATCCATTCATCCTCAATACAATTCGTTTACCAGTTTCTCAAGTCCTTCATTAAACTTGGCATTATTACTACTCATACCATGTCCCATGCCGACAACAATCTGATCATAGTTCGTTATGATATCTCCCAGTGTATTAATGTCCTCCACCGGAATAATCGTTCCCATTCTCTGCGCCACATTCCTTGCGAAGAACTCAACTTGATGGTCGTTCACATGCTCATTGAACTGATGCTGACGCGGCACAACAATAGAGTCTTACCTATCTGTAGTGGCATGATAAAACTTGCCGGGCCCCCTGATGTCAAGATAGGGACAAAAAAATTCTCAAAAAAAGCAAAAAAATAAGCCCCACAAGGCTTTTTCTGACAATTCTTTGAATCATCAGGGCCTTGTGGGGCTATCCGTTATCTTATGCTATTTTATTTTCACACTGCCTGTAATGGGGTGTTCTCCATTGTTTCCTTAAACTGCTCAACTGTCATCTTTGCTTTTGCCGCAGCACGCTCCAGCGGTAAATCACCCTCTCGAACAAGCTGAACCAGCATCCGAATCTCGCCAATTCCGATGCCTTCGATTCTGCCTTCCTGACGGCCTTCTTCACGGCCTTCGGCTCTTACGCCTTGACTAAGATTGCACACTTCAAGCACCTCTCTTTCCAGTTCTTCGCTCATTGCAACGCCAAACTCTTCTTCCAGAATCTTCTTTTCTCCGAACCTGATCTTGTGGAAGATAACAGCACTTCCATAAATTTCAGGATTCCCTTATGATTCTCCGTCCCTGGCTTGCCTAAACAAATCATTACGACACTCATCAAATCGTAGTTTTCGGTTTCTTCCTGCGCTTCTCCAATCAACTGTTCGGGTTTGATGGAGTACCGGGTAAGCGTATTTTCAAAACCATCTGACGGCTGAGTACAAATCCAGATGGAGTAGACCTTACGAATCTTCCCATATTCAGATTTTGTAAAAATCGGACCGTGCTGTGCAGAAATCATTCTGCTACAATAATAGATTGCCCGTTTCGTCAATGGGTATCCCGGCTTGAATTTTGTCTGTGCTTCCACATTGATAATCAGACGAATGACTTCTTCCTGTTCTGCACTGTCCGCAGATTTCGGTGCGATTGCGTCAAAGCGAACATCGTAGAACAATGTTCCCTCGGTCAGCGTAGAGTCCTCGTTGTTACTACCCCTTGATTACATCTGTTGACTTTTTGGGTCTGTTCGTATCATCGACATGAACACCAACAGAGCCAACCTCCGGGGTTCCCTCGATGTATTTCTCAACAATATCATCTACGGTGCAATCGCTGTATTCATTCACACAGCCTTTCATGATCTGTGCCAGAATCTGTTTGTTTGCCAACAGCTTTTTTCGCTGTTCTGTCATACCTCGAATCATACTCTGTCTGATCTATCGTGTGGGCAAGCTGATTTTCCACCGTGCCTTGTTTTTCCATCGGCATTCACTTCCTCGCAGTAGATTCAACAAGAGCGTAAACTCTCCTATCGTACTTCCATCTTACCATAATTCACCGCCCATATCAAGCAACCAACTGTAAACTTTCCTTGCACGGAGTTGTCCATATTATTGCATTCTTCGCCACTGTTATATCATAGGCAACTAATTATTTCAGAACCCACTAATGTGAGATTCACATTTCAGTCAGTACTCTCCCGTTTTCTATCTGCATCGCATCCGTTATCTTAAACGAAACAAGTCGCTGCTGTGGAAAAGCTCTTCCGATCAGCCGATAGGACATTTTCTTGTCCCACCCAGAATCCCCGTAAATCATGCGAACCAATGCCATACACTTGATTTCGCCGCTATTAGATTCGTCTGGTTTTCCCACACGATGCGCTCCTGATTCTTCTGCTCCACACGCCTGTACAGCTATCTGTTTCATTTTACGATTATACAGAAACCGATAGTGTGACGGCCATTCTAACGCTTCCAGCGTTTTTCTGAAGACCGTGATTCGTCCCTCTTCCTCGCAGAAACTCATGCCAAGTCCTGCCTGTTGCTCCGTTTTCTGTTCTGTTTTTTGCATATTGCTCACCTCCCACAAATGGACAGACCCTCCCCTTGTACAACCTGTCAATTAGTCCTTTCCAGCTTCAGGAGCAATCTTTCCTGTCAGAATCCCCATTGACACATACCCATCCATTTGCTTGACTTCAGATTCTTTCCGGTGTTCTTCCACAGGCACACCAAAAGTTCCCACAATATCATCCAGGTAAAATCCCTTTCGGCTGTTCACAGGTTTTGTTGACGCAGCATTATCCTGCGAATCGACTGCGTTCTTTTTTCTCTGTCCTTCATGAAAAATTTCTGGCACAAGCAGATCAAAAACATACAGAGTTTCACCCTCAAAGGTAATCCTGTACCCCAGCATTTTATATCGGCACTCGCTGTCCCATCCCATTTTCTGATAAACTAAAGTCGCAAATGGCTTGCAGGTCATCTTCCGGCTTTTACGCTTATCCGGTTTTGCCACGCACCAGCGCAGAGCGTCCTTGTCATTTTCATCACACCCACGAACAACGATACGCTTCAAATCATTGTTGAACATGACATGAACGTAGACCACATCGTCCAGCCCGGTGATGCAGGCTGTATTGAATGTGATACTATCTTTACGAATCACGATTGCCGGGTCACGCAGATGGGCAAACAATTCCTTTCGCACGACCTGGTAGCCATCATACGAAAAGGCACTTTCCAGTTCTTCCGCCCGTGCGTCTCTATCATCCTGCACAATCTGCTTCTCTGGCGGCATGATTGTTGTGTTTTCTTCATTCATCTATAATCAGTCCATCCTTCCATTATCTTCTCCGCTTCACGGAGCAACTCATTTAGACTTTCTGCCGTAAATATGTTCATTTCCTCTATCTCCGTCGCAGGACGAAATACATCCCAGTTTCCGGCATAATGCTCCTGCCGTAAGATACCCACCTGTGCTATACTTGTAATCGGCTGTCCAAATGTTCCAGCCCACTCTGGTGGAAAAATGTAAATCTTCTTTTTTTTTGACGTTTCGCCCTCATCTTCTTCGGTGTTTTCCTTTGGAGGCAGAACGATTTCTTCCACCTTAACCATTTCCGGCTCATCAAATGCGAACAGCATCATTTTGTTATCGCCCTGCTCCAAAAACTGGCCACGGAACCGATAACGCAAATCCTCATTCCCATTCCATAATGTCAAATAAAGTCTTTGTAAGTCCACGACAGCCCAAAGTGCTTGCACACCAGCGTCCCTCTTTCAGTCTGCCCCAGCGGATTGCGTTCGGATTATCCTTTTCGCATGGGCGAATGGCAATGCAGCGGTCAACCGAATTCAGGAGCAGTTCTACATACTCCACATCTTCAAACTTTTTCAGGCAGGCTGTATTAAAGCGCAATCGTCCATTAGAAATCGTCATAGCCGGATTCTGCATAGTAGAAAAATACTGTACCCTGACTATTTCATAGCCCGTCAGATCAAGACGCTTTTTCACATCCGCAGCAACAGTGGCAACCGGTTCTTTCATCACGCTTTCAGATGCTTCCCGGTATTCTTCTGCCGAAAAGCCGGTCCAGTCCTTATCAAAAGGCACATATCCTCGCAAAATCCCATCTTCAACCACGCTCAACACGGGCAAGGGTCTGTTTTTCTTTGAATAACTTCGGGATGCCCGCAGATGATTGGCCGCATTATAGACTTCTCTGGACACGATTGCCTCATGATGATCTCTCTGCCGGTACTGCGTCCGGTCGTTATTGTTTTTCTTTGATTTATGCGTCAGGAAAGTTCGGTGTGAAGGTCTTCCTTGCCAATACATCCCCACAATGGCGCTCATTAGCAAGACACCTGCAAGAGTACCGGGATTCCACTCCGTACGTCCCAACTTCGTCTTACGGCTATACTCCATCAGAGAGTTCTGCAATCTCGGTAAGCGAATATCCATTCAGGTACAGGTAGTAAATCACCTTTACCGTCTGTGCTTCCTCCGGGTTAATTACAAGGTTGCCTTCCTCGTCCTTTATCGTATCCGAAGCAATGCAGGGGTAAGGAACAGGCCACGGCTGAACCTGCGGTCAATGGACCAGTTCATAATGATAGACTTGGAATGAGATTCTTCCTCTGCCACGGATGCCAAAATCGTCAGGATCATGCGCCCGTTACTGTCCAGTGTGTAGAATGTTGTCCGCTTCAAATTTTACACCCACGGGCGGGTCAAGATTTTTCAGTGTTTCAATGACGGAAAGGCAGTCTACAATGTTTCTGGCGAATCGGGCGATGGACTTTGTGAGGATCAGGTCAATCTTTCCGGCCTTACAGTCCTCGATCAGCTGTTGCATTCCTTTACGATGCTCCAGTGATGTACCGCTGATGCCTTCATCATCATAGATTCCAACGAATTCCCATCCCGGCTGTGCCTTGATATAATCCGTGTAATAATTTTTCTGAAGTTCATACGAAGAAGTCTGTTCATCATTATCAGTGGAAACACGGACATATGCGGCAACACGACGAATACAGAACTTGTTTCCAAATCCCTCTATGATTTTGGCCGGGAATGACTTCCAATTCAGAATATCTACGCCCTTATAGCGGTCTCTGATTCTTTGCTTGCGGTCTGCCGCCTCTGCTCCACTGCTTATCATTTGCTTCCTCTCATTCCTCCGGCTTCATGCTCCAGTACCACTGTCGCATCTTCCGATAACTTCCGGATACCGAGTTCTTTCTTTGTATTTTCTGCGGTTCTGCGGCTGATACCTTCATCGCTCATCCGCATATAGATTTCTCTTGCTCTCATATCTCCCCCGGAAAGCAGCTTCTTATCAGATACGCTGCCTTCTCAGATTTTGACTCAAAAACTGGTGTTTCCGGCTCCGCTGATGGATCTGGCTTAATTTCACACTCCAGCCATTGAAGCCCATCTCCGCTGTTATAGAGAATTGAATTTCACCATCAGACGGAGCCAGACTGTTTTTTATCTGCCGCACAATACGAATATCTGACTTTCCGCATCCCGTTCTACTTGTAGAACGCTCCGGGCAGCAGGCAACAACATCGATGCTGCCAAGGCTCCGGTAAAGACCTTTCGTTCCCTCTTTCTTATTAAGGTGACCGATCAGCACAATGGCACAGTCATATACTGGAAGCCCACATGCCGAGACGCTGCATCAGCCTTCTGGCTCTCCCTGCAATCTGGAGGTCAGAATCACTTCCTAGATACGCCTGGATCGGATCGATAACTACCAGCCGCGGCCGGAATTCTATAATAGCCTGCCGGATGCGCTCATCATCCAGTGTCAAGCCACTGTATGTTTCTTCATTTATGAAGGCCACATTTCTGCAATCTGCCCCACATTTTTTTCAAGCCGAGGCTTAATGGTATCTGAAATGCCATCTTCTGAGCACTGGTAAATAGCCCTTTGCGGCATTCCGATGGTTTTACCATCTGGCAAGGTTCCTCCCTTAGACAGCTCGGCTATCAGGTGCATCATCATTGTGGATTTGCCATCACCGGGGTCACCTTGTAGCAATGTTATCTTTCCAACTGCTATGAATGGATACCACAGCCAGTGAACAGAAGTTGCCTGCACATCACTATATAATGTAAGAATTCTTTTTTCTTCTTTGTTCGTCATCATCGTCCCTTTCTGTGTGCAGTCTTTTCTACCTCTATATTATAGAGCATGCGTGGCGTTTTGACTGCTACCCATCAGGTAGCACGAGCATTGCCTTTTGCTACCCAGTAGGTAGCAAAACAGCCTAAGACCACAGAGCAGCTAGCAGTGTGTCCCTTTGCGGTCTTAGAACCTTTGATATAGAGTTGCTCTGCCTACCATCATGCGAGATAATTGTACTGCCTTATGCGGGGAATCATAAGGAGAAAAGCACATGGCTACTGATTATAAAGCTTTGGGCAAGCGCATTTCAAATGCCCGAAAACAAGCTGGTATCACGCAAGAGGCCCTTGTGAGAGCAGCTTGAACATGACACGAAAACATATTAGCGTAATCGAATCCGCTATCAAACGCCCAAGTCTTGATGCACTGGTTGATATTGCCAATGCTCTTGACGTATCGACTGATGATTTGCTGGTAGATAGTTTGATGCACTCGACTTCAACCTCAAATTCCGAAATTCAGTCCGTCTTCTCTTGGACTGCAATGAAATCGAACAGGAAATTCTCACTCGGATGGTAAGAGAGATGAAAGCCATACTGTACGGTTTGGGAATCTGATTTTGTAGCCCGCTGATCATATAACAAAAAAGCCCGCATAAGACACAGCTGCACTTCGGATTACACCGGGGTGCTGTCTGTGGCTTATGCGGTCAAAGTCATTCCTACGGAATGAAATGCCCGCCTGATCGAGAAGATTTACGAATCCTCTCAACCAGACGGGCATTCTTTTTGCTCACCTTGCTGTTTCTATGCAGTTATGCGCCATACTTTTCCAATGCTCTCCGAATCACATCCTCACAGTTAAACTCAACTTTCATCGTCTGATCGTCATACAGATAAACCATGCTGACAAAAAGCATCTACACATTCCTTGGTCAGACCGCCTATGTATGTTTTTTGACTTGCCTGCTTTGTCAGGTTGCGGATTTCTTCATCCAGTTCATCGGCACACTCCTGTTCTTCTTTTTTTCTGTCCGTATGCTATCCTGCAATGCAGCCAGTTTTTCCGAAAAGGGTCTTTTTCTTTTCTATGTACACATCTCGCCGTAGCACACCGTCTGCATACGATTCATATAGTTTGATTTGCTCTACCCGAATGGCTTCTGCTTGCTTTTCCAAGTCCTCAATGTCCACGCAGCGCACCGTAATAGACTGCTTTTCCTGCATTCCCTGATTTACCACATCCAGCGCATAGAATACTGTTTTTTTTATCGCACGAGCCACTTTTGCATTCACCGAATATTCTCTGTAATAGCCGCCGTAGCATTTAGAGAACTTTCCGGCTGACCGTTTATAGCCGCAATAGAAAACCATTTCCCCATATTGCCTTTCGTGGCGAAGCTGCCGATTACAGTTTCCGCAGCAGATTTTTCCTTTTAACGCAAAATCATCACCCACCTTATATTGAATTGGAGTTACGTTACGGATTGCTTTCTGTGCCTGGTAGTATTCATCTTTTGTCACGATGGCCTCATGAGCGTTTTCTGCGATGATCCACTTATCCTCCGGGAGCGTCCGAACAGAGGTAGTATTCACATCAATTTTCTTTCTTCTCCCCATAACCAACGCACCAGTGTATTCATACCGTCTAAGGATTCTCCACACGATTGCCGCGTTCCATAACATTTCACTGTCCGGGGCAATAATAGGATTGCTGCCCATCAGCAGATTCTTTCGTTTCGCATACAATCCCGGCGTAGGAAGATTTAATTCGTTCATGCCGTAGGCGATCTGCGTTGTATTGCGGCCGGACAATGCTAATTCAAATACTTTTTCACGCAGGGTGCTGCCTCCGGGTCAATCTCCCACCGCTGCCCACCTTTCTTGTTCCACACATATCCAAAAAGGAACATTCGTGCAGGTGGCTTTCCCGTTCTTCCAGTTCGTTTCCAGAGCAGCCCGAATCTTTTTCGCAATATCCCGGCTATACATATTATTCACCAGATTGCTGACTGCCACTTCGATTCCCGGTGTTCCGTTGTTCAGTTTCATGCCGCTGTCAAAGGAATTATTCACGGCAATAAACCGAACTCCCATCAACGGAAAAATCTGTTCAATGTAATCGCCAACACCGATATAGTCACGACCAAGGCGGGATAAATCCTTTACCATGATGACTTTTATATCGCCCTGCTTCAAATCCACGATCATTTTCTGAAAAGCCGGACGATTAAAATTTGTTCCAGTATAGCCATCATCTACATATTCTACAATCTCGCCAAACAAATCTTCCTGCTTCCCAATGTAATCGTGGAGCAGCATCCGTTGGTTCTCAATGCTGTTACTTTCATCCTTGCCGCCTTTTTTTCAAATCTCCGTCTGCCAATGATAAGCGGAGATAGATTGCAATTTTATCATTCATTCTGAACCTCCGACATGATTGCAAGCACTTCCTGATAGGGGTCGCTACACTTAAAATCGACCTCCACAGAATTGTCCATTCCTACATAGATTCTCTTGATAAGTTCATGCACCAGTTCTTCATCAAATTCATTTTGATTCAGAATCCCGCGCATCCGCTCCATCTGCGCATCGCAGATTTTGATTCTTTTTTCCAGTTCCAATGCACGTTGACGCTGCTTTTGCAGTTCATGTTCCAACCGCTGCTTTTCTGCTATGTAGTGTTCCTTTAGCTGACTGTATTCATCTTCGTCCAGAATTTCAGCTTTATAGTCCTCATATAAGCGCAACCGCCGTTCTTCAGCTTCCTGAATCCGAAACAGGATAGAGTTTTCTTTCATTTTGATGGAACGAGCCGAATCCAGATTGCTGCTGCGCATCATGTCTTTTACCAGCTTTTCTTCTTCACACATGGTAGACACCAGATGATGAATCTGATCCATCGCCACCATCATCAGCATTTTCTCCGGCACCGCATGATAGGCGCAGGGAGTCGTGTTCTTCTTTCTTTTTGCAAATGAACACTCCATAGTGCGTTTCTTTCACCGTACCATGCACTCTCCGTTCAAACGTCATGTTGCGTCTGCAACAGCCACAGTAAACCATTCCTGAGAGATGGTTATAACACTTTTCTCTGGTTGCCTTGGAACGAGCCATCGCCATTTCCCGTTTTTCCTTATTCTGTTCCCGCCGTGCCTGCACTTTTTCAAAATCCGATTTCAGAATGATTGCTTCATGCGCGTTTTCAACAATATGCCATTCCTTCTTTTCCACTGGATGGATGCCAATCCCTTTGTATGATGCAGTTTGCGTTTTTCCAGATACCAGTTCTCCAATATAGGCACTGCTGTTTAAAATACGAAGAACCGTACTGGGGTGCCATTTATTATAGGTAGGGTCATCTCCCTCATGTAATTTGCGATTCAGCCGTTCGTTCGGCCTTGCTACTTCTAAAAATTCCAACCTGCGGGCAATTTCGTTTGTACTCACTCCTGCAAGATACCATTGATAGATCAGTTTGACCCACTTCGCATCCTCAGTCGCTTCAAGCTTATTTCCCTGTTGGTTCAACTGATAGCCATACGGTGTACACCACGATGTAGAGGATTCCCTCTCGCGGCGCATCTGGTAACTAAGGCTGATTTTCTTTGAAATGTCCTTCGCGTACAAGCTGTTTACCATGTTCTTGATGGGAACCGCAAGACTATCCACATCCGACTGCCGGATGTTGTCAAAATCATCGTTGATGGCGATAAAACGAACATGGAGCATCGGGAAAATAGTTTCCAGATAGCTTCCCGTTTCGATATAGTCACGACCAAATCGAGATAAGTCCTTCACTACGATGCACTGAATTTTGCCTGTCCGTATATCCTGCATCATACGCTCAAATTCTGGTCGGTCAAAACGGGTTCCCGTAAAACCATTGTCTGCATAGGTATCGGTCAGCGTCAGTTCCGGGTTTTCCCTGATATAATTATGAATTTGCAAAATCTGTGTGTGCAGGGAATCTTCTGTTTCATGCCCGCCGTTCTCAACCGACAGCCGCGCATACGCTGCCGTGCGCAGAAGTTCTTTTTTCGTTTTGCTGTACGGCCTCCTGCACAGCAGCCTGCGGCATCATATTCTTTCTACTCTTTCTTGCCATTACAATCTTCCTCTCCGTTGTTCAGCCATTCTTCCGGGAAGAATCTCTTCCACTCACTTTCTTGTAGGATCACTTCTACCTGTTCAAAATCCACGATCCATACATGGTCAAGCCATTCTTTAAGATGTGTGCGCTCCAATTTTTCAGGAATTGAAATCGCTCGGAACTTCATCAACCAGGGATTTCCATGGCTAAATGCTTTTTCTATGTCATTAACAGCCAGCATTACTTTTTTAAAAAGCCGCTTCCTGCTTCTGGACCGCCACCTGATACTGATGTTCATACTCCTCTACCTGTTCTAGTAAAATTGATCCCTGCTTGTATTGCCGATAAACTGCTGTTCGTTCATCGTCCTTGGCCATCAAGCGCGCAACGATCTCATTTGCTTTCTTTCTGTACTGCAACAGTCCAGCATCCATGCACTGCTTGACTTTCTCAGGATTCAAGTCCAGCACCCTATCAATATGCGCAGCTTGCATTTTTTCTTTTTCCAAAGCTGAAAGAATCTCTCGAAAGATTTTCTCGCTTTCGATGAAAGGGGCTTTTCCAGAGAAGCATCTATACCCCTTGTCAAACGAATAGACTTGCTGGCTTTCATCCTCCGATGTTCTGCACAACAGCCTTTTCCCCGCTTTTCTTATCATAGATTTTTTTGAAAAGCAGGTTTGGTTTTTTACGGGGCTTTTTCCGAGAAGGAATTTTGGTGCGCTTTATTTTTTCCCTGAACTTCTTGAAACTCACTTTCTGAAACAATCGGAGGAACTTCCATTTCCCGCTTGGCCTTTGCCAGCTTCAAAGTGCATTTTCCTATATAAAGAGGATTCTGCAAAATAGCGCGAATTGTCGAAACTGGCCATTCGGTTTTTACACCCAGCCTTTTCTTCTGTGCCATCTGGACTTGCGGTGATGGAACGCCCTGTGCATCCAATGCTCTTGCGATTTCCTGGATTTTCATATCTTCCAGATACATCTGAAAAATCAGCTTTACAACCTGTGCACTCTCAGGATTAAGAACAAGGCTTCTGCGATCTTCCGACAGCGCATAACCATATTTAGCCTGTCGATGAGTCAATGTACCTCCTTCAAAGTGATTCTGGCGATTGGTAATAAATTCCGAACGAATCTTATCAATGGTCTTTCCATTGAAATACTCTGCAACTTCTTCGGTAGTTTTATCTGCACTGCAAAAGTCATCTTCCACAACTGCAAATTGGATACCAAGCGGATAGAACGTCCTCTGCAGTGTTTCAATGGCAAACGGAAGGGTTCTTCCACAGCGGAAGATGGAATCTACAACAACTGCATCAAATTTCCGGGCCATCCCATCCTGCACCAATCTGTCAAATCCTTCTGCGGCTTCCGCTGTTCTCTTTGCGGTCACTATACTTTTCGGATATGCTGCACCCACGCTTTTTTAGATACTGTGCAATGCGCTCATTCTGTTCTGCAATCGTATCGGATGGATTTTCTTCTCCGATCCTGCTGGAAATCGACCTTGTATAACTGACCCATTTCATTCCTCTGCCACCTCATTTCAATGATGTGCTTGATATTCCATAAATTTTTCTGTGATACTGTGCAGTTCATCCTCGAAGCAGAAATGAATTTCAATCTCTGTTTTGCTATGAACATCTATGTGGTCAATCAGTTCCACCACGACCCTGCGTTCAAGCGTTTTGATATGTTCGTACTGCTTAAATTCTTCCAGCCAAGTAGGAAGCAGTGTGTCGTGCTTTAATGCCTCCTGCTTCTTTTCGCGGATTTCCTGAATCTTATCCTGCGCCTCTTTTATCTTCTGCGCAAAGCGAGTATTCATTTCTCCGTACTCTTCCCGGCTGACAACATCATCGCATAAGTCCTGATACAGACGGATTTTTAAATTACTGTACCGTTCCAATTCAGCTTCCAGCGCAGTGATCTGGCTGTCCAGAATCTTTATTCCAAATCTGCTCTCCGCTTGCCAACTCTGCATGGGAGAGTACCTTTTTCCGCTTCTACAAGAAGTGTCACCTGATGCCGAATCGCAGCCAGAACACTTTCCGTCAACTTCTCACTGTTTATCATGTGCGGTGTGCAGCCGCCGCCATTCTTATAGGTAGAGCAGTGATAGTATTGATACTTCTTTCCGTTTTTCGTCACCGTGCGGCGAATCATATTCTGCCCGCAGTCTGCACAGCGCAGAAAGCCTGATAATGGATAAACTGTTGTCTGCGATGGTGCGGTACGAGTGTCCAGTTCCAACAACTGCTGTACCTGTTGAAACTCACCTTTGCTGATAATGGCATCATGCGCATCTTCCACCCGAATCCAGTTTTCACTTCCAACATCATGGCTCTTTTTTACTTTGTAATTGATTTTCCTGCGTTTACCCTGAATCAATGTTCCCGTATAGATTCATTTTTCAGAATACGATTAACGGAAACCACTGTCCACTTCTGATTCAGTCCAGCTTGAAAACCACAGGTATAGTTAAATCCATTGGCTCTCTTATACTCGTTCGGCGGCAGGACCCCAAGTTCGTTCAGGTGGCTGGCAATGCGCTGTGAACTCATTCCGTTCAATTTCTGTTTGAATATTTCCTGCACAATGCCCGCAGCGTATTCATCTATAATCAGATGATTTTTGTCTTTGGGGTCTTTGCGATACCCATACCCTGCGAAACTGCCAATATCGTAATCAACAGTCTGCGAAAACTGGATGTTCAGCAGCAGCCTTTTTATGGAACGCCCCTATTGACTGCAAAAGCAGGCTATAAGCACCATCTAACAAAAGACTATCTGAAACATTTACAGCAATCTCTTATGAACATTTGCATGAGGGAAAATCTCAATCAGGTCGATTTGCTTTCCCCATCTGTCAACAAAATCACACAGCAGGAGTATTATGCCAAACAGCGCGGGCAGATCAATCTGGACAAGTTGAACGCTGAACTCGTTTCAGAGGGTTTCACTCCCATGAAAACCAAATTTCAAACGGAGAAAGATAAGCTGCGCGATGCCATTACTGCTGCGGCGAAGAAAGCAAAATCTTTTGAAGAATTCTGCCGCCTGCTCCAAACCGAATCCAACATTTTGGTAAAAGACCACCGTGGTCGATTTAGTTACCTTCTCCCGGACAGAGAAAAACACATCTCTGCCAGAACGCTGGGAACCAGTTTTGACCGTGAACATCTTATGACGCTTTTTTTTGAAAGTAACGCGATCACCGCTGCAAAAGAAAAACAGCAATGGAGTGTTGCTGACCCCATTGCCGTTCTCTATATCAAGTCCAATCTTCGTCTGGTAGTGAATTTGCAGGACTGCGTAAAAGCCCAGCAAAGTCGCGCCTATGCTCAGAAAGTCAAAATCTCCAATTTGCAGCAGATGGCAAATACCATCGTCTATGTACAGCAGCATGGTTATGATAGCTATGAAGATTTGAAAAAAAGCGCGCGATGAACTGTCCGTCAAAATGTCCGATGCCCGCAACACCGCCAAATCTACCGATGCCGACTTGAAGATGCTGAATGAGAAGATTCACTATCTGGGGCAGTATCTTTCCACAAAGGCTACATACAAAGAATTTTTTGCAGGCTGGCAACAAGAAGATGTACCGTTCTGCACATCAAGATGAAATTGCCAGATACGAAGAAGCCGTTCAATTCTTGAAACGCAATTCCACGAATGGCACAATTCCCACGATGAAAAATTTACGAGCAGAAAAGAAAAGTTGCTTTCTGCTCGAACCGCACAATACGAAAGCTACACCTATTTCAAAGATTACTACCACGAACTGCAAACCGCTTGCAGGAATATAGATATGATCCTTGAAACGGAACACACGCAGCAGCACAGCCGCACCCAACCCAAGCATAATCACGAACCATCTCTCTAAAAAGGCATGAAAGAGCCAGCCATAAGACTTTTTCCAAAGTCCCATGGCTGGCCTTTTTATGCTCTTTTACTCGTCCATCAAATTTACTGTTTCGTCATACTGTGGTATGTCTGCATCACTGTATCCTGTAATCCTGTACAGTCCCACTTTTACATTTAGTTCCTTTTCCATTGCCTTTCCCAAGTCGTACAAATAGGCATAATTGTCTTTTTCTTCGTGAAAGGCCAGATAGAGTTCTTCTCCAACCTTTGTGAGAAGAAGCATTTTATAGTGAAGTGCCGTACTGCTTTCACTTTTTACAAGCAGTAAGTACTGACCACATTGAAAACCTGCACATTCATCAGGTTCAATAGCATCTTCTGTCTCTGCGATCAAAGCATTTACAACGCCCACTTCTTCTAATAACCGCAGTGAAGGAACATCGAATCCATATTTCTTATTTATTTCTTCGCCAATACTTCCCATTTCGTAAAAAATGTACCGTCCGTCAATTACTATATCCGCAATTTCCGAAAACAGCCGCGCTTCATCGGGACTCATATTGTACAGTGTTTCAATTGCTCTCAGCGAAAAGCATCCTTTACAAATTGTTTCTCCTGCCAACAATTTGGCCCAAATTTTCTGCAAATCCTCATTACTTACATTGCTAGCAGCATCAAAGAAACGAATAAACCAGTCTATGTCATACTGTGTATTGGGTTCTACTTTGTCGTAGCCGCACTCCTTATGAAATTCATCTGCCTTTTCTGCTACTTCTAAATAGTTTTTTATCTGATTAAATTCTCTGTAAGAAAGTCTTCCATTATCCAGCAAAGTTCTTATTTCTTCTTCAAAAATGGTCGTCTTTGTTCCTGCAATTCCTTTTTGTTCAGTCTTTCTTCCAACGAACATTGCTGTAAACAAAGCTGTCGTTACAGCGGTAATTGTTGGTGACACCAGTGATTCCATCGCCATTTGAATCATGCTTCCCATACTCATTGCTTGATTAACAATATCCGCTCCCATAACTTTCAACCTCCATAAGTATTATCAAACATTGCTCCATCAGCAATTTGCTTCAATGCAGCTATCACTGTATCATATGGCACATTTTCTTCCAATAGCTGCGTTGTCAGACTATCATAATCCTGCTTATATGCTTTTTCTCTTATGATTTTTTCAAGTAATTCTGGAACATTGGCTTCCGGCAATGCAGACGGACAAATGACCGATTGTTCGCGAACTGCTCGTACTTCTTTTTTACCAATTCTTTAAAATTCTCATCCTGTGGAACAAGCGGCAGCAACTTATAAATATCATAGAGGTGGCGAGAATGCTTTGCAACTTTTCCCTGCAAGTAATAATCGCAAACTGCAAAAACCTTGTCCGCCAGTGTTCGATCAATTCCCTGCACTTTCATTTCAAACGGATTTAGATTATATTCTTCAATCACATCTGGGGCTTCCTGCTCCATCATGTCACCAATGTAGCTATGGACAGGCAATAAAACAGTCGGAAAGGATACTGCCGTATAAGACGTCTCCAACAAAACCGCCGCTTTCAGCGCATCACTTGCCATTGGAATGACTGAATCGTATGCGATCACATAACGATTATAGTCACGGCGGCTTCTGGTTTCGTCCAGATTCTCAATCGTCATTCCAAGTTCTTCTGCCGACTCCACGATTGCCTGCTTTATCTTTTTCTTTTGCCCTTGTGACAGCAACGTATCAATCGTAATATCAATATCTTCCGAAAAGCGGCGAATCACTTTATGACACTTGCTCAGTGATGTGCCACCCTTAAAAACGATATACGACATCTTCTGAGCCAAAAGCCGCAGCAACATCGTAACATAATAATCTTTTTCGATTGCCTGTACCATAACACCAGTCTGCTCATAGGCCAAGTCAATCGCATCCCGGAATTGTTCTCTATCACTGTGCAAGTATGCCATTATAAATCACCCTCGTTTCTACCAAATTTTTGTACAACTTATCCGGGTAATAAGAAAAATACGGTTCCATTTCTGAAAGGCTCAAACTTGCATCGCTCATATATTGATATAATCGCTCCTGCAAAGGCTTTCCCCGTAACTTCGGATACACATCTACATCTTTCAGCAAATCAAGAAATTGTAGTACCTTATAATTGGATTCTGTCACTGGCACTTTCGGCTTACGAACGATCACCCGCGACTTTGCCAGAGATGTTTCCCTGTATTCATTCGTAGCCTTATTTGATACAACTTCATATAACATCGGAACCTGCGTAGTCAGCCCCATCTGGTTAAAGAACATCAAACCACTCACATAGCCGCATCGCTTATCCTTATCTCTTAGATATTTACATTCCAACACTTTTTCTGGTGGAAGCTGTGACCCTGATTTGAAAATCGTTTTTTTCGGCAAGAAGTAAACTCCACTATCAAACCGCTTTACCTTTCCAGCATCCGTGAGTTTTTTTATCTGTTGTCGAAGGTTGGCGCGGCTCATACCTTCAATTTGAAGCTCAGCAAGGAAAATCGGCTCATTCGGTTTGTAGTTTTCTAAAAGATACTCATATAATGTTTCCATACTGCCCTCCATTCACATTTTCGTGTTTTATATTTTCTGTTCTGTTATTATTATACTCGTGATTTTCAAAAATATCAAGACATCTTCGTTTTCCACACAAAAAGTGGCGGCTCCTTGTTATAGGAACCACCACTCTGCGTCATAACGGATTTTTAGTTTTTACGGCTTCTCTCCTGCTGCTGTTGTTGCTGGGTCTGGTCTTTCTGTTTTCGCTCTGCCTGCTTGATATGCAGCCGATCCAGCACCGACCATCTGCCACCAATACGCCGTGGCTTTTTCGGCACGTTGTTCACACAGCCATCTATCATGTCGTAATTCTGCTCTGTACCGGATTCTCGCGCACGTTCATACGTTCCATTCGTCAAGCATTTCTCATGTTCGGTCATATCCTGCTGCTTTTTTTCAGCACGATGGACATATTCTGTAAGAACCGCACGAACATTTTCAAAGCCGTTCGGAGCATCCGTCACAAATAAGCCTTTGCCATCTACCACGATTGGAGAAACAGCATCTTTGCGCTGCTCATTGCGCATCATGAAAAAGCAAACACCCTCGACAACTTCGCTGTCATACGGAAGCCACGTTCCAGTCTTTCCATCAATTTGATAATTGGGAACCATGTAAACGACAGTGTTTCCGGCTGCATCAGCATCCATAAAGCCACCGAACTCTACCAGTTCCTCTTTATCGACGTAGAAAAACTTACGTTCCTTTTCTTCACCCCATACGATCACATCGCCAACACCAAAGGAACGGCCAATAAATGTGTTTGGCCGCTTTTCTTCCAACCGCTTCCGGGCCGTCATCGGCGTATCACTGGGGGCAGGCTTTCCTTTATATGCACTCTGGTAATTCTGATGATGAATCAAAAAAGCCGTCCTCTACCTGCTGTGCATAGGGATTTTGCCCAATGCTGATGATGCACCTCTTTGATTTGGAAAACTCTATAGCAGATTTTAGTGTCGTGTTTCGGGGCAATTTTCAGGGGAAAAAAAGCGGCCATAGAGAGCTGCCCGAAAATCCCCCGTAGTATTATGGATAAGGCAGACTACGCCCTATCAGATTGTTGTGTTTCGGTATCAATTCGGTGTTCATTTTCGCCGGTTCTCCCTGATGTCGTTCCTGCCCCTGGCTCTCACAACGGCGTTTCGCTCCCCTTTGGTACGCTCGTTGCGGTCATGGTTCCTCCATTTCCCTGCCGGAAGTCGTTGCGTTACATCGCCGAGGAGCATATCCCATACAGGCCGGTCATTCGATTGGAATAATCCATCGATGAACTGCCTATATCATATGACATTTTTGTTCCCCTGTGCCGTATATCCACAAAGTAGGATTTCAGGGGCGAAAAACGGAAATTTCCACGATTATGGAAAGTATGGTATAATCCAGTTAGCGGCAGGAAAACAGCCGTCGGAAAGGAGTGAGCGCCCTATGCTGAGGGTAACTACCATACAGGAACGCCTTTGGGAGTTACGCAAAGATAAAGGCTTAAATCTGGAAGAACTGGCGCAGCAAACCGGCATTTCAAAATCAGCCCTTGCCAGCTATGAAGCCAACGACAATAAGGAAATCAACCACGGCAACCTTATCACGCTGGCCGACTTTTATGAGGTATCTCTTGATTATCTGTTCTGCCGGACAGAAAACCGGGAGCAGATAAACACGCCCCTGATGGAACTGCACCTGAATGATGAAATGGTGGCGCTTCTAAAGAGTGGCCGTATCAACAACCGGCTCCTGTGTGAGATTGCTACCAACGATAAATTTGAGCAGCTTATGACCGACACGGAGATTTACATAGACGGCCATGCAACCTCCACCTTCCGCACCCTTTATGAGTCTTTGGAAGAACAGCGGCAGACCATCATCCAGAAATACAAGCAGGCGGAAAATGATTTCTATTCAAAGACCATCCTTGCCGCAGAGGTAAAGGAAAGAAAATTTCTTCTGTCATGTGACGCACAAAACATGGGACGCCATTCTCCATGACATACGGAAAGCCCATGAGCATGACATTGACAGCACGCCGGATTATTCCCTTGCAAAGAAGATGGCTCTGGAAATCCGAAAGGCAATTCAATCTTCCGGGGATTATCTCGGAAAAGTGTGGGCGGTCATTTTTCAATATGCTCGGCATTGACTTTTTTTACAAGCTGCCGCCGGATGAACAGAAGATATTGAAAAGGATACTGTCAAAATCCCCGAACATCAAGAACAGTCCCTTCAACTTCCGGCGCAAGAGGAAATGAAAATCTGCCGATGTGGGAATGAGTGTTCCTGCAACGGCAGCTTTGTGTAATGAATTGAATTTTTACTTCAGTATTTCAATCTGGATTCATCATTTTACGATTGTTTTTTACATCTAAAAAATATAAAATCTGGTCGGTGAAGTGTTCCACCAAACTGGGCTGGATACTGCTTTCTCATTTCATCGGATACATGAGATTCCTCGCATTCTTCAATCAAAAATCCAGCATTTACTATAGTATTAACAATACTGGGTAAAAATGTTCGATGATAAACTTCATAGTCCTCGACAACCCATTTGACTGTCCTTTTTCCCTCAACCATATAGTTGCTGATATTCGCATAAAGTCTTTCGCCCGATTCTGTCCGGGTATATCTATCATATTGACCATCCCATGCGGTTGCCATTGGATGAGACATACTAAATACAAAATGGGCACCATATTTTAATAGACCATATATATTTTTCATTAGTTTGTCTAAATCTTCGGCATAATCAAATGCTAAGGAACTTGTAATCAAATCGAACTGCTCATCAATTTGACATATATCTTCCAATGCCATTTGTCGGTAAGTAATATTTTTTGCATGGAAATGTTCCTTTGCATACTCAAGCATTTTCTCCAGAAATATCAATACCCAATACAGATTCAGCCCCCATATCAGAATACTGCTTTTTGCGTGTTGTCCCATGCCACAACCTATGTCCAGTACCCTTTTTCCATCTACTTCTGGAATCATCGCAAGTAGAATCGGGGTTTCTATGCAATCATTGAAATTAATCTTGTTGTTGCGAAGATTCTTGAAATTTTCAAAAAAGCTATCATTATCATAAATATTTTGTTTTGCCATGTATTCTTCTCCCCCTTGGTGCATTTTTGTAAATACTCCACGTTCAAATTTATCACTCTGCTTTATCAACAGAATGGTCTTCCTTCTCCAATTCAATTACATCCAAAATGCCACAATTCAGGGCTTCGCAGATACGAACCAGCGTTTCCATGCTGATGTTTTTGCCTTTACCCATGTTGGCAATCATATTTGTGGTAAGACCGGCGGCAATCCGCAAGTCCTCTTTCCTCATATTGTGCTCAACCAGCGTGTGCCAGAGGGGTTTATAGCTTATGTGCATTTATCCTCCTGCCTTTCTCCCGGTTCCGGGGTTTCTGTTCCCATTATATCAAAGTTCTTGCTATTCCACAAATATTTCTTGACACAACCGCCGGTTCCGTCTGGATTGTGCTTTTCCTTTCTTTTCTTGATTACATCTACTTAGCCATAAGCTGCTTCATGCCCTGAGATTTTGCTAATGTGCGATAAAGAAGCAATAGAAGTGTAAAAAATTTTGCCGTTCCTATCCGGCACTTGGCCATTGTGTCGGATAGGTCGAGCATTAGGCTTCGGGCAAGTCAATCTTGCCGACAAAGCTGTAATAAATCTCAATGTCCTGCCTGCGGGTGCCGTTCTCGTCATAGCTGCACTCATGCACGACGATTTTCTCAATCATTTCCCGCAAGAGGGTGGGTGTCAATTCCTCAAAGGCAAGGTGCTTGCGGACAATACCCATAAACTTCTCCGCGTTGACGGTGGCCGCCTGCGACTTGTCCAGTTCGGCCTGCAATGCGGCGGTGCGGTCTTTCAGTTCCCGCTGCTCCTGCTCATAGTCTGCCGACAGTTCCATGAAACGCTCGTCGCTGATTTTGCCGTTCACATTGTCCTCATACAGCCGCTTGATAATGCGGCTCACTTCGGCAATGCGCTCCTGCGCCTGTTCAAGCTGCTTGGTGGCTGCGGCGGTCTTTCTCTTGCCGCCGATTTCGTTCTGCTGGATCAGCAGCTTCACAAAGCGGCTCTCGTGCTTGGCGGCGTATTCCGTCACTTGCCGGAGATTGGAGAGGACACCGGCGGTCAGCAGGTCGGTGCGGATAAAGTGCGCCGTACAGTCGTGTGTGCGCTTCTTGTAGCTGCCGCAGATGTAACAGTCCTGCTTGCGGGTTTTGTTCTGATACCGCTGCTGGTACATCACATGGCCGCAGTCGGCGCAGAACAGCATACCGGAGAACAGCCCCACTTCATCATAGCGGTTCGGGCGTTTGCGCTGCTTGCGTAACTCCTGCACACGCTCCCATGTTTCCCGGTCTATGATAGGCTCATGGTGGTTCTCAAAAACAGCCTGCTTCTCCACGGGGTTCTCTACGCTGTGCTTGGTCTTGTAAGAGGGCTTCTCCGTCTTGAAGTTTACCAGACAGCCGGTGTGTACTCCCGGTTTTCCAACAGGTGGACAACGGTGTTTGTCGCCCATTTACACTCATAGCCGGGGTGGTAGCGGCGTGTGCTGCCTGTCCTGCGGTATTCCAGCGTCCCCGGCGTGGGGATTTGCTGCTCCGTCAGCATACGGGCAATCTTGGTCGGGCCATTTCCCGCAAGGCAAAGCTGGTAAATCTGCCGGACAACCGGGGCGGCTTCCTCGTCAACGATATAGTTCTCGTCCTTGTCCATGAGATAGCCATAGACTGGCTTGCTGGTAACGGGCTTGCCGCTCATGCCTTTTGCTTTCTTTACTGCCTTGATTTTCTTGCTCGTATCTCTCACCAGCCATTCGTTAAATAAGTTCCGCAGAGGGGTAAAATCATTGTCCATGCCGCCGTTTGCGCTGTCCACATTGTCGTTGACAGCGATAAAACGCACGCCCTTTGAGGGAACAGCATTTCCGTAAAATCCCACCTGCAAGTAAGCTTTGCCCTAACCGGCTCATGTC